>Ga0164309_10000819_pt1 | contig 16237 bp, 12 predicted proteins | sample Whisoiple_247_MG_FD_109984 | JGI IMG/M metagenome (GOLD analysis project Ga0164309, IMG submission 109984) | Soil microbial communities amended with fresh organic matter from upstate New York, USA - Whitman soil sample_247_MG | ecosystem: Environmental > Terrestrial > Soil > Unclassified >...
GGCGATCGAGCGCGCGCTGCTCACGGGGCCCCGCACGATCGACGCGGTGCGGGTGGGCTCGCCCGCGCAGGCGGCCCGCGAGTGGTACCTGGGCGCGCTGTCCTGCGGCATCGACGCGGCGGTGAACGCGCGGGCCAACGCGCTGTCCTGGCCGCGCGGCTCCGCCCGGTACGTGCGCGCGCTCGTCCCCGAGCTGCGGGCGTTCCGCCCCTACGGGTACCGGCTGACCACGGACGAGGGCGTGTGGGAGTCGGCGGGCACGGTGGTCGTCGCGGCCAACGGCCCGTGGATCGGCGGGGGCATCCGGATCGCGCCCGGCGCCCGCCTGGACGACGGGCTGCTCGACGTCGTGGTCGCGGGCCCGTTCAGCCGCGCCGGGGTCGTGCGGATCTTCCCGGGGATGTACGCCGGCCGGCACGTGCGGCACCCGCAGGTGCAGGTGATCCGGAGCCGCCGGGTGCTGGTGGAGCCCGCTCCGCACCTCGGCGGGACCCCGCCCGAGGCGCACGCCGACGGGGAGCGGATCGGCGCGCTGCCGCTGCTGGCGGAGGTCGTGCCGGGCGCCGTCCGGGTGCTGGCGGCCGACCCGACCTAGGGTGGTGCGCGTGGCACGACGCAGCACGGCACGCACCCCCGAGCCCGACGAGCTGTCCCCGGCCGAGCGGTACGCCGCCGCGCGGCGCCGGGCGCAGGCCGAGAAGAGCGAGCTCGCCCGGTTCCGGCAGCTCCTGGACTTCCCGCTGGACGACTTCCAGGTGGAGTCCTGCGAGGCGGTGGAGCGCGGCAGCGGCGTGCTCGTGGCGGCCCCGACCGGGGCGGGCAAGACCGTCGTCGGCGAGTTCGCGGTGCACCTCGCGCTGGCCACCGGACGCAAGGCGTTCTACACGACCCCGATCAAGGCGCTGTCGAACCAGAAGTACCACGACCTGGTGCGGCGGTACGGCGCGGACCAGGTCGGCCTGCTGACCGGCGACACCACCCAGAACGGCGAGGCGCCGGTGGTCGTCATGACCACCGAGGTGCTGCGCAACATGCTCTACGCCGGGTCGAGCACGCTCGACGGCCTGGGGTACGTCGTGATGGACGAGGTGCACTACCTCGCGGACCGGTTCCGCGGCCCGGTGTGGGAGGAGGTGATCATCCACCTGCCCGACGACGTGCAGCTGGTGTCGCTGTCCGCCACCGTGTCGAACGCCGAGGAGTTCGGCGACTGGCTGCGCACCGTCCGGGGCGACACCGCCGTGGTGGTGAGCGAGCACCGGCCGGTGCCGCTCGGCCAGCACGTGCTGGTCCGGGACGACCTGCTCGACCTGTACGCGGGGCACGTGGACCCGACCGCGCCGGGCAAGAACCCGCCGATCAACCCCGAGCTCGCGCACCTGCTGCGCCGGGCGGAGCGCGCGTCGGACGCGCCGCACCGCGGGCGCCGGGGTGCGGGCGACCGCGGGTTCCGGGGCCCCGGCGGGCGGCGGCCGGCCGGCGGACCCGGCGGCGGCGGGCCGGGCGGCGGGGGTGGCCCCCGGCCGGTCCCGCGCCCCGTCATGGTCGACGTCCTCGACGAGGCGGGTCTGCTGCCGGCGATCGTGTTCATCTTCTCCCGCGCGGGCTGCGACGCCGCGGTGGCGCAGTGCCTCGCGGGCGGCCTGCGGCTGACGTCGCCGGCGGAGGCGGAGGAGATCCGGTACATCGCCGAGACCCGGTGCGCCTCGATCGCGCCGGAGGACCTGGACGTCGTCGGCTACTGGGGCTTCGTCGACGCGCTGGTCCGCGGCGTCGCGGCGCACCACGCCGGGATGCTGCCGGCCTTCAAGGAGACGGTCGAGGAGGCGTTCGCTCGCGGGCTGGTCAAGGTCGTGTTCGCGACCGAGACGCTGGCGCTGGGCATCAACATGCCCGCGCGCTCCGTGGTGCTGGAGAAGCTGGTCAAGTGGGACGGCTCGCACCACGTCGACATCACGCCGGGGGAGTACACCCAGCTCACGGGCCGGGCGGGGCGCCGCGGGATCGACTCCGAGGGCCACGCGGTCGTGCTGGGGCGCGGCGACCTCGACCCGATGGCGCTGGCGGGCCTCGCGTCGAAGCGGCTGTACCCGCTGCGCTCGGCGTTCCGGCCCACCTACAACATGGCGGTGAACCTCGTGGCCCAGGTCGGCCGCGTCCGGGCGCGCGAGGTGCTGGAGACGTCGTTCGCGCAGTTCCAGGCGGACCGCGGGGTCGTCGGGCTCGCTCGGCAGGCGCAGAGCCACGCCGAGGCGCTCGAGGGCTACGCCGAGGCGATGACCTGCCACCTCGGGGACTTCGGCGAGTACTTCGCGCTGCGCCGCGAGCTCTCGGACCGGGAGCGGGGCGTGCACCGCGCGAGCGCGGCGGCCCGGCGGCAGCAGGCGGCGGAGAGCCTGCAGGGGCTGTCGGTCGGCGACGTCGTCGCGGTGCCGAGCGGCCGGCGGTCCACGTACGCGGTGGTCGTCGACCCGGGCACGCACGGCGGCTTCGAGGGCGCGCGGCCCATGGTGCTCACCACCGAGCGGGAGGTGCGCCGGCTGTCGGTGCAGGAGGTCGGCGACGGGATCCGGGCCGTCGGGCGGCTGCGGGTGCCGAAGGGCTTCTCGCCGCGCGCCGCCTCGCACCGGCGCGACCTCGCGGCCACGCTGCGGGGGGAGATCAACGCCGGGAAGATCACCGGGGCCGCGCCGAGCCGCCGCCGCGGGCGCGGCGTCGCCGAGGACGAGGACGAGGCGATCGCCGCGCTGCGCCGCGAGCTGCGCGCGCACCCGTGCCACCAGTGCCCCGACCGCGAGGAGCACGCCCGCTGGGCGGAGCGGTGGTCCCGGCTGGAGGGCGAGCACCGGGCGCTGGTCCGGCGGATCGAGGGCCGGACCGGCTCGATCGCCGTCGTGTTCGACCGGATCTGCGAGGTGCTCGACTCGCTCGGCTACCTGGCGACCGACGACGACGGCGGCACGGTGGTGACCGACGAGGGGCGCTGGCTGCGCCGGATCTACGCCGAGAACGACCTGCTGCTCGCCGAGTGCCTGCGCCGCGGCGCGTGGGCCGAGCTCGACGTGCCGGGGCTCGCCGCCGCGGTGTCGGCCGTCGTGTACTCCGCGCGCCGGGACGACCGGGACCGCGGCCCCGCGGTGCCGGGCGGGCCGTCGAGCCGGCTGGGGATCGCCCTCGACGCGACGACGCGCATCTGGTCCGAGCTCGACGACCTGGAGAGCGCGCGCCGCATCGAGTCGACGCAGCCGCTCGACCTCGGCCTGGTCGCGCCGGTGCACCGGTGGGCGGCCGGGCGCGGGCTCGACGCGGTGCTGCGGGACGCGGACCTCGCGGCCGGCGACTTCGTGCGGTGGTGCAAGCAGGTCGTCGACGTGCTGGACCAGGTCGCGAAGGCTGCCCCGGACGCCCGGCTCCGGGAGACGGCGCGGAAGGCGGTGACCGCGGTGCGCCGCGGCGTCGTGGCGTACGCGGGGACCTGACGGGGCGGGCGCCCGGCGGCGGACGCCCGCGGGCCGCCCGTGACCTGCCCGGTTAGGGTGCCCGCGTGAGCACCACCCTGTACCGGGGCGGTGCGGTGCTGACGCCTGCCGTCCTCGCCGCGCCCGCGACCGCCGACGCCCCCTCCGCCCTGCTGGTCCGGGACGGCGCGATCGCGTGGGTCGGCGGCGCCGACGAGGCCGACGGCCTCGCGGCCGCAGCGGACGAGGTCGTGGACCTCGGTGGGGCGCTGGTGACCCCCGGGTTCGTCGACGCGCACGCGCACGTGCTCGACACCGGGCTCGTGCGGTCCGGCGTGGATCTCGGGGCGTGCGCGTCGCTCGCGGAGGTGCTGGCGGCCGTGCACGCGGCCGCCACCGGGCCCGTCGGGCGGCGGCTGGCCGCGGACGGCGCCCCGCTCACCGGGTGGGGCTGGGCGGAGGACGGCTGGCCCGAGGGCCGCCCGCCGACCCGCGAGGAGCTGGACGGCGCCGCGGGCGGGGCGCCGGTGTACCTCGGCCGGGTCGACCTGCACGCGGGCGTCGTGTCGACGTCGTTCGCCGAGGTCCTCGGCCTGCGCGACCGACCCGGGTGGCGCGCGGACGGGCTGGTGACGGGGGAGGCGCACGCAGCGGCGCGCTCGGCGCTGCGAGACCTGCCCGCCGACGTCCGGGACGCCCGGTACCGCGGCGCGCTCGAGGCGGCCGCGCGGGCTGGTGTGGTGGCCGTCCACGAGCAGAGCGCCCCGCACACGGACACCCGGGCGGGCCTCGCGGCGCTGCTCGCGCTGACGGCGGACCCGGCGTCGGCGCTACCGCTGGTCGTCGGGTACCGCGCCGAGCTGTGCGAGACCGCCGACGACGTGCGCGCGCTCGCCGCCGCGGTCCCGGGCCTGGCCGGCGTGGGCGGGGACCTGGCCGCCGACGGCTCCCTCGGCAGCCGGACGGCCGCGCTGCGCGCCCCGTACGCCGACGCGCCCGACGGCTGGCCGCACCCCGCGGGCCGGCTCGACCTCACCGCCGAGCAGGTGAGCAACCACGTCGCGTCGGCCACCCGGGCGGGGTTGCCCGCGGCGTTCCACGTCATCGGCGACCGGGCGCTCGACGAGGTGCTGCTCGGGTTCCGGGTGGCCGCCGAGGTCGAGGGCGTCGACGCGGTGCGCGCCGGCGGGCACCGGCTCGAGCACGCCGCCATGCTCGACGCGCCGGCGCTGGCCGCGCTGGTGCTGCTCGGCCTGACGGCGTCGGTGCAGCCGGCGTTCGACGACGCCTGGGGCGGCGACGACGGGATGTACGCGGCGCGGCTCGGACGCGGACGGGCGGCGTCCCTGCACCCGCTCGCCGACCTGCGCGCGGCGGGCGTCCCGCTGGCATTCGGGTCCGACACCCCGGTGACGCCGACCGACCCGTGGGGCGCGGTCCGTGCCGCGGTGCGGCACCGGACCCCGGACCAGCGGCTGCCGCTGGCGGCGGCGCTGGCGGCGCACACGCGCGGGGGCTGGGCGGCGGTCGGGCTTGCGGGCGGGAGTGTGGCCGGGGGTGCGGGCGGGCGCGTGGCAGGGGCGGTCGGTGGCACCGCCGGGGACCCGGGCGGCGGCGCCCCGGTGCCGGGCGTGCTCGCCGTCGGCGCGCCGGCGCACCTGGCGGTGTGGCGGGTCCCCGACGGGACGGCCGGTGCCGGTGGCGTGCTGCCGGCCCTGCGGGACGACGAGCCCCTCCCGGAGTGCGTCCGCACGGTGCGCGCGGGCGTGGTGCTGCACGACGCCCTGGGGTGACCCGCCGGAGTCAGGCGCCACCCCGCGCGCACCCCGCGCGGCGCGCCCGTGCGCCTCGCGCGGCGCGCCCGCACCCCGCGCGCCTCGCCTGCAACCCCCGCGCGTGGCCTGCACCTCGCGCGCACCTCGCGCGGCGATCCGGCCCCTGCGCGGGCGCCCGTCGCCCGTCGCCGGACGTCCGTCGCTCGTCGGCCGCGTCGTCGAGCGCGGTAGATCCAGCCGACCGCGCCCGCCCCAGCCACCGCGCTCGCCGGGACCGACCGCGCTCGGCGGGACCGGCTGCGCTCGGCGGGACCGGCTGCGCTCGGCGGGACCGGCTGCGCTCGGCGGGACAGGCCGCGCTCGGGCTGGGCGGGACCGGCCGCGCTCGGCCGGGCGGGTCCGGGCTCGCCGGGCGGGACCGGCCACCCTCGCCGGGACCCGGCCGCGCTGGCGCCGACGCAGCGCGCGCGGGAGCGGCGGCCGGTGCGCCGCGTGGACCCGCCCGGGTCGCGCGGACGGGTGAATCCGCTGCTCCGCGCGGGACGGCGCGTCACCCGGTCGGCCCCGGGACGGGCGCCCGCGGGCGCCCACGCGACACGCCGGACGACACGCCGGACCGTCTCGACCATCTGGACAAATCCGACAGTCCTCGACGCGCCTGCCGACCTGCGGGGACGCCCCCGGGCGGCCTCGCGGGACCCTTGACACCCCCCACCGTTTCGATAGGTTCTCCGCAGTGGTCCGGCAGAGGCGCCGCTCGGTGAGCGCCCCAGGGGGTAGGACGCCCGGACCACGTCGGGCTCCGACCAGGCCCGCGTGTTCACTAGAGAACGGGCACCGCCCCAGGCGGTGTCGTGCGGTACGAAGGACACGCGGGCCGGTCGGTCGGCCCCGCCCCCACGGGGGCGACCCGGGCCGACGCGCCGGCTGACGCTCGGACGGCGCCACCCACGGCCGGGACACCCGCCGGGTTGGCCCGCAGACCTGCGGCCCCGATGCCCGCGGCCCGGAGACCTGCGGCCCCGAGACCTGCGGGCCGGAGCCCTGCGGCCCCGAGGTCCCGGCCCGGAGCCCCGAGGCCACAGTCCGGAGACCGCGCCCCCGAGACCCCCGGCCGCGCGCGCCGGGCACCGCTGCGTGGCACCGGACGGACAGCCGGGTGCCGTACCCTGGCGCGGTGCCGCTCCGTGACCCCTCCCGCTGGTGGAGCGCGGTCCTGGCGGTCCTCGGCGGCCTGCTGACCTGGGCCGCGTTCCCCGACCTCGGCTGGTGGTACGCCGCCGCCCCCGGGATGGCCCTGCTCTTCCTCGCGATGCGCCGCGACAGCGCCCGGTGGAACGCCCTGCTGGGGTTCGGCTGGGGCCTGGCGTTCTTCGTGCCGCTGCTCACCTGGGCGGACGTCGCGGTCGGCGCGGTGCCGTGGATCGCGCTGTCGGTGGCCGAGGCGGGCTTCGTCGCCCTGTTCGGGGCCGCGTGGACCTGGGCGCGCCGCGGCGAGGCGGTGTGGCGCCGCGCGTCGCTGCAGCTCGTGGTGTTCGTCGTGCTGTGGGTCGCGGTCGAGGAGCTGCGCGGGATCTGGCCGTTCGGCGGCTTCCCCTGGGGCCGGCTGGCGTTCTCGCAGGCCGACTCCCCGGTGCTGGCCCTGGCGCGGCTGGGCGGCGCGCCGCTGGTCTCGGCGGCCGTGGCGGCGGCGGGCGCCGCGCTCGCGCTGGCCTGGCTGGCCGCGCGGCGGTTCGCGCTGCTGCCGATGCTCGGCCGGGTGGCGGTCGCGGTGGCGCTGGTCGTGGTCGGCCTCCTCGTCCCGATGGGCACCCGCGCCGAGGACGGCACCCTGACCGTCGGGGCCGTGCAGGGCAACGTGTCCGAGCCGGGTCTGCACGCGTTCGACAACCGGCGCGAGGTCCTCGACAACCACCTCGCGGGCACGTACGCGCTGCTCGACCAGGTGGAGCCGGGGGAGCTGGACCTGGTGCTGTGGCCGGAGAACGGCACCGACATCGACCCCGAGGTCGACGCGCAGGCCGCCGCCGACATCGACGCCGCCGCGCAGGCCGTGGGCGCGCCGATGCTGATCGGCACGATCCAGTACCCGGAGGAGGGCGGCCGGTACAACACGTCGCTGCTCTGGGAGCCCGGCGTCGGACCCGTGGCGTCGTACTCGAAGCAGCGGCCGGCGCCGTTCGCGGAGTACATCCCGCTGCGCAGCCTGGTCCGTCCGTTCTCCTCGGCCGTCGACCTGGTGCAGAACGACATGCTCGCCGGCACCGAGCCGGGCGTGGTGCCGCTGGAGTCCGCCCGCCTCGGCCGGACCGTGCAGATCGGCGACGTCATCTGCTTCGAGGTCGCGTACGACGGGATCGTCCGGGAGAGCGTGCGCGAGGGCGCCGAGGTCCTGGTGGTCCAGACGAACAACGCGTCCTTCGGCTACTCGGCGGAGTCGACCCAGCAGCTCGCGATGGCCCGGCTGCGCGCCGTGGAGCTCGGCCGCGCGACCGTGCAGGTGAGCACCGTCGGGGTCAGCGCCGTGATCGCGCCGAACGGCACCGTCGCCCAGGACACCGAGCTGTTCACCGCCGACCAGCTGGTCGCCCGGCTGCCGCTGCGGCAGTCGCTCACGCCGGCCGCGGTGCTCGGCGCCTGGCCGAGCGGGGTCGTCGGGGCGCTGGCGGTCGTCATGACGCTCGCCGGGATGGCCGGTGCGCGGCGGACGCGCCGGGACGACCGGCCGGAGGGCGCCGCGTGACGGCCGACCCCGGGACTCCTCGGCAGGCCGGGCGGGTGCTCGTCGTCGTCCCCACGTACGACGAGCGCGACAGCCTGCCCCGGGCGCTGGCGGCGCTGCGGCTGCACGTCCCGGACGCCGACGTCCTCGTCGTCGACGACGCGTCGCCCGACGGCACGGGGGAGCTGGCCGAGCGGATCGCCGAGGCCGACGCCCGGGAGCGCGGTCGGACCGCGATCCAGGTGCTGCACCGCACCGGCAAGCAGGGCCTGGGCACCGCGTACGTCGCGGGGTTCCGGTGGGCGCTCGAGCGGGGCTACGACGCCGTGGTGGAGATGGACGCCGACGGGTCGCACCGCGCGGAGGACCTGCCGCGGCTGCTGGAGCGGGTGCCGGACGCCGAGCTGGTCATCGGCTCGCGCTGGGTCCGCGGGGGCCGGGTGGTGAACTGGCCGCTGCACCGCCAGCTGCTGTCCCGCGGGGCCAACACGTACGCGTGGCTGGCGATGGGTCTGCCGGTCCGGGACGCCACCGCCGGGTTCCGGGTGTACCGCGCGGGCGCGCTCGGGGGGCTCGCGCTCGGCGAGGTCGCCTCGCACGGCTACTGCTTCCAGATCGACATGGCCTGGCGGGTCCTGCGGGCCGGCGGGCGCGTGGTGGAGGTGCCGATCACGTTCGTGGAGCGCGCCGAGGGCCGGTCGAAGATGAGCCGGTCCATCGTCGTCGAGGCGCTGGTGCGCGTCACGGTGTGGGGGGCCCAGGAGCGTGCGCGGCAGGTGCGCGACCTCGTGCGGCGCGCGGCGGGCCGCCGGGGCTGACGCCGCGCCCGGCACCCGCGCGACCACCTCCGCCGCCTCCGGCCGCACGCGCCGGGGACGACGACGGGCCCCGCACCCGAGGGTGCGAGGCCCGTGCTCACGGCCGTCTCCGGGACGGTCAGGCGCTCCGGCGGAGCTTGCCGGCACGCAGCAGGTCGAGGCGCTCGTCGAGCAGCTCCTCGAGCTCCTTGATGGTGCGGCGCTCCAGCAGCATGTCCCAGTGGGTGCGCGGGGGCTTGGTGGCCTTCGGCTCGGGCTTGGACGCGTCGCGCAGCAACGCCTCCTCGCCGCACCGGCACTCCCACACCACCGGCACGTCGGCCTCGACCGAGAACGGCAGGATGATCGTGTGCCCGTTGGGGCAGTCGTAGTACGCCTGGAGACGCGGAGCGAAGTCGACGCCCTCGTCCGTCTCCATGCTGTGGGACCCGATGCGCATACCGCGCAGGGACCGGTTCGACATCAGGGACCTCCGTGCCTTGACATACCTTGACTTGCCTGGACGTGCAGACGTATCGCTTGTTCGGTGGGGTCAACGTCCGGGGACCGTTCAGTGTTCCAGTGTGGCGTGAAGGTCCCGTGAACGCGCGGCGAGCGCGGGCGGGTGACCCTGCGCACACCGGGCACGGGCGGAGTCCGCGCAGGTCAGCGCCCCGACACCGCGGTGTCGCGTGCGTCACGCCGGGCGCCGGTGCGCGCCGCGGCCGGTCCGCCCGTCAGGCGAGCGTGCTGCGCACCGCCCGCCGCACCAGCTCCGCGTCGTCCGCACCCTCGTGCCGCCACCGCCGCTGCTGCTGCGCGCCGTTGCCGCGGCGGAGCAGCGCCTCCAGGTGATCGCGCACCCAGGGCAGGTCGCCCGTGCGCTCCAGCGCGGGGGTCACGTGCCGCAGGAGCTCGTCGACCGCCCGCGCCGCGGGCACCGGGCGCGCCGTCAGCGGGCTCACCAGGTCGCCTGTCAGTCCCGAGCGCGCCGCCCGCCAGCCGGCCACGCGCACCTCCTCGGCGCGCGGCTGCGGACCGAGGTCGTGGTCGCCGCCGTCGACCGCGGTGTCGGCCAGGCCGCGCACCAGTGCGCCCAGCAGGACCGCGTCCTCCGGATCGAGGCAGACGTCGGCGACCCGCACCTCGACGGTCGGGTAGCGCGCGGACAGCCGGGCGTCGAAGTACACCATCCCGGTGTCCAGGATGGTCCCGCTCTCGACCAGCGACCGCACCGTCTCGCGGTAGGTGGCGGCGTCGCCGAACGGCGCGGTGGCGCCCGCGGTCGGCCACCGCCCCCACACCTGCGAGCGGAAGCTCTCGTAGCCCGAGTCGTCGCCGCGCCAGAACGGGCTGTTCGCGGACAGCGCGAGCAGCACGGGGTTCCAGCGCCGCAGGTGGTCGACGACGCGCACGCCCTCCTCGTCGTCGGCGACCTCCACGTGCACGTGGCACCCGCAGGTGAGCTGGTCGCGCGCCGTCTGCGCGAACGCGGCGGCGATGTCCTGCGCGCGCCGGTTCACGACGACGGTCGGCTCGACGTCCTTGGGCGACGTGGCCAGCGCGACGATCCGCGCGCCGGCGTGCTGCGCCGAGGAGTCGGCGTGCCAGCGTCCCGCGCGCACCTCCTCGAGGAGCGCCGTCAGGTCCGCGCAGGGGTGGGTGGACGTCTCCACCTGCTCCTGGGCGAACTCCTTCTCCAGGTTCCCGCCCGGCTCACCCGCGTCGTCCTGCCCGTCCTGAGACGACGCGTGCTGCAGCACGGCCGCGGCGACGGCCCGGGGTGAGCCGTCCTCCGCCACGAGCAGGAACTCTTCCTCCACACCGATCGTCCTCACGCGGGCAGTCTGACCGGCCCGCTCGCATCTGTCCTGCTGAGCGGCCTGCGGGACCGCGGACGGCGTCGTCCGCGCGCGGCGGGTGCGGACGCCCCGTGGCTCAGACCGGCTTCGTGGCCCGGCCGTCGAGCCAGAGGGTGTCGGACTCGTCACGGTGGCTGCCGGTGGTGCCCACGTGCTTCGCGTCGATCCGCGGGCCCTTCGTGATGACGTGCACCAGCGCCATCGCGTGCCCGCGGCCCAGGCCGTAGTCCTCGGCGAGCCAGGCGACGATCGCCCCGGCCTTCACGTCGGCCCCGTCGAGCCCCTTGGCGTGCGCCTCGTCGACGAGCTGGCGCGGCGTCCTGCCGGTCTTGTCCTCGATCGCGTCGAGGTAGGCCTGGAACGACATCGGTCGGGTCCTCTCGGTGCGGGCGGTCTGCCGCCGCCGAGTGTGCCAGCCCGGCTCGCCGGGGCGGGCTGGCGCGCCGGTGCGCCGCGCGTGCCGCGCCGGCCGGCTCACGGCCCGCGCCACCCGGCCCGGGCGTCAGCGCCCCGTGCGGATCGGGCGGCGCGGCCGTTCGGGTTCCGTCAGGACCGCCGCCGGCGGGCGGCTGCGGGTGCACGGTGGAGGCATGAGCGCGACGGTGCGGCACGGCGGGCGGCCCGGGGACCTGCGGACGGGCGACGGGCGGGCGGACAGCGGGCGGGCGGACGCGGGGTCGGACCCGCGGGGCGCCGCGCCCGACGCCCCGCGGCAGGACGCGATGACCGACGACGAGCTCGCCGCCGTCGTCCGCGTGCTCCTGGTCGCCGCGGCGACCCTGCTGGGCGTGGCGGCGGCGGCCTGGTGGCACGTCGGCCCGTGGCTGCCGACGGCGGTCGGCGCGGTGGCCGTCGCGGTGCTCGGGCGGCGGATGCCCGTGCCCCTCCTCGCGCTGGCCGCGTTCCTGGCGTGGTGCACGGTCACCGGCTTCGCGACGAACGCCGAGGCGGAGCTGACCTTCGACGCGTCCGACGCGGCGCGCCTCGGCACGCTCGCGGCGGCGGCGCTCGTCGGCCGGTCCGTGCTCGGCCGGGTGGTGCCGGGCCCCCGGACCGGGCGGACGCGGCGCCGCGGTTGACCGGACACGGCCCGCCGCGCTCAGTCGTCCTCGACCCACTCGAGCAGGTCGCCCGGCTGGCACTCCAGGACCCGGCACATGGCGTCCAGCGTGCTGAACCGGACCGCCTTGGCGCGGCCGTTCTTGAGCACGGCCACGTTCGCGGGCGTCAGGCCGACCCGCTCGGCGAACTCGCCGACGCTCATCTTGCGGCGGGCCAGCTCGACGTCGATGCGCACGACGATCGGCATCAGATCACCTGGTCCATGTCGGTGCGCAGCGCGGTGGCCTGGCGGAGCAGCGCGCGCAGCACCAGCAGCACCAGGGCGACGACGGTGACGACGGCGGTGGCGAGGAAGAGCAGCATCGGCAGGCCGGGGTCGTCCGCGTGCACGCCGACCCAGAGCAGCACCGCGACGAGCACCAGCCAGCCCGCGGCCACGGCCCAGACGATGGCGTCCACCCAGCCGAGCGAGGCCTCGGTGAAGATCCGGTCGCGGCGCACCAGGGTGAGCAGCCGCCAGGTCGCCACGATGACGACCTGCACGCACAGCACCCAGAACACGGTGATCGCGGTCGCCGGCCAGCGCAGGGCGGCGTCCTCGGGGTTCTGCTCGGCGAGGTACCGGAACTGGCCGGGGAGCGAGAGGGTCTGGAACACGACCAGGATCCCGAAGAGCACGACGAGGGCGATGCGGAGCAGGGCGGTGGCCCAGCGGTCGAGGGTCATGGCATCGAGCATCGCTCGGAATCTATCGAATAGCAATAGATCGCGGGGACCCGCACACCCTGTCCACCGTCGGCGCACCGAACGCCCGCACGCACCGCCCCGCAGGCCGTAGGTTGCCGTGCATGGCCGGCCAGGAGGCGATGCAGGAGGTCGAGCTCGGCGAGGAGCCGGGCGCCGCCGCCGCGAGCGCCGACCCGCGCGTCGAGGCCGCGGGGGACGCCCGCCGGCGGGCGCGGCGGCGGGCGCTGCTGCGCTGGTGGCCCGCGGGCGTCGTGGCGGTCCTGGCCGTCGTCGCCGTCCAGGTGGTGCAGGACGCGCGGGAGCGGGACCGGGTGACCGCGGCAAGGGACGTCGAGGGCGTCGTGCGGTACGACGTCGGGCCCGAGCTGCGCACCGTGCCGCTCGGCGACGCGGAGCCCGACCCGCGGCTGTCGGGCGGGGTCCGCGCGGGGGGCCTGCGGGTGGCCGGGGAGGCGATCGACTTCGGCCGGCCGCGGGCCGTCTCGGCCGTGGACGCCCGCAGCGGGGCGGTGGCCTGGCGGACCGAGGTGGAGACGCAGGCGGAGGCGACCGCGCAGCCCACGATGCGGCCGCCGGAGTGCTGGGCGGGTGACCGGTCCGGGACCGCGGCCGGGTCCGTGACGCGGGTGCGGTGCCTCGTGGCGGACCGTCCGGCCACGCTCACGGGCGACGGCGGCTGGCGCGAGGACCCGTCGACCCGCAGCCGGCTGCTCACGTTCGACGCCGCGTCGGGCGCCCTGCTCGCGGAGCGGGTGGTGGCGCGGCAGACGGCGGCGGCCGCGGACGACGCGCTGCTCGTGCTCGGCGAGGTCCTCGACGAGCGCACCGTGCGGATCAGCGCCGAGGACGTGGCGACGCAGGAGCCGCTCTGGTCGACCGCGCTCGTCGACCTGCTGGTCGACCCGGTGTACGAGCCGCACCTCCAGCTGGTAGACGACCACGTGCTCGTCTGGGTGGGCGGGCGCCAGCGCGTGCTCGGGTCGGCCGACGGCGCCCTGCAGGCGGAGGGGACGCAGGTGTGGTCCGGGCGCGCGGGCGGCCTGCTCGTGCAGGACGGCGACCCGGGCTCGGTGCGGCTGGCGGGCCGCGACGGCACCGGGACCGCCGTGGTCCCCGCGCTGCCGGTGCAGCTGGCCGTCGACGACGGGTCGGTCCCGGGGGTCGAGATCCTGTCCGCGCTGGTCGGCGGCGACCGCACGGTGCGCGCGGTCGAGGCGGGCTCCGGCCGGACGCTGTGGCAGGTGGGGCTGGACGGGAGGGCGGACGGGACGGCCCTGCTGCTCGGGGGCGTGCTCTACGGCGTCGACACGACGGCGGCCTGGGCGGTCGACGCCCGGGACGGCCGGCTGCTCTGGCGCGCCGCGCGCGAGGTGGGCCCGGACGGCAGGCCCGTGCGCCGGGACGCGGACGTCTGGCTCTCCCCGCTCACGGACGGCAGGTCGCTGCTGCTGGTCGAGCAGGACCAGGGCGGCGGCGGCCGGCTGGTCGCGTGGTCGCTGCGCTCGGGCGCGGAGCGGTGGCGGGTCCCGCTGCCGGCGGAGGCGGACGGGTGGGCGTACGTCGTGGGCGGGGTGCTGTACGGCGGGGGCGAGCGTCCCGTCCGGATCGGCGGCTGACCCCTCCCGCGCGGGGGAGGGGTCGCCCTACGGTGGCCCCATGTCGCCCGTCGACCACGGCCCCGCACCCGCGACCCCCGAGCGGTTCGCACCGCGCGCCGACCCCGCGGCGCTCGACGACCTGCGCCGCCGGCTGCGCGCCACCCGCTGGCCGGACGTCCCCGAGGACGCGGGCTGGTCGGCCGGGGTGGACGTCGCCTGGCTGCGCGACCTGGCGCGGACCTGGGCCGAGGACTTCGACTGGCCCGCGCGCGAGGCGGAGCTGAACCGGCTGTCCCGGTACCGGGTGCGGGTCGGCGGGCTCGGGATCCACGTGGTGCACGCCCGGGCGGTGGGCGCGCCCGGGCCGGCGCTGCCGCTGGTGCTGACGCACGGGTGGCCCGACTCGTTCTGGCGGTTCTCGGAGGTCGTCGACCTGCTCGCCGACCCCGGCGCGCACGGCGCGGACCCCGCCGACGCCTTCGACGTCGTGGTGCCGGACCTGCCCGGCTTCGGCTACTCCGACCGGCCCGCGGCCGCGCTCGACTCCATCGCGGTCGCCGGGCTGTGGGCCGAGCTCATGACGACGCTCGGCTACGACCGGTTCGGCGCCGCGGGCGGGGACATCGGCAGCCACGTCACCCGGTACCTGGCGCTCGACCACCCGGACCGGGTCGTCGCGGTGCACCGCACGGACGCCGGGATGCCGGGGCCGCACCTCGACCCCGCCGCGGTCACCGAGGAGGAGCGCGCCTGGCTCGCCGAGGGGGCGCGCTGGGTCGCGACGGAGGGCGCGTACGCGATCGCGCACCGCACCAAGCCGGACACGCTGGCGGTCGGGCTGACGGACTCGCCCGCGGGCCTCGCGGCCTGGGTCGGCGAGAAGCTCCGGTCGTGGAGCGGCGGGGGCGGCGACCCCGAGGGGGCGCTCACCCGCGACCAGATCCTCACGAACCTGACGATCTACTGGCTGACCGGCACCATCGGGTCCTCGATGCGGATGTACCGGGCGAACGCGGCGATCCCGCCCGAGCAGCTGGCGCGACGCGTCGAGGTGCCGTCCGGGTTCGCGATCTTCGCGGGCGACGTCGTGCGGCCGCCGCGCGCGTGGCTCGAGCGGAGCGCGAACGCGGTGCGGATCACCGAGCCGCCCCGGGGCGGGCACTTCGCCCCCGTCGAGCAGCCCGAGGTGTACGCCCGGGAGCTCCGGGAGTTCTTCCGGCCGTTCCGGGCGGGCGCCGGCGGGCCGGCCGGGTCCTGAGATCGCCCCCCGCCGGCACGCACCGGGCGGGGCGGTCCTTGCGCGCGACCGCGCCGCGCGGTCACCCTGGTGCGCCAGCGCTCGCGACATCCCGGACGGAGACCCCATGACCGCCACGCGGACGGAGGCGGCGACGACGCCGCACGTCGCCGACAGCCACGACCTGATCCGCGTGCGGGGGGCGCGCGAGAACAACCTCAAGGACGTCGACGTCGACCTCCCCAAGCGCCGGCTCACCGTGTTCACCGGGGTGTCGGGCTCGGGCAAGAGCTCGCTGGTGTTCGCGACGATCGCCGCCGAGTCGCAGCGGATGATCAACGAGACCTACAGCGCGTTCGTGCAGGGGTTCATGCCGACGCTGGCCCGCCCGGACGTCGACGTCCTCGACGGGCTGACCACCGCGATCATCGTCGACCAGGAGCGGATGGGCGCGAACCCGCGGTCGACCGTCGGCACCGTGACGGACGCGAACGCGATGCTGCGGATCGTGTTCAGCCGGCTCGGGCAGCCGCACATCGGCTCCCCGCAGGCGTTCTCGTTCAACGTGGCGTCGGTCAGCGGTGCGGGCGCCGTGACGTTCGAGAAGGGCGGCGTCGCGACCAAGGAGCGCCGGGAGTTCAGCGTCACGGGCGGCATGTGCCCCCGGTGCGAGGGGCGCGGCGACGTCCAGGACTTCGACCTGACCCAGTTGTACGACGCGGACAAGTCGCTCGCCGGCGGCGCGCTCACCGTGCCCGGCTACACCATGGACGGCTGGTACGGGCGGATCTTCGCCGGCAGCGGGTTCTTCGACATGGACAAGCCGATACGTGACTTCACGAAGCGCGAGCTGTCGGACCTGCTGCACAAGGAGCCGACGAAGATCAAGGTCGAGCGCATCAACCTCACCTACGAGGGGATCATCCCGAAGATCCGGAAGTCGATGCTCGCCAAGGACGTCGACGCGATGCAGCCGCAC
>Ga0164309_10000823_pt1 | contig 16184 bp, 19 predicted proteins | sample Whisoiple_247_MG_FD_109984 | JGI IMG/M metagenome (GOLD analysis project Ga0164309, IMG submission 109984) | Soil microbial communities amended with fresh organic matter from upstate New York, USA - Whitman soil sample_247_MG | ecosystem: Environmental > Terrestrial > Soil > Unclassified >...
AAAACGGCTATCCGGAGAGATCATGACGCCTGCCACAAGCCACGCGGAGACCACCGGTGAGGGAAAGTCATCCTCTATTCCGTCCGGGCTCCGGAAAGATTGGACGGTGGCCGAGGCCCTGGCGTTGTACGCCCTGCCGTTCAACGACCTGCTGTTCAAGGCGCAAACCAAACATCGCGCGCATTTCGATCCAAATCGGGTTCAGTTGAGCCGCCTCCTGAGTATCAAGACCGGCGGATGCCCGGAGGATTGCGCCTATTGCAGCCAGTCCGTGCATCACGAGTCCGGCCTTGACGCCTCGAAGCTGATGGAAGTCGAGCACGTCATCGCCGAGGCCCGCAAGGCGCGCGACGCGGGCGCAACGCGCTATTGCATGGGCGCGGCATGGCGAAATCCAAAGCCGCGCGACATGGACGCGGTCGTTGCGATGGTAAAGGGCGTCAAGGCGCTCGGCATGGAAACCTGCATGACGCTCGGCATGCTGGATCGCGCGCAGTCGGAGCAATTGAGCCGCGCGGGCCTCGACTACTACAACCACAACATCGATACCTCGGAGCGCTATTACGGCGAGATCATCACCACGCGGAATTTCGCCGACAGGCTGGAGACGCTTGAGAATGTTCGCGCCGCCGGCATGAAAGTCTGCTGCGGTGGCATCGTCGGCATGGGCGAAGAAGCCGACGACCGCATCGCGATGCTGACGACGCTCGCCAATCTCCCTGAACATCCCGAAAGCGTGCCGATCAACATGCTGATTCCGATCCCCGGCACGCCGCTCGCCGATGCCGAGCCGATCGCGCCGCTCGATTTCGTGCGCATCGTGGCGCTGGCCAGAATCATGATGCCGCAATCGGTGGTGCGGCTGTCGGCCGGCCGCACCGCGATGACCGACGAGATGCAGGCGCTGTGTTTCTTCGCCGGCGCGAATTCTATCTTCGTCGGCGATACTTTGTTGACGGCGAGCAACCCCGAAGAGGATAAGGATATGGAGCTGTTCCGGCGGCTCGGTTTGCAGCCGATGGAAGTCGAGGTCGCGTTATAACGCCCGATGTCATCATCGGTACGTGGGCGTTCGCATTTGCTTCCCGCGCAAGCTGGTTTTATCCTGCCGCCGGCCGATCGGCCGCGTTGTCGCACAATGGAATGGAGTGTGAGTGATGGCAATTCGCCTGCGGATCGGGACGCGCAAGAGCGTCATGGCGCTGGCGCAAACCGAGGAAATTGCCCGCCGTCTGATCGCGGCAGCCCCCGATCTCGATGTCGAGATCGTCAAGTTCGAAACCACGGGGGATTCCGACCAGGTCGGCAAGCTGCTGCCGCATGGCGGCAAGGGCGGCGCCTTTGTCGCTGAAATCCGCCGCGCCGTGCTCAAGGGCGAACTGCACGCCGCGATGCATTCGCTCAAGGACATGCCCGGCAACGAGGATACCCCCGGGCTTGTGATCGGCGCCACGCTCAAGCGCGATCCGCCCGAAGACGTGCTGGTGCTGCGCAAGGGCGTCTGGATCGGCGATCTCAGGCGCGCGCACGGCAAAGGCTTCAAGATCGGCACCAACGCCGTGCGCCGCGCGGCCTATGCGCGGCGGCTGTTTCCCGAGGCCGAGGTGATCCATTATCGCGGCGCCGCCGATACCCGCATACGCAAGCTGGATGGCCTGGAATTGCAGCGGCTGCCTGGTGGCAACGCGGTCGGGCCGGCGGATGCGCTGATCATGGCGCGCTCCGGGATCGATCGCGTCGGCCTCTCGGAACGCATCGGCTATGAATTTCCGGTTGCGGAGATGCTGCCGGCGGCAGGGCAGGGCATCGTCGCGGTGGAATGCTCCGGTGCGGATTGGCAGACCCGACAGGCATTGTCATTGATCGACGATGCCGCGGCGCGCCATAGCGCCGATGCCGAACGCGAGGTACTGTGGGTGCTAAACGGTCATTGCAATTCGCCGATCGCGGCGTACTCGCACATCGAAGGCGGCCAGATGTCGCTTTCCGCCTCGGTGCTCGATCTCGATGGCGGCATCTTCATCGAAGCAAGCCGCGCCGGGCCGGCCGACCGGCCGCGCGAACTCGGCCGTGCGGTCGGGTTCGATCTGCTGGCCAAGGGCGCGGCTGCGATCATCGAGCGTAGCCGTCCGGTGTGATCTGACCTGCAACTTTCACAGGGAGAATATCTCGATGCAAAAAGATGTTCTCAGGCTCAATACTGATCGCCCTGTCACTTGCCGCACCGCCCGATTCAAATGGATGAGCGCGCCGGATATCTTTCGCTATTTCCACAGATGCTGAGGCAGCCGGTGCCTTCAGGTTTCACACGGCATCACGGCTGATCAGCCGTCTCACCCCTTGTAGGCCCGCACCCGCTGCAGCATCTGCTCGACATGGGCGATCGGGGTTTCCTGCTGGATGCCGTGGCCGAGGTTGAAGATCAGCCGGCCGCCGGCGTAATTCGCCAGCACATCGTCGACGGCGCGGTCGAGCGCGGCGCCGCCGGCGATCAGCGCCAGCGGATCGAGATTGCCCTGGATGGCGACACGGTTCTGCACCTTCTCGCGAATGAAGGATGGCTCCGCCGCCCAGTCGATGCTGACGGCATCGACTCCGGTCGCGCCGACATAGGCCGGCAGCAGGGCCCCGGCGCCGCGCGGGAAGCCAATGATCTTTGCGTCAGGCACGACCCTGCGCACGCCCTCGACAATGCGCCGCGCCGGCTCAATCGACCATCGTTCGAATTCGCGCGGCGGCAGCACGCCGGCCCAGGTATCGAAAATCTGCACTGCATCGGCGCCGGCCTTGAGCTGGCCCAGCAGATATTGAATGGAATTTGCAACCAGCGTGTCGATGATGCGGGCGAAGGCTTCGGGATGACGATATGCCATCATGCGCGCGGGCGCTTGATCCGGTGTGCCATGGCCTGCCACCATATAGGTGGCAACTGTCCAGGGTGCGCCGCAAAAGCCGATCAGCGCAATATGTGAATCCAGTTCGGCTCGCACCCGGCGCAGCGCCGCATAGACCGGCTCTAATTTGCTGAAATCGGCGGTCGACGCTAGCGTCGCGACCTTCTCCGGCGTGTCGAGCGGATCGAGCCGCGGGCCTTCGCCGGCCTCGAACCATACCGCGCGGCCGAGCGCATAGGGAACGACCAGAATATCGGAGAAGATGATCGCGGCATCGAAGTTGAAGCGGCGGATCGGCTGCAGCGTGACTTCTGCGGCGTATTCCGGCGTGAAGCACAGATCGAGAAAGCCGCCGGCCTTGGCGCGCAATTCGCGGTATTCGGGCAGGTAACGGCCGGCCTGCCGCATCATCCAGATCGGGGGTACCGGTTGCCGGCGTCCGGAAAGCACTTCGATGAACGGTTTAACGGAGGAAATCTGGGGCAAGTGTCGGTCCGGGCTACTCGGGAAGCGTATCGACGCCTCTGATACACGCCGGTGCGGGCGGAGCCAAGCAGTTGATAGAGGGTGCGGTCGCGATCGCCCGGTAGCGGACCAACGGGGCTGGGGCCGGGATCAAGCAGGTAACCGACTTACGTTTTTGGTGCATTAATTACAATAGACAACTTAAGGTATTTATGAGTCAATCAGGTCGGCGGGGGTCCAATGCGCCGGCGATTTCAGCATCTGAATATCCCGATCGAGATCGTGCGGACGGTGGAAGCGATCGCCGAAACCGGAAGCCAGTCGAAGGCGGCGAGCGGCTTGGCCTGAATACTATCTTCCCGTACTTCCGCCGATCGAGGCACTCCTGAGCGATTCGGCCGGTTTTGTTGTGCAGTCTCCGGCAAGGTTTCATCAGTTGGAACCAGTTTCTCCAGCGCGGCTGTGGCGCTGGAAAGGAACTTCCCGATCATGTCGCCGTTTACTTCGAAACGGAGGATTTCATGGCTGAGAAGTTCAATCCGTCGCCGCATGACCGGCATGCCGCCGATCCGCGCAAGGCCGCCGCGGCGGACCGCGACCTCCACGCCAAGCTTGAAGCCGGCCTGATAGGCAGTTTTCCGGCGTCCGATCCGGTTAGCGCGGCGCAACCTTCGCCGTCGAAACACGACGCCAAGCGCGACCATGCGTCGCCGCGCAGCAAAGTGGTTTTGAGGTCTCGGTGATTTCGGTCGCGAGGGAGATGGATATGGCGAGATCGTTTGGCTTTCGGGCAGATCGCCGGTTCAACCACGCGCCAAACGATTCGCCTCGCAGCGGCAGTTCGAAGCGCGTCGCGCCCGTGATAGGAAGTATCGTCGTGATCGCGATCGTCGCCCTGACGATCTGGTTTGCGACCGGCCAATAGCGCCGTTGCTTTTTCAGGCGAGGCCAGGCGCCAAGATTTTCGCCCCGCCAATCGCTTCACTCCTAGTAATGCGGCGGCGGCTCGTTGGCCGGCCCGGGTGGGCGCGACTCGGCTTCCTGCAGGCGCGCATTCAGGCTTGCAAGCTGCCGCGTCAGCGTGTCGATCTTGAGCCATTGCTCGGTAATCGTCCTGTTCAGGGTCTCGATGGTGTCGTCCTGAAATGCCAGCTTGGTTTCCAGGAGGTCGACCCGCTCGCTGAGCGTCTTCAATTCACCCATCGCAATCATGTCTCGTCGATCGTTCGCGCAGCCCATGTCCGAGCGCGATCCGCTCGTCGAACACGAAACACTCGCCGCGCCAACGGCTCTTGGCCTCCGGGACGCCTTCGAGATAACGCAGGATGCCACCCTTGAGGTGATAGATCTCCGCAAAACCGCGCGCCAGCAGATAAGCGCTGGCCTTCTCGCAGCGGATACCGCCGGTGCAGAACATGGCGATGCGCCGATGCCTGGCCGGATCGAGATGGCGCGCGGCGAAATCCTTGAATTGACCGAAACTTGTCAATCCCGGATTGACCGCACCCTCGAAGGTGCCAAGCGCGACCTCGAAGGCGTTGCGCGTGTCGAGCACCAGCGTGTCGGGCACGTCGATCAGAGCGTTCCAATCCGCAGGCTCGACATAAATGCCGACCTGCCGGGTCGGATCAACACTGGCGTCGCCGAGTGTGACGATCTCCTTTTTCAGCCGGACCTTCAGGCGCTGAAACGGCATCGCGGCGGCTTGCGAGAATTTCAGTTCGAGACGATCGAGCCGGCCGCCGAACAGGACGCCGTCGCGCAACTCGGCGACGAAATCGTCAATGGCTTTGGGCTCGCCGGCGAGCGTGCCGTTGATGCCCTCACGGGCCAGCAGCACGCTGCCCTTCAGCTTGAAGCGAGCGCAAATCGCCCGCAGCGGCTGGCGCAATTCCGCAAAATCGGGAAGCGCTGCGAATTGATAGAATGCGGCGACCTTGTACGGCATGACGCCGGTTTAGCAGGCGGCCAGGCAATGCGAAAGCTCGCCAGGGCTGCGGACCGCATTGCCGTCATTCCCTGGCACGCATTGCCCAGCGCGGTCCGAATGTGCCAGACATCCTGAAATCCTGCTTTGATATCGGGCGCCGGCAAGGTGCGGCAGACGCCCCAAATGAGCCATTTTGACATGAGGAATTTTCATCTCGCCGGCCGCTCCGCGGTCCATGCGCAAAACGGCATGGTGGCGACGTCGCACCCCCTGGCGGCGCTGACCGCGATCGAAGTGCTGCGCGCCGGCGGCACCGCGGCGGACGCGGCCGTGGCGGCCTGTGCGCTGCTCGGCGTGATCGAGCCGCAGTCGACCGGCATCGGCGGTGATTGCTTCGCGTTGATCCAGCCAAGGGGTGAGGGCAAGATCGTGTCCTATAACGGCTCCGGGCGGGCGCCGATGGCGGCGACGCCGCAATGGTACCTCGAGCGCAATCTGCATGCGATCCCGCTGACCTCGGCACATGCCGTCAGCATTCCCGGCGCGGTCGATGCATGGGTCACCATCCTGCGCGATCATGGCAAGCTCGGGCTCGACACCCTGTTGCAACCCGCGATCAAGGCCGCGGAGGAGGGTTACGTCGTCGCGCCCCGTATCGCCTTTGACTGGAAGAACTACTTCGAAAAGTTGAAGAACGGCACCAATACCCAGCGCTATCTGCTGCCGGGCGGCAAACCTGCGGTCGCCGGCGACGTGATCCATCAGCCTGAACTGGGCAAAACCCTGCGGGCGATCGCCAGGCACGGCCGCGACGCGTTCTACACCGGCGCGATCGCCGAGGATATGGTGGAGACGTTGCGCGGCATCGGCGGGCTGCATACGCTGGACGACTTTGCTGCGCATACCACCGAGACTACGGTGCCGATCGGCACCATGTACAAGGGTTATGACGTCTGGCAATGCCCACCGAACGGCCCCGGCATCACTATGCTGGTGATGCTCAATATCCTGTCGCGCTTCGACCTGATGAAATTCCCGGCGATGAGCGTCGAGCGTTTCCACCTGGAGGCCGAGGCCGCGCGCGTTGCCTACATGATGCGCGAACAATATGTCGCCGATCCCGCCCACGTCGAAGTCGACGTGCCGCGCTTCCTGTCGAAAGCCTTTGCCGACGAGCATGGTGACAAGATCCGGCTCGACCGGATGCTCGACCTGCCGACCGTGGCGCCGCCGATGCATCCATCGACGGTTTACATCTGCGTAGTCGACAAGGATCGCAACGCCTGCTCGTTCATCAACTCGATCGCGCAAGCCTTTGGCTCGGCGATCGTGTCCAACAAGACGGGCATCCTGCTGCAAAACCGGGCCGGCGGTTTTCGCGTCCAGGTGGGCCATCCCAATTGCATCGCGCCGGGCAAGCGACCGCTGCACACCATCATTCCGAGTCTGGTCACCAAGGGTGGCCGCGCGGTGATGTCCTTCGGCGTGATGGGCGGACAATACCAGCCGGTCGGGCAGACCCATGTGCTGACCCACATGCTCGACTACGGCTGTGATGTGCAGGAAGCTATCGATATGCCCCGAGGCTTCCACTATGAAGGTCTCTATCAGCTGGAAGACGGCGTGCCCGCGGCGATCGTCGAGGGCCTGACGAAGCTCGGGCACAAAACCACCCGTGTGGTCCCGCCGCTCGGCGGCGGCCAGGCGATCTGGATCGACTGGGACAAGGGCACGCTCACCGGGGGCTCCGATCCCCGCAAGGACGGCTGCGCGCTCGGCTATTGACGACTTTTTTCTGAGCGACTTGCGCTGCGCTCTCCGATATTAAGGATGCTGAACGATGCGATATCTCATCTTCCGGAAACTGCCGCTGATCGCCACGATTATCATCGGTGTGATCGGCTTTCTCTCCGCGGCGCCGTCCGGCGCCTTGGCTCAGACAGGAAAAACCATGACCACAGCTTCAGGCTTGCAAATCATCGATACCACCGTCGGCACTGGTGCTTCGCCGCAGCCGGGCCAGATTTGTGTGATGCACTATACCGGCTGGCTTTACGAAAACGGCCAGAAGGGCGACAGGTTTGACAGTTCGGCCGACCGCAACCAGCCATTCAGATTTCCGATCGGCAAGCGCCGGGTGATTGCCGGCTGGGATGAAGGCGTCGCCACCATGAAAGTTGGCGGCAAGCGCACCTTGATTATTCCGCCCGAGCTCGGCTACGGCGCTCGCGGCGCCGGCGCCATGATCCCGCCGAACGCAACCTTGATATTCGACGTCGAATTGCTGGCCGTGGAGTAAGGTCGCAAAGCCTTCGAGAGAGGTGCGTGTCGTGAAGATTTCGGTCCTCGACGACTATTTCGACACCATACGCACCCTCGAATGCTTCAGGAAGCTTGCCGGTCATGACGTCAAAATCTGGAACGACCACGTCCAGGACGTCGACGTGCTGGCCGAGCGGCTCGCCGATACCGAGGCGCTGGTGCTGATCCGGGAGCGGACACAGATCCGCACGCCCTTGCTGGGACGGTTGCCGAAGCTCAGGTTGATCAGCCAGCGCAGCGTCTATCCTCATATCGACATCGATACCTGCACCCGGCTCGGCATCATCGTGTCGTCGAGCCAGCATGCCGATACGCCCTCCTACGCGACCTCGGAATTCACCTGGGGACTGATACTGGCGGCGATGCGCGCGATCCCGCAGCAGATGGCGTCGCTGAAGGCGGGCCATTGGCAGATCGGCGTCGGCCATACGCTGCGCGGCAAGACGCTCGGCATCTACGGCTATGGCCGGATCGGGGCGGTGGTCGCCGGCTACGGCAAGGCATTCGGAATGCGCGTGCTGGTGTGGGGACGCGAGGCGGCACGGGCAAACGCGCGTGCCGATGGCTATGAGGCCGCGGCCAGCAAGGAATCATTCTTTGAACGCTGCGACGTGCTGTCGCTGCATATGCGTCTGGTCGACGCCACCCGCGGTATCGTCAAGCCAGCCGATCTCGCGCGCATGAAGCCGACCGCCTTACTGGTCAACACCAGCCGCGCGGGGCTGATCGAGCCGAACGCGCTGATCGATGCGCTGCGCGCCGGGCGGCCCGGGATGGCGGCGGTCGACGTTTACGAAAAGGAGCCGCTGCGCGACGCAAATGATCCTTTGCTCAAGATGGACAACGTCGTCTGCACCCCGCACCTGGGCTACGTCTCCCGCGACGAATACGAGTTGCAGTTCACCGATGGTGTTCGACCAGATCGTCGCCTATGCGGCTGGCCGGCCGGAGAATGTCGTCAATCCCGATGCAATGGCGCGTCGAAGGACCTGATTCTCATCGCCAGCACGACGAACAAAAAAGGGCCGGCCGTGAGGCCGGTCCTTGATCATTTCAGTGATCATTCAGTCAGCGTCGGTCAAAGATTCTTGTTCGCCGCGCCAGCCGCGTTGTTCACGGCGTCCTTGGTGGCTTGCTTGGCATCGCCGACGGCCTTCTGGCCCTTGCCCTTGACTTCCTGAATCACGCCTTCGCCTTCCAGCCGATCGGAACCGGTGGCTTCGCCGATGCCCTGTTTGGCCTTGCCGATCGCTTCATTGGCCGTGCCCTTGATCTTGTCTTCCATCGCACCCATGGGAATCTCCTTTGGAGGGTTAAACTTCGCGAAGACAAGTCGGCCTTGTCGCGAAAGTTCCGCTTCAGATTCTGTGCATGCGCGCGGATTTCGTCATCTTTCGTGGGAACAATTCCCCCAAAATCAGCGCGAGGTCGCGCGTTCACCACGCCGTTCGCCGATTGCGGCGTCGGGATCTCTCGCCGGCGAAGCGCGTTTGCGAAGTCTTGACCCTGAGACCCTGTTGTTTGAGACGCGACGAGGCTGCTGCTGTTAAGATGAGGCAATGCGTCTCAAAAAATTCTCAAACCTGCTGTCGGATCAGCCTCGTTCCGTTCGTCCTCGGGCGAGCTCCATCAACCGAGAGGAACCCATGTCCAAGATCGCCCCCTGCCTGTGGTTTGCCGACGAGGCCGAGGAGGCCGCGAAATTCTATGTTTCGCTGCTGCCAGATTCTCGGATCGACAAGGTGCAGAAAAGCCCTGCCGACTATCCGGGCGGCAAGGCGGGGAACGTGCTTGTGGTGCAATTCACGCTGGCTGGCCAGGAATATATGGCGCTGAATGCCGGCACGCCGGGCGAATACACCAACGCGATCTCGTTCAAGATCGACTGCGCCGATCAGGCCGAAGTTGACCGTCTCTGGGAAGGGCTCGCTGCCGGCGGCGGCTCGCACGGACAATGCGGTTGGCTGAAGGATCGCTACGGCGTCTCATGGCAGATCACGCCCTCGATCATGCCGGGATTGCTTGGCGGTCCTGACCGCGCCGGCTCGCAGCGGGCGATGGCGGCGATGATGAAGATGGGCAAGCTTGATATCGCCACTCTGCAAAAAGCTTACGACGGCGGCTGAAGGGCGCGCTCAGGCGTTGTCGCGGCGCCTCAGCACGTTCGAACCCATAAAGCGGGATCGTTCACTTCAATGCGCTTTTGGTGTCCATGTTGACGACCTGAACACGCCGGTTGATCGGGTCCATCGGCGCGTTCGGATCCTTCGGCCTGTCCTTGCCGTAGCCGACGGTGACGAGATCGCTGCCGGGGATGCCGAATTTGTCGACCAAATAGTTCTTGATCGTATCGGCGCGGCGCTCGGACAGGCCCTGATTGAAGGCTTCGCCGCCGATCGCATCGGTATGGCCGGCGACGATGAACGTAGAGCCCTTCAGGTTCGGATTGCTCAGCGCCTGGCCGAGCGCCTCTACCGACGGCAGCGAAGTGGTCCTGATGTCAGCCGAGTTGTAGTCGAACTGAATGTCGAGATCGATGTTCGGCTTGGTCGAGGAGATATCGGCGATTTCCTCGCGCTCGGTCATCGAGAGCGAGCGGGTTTTCCGGTTGCGCAAGGTCTGGACGAAATTGGCTTCCTTGGCCCTGGCGACGGGATCGGCCTGCGCCGCGGCCGAAAGGCTGCGGGTCAGCGGCTTCGGCTGCAGCGCCGTGATGATCTGATCCGCTGAGACGTTACTGCTACCGGCAAAAGCAATGCCCGCTGTTGTCGAGAGCAGCACGGCACCGAGCGTGAGCGCGGTTAGCCTGTGCGAACTGGTCATCGTCGTGGTCCTCGCGTTACGCCTGATAACGGTTTGACGCTTGGCACCTTCGCGGGGTTCAATCCAGCAATGTGATTCAGATCACGTTGAAATGTCGATGGAAAAAGCGGCTGAGGCTGGCCACGCCGAACTCCCTGACGACCCGCTCCAGATGCCAAAGAACTTTGCCGCGAGGCGACCTGTGGGGGATCATGCCGAACCGGTTAGTTCCAACGATGGAGCAATGGCGAGCCACATCATTCCGTCAATCCGGGTTGGTCATTGTTATCGCGGCAGCACGACGGCCCGGCGCCGTGTTCGATAATGGTGGGTGAATGGTTCGAGCGCCGTTGACTTCTGCGGCTCGGAGAAGCGAACATAAAGCGGCATCTCGACGAGGAGGCCATTGGGCTGCCCGTTCGCATTGCGGTGATGGCGCTGCCGTCGCATTGCCGTCGCGGGAACGCCGATCTGCTGACAATAAATCGGCCAGATGAACGTCTACGACCGTTGTTCAACGAGAAGAAAAGAAGAAAGCGGGTTGGGTGTGGTCGGATTTCCGTCACCGAGAAGGCAAAGCGACTATCAGGGGTATCGCGGCGGAACATCGGATCGCGCGGCAAGCGGAATGCCGATCTTGCTCGGTGCTGCCTTGATCGCGACGGCGATCCTGCTGTCGACACTGATTACGACCGTCAGCACGCGCTTCGTCGGCATGGACAGTCCCTCCGAGGACAATGTGTGGCTGATCGACCGGCTCACCGGCAGCGTCTACAAGTGCCAGGCTGCCGAACGCGGCAAAGCCGCCTGCGATCCGGATACGGCTACGGGCAGCATCGGCGGGCGGACCAAGCACTGAAATCGTAGCCTCGGGTCTCATCGGGCAGTGAATCGTTGCATTGCAGCACGTAAAAACTGCTTCTCCCGGAAACATTGCTGGTGGAGGATAGCGGCCTCGAAAGCTGGCAATACGCCGGTCTCATTCCAAGGAGATTTTTCATGAAGGCAATTTTGATCGCTGCGGCAATGTTCTCGGCCTTCGCGCTGTCGCCGGCATCCGCGGCGATGATGAAATGCACGTCCGCCAACATGGCCAAGACCAGCACGGCGATGAACACGATGCAGGACGGGCCGGCCAAGATGGAGATGGGCAAGCATATGGGCCTGGCCAATGCGGCAATCAGCAAGGGCGACATGCGCGGCGGCTGCAAGCACTACATGATGGCCCAGAAGGCCGGTGGGATGAAGTAACGTCAGGACCACGTTGCTTTTCGCCGCGCTGCTTTCGGGCGGCGCGGCTTTTTCATGTGTCTGGATATTTCGCGGAAATGGGACCTCCTTGAATCGGCATTTTGAAAATCCATATCGCTCCATTGCCACGAGTTCCGTTCCGCACGCATGTCCTGTGCCGACAAATCCTGTCCCCTGACCAAGCTTGAAGCGCGGCGCATCTGGTTGCACGCCCAGCGGCTCGATACATCGGCACCGTTTGGCGCCGGGCCGGCGGCGACCACCGCAGCGGTCGAGCAGCTGGGCTATGTGCAGATCGACACCATTAACGTCATCGAGCGCTCGCACCATCACGTGCTGTGGACCAGGATCCCCGACTACCGGCGAGCCGACCTGCGCCATGCCCAGAGCGTCGACAAAAGCGTGTTCGAATACTGGACTCACGCGCTGTCCTATGTGCCGACGCGCGATATCCGCTTCTTTATTCCGGTGATGAAGCTGCACAAGCGCGAGGGTCATCGATGGTTCGCTTCGGTCACCCCGGGGGACATGCGCAAGGTGATGCGGCTGATCCGGCGCGACGGCGCGCTGACCATTCGCGACATCGAGGACGACGTGTTGACGGAAAAGGAGCATCTGTGGGCCAGCCGCAAGCCGTCGAAGCGGGCGTTGCAACTGGCGTTCTATTCCGGCGCGCTCACCATCAGCGAGCGCAACGGCATGCTGAAAACCTACGAATTGATGACGCGGCATTTCGGCTGGGACAGGCCGCCCAAGGCGGCGAGCCTGCGGGAAACCACGGCCTATCTGCTCGACCGCGCGCTGCGCGCGCAGGGCCTCGTCAGTCTCGACTCGATCTGCCATCTCGACGCGCCGAGCAAGGCCGCGGTCAGTCGGCTGATCCAAACCCGTGTACGCAGGAGGGAGCTGGTGCAGGTCGCCATTGAAGATGCCGGCAAGCAGGAGCATTGGGCGCGTCCGGAAGTGCTGGAGCCGGCCCCAGCCGGCACGGCTGAACGAGTTCACCTCCTCTCACCGTTCGATCCCCTGGTGATCCAGCGCAAGCGCACCGAATTGTTCTTCGACTACGGGCACCGCTTCGAAGCCTATGTGCCCAGGGAAAAGCGGCTGTTCGGCTATTTCGCGCTGCCGGTTTTGGCGGGCGAGGAGATCGTCGCCGCTATCGATCTGAAGACCGATCGCAAGGAGCGCAAGCTGCTGATGCAAAAATGGAACTGGGTCGGCGCTGCGCGCAAGAGCGGACGCAACGATCTCAAAGCCAAAATCGAGCAAGAATTACACCGCTTCGAGCGCTTTCAACTCGCCGAGTGAGGTTCGTTTCGGGAAATCCGTGGCGCCGGTCGCGGATAGTCGGGGCAGGTGTGTTATAGGCAATGGCAAAACAATACTGGAAAATCCATCGACCCCATGCCGTTCTGACCTCACCATTTGGCGGAGCGAAGTGCGCTCCGTCTCCGAATCAAAATTGAGCTGCGAAAGCCATCGAGCAGCATCCCCAACAGGATTCCCACGCCATAGGCTAACATGTCCCACGGCGAGAAGATGCGACCGAGCAACAATGCGCCCGCTAGCGTCAGCCGAAACGAATCCAGCCAGGGAAAATGCACCAGTCGGATCAGCTCCACGCCAATGGCGATCACTGCCGAGATCGACGCTATCGGCCATCGTGGCAGACTTGATGCGGCAATCCCGACCAGAAAAAACAACATCGTCCCCCACAGTACGGAGCCGCCATATTTCACGAGCAGGCCTGGCAATCCAAGGCTCAACCCAAATCCGCGCAGGCCGAGGCCCACGATCACGATCGCCAGGCAAAAGCCCATGCGGGCGACGGTCGGCGATCGTTGTCGTGCCGTTCCGCTATTTTGCGCCGCGCTATTCGTCATGGAATCGCATCGCTCGCCGGGAGCATGAGCTCGAACGCGGTTCCCTGTGCTACCTCGAGAAGGCAGATGGCGCCGCCATGGGCGTCGAGCATGGCCCGAACGATCGCAAGACCCATACCCGTGCCCCCGCTATCGCGGCGGGTCGTGAAAAAGCTGTCGAAGATTTGTGCGCGGTTATTGGCCGAAACGCCCTCGCCATTGTCGGCGACCGTTACCCTCAGCATATTGCCGTGCCGCTCGGCTATGATATCCAGCCTTGTGCTGCCGTGACGCATGGCGTTATCGGCGAGATTCGCGCGAATGTTTCTGACATGGCTGTCGATCGTCCGGTCCGCGACATGAATGTTGCCGGCATAGGCCGCGTCAAGGATCAGCTCGCGCGTGAATACGAAGCCCGGCCGCGCCAGAAGCGTGCGCAGGATCGCGAATTCGAGCGCGGTCAGCGCAACCGGCGTGCCGAGGAAACTCGCGGTATGGGCGCCCGGATCAATTGCGAGTCCGCCATAGCTCATCGTCTTTGTGGCTGCGGCCAGCGCGGGTAGCTGCCGTGCGCGCCGCAGGATCGTGGTGACGTAATCGTCGCCGCCGATTTCGAGGCCAAGGATGCGATCAATCTCTTCGTCGCGGGCCGACAGAAATAGGATCGGGGTATCCGAGGTCTTGCGGATCTGGCGGCAGACTTCGAGGCCGTCCATTTCGGGCATGCCGACGTCGAGCACTACCAGTTGGTACGCTGCGGTCGAACAGCCGCAGCGCGTCCTTGCCGTCCTGCGCGGTGGCAATCGTCATTCCTGTCTTCTCGAACGCGAAGCGAACGACGTCGCGAATATGGGGGTCGTCGTCAACGACCAGAATGGAAGGTGTCACGGTAGCCCTGGTCCTTGCCGCCATTCGATGGATTCAGCCGTTCGGGTGCAGTGTTAGCGAAATATCGTTCGAGGCGCCATGTGCGAAAGCCCCAGGCCCGCCAGTTTTCTGGACGCACAAGATTGCGAAGGGTTTTTATTCGATAGGGCAATAAACAGCAGTATGAAGCGTCACTCGATTGCATCTGAGGGATTTCCGACAGGCGCGCTTCGATAGGCGGCAGTACTTCGGCGCTGTGGAGGGATGCTAGATATTCCAGATCGAGATAGGGTCCGCGGCCGATGACTTCCCGGCTATGCTCCACATTATAGTGAGCCACGAGCCACGGCGCGTTGAGGAAGCAGCAGCCATAGAGCACGAGCGCCAGCGAAATCGCGTTGGCGGTGAGCAGCCAGGAAACGGATTTCCGGCGTACGATCTGGACCAACATCAGCGCAAGCCCTATAGCGACCAATCCCATAAGGCGGCGATGTAAAGGTCCAGTCGGAAGATTGAGGAGATCACCAGCAGGATGTTTTGGCCGATCCACGCCAGCACCAATGGACGGATCAACCGGAAGGCCAGCCGGGCGTCAGCGTTGTCATATGGCGGAGCGCGCCGATGACATCGCTGATCAATTGGAATGGGCCGCGCAACGGCACCGTCGCAGCCTCAAATAACCGCCGTGGCCAAGACGACGGTTCGTGCGTGGTCATCACGAGGACGAACGATGCGGTCGCAAGCGAGGCCAGAATCACCGAAAGCGTGTCGACCTGTTCGACTAGGGCAATCAAACCTGCGAGAAGGATCGACGTCATGATGAACTGAACTCGACGCTGCGCGCGTACACCGTTGACGGCAATCGCAACGGCGCTGATGACGCCATAAAACAGCGCCAGCGAAATGCCAACCCACCAGCCATAGAACAGCCAATCGGCCAGCGCGGCGCAGCCGGTAGCCGCGATGAGCGGCAGGATGAGAGGATTTGAACGCGCGGGTTCGCTATTCGTTGTGGCTGCGATCGACATGCTTCATTCCTTTGAAATGACGAGGCCGAGGTGGTTGGCTTTGCGCTCGCGCTTCGGCCGGGGTGGGCGGCGAAAGGCAATGACGCGGCGTTGGGGCGGATCCGGTTCGAGCCACCAGCCCTCATTGAGCAGGCGTCGCGGCAGTTTAGTGCGCCGAAACTGAATGGTGATGACTTTCCCCATGCGCATACATTGGCCCAGACATTGGCAGCGCATTTGAGCGGGCCGTTCAGTATTTGCGGATTTCTGTGCAGATTTTGGGCAGATGCGGGAGCGGAGCCGTTCTCACGCCCATAGGGGCGATAAGCAATGACGCGAAGCCTTCATTCCCAAGGAAGCCTTCATTCCCAAGAGTGACACCGCGCCAAGCGACGCCCGTTGTCCTGACGTGCACTGGGACGACAAAATGGCAGCTACGTCGACGGGTCCATCTCCGCCATGGTCGAGACCCGCGGTGCTAGTGGCGCCGCTCGCTATTCGGATCATGGGCGGTTTGCTGGTTGCAACCTTCCTGACCTTGCTGTACCTGCGGGGGCTCTGCGCGCTATGGGGGCGTGCGAGAGCTTCGAAGAAAGTGGTACGAGCGAGCATCCTGATCTTGCGCCGCAACATCATGGTGGCCCGGAGCCCGCATTTCCACTTGCCGTGGCCGCGGAATAATTGAACATTGGTACCTCCATGACGATGATGTCCGAAAATGTCGAAGCCGACATGCGAGAGCGCATTCTCGCGGTGGCGGCGGGCCTATTCCGCGAGATCG
>Ga0164309_10000826_pt1 | contig 16125 bp, 14 predicted proteins | sample Whisoiple_247_MG_FD_109984 | JGI IMG/M metagenome (GOLD analysis project Ga0164309, IMG submission 109984) | Soil microbial communities amended with fresh organic matter from upstate New York, USA - Whitman soil sample_247_MG | ecosystem: Environmental > Terrestrial > Soil > Unclassified >...
CGCTTCTGGCCGCGCGAGCTCGGCCCGCTGACGCTGGACAGCATCGCCGACCGGGCGCTCGAGGAGCTCGGCGAACACTTGCCCCGGCTCCTGGTCACTCGGAACATCAACTCCCCCGACTTCGACTACGGCGACGGCCACGCGCGCGGAGCCTTGCAAGGCCTGACCGCGCAAGGTCCAGTCGTGGCGGCGGCAGCCGGGGACTCCGAGGCCAGTGGCGAGTCGCTCGATCACCGCATCGGTCGCGAGCTCAATCCCGACGGGCGCGATTCACTCTTCCTCTACTCCGGCGCGCCGTCGGGTTGGCTCGGCGGTCCTTGCATTTCCTATCGCGGGGCCGCCAACCGTCGCAGCGCACTCGTTCACCCTTACGCGGGCTATTTGGCCATGATTGGCAGCGGCTCGGGCCTGAACGAGGAAGCCGTGGCGCTCCTGTCGGCTCGCAATCAGAGCGTCAACGACCTGGTGCGCGATCAGCTCTCCGGATTCTTGTCTCGCTCCGACCTGTCGGTTCGCGATCGGGAGCGACTCGACCTGCATTTGAGCAGCATCCGAGACCTCGAAAATACCCTCGCTTGTCAGCTCGAGGAGAGCGAGGCGATGGCGCTCGAGAACCTGACCGGTCACGACGGCATCGATGGTGATCTGGTGCTCAGGGCGGCACGCGCGCACATGGACGTGGCCGCTTTAGCCGTCGCTTGCGGCTACACCCGGTCGGTGGCGATTCAGGTCGGCGACGGGAACGACGGCCGGACCAGATACCGCGACGAAAACGGGGATATGATGGAGAACTTCCATTACATCTCGCATCGCCGCGCCAGTCACGACGACATGGGCACCGTCCTGGTCGGTTCCGACCTCCTGCACGCGCAGATCGATCGCCAGTTTGCCCGAACGTTCGCTCACCTGCTCGATCGACTCGCCTCGTACCAGATCGGTGATCGGACGTTGCTCGATTGCGGTGTCGCCGTTTGGTACAACGACCTGTCGAACGGGCCGGCACACGGGCCCTTGAATGTCCCTTACATTCTGGCCGGCAGCGCCGGTGGGTACTTCAAGCAGGGGCAGTGCGTCGACACCGGTGAGGAGGGCTGGGAAGCTCCGCGCAACCTTGCGCGCGTGCTCAACACCATCGCCACCGCCGTCGGTTGTCGCACGGAAGGCAAAGACGTCTGTGACGACCTCGGGGATGCCAGCCTCGACCACAGTATCTTGCCGGTCTTGCTGGCGTCGGGTTAACGCGCCGGCACTGTGCGGTGCGGGCCAACAATGCTCGGGCGGAGGCGTCAGCGCTGCTGCAGCTTGCGGGCGCCCGTCTCATCGACTTCGTCGTCGCCCGCCCGGCTGAGTCGATCGAGCAGCGCGCTCAGCGCCGCCAGGGTGTAGGGCTTGGGCAACAGGTCGTCGAACGGGGTGCCGGACAGCACGAAGTCGGTCCCGCTCGAGAGCACCAGCCTGCCCTGGTAGCCGACGCGCCGCAGCTCTTCGGCCAGCTCCGTCCCGTGCATCGCTGGCATCGACTGGTCGGTGACGACGAGCCAGAAGCGTGCCGCATCCTCCCGAACCAACGCGATGGCTCGGTCTGGTGAGCCGACGCAGACCGCAGTCTCGCCCTTGCGTGCGAGCAGCCTGCCGAGGACCCCGCCGACGGCGGCCTCGTCGTCCACCACCATCACCTCTTGGAGTCCGGCCGCTGCCGGAGTCGGTTCGACCCGTAGTGCGGGTTTCGGGGCCGGGTTCGCCGTTTCATTCGTGTCGACGGCTCCAGCCGCCGGGGCCAGCGCGCGGGGCAGCAGGATCTTCATCGTCGTGCCGTGCCCCGGCTTGGAGTCGACCGCGATCGAACCGCCACAGTCCGAAACGATCCCGAAGACCACGCTCAGTCCGAGGCCGGTACCCTGTTCGCGTGGCTTGGTGGTGAAGAACGGTTCGAAGATGCGTGCTTGGGTTGCCTCGCTCATGCCGACGCCAGTGTCCGAAACGTGGATGGCGACGTAAGGGCCTGGGGGCACGCTACCAGCGCTAGCGGCGACCTCGACACCGCGCACCTGAAAGTGAATTCGCCCCGAGCGATCGCCAATGGCGTGCGACGCGTTCGTGCCCAGATTCATCAGCACCTGGTGGAGCTGACCAGGGTTGATCTCGACGAATAGGTCTCGTTCGAGCGTCACGTCGGTCGTGTGCCGAGCCGGGAGCGCAGCCCGCAGCAGGTCTGCGACCTCCTGAATCAGCGAGCCACAGTCGACGGGTTCCGTGCGTGTCGAGTCTTGCCGAGAAAAGGTGAGGATGCGGCGAACGACGTCACGCGCGCGGATGGCAGCTCCACGGAGATTCTCCACGGAATGCTGGCCCTCTTCGTTGAGAGGCTGCGTGGTCAAAAGCTCGGCATGACCCAAGACGGCCGTCAGCAAGTTGTTCATGTCGTGGGCAATACCGCTGGCCAGCGTGCCCAGGGATTCGAGGCGCTGCGTTTGCGTGAGACGTTCGGAGTAGGTTCGATTCTGCGCTTCCGCCACCAGCAGGCGCTCGCGGTCCTCCAAGAGCAAGCTTTGGCGGACGATGGCCACGATGACTACGCCGGCCATGCAGATGCCAATCGCCATCTTCACCGCGGGCAGGAGGCTCGTCGACAGCGCGACCGCAATCGCAGCTGCAATGACGAAGACGATGGGCAAAGTCTGTGTGACCAGGCGGTAGCTGCGCGCCAGGCTCCCGGTGACCTCGTCCCGGCCCGGCGTGAAGACGCAGACGGCAAAGCCGAACAGCAGCGTGCCGTAGGAGAACAGGTAGTTCAAAAGGACCCCGTCTCCGAGTCGCCCTTCGAGGGTGGCCAGGTTCCAGGCCATCCACAAAAGGCCTTGCCCGAGGAGCGCGCTGGCCAGGAGGCTCGCCCCCAGGCGCGGCGGTTGACCGAGGTGCAGCAGGCTGAGCAGAAAAAGGCCGGTAGCTCCGAGGAGCGCCGTCGGGTAGCCGACCATCACGGTGAGGGTCAGAAGGTCCGTATCGGCTCGGCGGGGCAGGTAGGCTGCCAAGGTCAGGGCCAGCACCGCCAGCGCGACACCCAGCGCGTCGAGCAGGATCGCCGCGCGTCGGGCTCGGTCCGCCGCCCGCATGAGTCGCCACGTTGCAGCGACCGAGAGTGGTCCCACCAGCCCGAACAGCGCATCGGACGGTCCGGGGAATGGGTTGTAGTTCGCCGCAACCTGGACGTCCCACAGCACTTGACCGGCGAACAGGGCCAGGAGCGCGAGCATGAACCAGGTCTTGCTCTCGCGCGCGATGCCGGTCGTGCGGCGTCGCCCGAGCCAGGCCGCGAGGGTCGCCGCGCCGTACGCGGCGGTCCAGTGGACGTTGTCCCAGAAACGCACGAGCCTCGGGTCGCTGGCCACGCGGGTCATCACCACGGCGCCCGTCACCAGAGCGATCCCTGCCGCCAGGGTGAGCGCTTCGGCTCGCGAGACGCGCGCTCCGGGCGGGCTGCTGCGCCCTCGTGCACCATCCCTCTCGCCGCTGCCCACTACCGCCATGGGAGGCTCAGAGTACCAACCCGAAACGGCCGAGCCTACGTCTCCGTTTGCGGACGCACTTCGGGCGCATCCGTCGGACCCGCCCACATCTGGGTACACGGACGTTCTCGGTTAGGCGCGACGTTGACTGAGGCGTGCCTTCTGCCGGGCCTCGCCCCCTGCGTACTCGGCCCGATCGCGGTCCGTCTCGAGCGCGAGCGGCGGGACCGCGCCGGGGCGTCCCGCATCGTCCAGTGCCACGAACACCAAATAGGCGGAGTTCGTGTGCGTGACCTGTCCGCTGATCGGATTCTCCGCGTGCACCTCGACATTCACCTCCATGGAACTCTTGCTGACGTACGTGACGTGCGCAGTGCAGGTGACGACATCGCCGATCTGAATCGGCTGTTTGAAGGTCATCGAGTCCATCGCCACCGTCACCGCGCGCTTCTGCGCGTGACGCATGGCGGCAATCGCCGCCGCCTCGTCGGCTAGCTTCATGATGATCCCGCCATGGACGTTGCCGAAGTGATTGGCGTGCTCCGGCATCATGAGCGTGTTGAGGATGACCCGGCTCCGGCTGGGGCTCTTGGGTGGACTTGCGGCGGTGTCGGCTGTCGTCACCGGATCAGCCTACGCCGAAACGCTGCGGCCGATCAGCGGCTGATGACGGCTCGGGTTTGGCCTTCCGCCGCTGGATCGGGCCGGGCCATTGCCCCGCGTCGCGCTGGGCGTGTTACGGTCCGGGCCGCCGACCATCATGGATCTGGTCTACTTCGTCGTCCTGATAAGCTCGCTGATTTTCGTGCACGAGCTCGGGCACTTTCTGTTCGCCAAGGCCTTTGGCGTGAAGGTGCTGACGTTCTCGCTCGGCTTCGGGCCCAAAGTGCTGCGCCTGGCCGGACGCGAGACCGAGTACTGCGTGTCGCTCCTGCCGCTCGGCGGGTACGTCAAGATGCTGGAGGAGTCCAAGAGCGATCTGGTGTTGCCCGAGGACAGGAAGCGCACGTTCGAAAGCCTGGCCCTGTACAAGCGCGTCATCATCGTGCTGGCGGGCCCCGTGATGAACCTGATCTTCCCGGTGCTGCTCTACTTCTCGGTGTTCGTGGCCGAGGGACCCTTTTCGCCGCCGACCGTGGGCGTCGTTTTGCCCGAACACCCGGCGGACGGCATCCTCCGGCCCGGCGATCGCATCATGAGCGTCGATGGTCAGGACGTTGGGACCTTCGAAGAAGTAAGGCGCATCGTCGAGCGGCGACCTGGGGAAACGCTGCGTCTGAAGGTCTTTCGCGACGGTGGGCACGTCGATGTCGAGGTGGTCGTCCAAGAGCAAAGGCGCAAGCTCGACCTCGACCTGGTGGAGCGTTTCGGAGAAGTCGGCATTCAACCGAACGCTCCGGCCGCGGTGATTGGAGTGCGCGACCCGGAGTCGCCAGCGTACCGCGCTGGGCTGCGTACGTTCGATGTCGTGACGTTCGTCGCAGGGCATCCGTCTCCGCGTTTCATGGACCTCGAGCGCGAGCTCGAAGCCAACCGAGGGGAAACCGTTCCCGTCACGTACCTGCGGCCGCAGCCTGTTCCCGGCGCCCTCGGCGGCTTGGTGGACATGGCCGTTTTGGAAGCTGGGGTCGTCGCCCTGACTCCGCATCCGCGGGGGACGGGCCTCTTCGAACGAACGGGCATGGAGCTGGCTGACCTCTACGCGGCCAAGGTCCCGGTCGGGAGCTACCTGTTCCAGGCCGGTCTCAGGCCAGGAGACCGTTTGCTGGCGCTCGATGCCAAGGTCCTTCCGGCTTGGTCGACCTTCGTGGACCGCCTGGCGGCGGCCCCCGACATTACGCACACGCTCGAGTTCGTCTCGTCCCGAGACGGACGGGTTCGTTTGGGCGAGTTTCGTGTGCGACGCGAGGATTTCGTGGCCGACGGTGGCGGCATTTTCTCCCGCTACGTGCTGCCGTGTGGCAGCTGGGCCAACCTGGTGCAAAAGGGCGAGACGGTGTGCGACTCGTCGATGGCTCAGCAGTGGTTCCCGCTGGCCTTGGAAGAGCGGGTTCCCCACCCGGCGCTCTATCGTCATGCTTTCGCCAAGGCCATCGACGAGACGGCGTCGGCGATCCGCTTCATGGGTGTGGCGCTGGTGCGGCTGGCACAGGGTCGAGTCAGCCTCCAAGAGCTGGCCGGTCCCATCGCCATCTACGAGATCGCGGGGCAAGAGCGACGCAAGGGGCACGACTACTTCGTGTGGGTGATGGCGCTCATCAGCATCAACCTCGGGCTTTTGAACCTCTTGCCCATTCCGGTGCTCGACGGTGGACACCTGCTGTTCTTCCTGATCGAAGGCGTGACCAGGCGCACATTGCCCATGAGAGCGCGCGAGATCCTGCACATCTTCGGCATGGCCGTGATCCTGTTTTTGATGGGCGTAGCGTTCAAGAACGACGTCGAGAAGCGCTGGGGCCTGCTCGAGGGCGTGTTTCGTGCTGCGCCGAGCGTGGGCGGAGATTCATGAGCGCCGAGTCCGCGCGTAGTCTCGCGCTCGGGGTGCTCGTGCGCGTCAGTCGGGATCAGGCGTACGCCGCTGCTGCGCTCGCTCAGGCGCTCACGGACGCCAAGCTGCCTCTGGCGGAGCGCGCGCTCGCCACCGAGATTTGCTACGGCGTTCTGCGCACGGAGCCATACTTGCGCCGGCGCCTCGAGCGGCACACCGACCTCGGACGCACCGACCTCGAAGTGCTCACGATCCTGCTCGTGGGTGCCTACCAGCTCGAATTCCTCGATCGAGTGCCGGCGCACGCGGCCGTGAACGAAAGCGTCGAGCTCGCGCGAAACGTCGGCTCGTGGGCGAGCGGCTTCGCGAACGCCGTTCTGCGTAAGGTGGCCGCGGACGCGGACGGGCGTCTGCCCCGGGACCAGGCCATTTGGTCGAGCGTGCCGGCCTGGCTCCGAAAGCGGCTGGAGCGGGATGCGGGTGAGGACGCTGCTCGCGCGCTGCTCGTACCGGAGAAAGCGCCGCGTCCCGACTTGCGGCAGCGGCCGGGTCGGCCACTTGCCGACGAGTTGGAGCTCGAGCCGACGCTGCTCGCCGGCGCCTACCGCTTCGTCGGGGGCGGGGACCCGCGGCAGCACGTTGGTTTTTCACGCGGGGACTTCGTTGTGCAGGAGCTCGGCTCGCAGACCGTGGCGCAGCTTGCCGCGGCCGGTCCAGGCGATCGCGTCCTGGATGCGTGCGCGGGACGTGGTCAGAAGACCACCTGCCTCTTGGACGCCGGCGCCGACGTCGTGGCCACCGATCTCCACGAGCACAAGCTGCGGGCGCTCGGCGAGGAGATGACCCGCCTCGGCTTGGCAGCCGAAACAGCGGTCGTCGACTGGACCAAGCCGGCACCCGACGCGCTCGTGGGCGCCTTCGACGTGGTCCTCCTCGACGCGCCCTGCACGGGCACGGGGACCTTGCGCCGCCGGCCCGAGATCATGCGCCGTCTCGGTCCCGATTCCGCGCGCGAGCTGGCGGAGCTCCAAGTGGAGCTCCTGCGCCAGACGGCCCGCTGCCTCAGGCCCGGTGGACGCCTGATCTATTCGATCTGCAGCGTGCTTCGCCAAGAGGCCGAGGACGTCGTGGCCGCGGTGGCGGACGTGTTGGTCCCGTCTCCCTTGCCCGTGCTCGGTTGGCCCGAGCTCCCGCCGGGGGCGACCTCGCTCCGCCTTCTGCCCACGGCGACGCAGAGTGACGGCTACTTCGTGGCCCAGCTGGTGCGCGCTCAGTCGAGCAGCCCCGCGTAAGCGTCCATAGCGCCGCTCGCCATCTGGCCGGGGAGGGCACCTTGCGTGTAGCCAGCCACGGCCAAACGACCACCTGGTCCGAGCGCCACTGCGCGCGCTTCGCCGAGCTCGCGCGAGCCGAATTGCCAGGCGGCGAGGTGCCGTCCGGCGTCGTCGACGGTGAGCACGAAGGAATCCGAATCACCGCCACCTGTCGGTGGGGCAAGCTCGCCTCCGGTCGCGCCCGCGATGAACGTATGGCCTTCCGCGTCGACGCTGAGGGCGTAGAAGTAGTCGCTGAGCTCGGTGCCCATCACCCGCGAGTAGACGAGGTAGCCCTGGGCATCGTACTTGCGCAAAAAGCCGTCATACGAGCCGCTCGCTTCGGTTCCGTCGAACGTGCCGTAGAAGTATCCGCTCACGACGACCGAGCCGTCGTCCAGACAAGCCGCGCTCGTCACTACGTCCTTGCTAGCGCCGCCGAATTGGTGCGACCAGGCGAGACTCCCGCTCGCGTCGAAGCGCCGTACGAAGCCGTCTTCTTTGCCCAAGTGGGGCTCGCTGCCCAGTGCTCCGGTGGTGCTGCCGACGACCGTGACCTCTCCGCCCGCATGGCTGCACGCGGAAAACGCGATGTCGGAGCCGAGGCCGCCGAATTGTCGAGCGAACAGCAGATTGCCGCTTTCGTCGAACTTGGCCCAGAACGCGTCCTCTTTGCCGGCGCTCGTTTGGCTCGGCAGGGCGAGCTCCACGTAGCCTGCCACGAGGAGCGCGCCCGCTTCGTCCTTGGCGATCGAATACGCGACGTCGTAGCCAGAGCTTCCGAACTGCCTCATCCACGCGACGGTCCCGTCCTCGAGCAGACGCGAGACGTAGGCGTCGCTGTCGCCAACGCTCTTTTGACCGGGGAGCGCCCCGCGGCAGTAGCCAGCGACGAAGACGTCTTCATCGCGACCGACCGCGGCATACACGCCGTCGCTGTCGGTCGTGCCGAATTGCCTGGCCCACTCGACCTCGCCGTTTTCGTCGTAACGGCGCACGAACGAATCCGTCTTGCCGAGCGTCGCCGAGGTGTCTTGAGGGCCGAGCGAGGTCCACCCTGCCAGGAGCACCGAACCGCTCGCGCTGAACGTCACCGCCGAGGCTTTGTCCTGTCCAGCGGAGCCGAATTGTCGCATCCAGGTGAGCTGCTTCTCCTCGATGGGGATGGGCTCGCCCGGGTCGGCATCCGTGCCACTGCCTTCGGGCCCCGTATCGATGAGACCGCCGCAACCAGCCAAAATGGGCAGTAGGCAGAACCAGGGGCGGAAGCGCGACGGCACGAGGGGGCACCTTAGCGCGCGCGCCGCGACAAGATGCCGCATTGTGAGCCCCCGCCACGGGAGCTAGGTCGCCGGCCGTGCCCTTTCTGGGAAAGTTCCAGCACCTGTGTAGGTACGGCAGCTGGCTGCTGGTCGCGACCAGCGTCGTCGGGTGCGGAGCCGGGAGCGATCCGCACGCGGGACATGCGGCCCACGGTGCACAGAGCGGTGCCGTCTGCCCAGACGGCTCCGAGCTCGACTACGAGTCGTTCGGCGCCGCCTTTCTCACGCGCTACTGCGTCGACTGTCACTCGAGCGCGCGCCTACCGGCGGAGCGGGAAGGGGCGCCGTTCGGTACGGACTACGACACCTTGGATGCCCTCTACGCCTCGGGCATCGAGCACGTCGACTACGTTGCCGCCGCCGGGCCTGCCCACGCCAACGACTTCATGCCGCCCCAAACCTTCGGGCCGCAGCCGACCGTGGAGGAACGGCTGGCGCTCGGCCAATGGATCGCATGCGGGGCGCCGTGAGCCGGCGCACGGCCGCTGTCGTTTTGGGGTTCGCGATCGCTAGCGCTTGGCCCTCGAGCGGCGCGGCTGCCGATCACTGCGAGCCGAGCGCGCCGCCCGCCCTGCGTGGCGAGAGCGCGGCGCCGAAGTTTGCGCTGCGGCTCGGTATCGAGCGGGCCAATTACGCAAACGAGCGCTATGCCGGGAACTTCGCGGGCCTGGGCCTCGGCGCGCTGCTTACCGGGAAGGCCTGGGACGTCTCGCTCGACGCCTCCCTGTATCACCTGGTCAAAAATGGACTCGACGTCTCCGGTCCCGGCGACCCGTTCGTGCGCGGGCGCGTCCGGGTCTGGCAGGCGGAGGGAAGCACGCTCGCCCTCGGGATGGCCCTCGGCCTGAGCGCGCCACTCGGTGATGCACAGGCGGGCTTGGGCATGGGCCACTTCATGATTCACCCGGGCATCTGGCTCGGCAGTCGAGGGGAGCAGATCCGCACGGAGTGGAGCCTGGGGTACGGGCGCGTCCTCGGTGACGGCGAGCACGGCGAGCCGACGGGCCCGCTCGTGAGTCCGATGAACTCGAGCGAGCTGTCGGCCGGGGCCGCCGTTTCGTGGCACCTTCACCGGCAGTTCGCCCTGCGTGCGCTCGGTTTGGGTGCGGTGCCCGTCGCCGCTCCAGAAGGCGAAGCGCGGCTCATGGCAGGCTTTGGTGCACGCCTGGTGCTCGGGGCGCTCGCGCTCGCCATGACCGCCTCGTTCCCCGTGGTGGGCGATCCCTTCACCGACAAGCTAGAGTTCGGGATCGGCTATTCTTTCTGAGGCTGGGAGCTCGAGTGAATGCCTGGCCTCGGGTCTGCTAGCAGACAGCACGTGACGCAAGGCGCGGCGAGCCAGCACAAGCAGCAGGACGGGCGGGTGGTCGATGCGCGGCTCGGTTTGGCCTGGGTCGTGCGCGTCCGCTACGGCTTCGTCCTCTTGTTCGCACTCGCGCTCTTCATCGCCCGCTTCGCACTGGGGCTCGAAGTCAAGGACGTATCGATCGGCGCTCTGCTCGCGCTCACATTGGCCACGAATCTCGTCTTGCCGTCGTTTCAGGCGCGCGCTCCGCGCCTGGTTCTGCCGGCAGTACTGGCCTTCGACGTCGTGATGTTGGCGATCTGCTTGGCGCTGTCGGGCGGGCCGGCCAATCCCTTCAGTGTGTTCTTCTTGGTGCACGTCGCGCTGGCTGCGGTTCTGCTCCGCCCCGCGTTGGCGTGGACCTTTGCCATCCTGACCGCGCTCTCGTTCGCCGGACTCTTCGCGCTCCCTGCTCCCGGTCACGAGCATCACGCCGGGCACGGGGCTGCGTTCTCCGCGCACCTGGTGGGCATGTGGATCGCCTACGCACTCTCGGCGGCGTTCGTCGCCTACTTCGTCGGCACGGTGTCCCGTGCCGTACGCAACCTCGATCGCCAAACGGCGGAGCTCCGGATTCTGGCGCTGCAGAACGAGCGCTTGGCCACACTCACCGCATTTTCGGCCACCGCTGCGCACGAGCTAGCGTCGCCCCTGTCGACGATTGCCCTCGCGGCCGAGGAGGTCGAGGTGTCGGCGGGGAAGCTCGGCGCCGATTCTACGCTCGGTGAGGACATTCGCTTGATCCGGAGTGAAGTCCGTCGCTGCCGCGATCTCTTGCAAGAGCTCTCCTCTCGCGCCGGCGAATCGATGGGTGAAATGCCGACCGCCACGACGCCGGCAGCCATCGTCGACGGTGTGCTCGAGCAACTCTCCCCGCGCGTGCAGCGGCGACTCGAGGTCGAGTTCGAGCGCGACGCAGGCCAGCGCCCGATCGTGACGACGAAGCAGACGCTGGTCTATCTCTTGCACAGCCTGGTCCGCAACGCCGCCGAGGCCGAGGAAGACCACGGGCTCGCAGCCGGCACCGGAGCCTCGACGATTCGTCTGGTGGTCGCGTGCGACGAGTTTCTTCGTTTCCGGGTGCTCGACCGCGGCAGCGGAGTTCATGCGGACATCCTTCCGCACGTTGGCCAGCCGTTCGTGACCACCAAGGCCGAGCGTGGTGGCCTCGGACTTGGCCTATTTTTGGCGCGTGCGTTCGCCGAGCGCGTCGGTGGCGGGTTTGCCTTGCGCGCTCGCGTCGGTGGCGGCACCGAAGCAGAGCTCAGGCTGCCCCCGCGTGTGTACGCCCCCTCGGAGGCATCGTGAGCAGTCAGCTTGGCGACGGACGTTCGGTCCTGGTGGTCGAGGACGAAGACGCGTTTCGGGAGCGGCTCCTGCGTTCTCTGCGTGACCGTGGTTTCGACGCCCGAGGTGCACAGGACGCCGACGAGGCGCGCCGACAGGCAGAAGTCGAGAGCCCGGAGTGTGCGCTGGTCGACCTTCGCTTGGACGGTCGGTCCGGGCTCGAAGTCGTGCGCTTCCTTCACGAGATCGACCCTGCAACGCGCATCGTCGTTTTGACCGGCTACGGCAGCATCGCCACTGCGCTCGATGCGTTGCGCTCTGGGGCGGTCCACTACCTCACCAAGCCAGCCAGCCTCGACGAGATCATTGCCGCCTTCGACCATGATGGGTCGCCGGCGGTCGCGCCGCCGCCAGCTTCCGTGCCCTCCCTGGATCGCGTCGAGTGGGAACACATCGACCGCGTACTTTTGGCCGCGGGGGGCAACATCACCCAGGCAGCAGCCCTCTTGGGGCTTCACCGTCGGTCGCTCCAGCGCAAACTCGCCAAGCGGCCCCAAGGTCGCTAGCCCCGGCCCTGCGACCGTTGTAGACCTGGCCCCGAGCATGAGCGGCACCGACGGCGCAAGGCAGGATCAGCGCGCTGGCCTGTCTGGTTGGGGAAGAACCTACTTGCCCGGACGTGAGGTCCGCTCACCGGATCTGAAGGCCGCTTCGGTGGGCATGCCGCTTTCCCGCGGACTGGGCCGTTCGTACGGGGATGCATCGCTGCTCGCTTCGGGAGACGCGAGAGCGCTCGGCACCACCTTGGCGGATCGCATTCTGTCCTTCGACGAGGACAGTGGCGTACTGCGAGCGGAAGCAGGTCTGTGCTTGGCGGACCTGAATCGCATCTATCTGCCCCGGCACTGGGTCACCCCGGTTACACCCGGCACCAAGTTCGTCACCCTGGGCGGCATGGTCGCCTCGGACGTGCACGGCAAGAATCATCACGTCGCCGGAACGCTGGGGCGCCACGTGGAGAGTCTCCTCGTGCGGACCGGGGGAGGCGACGTGCTCGAATGCTCGCGGGAGCAGCACGCCGACCTGTTCTTCGCGACGCTCGGCGGCATGGGTCTGACCGGGCATATCCTGGAGGTGGCGCTCCGGCTGCAGAAGGTCCCGTCCCCCTGGATCTACAGCGAAAGCTATCGCCTGAGCGGTCTCGACGAGCTGCTCGAGCGGGTCAAGCAGTCCTCGCACGAGTGGCCGATGACGGTGTCCTGGGTCGATACCGTGGCGACGGGGGCAGCACTCGGTCGCGGTATCCTGTTCGTCGGTCGCTGGGCAGAAGCGGGCGAGGCGCCGCCTTCCTTCCCCAAGCTCCGCCCGACGATCACGATGCCGTTCAGCTTGCCGTCGGGCTTGCTCAATCGGTTCACCATCGGCGTCTTCAACGAACTGGTGTACCGCAGCCACTTTCGTCCGACGAAGACCGGGTTCGTCAGCCCGGACAAGTACTTCTACCCGCTCGACAGCATTCTTCATTGGAATCGCGGCTACGGCCCACGCGGTGTGACTCAACACCAGAGCGTCATTCCGTGGGAGACCGGGCGTGAAGGCATCCGCGCCATGATCGAAACGCTGGCCAGCGCCGGCACTGCGTCCTTCCTCACCGTCGTCAAAGACTGCGGCGAGGAGGGAGAGGGAACCATCTCGTTCCCCAAGGCCGGGATGTCTCTGGCGCTCGACATTCCCATTCGCCACGACACGCAGGACGTGATCGACCGCCTCAATCGCACGGTGATCGACCTCGGCGGGCGCATCTACCTCACCAAGGATGGCTTCACCCGCGCCGAGGACTTCCGCCAGATGGAGCCGCGCCTGGACCAGTTCCTGGCGGTGGTGGAGAAATACGACCCGGCCCGCACGCTCAGGAGCGCGCAGAGTCGTCGCTTGTTCGGAGATCGTTCGTGAAGGCCGTCGTGCTCGGCGCCACGAGCGGCATGGGTCGCGCCGTGGCTCGGCGTCTGGCCGAGCGCGGGGAGGCGCTGTTCTTGCTCGGGCTTCCCCTGACGGAGCTCGAACGCAGTGCAGGCGATCTCGAGCAGCGGGGAGCCGCCGGCCAGAACGTCGGGGTGGCGGAGCTCGACCTGGCGGATCCGCGCGGATTCGAGAGCGCGCTGGACAAGGCGGACCGGGCGCTCGGGGGCATCGACACGGTCATCGTCACCGCGGGAATGTTCAAGACTCAGGACGCGCTCGAAGAGGACCGTGACTTCCTCTACCGGATGCTGCACGTCAACTTCACCGCCACGGTGCTGTTCTGCGAGGCAGCCAGAAAGCGCCTGCTCGCCGCCGGAGGCGGGACCTTGTGCGTGTTCAGCTCGGTCGCCGGTGACCGTGGCCGAAAGCCGGTCGTCCTCTACGGCGCCACCAAGGCAGGCTTGAGCCACTACCTGGAGAGCCTCGATCACAAGTATCGGGCCGAGGGTCTGCGCACGATCACCATCAAGCCGGGCTTCGTGAAGACGCCCATGACCGAGGGCTTGAAAGCTCCGCCTTTCGCCGGCGATGCCGACGGCGTCGCCAAGCAGGTGGTGCGCGCCATCGATCGCGGCCAACCGCTCGTTTATGCGCCCGCCATCTGGCGCTACGTGATGCTCGTCATCCGCTTCTTGCCTCGCTTCGTGATGCGCAAGATCGGGTTCTGAGCTCAGAGCAAAGCGCGCTCACGGAAACGGGGCTCGTACTCCTTGTACACGGTGGCTTCGAGAATCTCGCGATAGGTCGCGGGAGCCATCATGCCCCAAGACCTTTCCACTGGGTCGGCTTCGGTCTCGGCACCCTGGCCGTAGCGCTTGCGCAGACGCTCCAGCGCACCTGGCAAGAAGCGGCGTGCCGAGTCCACCAGCGCCGGACTTCGTTCGAGCAGGTAGTCGAGTAGGTCCCAGCCGAACTGCCGATGCCGGACTTCGTCCTTCAGCACGCGGTCGAGCGCCCGGCGCGCGACGGGCACGGTGCACTCGCGGCGCAGCTCCGTGAACAGGGGAACGGCCAGCGTCTCGCCGAGGCAAAACACGTCGAGCGTCGCAAAGAGCGCACGCTCCTCCAGGCCCGCCGGCGGAACTTTGAGCAGCAGATCGTCTTGGACCAAGGCCGGCGCTTCGGTGCTCCCTGCTTCTCGGCACACAGCGGCACTCAGCTCGGCGTGGTCGAGCTCGTCCGCCACGATGCGGAGGCCATCATCGATGAGCTCCCTGGGCGCAGCTAGTTGAATGAGCCACAGGGTCAGATGCTGCGTGTGCGCGCTCGACCGATATTCCGCTTCGACGCGGCGCAGCCACTCGCGCCGAATCGCGTCCGTCGCTTCAGGGGTCGGCGCCACCCATGCCTTCGTTCGAGCAGACGCCGTCGCTCTGCCAGGTGGAGTCGCCGTAGGGGGCTTCCGGATCGACTGCTGCGCAACCGGTTACCGTCCAGGCCCCGTCTGGGCAGGCATAACCGCATGCGGTGCGGTCGGCTCCGAAGCCGGCGCCGGAGTAGCAGTCGCTGCCCTCGCTCGGCATCGCCTCCGGGCACGGGGCAGGCGGATTGCCACCTTCGCCCTCGTACGTCCAGACCCCACCCAGGCACACCGCATCGCCGCCCGTGCTCCGGCAGTATTCTGCGGGGTACGCGCAGGGCAACTCGTAGAACTCCCAATAGTCGCCCGAGTTGGCACAGGTGAAAACGAAGTCTCTTTGGCTGCCGGAAGTGCAGGCCATTCCAACCCGACACTGCTCGTCGGGAACGCACGGCACGGTGAAGCCGTACGAGGTGTCGCTCGAGGGACACTCCGGATAGGCGGGCCCGCCTCCGCTCGACGCGCCTCCGCTCGAGGCCCCTCCGCTAAAGTAGCCACCGGCCGCGACGAGCCCACCGGCGGCAACGAAGCCCCCGCTCGACACGAAGCCGCCCGCGCCGTCGGGCCCATCGTCATCCACACTTCCGCCGTTGCCGGGGCCACCGCCCGAGCCGTCGTGGCTCAGTCCCGGGACGCACGCCGGGGCAACCGCAGCCAGCGTGATCACGATCGGGCTGCGGTAAGTGCGCTTCGGGCGGGCCATGGACGTCTTAACCTTAGCACACCTAAGGCCAGCCAGCGGCGCGCGCCTTGGGTAGGGCGGCCCGAGCACCCTGGGTGAGCTCTGCGGGTACGGTGGCGGGACCCGCCAGGAAGAACACGCAGAGCAGGGTGGGGGAGGCCTTGGCGATGGTGATGGTGCCCTCGCCCTCGGCGAGTGAATGACTCGTGTAGAACGCACCTGGGTCGCGACCGTCCCCGACGTATTCGGGCTCGGAGATGCTGGCCGTCCCGTCGCGGTCGGCCTCTGCGTTGCGCCTCAGCTCCATCACTGCTCCCAAGTCGTCTCGCCATTCCTGCTCGAGTTTGGGCGCCTTCCAGGGCATCGGGAGCACCGTGAGCGTCTCGTCCCCGTCGGTGCGTGCCGCGCTCCAGGACCCATCGCCCTGGGCCGATTCGCCGAGCACATTCCACGAGCCCTCGAGCTCGATGCTGCAACCACCCTGCTCTAGCTTGGACGTGGCGGTTGAGTGTGCGCCCGCGCTCTCGTGTGACCGGTCCGCCGTCTCGGGCGCGTGGGTGCGACAGGCGAGGGCAAGACTCGCGAGGACGACAGATATGGTGCGCTGGGGTCGGGGCATGGCGGCCCCTGATTACCTCGGCGGGGGACCGGCGTGGAGGCGCGACTTGCCCCGCGGCCCGAGACTTGCCACACCCCCGGGCAGCCATGGCCGCAGCCATTTCACCTTTTCGCCCTCGGGGTGTCATCACCGCCCTGGTCACGCCCTTCTCCGAGGATGCGCGCCAGCTCGACCGCGAGGC
>Ga0164309_10000828_pt1 | contig 16092 bp, 24 predicted proteins | sample Whisoiple_247_MG_FD_109984 | JGI IMG/M metagenome (GOLD analysis project Ga0164309, IMG submission 109984) | Soil microbial communities amended with fresh organic matter from upstate New York, USA - Whitman soil sample_247_MG | ecosystem: Environmental > Terrestrial > Soil > Unclassified >...
CAGGTGATCGGCGGCGTCGCGTTTTTATTCGGCTGCTATAATGCGGCGGCTTTGGCGATGCCGCTCCCGAAGGGTGGGCAGCATCTGCCGTTCTTGTCGGGCCTGATCGTGTTTGTCTCGCTCTACGCCATGCGCGACCAAGTGCGATTGACGGCGCCCTTCCGCTTCCTCGCCAACATCAGCTACTCGCTTTACGTCATTCATCCGATCGTCGGCTACGTGACGATGCGGCTCCTGATGGCGACGGGGCTGCCTTATCTCGCCGCCTTTGCGATTGCGCTGGCATTCGTGATCGGCATCGCCTGGGCCATGCATGTCTATGTCGAGGCCCCGACGATCGCGCTTGGCAAGCGGCTCGCCAAGGCTTGGTTCGGCTCGCGCGAGCGGCGCGCCGCGCCGGCCGCCGCTGCGCCCGCTCTGCAGGGCTAGTTCAGGTCGGCTGGAGCTCTCGAACCTTGGCGCGGGTCGCCAATGTGGGGACCGCCTGAAGGAGAAGCTGCTTGAATGCCTCCCAAAGGCAGAATTCGATCGTCCGGCTTCAGATGCCGGCTCAGAGCCCCGTGACCCTGGTCCGGATCGCTGTCGAACCTGACATGCTCGGCAACAAAGTGCTTGAAAGCCTGCAGCAGCGGCCCGTTCCAGCGTTCGGCGCGCAAGAACGAGGATGTCTTCGAGACGCGAGCGCCGCTCGTCGGCGATCGGAGAGAGTTGCAGAAGCGCCGCATGAACTCGTCATGGTTCATCTTCTCCGCCGCGCTTGCGACGCCGGGCCATGGCGAAAGATTGTCCGTGTTGCATTCCTCCCGTTCGAGCTGCTGAAGCTTAGTGTCGTTGGGATAGAGCCGGCGGGCGATTTCAAGATTCTCGCGAAATTGAATCGAGAAGAAGTAGTAGGCCCATGCGAGATCGGTGAGCTCACGTTCGCTGAGGCCGTTCCAGTCGAGTTCGCAAATCTCGCCAATGACGCGCTCGAATTTCCGCTGTACTGTCGTACTAGTCGCTCCCGATGATCACGAGGGGCCTGGTGATTCATCGGCGACAAGAGCCCATTCAAGCGCTCTTCCAAGTTAAACCAAAAAGTGACTTTAACGGAGCGCCGAAACTGAAGAAGCCGCCGCATCGCTGCCGCGATCGGCGGCAAGGCTCAAGCAAGGGAAGGCTAATGCGGCGGATCGCGTTTGTCGTCACGATGGCTGGGGTCGCACTCGGCGCGCTCGCTTCCGCTCGTGCCGAGGAGCAGTCCTGGTCGAAGCGCACGCCGCCGCCGGTCAAATTCGCGCCGGCTGGGGATGAAGCAAAACCGCAGGATTGGTCGGGCTTCCACGTGGGCGTCAACGCTGGCGCCGGTTTCGGCACGAAAGGCCGCGACTCCGGCGTACCAGGAGGCCTGCCAAAATAGGGTTGCCGCCGGGGAAACCTAATGCCCGGCCGGCGCGGTGCGGATCAGCATCAGGCGGTCGAGCCCCGATTCCGGCAGCCACACCTCGCCCGGGCGGCCGAGTATCTGGCGCACGTTCGCCGCAGCCTCGGAGGAGGGATAGCCCCGGAAGGTTTCGCTCGCCGGATCGAAGGACAGGATGGCGTTGGCGCCCCAGTCCGACACCCAGACGATGTCGCGGTCGTCGACATAGACGCCATAAGCCCGCGGCCGCGCGCCCGGCAATTTCCACTCGCGCCAGCTGTTCGCCTTGGGATCGTAGAGCCCGAGCTGGCCGGCGTGCCACTCCGACACCCAGATGTGGCCCTTGGAATCGGACCAGACCCGCCGCGCGCCCTGTCCTTTGGTCGGCGGCGCGATCACGGCCGCGGCGCCGCTCGCCTTGTCGATCCGGGCGATGTGATTGCCGGCGAGCGAGGCGTAGTAGATGTCGCCCTCGGGCGTCGCGGCGATCCCGTAGGCGCCTGGCCCGCCCGGCGCTTTCCAGACCTTGATCTCAGCCGTCCGCGGGTCGAGCCGGCCGTAGATGCCGCTCTGCCCGGTGAACCAATAGGCGCCGTCGCGGTCGAACGTGCCGGTGTTCAGGTTGGCATGGCCTGAATTGGCCGGAAGCTTCCAGACCTTCACCTCCTCGCTCTTCGGGTCGACGCGGGCGATGGCGTTCTGGCCGCCGTCGGTGAGCCAGGCCGCGCCGTCCGGGCCCTGGATCACCCCGTGCGGCGCCGAGTTCGGCCCGAGCTTGACCTCGCGGCTCTGGCCGGTGACGGGATCGAGAATGCCGAGGGCGCCATTCCGCTGCGCCGAGTACCAGACCTTGCCGTCGGGCGCGGGCGCGACGTCGTGCGGAAAGGCGCCGTTCGGCAGCTGGAAGACCTGCGTGTCGCTGGCGAGGGCGGGAGACGCGGCCGCGCCCAGGAGCGCGCCGATGAAGACGAGAGTACGAAGCAGCATCTCAGCCGAGCCTCGCAGCGAGCTGGCTCCCCGAGCATCTGTAGAACTCGCCCGGTAAGCCGCTGATTTTTCTAGTAATAAAATATTGCGACGTGCACTCACCCCAACAAAAACCCCAACAACTTGCACGAATAGCGACGGTTTTCCGCGAATGTCAACGGCGACCTGAGTCAACCTGTCGCATGATTGCAGCACTCCAATTCTCGTCGCCATCGACGAGTCTGACGCCTATTGCGCCAGGATCACCGCTGCCAAGCGTCCGCCATGCTCATGCCAAGAAGGGCTGGCCACGTCCCCTATGAAGATTCGGGGAATGTCGCAATGAAAGCATCGTCATTGAGTTTCCAAGCCGCCATCCTAATCGTTCTGGTCGGCATGGTCTGGGGCATCGTGATGGCTGTCTCTCAGGATCACTCGTCGATGCCTGCGCACGCTCATCTCAATCTGTTGGGCTGGGTGTCCCTTTTTCTCTTCGGAATTTTCTATCACCTTCATCCGGCTATCGACCGTAGCCGAGCTGCACTGGCGCAAGTCTGCATTTGGATTGCCGCCACCTTGGTGCTGACCTTCGGAGTCGCGCTTGTGCACGGCGGACATGAGATAGGCGATCCGATTGCGGGTATAGGTTCGATCGTAGTCTTCGGTGATATGGTGCTGTTCGGATGGCTTGTCCGCAGGACCATGCATGCAGGGCGCGTCACTCGGCCATCTATTGTGCCCGCCGAGTGAGACTAGCACGCCCGGTCGTGTAGCAGCCCAGCAGGATGTAATTGCCTGCGACACATTTTTGCATTGCCATGGCTCAAGCTCGAAGGACAGGCAATGACCGGAGCCTGTTTCGCCAAAGCCAAATGTCCACGCGATTGACGCGCCGAAGGATAGTACCCGATTATCAGGAGCGAACTCTCAGCTCACGCTAACTCCGCTCCATGCTGTTCCCACGGCCCGTGGGTGATGTCGACTTGCGCAGACGGTACATCACCTAGGTGGATCGATCCGTTCCTTGAGGAAACAAGGAGCCTTCCGACCAGTTGTGCGAAGAAACAGCACCGCAGTGTACTCACCGTAGGCCTAAAACGCTGCTCTCGGCCTGCTTGAGCTAACGGCATTAGGAATCCAGCAGATCGGTAGGACCAGCCTTCTTCCAACTATGCTACACTATCTCACCGCAACCCAGTCTGGGGGGAGCATGCACGAGCCCGCCCTTGCCGCCTCTGCGCCGACATCGCTTCTGCGCCGTCTTTTCTATTGGTGGCTCGCACAGGTGAAGCATGTGCTGCCGCCGACAATCTTCTTCTTCATCGGCTTCAACCTGATCTTATGGACGAAGCGTCTGATCCTGGAAGAGCACGGTGTCAAATTCAATGGCTTTTTGACCGCCACATTGGCGGCGTTACTGGTTGGAAAAGCGGTCCTGGTCACGGACAATCTGCCCTTCATGCGCCGTTTTGACGGGGCCCCGATCATCCAGCCCATCTTGTTCAAAAGCGTGATTTATTGGTTGTGCGTTTTCATCGTACGGCTGCTCGAAAGGCTTGTTCATTTCCTCATAGCCGGCGGGACGACTGCCGGTTTCCCCGCCCACCTAGTCGAAGATTTTTCCTGGGCGCGCTTTTTATCGATACAGATTTGGTTGATGGTGCTCTTCCTTGTCTACTGCACGATACACGAGCTCAACACGCTCTTCGGCGACGGCGAACTCTACCGCCTATTCTTCCGATGGCGCTCTTCCGAGGCCAAGCTCACCCGTCGGCAACGCATTCGACTGCTCACCAGGCTTAATCGACTGACAGAGGCGAATCCGATCGAGGCGTTCAGCGAAGCGGCTTCGCCCGTCCATACAGAACTGGTCGGCATCCTGCACCAGCTCGCGTCACCGATCGGCACTGCAGACCGGCGGCCTCAAGCGCCTTGAGCCTCCGGCATGAGGACTTAGGACGCCATGCAAGGAGGCAATTCACCGCGACGATGATCCAAAATCTTGATGCGTCGCATCGCCGCTGCCTTCGAGGCGGGCTGCAGGGTTGTGACCTCCTTCGATCAAGGCCACGGCATCGCGCGTGTGCGCGAAAAAGCTTGTGTTCTGGCGGCAAGCTGCCAAAGTAGCATACCGCATCAAAGCGGGGCAGGATGATCCTGGGAGGTTCATTATGTGAAAGCTTGCTTATGCTTGTGTCGCCATAATTCTGCTTGCAGAACCGGCGCTAGCGCTGCCGGTCATTCCTATGCCAGTTGCGCCGGTCCTTAGCGGTGGGCAAATCGTTTATGCGGCCTATGGCCATTGGCATCGCGTCGCTCGTCGCACGGTGCGCCGTCATCATCGTCACTATTACTGAGAAACAACAGCACTGACGGCCTTTGAAACCTTCTCTGGCCTGAAGTTGCTGTTCCTGTTCCGGGCTGAAATTTGCCGATAGCGGAGGCACCTATGAGCGTGTTCGGAAACATCATGTCGAAAATTTTCGGCCAAGCCGCCTCGGCGGCATCGACGAGTACTTCTGCTCCGACGCAGGCCGGCGCTGGCTCCCAAGCCTCAACCTCTTCCTCTGCAAACGCATCGGTTGCCGGTGGCACACCAGCCAGCGCAGGAGTGAAGCAGAACGTCGATGTCGGCGCGGTTTTAAATGGTCTTGCGGCAAAGAACAGTCAGAAACTTAACTGGAAGCAGTCTATAGTGGACCTGATGAAGTTGCTGGATATGGACTCCAGCCTATCCGCGCGAAAAGAACTTGCGTCGGAATTGAAGTACGCCGGCGATACGAACGATTCTGCGGCGATGAACGTCTGGTTGCACAAAGAGGTCATGCTGAAGCTTGCGGAGAATGGGGGTAAGGTCCCTGACGATCTGCGGCACTAGTGTCCCTGCCATCAACGTGTCTTTGCCACTATCGCCCGCCGGGAGGAGGCCCGCGGAAGATCAGCCTCAGATCGAGCTGGAGGGAACATGCAGGCGACGATTAAGAGCGAGCTCATCGAAGTCAGGCAGATCAAGCTCCCTAATGATGCATTCGAAAAGGTGCGCTTCAGCGGAGGCGGGGCGGGACCGCTCATCAAAGACGCGGACATGACACAAATCATGGGGCTGGAAATCCCCAAACTTTGTTACATTGAAGCAACGTATTCAGATACTTTCACAGAGAGGTATCGGTGGTTCGCACAACACGATGCGTGGGGATTGGAAGCTTCCTAGGAATAAAGTGAGGCGGGCTTGCCGGCCCGGGTGTGATCACCCAGCAAGGACGACTGTCGCCACTTGCACCTAACAGCAACGACTTGCGGCCTCCCATAACCAGGATGCAGGCTCCAGGATTTTCCAAGCCCCGCCGTGGGACCTCGGCGAGGTTCTTCTTCATTCGCCGGAAACTCTGTTGGGATCACCATGATTGCCAACTGATGGGCAACGCCTGCGTCAGATAATCGTTGGCGGATTGCTAATGCCAATGGCCATGATAGGGGCGCTGATAGACGGCATGACGCCCTTCTAGCTTGGTGAGGGTGTTCGAGAGTCATGGTCGCGTCTGGATCACGGTCGTTCACCAAGGTTTCGGTCCGGCCGACCTCTCCAGCGTCGCCCAGATGATCTCCAACGTGCCGCCCGGTCCAACCGGATATCCGCTCAGCAAGGCCGCCCGTTTCTGCGCAATGTCAGTAGCACGTCACAGGTTGGTCGATCGCCAACAAACCCTGGAATAAGACGACAAACGTCCGCTTTGCTGCATCTCTCAGCCGAAAGCGGACAGGCAGCTATCGGCCAGCTTTCGTCCTTCCGCTTTAAGTGCCAGCCGAAGCAGGAACCCCGGAGGCGTTGCACGCCGTTCAAGTTGGGGCAAACGTTAGGGCACGGAAGCTGCTCGGACCGGGTTCAGCAGCGAAATCAAAGGGGTGAAAGCAAGGCTTGGCGGAGAGGGAGGGATTCGAACCTGCAGTACGGTTCTCGATAGGGCCGGCCGCGCCCCGCCCGGCAGGTTACGCGCCTCCTCCGGTGCTTCCTGGCACCTCCTCGAGCAGCCGCCTGCCTCAACCGGCTGGACTTCAGCGGCAGGTCGAGCATTGCTGTGTTGCCGAGGCGCTGAGGCGCCGCCCTCCCCAGCTGTTCCGCGCCTCCCGGCGCCCGCGTCAGGATCAAGCGGCCGCGCTGTGTATTTGTGCGATAGAGGTTCGGCACGCGTTGGCGTAAAAATAGGGATCATAAGTTTAAACACTTCAGACAATCCATCTCTGCTCAGGGCGCCGCCATTTCCAGCGCGTCCAAACTGGACTGGCTGGCCTGCATTCCCTCTCGGTTAGGCGCCGGAAAGAGCGCGTCGATTTTCCCAGTCAACCAGTATATCAAAAGTCCGATCCACTCGTGTGTAGCAAGCTCGATGTTCGCCATCGGTATGACTGGGTCCCAATCGAGCAGGTTTCCCAGAGGCTTGTAGTCCGTTGGATATGCGATCACCGAAAAGCCAGCCTTTCGGAAAAGACCCATTGACCGGGGCATATGCGCGGCGGAGGTCACCAGAATCCAGCGTTCATCCGCTTTGGGGTTAACTAGCTCGCGCGTGAAAATCGCATTTTCCCAGGTGTTGCGTGACTTATGTTCATACAGAGCCTGTGCCTGAGAAACTCCTAGCGACGTCCAAAGTCGTCTCGCGAAATCGGCCTCGGTTAGTTTGCTGCTCCCTAACGAGCCGGAGCCGCCTGTGAATACGAGGCGGGCTTTAGGATACTTGTTAGCGAGGGCGGCGCCAGCCCTCAGGCGCGCAAGCTCCCCGTTCAAAGCTCCTCCCAGAACAATTATCCCAGTCGGCGGGGGAAGGTCATTGGGAGCCTGGGGAAACCGGTATTCAAGCGGCAAAAGGACTAATTCGTGCAACGGCGAATATGCCAAAGCAACAAGAATGATAGCGCCAACTGTCAGAAGCACACGCGCCGCCCTGGTGTACGCCGGCCAGATCAAGATTGCTGAGAGCACGATCATGCCGATTGCAATCGTCGGCGGCGCCGTAACAATCGCACCTATTTTGGATAGGACAAAAAACATCCCGAAACCTTCGCGCTTGCACTTGTCACTAGATAGAGGCCCGAAGTCATCCCATGCTCTAAACAAAGAACAGACGGCGGCCTCTCGGCGAGCGCGGGCTGGCACGGCAGGATGAAGCCGGGAGGTTTGGAACGTGATCGGATCGCGCGGAAAACGCCGGCAATTTGATCGGCTACGGCTTAGATTGCGAATCCCGGCGGGAAGCCCGGGCGGCGCAGTTTCGACAATTTCGGCGCGGATAGGTTCGGCGCTTGTTGCGGGAGCCGAAAAGGGTAAGAGAGTGCTTTCGGAACACGCTGCCCCGCCCGGCGTTCTGGTGTTCGGCTGCGCTGCATTCGCACAGTGAGGCCCCGGCTAGCCCAGTCCCCTTAACCCAAGGGCGACCGGGGCCATCCGTTTCAATGCCATTTGCCATGCCCCGTCCGGCAGATGCCGGCCAACGGCCGCAACCCGATGTCAGCCGGCGAATCAACTAAGACGATACGGCACGCCCCCCTGTGGACAGCCCACCCCGGATGGGGGCACATCTTCACCCGACGCTGATCCGCGAGGAAAACCGAGCGAACCGTTCTAAGGGCTATTTTTGGTCGAGGTTGCGGTTCTAACGAGCCGCTAAAAGGTGCCCCGTTCATGAGGTTTTCCGATTGGGCGGACCGCGCAGCTTATTATTATGGGTACCGCGCAGCGCGACTGCTCTGGCGCTTCACAAAACCACGCCACCTGGGCGCAATCGTCATGGTATGGCACGATAAGAGAGTGCTCCTCGTTCGCACCTCATATCTGGATGGCTGGGTGGCTCCCGGTGGGGGCATGAAAGCGCATGAAGCTCCAGTTCAAGCAGCAATCCGCGAGGCTTCAGAGGAAATCGGGCTACAGTTTACGCCCGAGCAGCTTCGCCATGCTCTAGAGGTCGAGCACTTTTGGGACAACCGACACGACAAGGTGCAAGTATTCGAGGTGGAAGTATCGGATGCGCCGAAGATCAGGATCGACAATCGGGAAATTATCGAGGCGCGGTTTTTCACATTCGCTGAGGCCCAATCACTAAAATTGCGTAAGCCCCTCAACGATTATTTGAGCGCCAGGGCTGCGGGCATCGGGCCGAGATGACATTCGATGAAATTGGCTGCGAGAAGAAACGATCTTCGTTCACACTGCTCGTGATTCCGCTCCGGGCTCTGGCCGTCTACCCAGCATCCTGCCGTAAGCCGCTGTCACCCGCCAGCAACACACCTGGTGTTTCTGCCTGTCGGCACCCCAAACGCCAGACTCACGGCACGCAGCTGAATAAGCTAAGCCCATGAGCGCAATCCAAGCCGCCCTGGAACACTGTCGACTGAAGGCTGACCTCGATGCAGCGAGGGCAGACGGCGACGGCTGGTGGATACAGGAGGCGCTCGGCGCTCTGACCCATTTGGTCGAGCAGCGGTACGCGCTGCAAGGCAGCGCAGGCACCCCTCCTGCGCCCGGAAGCCTACGACATGGTCCACACCTACTCTGGATATTTTCCACACCGATTCCGGTGGCCCAAAGGAGGCTCATAGCTGGGTAAAGAAAAAGCCCGCCAGTTTCGGCGCGAGCTTAGGCAGGGCGCTGCTAAGAAAAACCCCGCCAGTTTCCCAGCGGGGTGAACGGGGCCTAGAGCGACGACCTGCGGGGCCGCCCGTCTGCCCAAGCCTCGAAATTAGTTCCTCGTTGAAACCTGCGGAGCAGTCACGAGCGAGACATTCGCAGCAACGGTGCTGACGAGCCCTAATATAAGGGCTATTGCGAAGACCACTTTGAACGCTGATTTCATAGCCCCAACTCCGAAGAGTAAACGCGGCGAGAAGTACCGCGCAAAGGACTGACTACATCCGTACTTAATGAATTGACGTGCGGCAGCACACAATCCGCCGGGGCAACAAAACCCCGCCGGTTTCCGGGCGGGTGAAGTGAGAGAGGTACGCGCACACCGGTTGCGGCCGCCGCCCGCGTGTCCATTCTGTGCTGGCCCTGTGCGATTTGGCAGCCGCAAGGACAAGCCCCGCCAGCCAGCGGGGGGGCCACTGGCAGCGCTCGGCGTCGTTGACTCGCCGGGCGGGCGACCGCTTGGGAACCTCAGTTAAGAGAATCTTCGTCGCGCCGGTCGGACGATATGGCCATTCGAGCGCGGCTGAAGGATCTGGCCAACGAGCGCTGTCGGTTCGGATATAGGCGGCTGCATCTCCTGCTACGACGTGAGGGCGCCATGCTGAACCACAAGAAGCTGTTCCGCCTCTATCGAGAGGAGCGGTTGAGCGTGCGGCGCCGGAGCGGTCGCAAGCGCATCCTCAGGCGACAGGGGCTACGTTCCTGAGGGAACAGGATCGAGTGCTTACGGCGGATTGGAATGAGGGCGAATCTGCGCCAGCGGAATAGAGCTGTCGTATTCTTCTTTTGAAAGCAGCTCATCAAAAACGGGCTGGTGACCCTCGGCGCGATACTGTGCCTCGGGAATGTCGACTTCTTCATCACCATGCTTGACCCGTGCGTAGCGGGCACCCGAGGCGGCTTCACTTCGGTAAAGACCCTGCGTTCCGGTTGGCATAACCGCTCCCTGCTTCGTCAACAGCGCACGTTGAAGCCATCGAGCTGGGCCGACACCAAAACTTTATGGCTGCCGATCTGCCCTCGCGGAAGGGGCCCCCGCCTGAGCCGTACGTGCCGTCGGTGGCTGAGGAACCATTCCCATACTTGCCGGTGGCGTTGGTGGCCGTGGCCGGTGCTGGCATCACGTGTGCTGTCCTTTGCTTTCACCACCACACAACAACAACAACTTTCCCACCATCCCTATAATCCCAACCCCCGCAAGTCCCTGAGTCCTGTGTAATCCGAAGGTGCCCGCGAAATGGGCGCCTTCGCAGCTCTGTTGCAGTCTCGATGCGGCTTTGACATTCGTGGCGCTCACACGATCCATCGCTGACGCGCGGTCTCTCCCATTTCCAGGCATTATGCCGACTAACAGCGGCTTGGTTCCCTTCCGACCAGCATCGCCGAGCCATGGCGGTCGCACGGCAAAGTCGGCCGGCGGTCCAAGGTGCGACGCACCCATCTGTTCCGATGCACCGCTGCATTTCTCCCTGTTGCCTTTTCATCACAACTCCAAGCTTTGTGTCGGAAAAGAGGCTTTTCTCGTTGCACTCAGAAGCTTGGCCGATCACTCTCCCCAAGTATTGATCAGGCTGAAAGAGGGGCATCATGATTGCGAGAATAATTACCGGCACGGTTGCGGCAGCGACAATGGCTGGCTCAGCCTACGCGGCTGACCTTCGACCGCCGGCCTATGTGCCGCCGGCCCCGATCCTCACCTGGACCGGCTTCTATGTCGGTCTGAACGCCGGTTATGGCGGGAGCGTCTCGTCAAATGCGACTACCGTAAGTCTCCCGCTCTTTGATGGGGTCGCTTTAGCGGCCAACACCCTTGATCCTCCAAGGCAGCTGGCAGGGACCGGCCTTGTGCCCGGCATCACAGCGCTTGCGAATTCGGGGGTAGTCCACCTCAAGCAAAATGGCTTCATCGGCGGCGGGCAGATAGGCTACAATTATCAATGGGGCCCGAATTTCCTAGTCGGCCTCGAGGCTGATTTTCAAGGCGCAAGGATCCGTGGAAGCGGTGATTACGTTGGGACATCGCAGGACAGCATAGCTTGGAAAGACCCGATCTTTCCAGGCTTGGCGCCCTGTTCGCTAGTAGGATGCAACTTCTCCCGCACCGCTCTGGGCTTCGGCAGTGTTACGGCCACCACGAACTGGTTGGGGACCGTTCGCGGTCGGCTTGGTTATGTTGTCACGCCGACGCTACTTATTTTTGGCACGGCCGGTGTTGCTTATGGAGGTGTTCGCGCCTCGGCGAATCATTCCTCGATCTCAATAGCTACCCTGACCGGAGCAAACGACGCTCTATTCCCTACGCCATTTCCGTATTCAATATTCAACGGCACCCGCGTCGTGCCCTCTATACCGGGAAGCGCCATTTTTTCGGGCACGCGGGTTGGATGGACGGCCGGGGGCGGCGTCGAGTGGATGTTCATGCCGAACTGGAGTCTGAAAGCGGAGGGGCTTTACTATGACCTTGGCAGCGTGGCGCTCCAGTCTAGCTCAGTTAATCTCCTCTCCCCGCTCACAGTCACTCTCGGTGGGATAAATGTTAGGGCGGGCCAGCTACTTGTAGCCAATGCTCCAATCACGCACGTCAGATTCGGAGGCGTGATTGCCCGAGCTGGCATCAACTATCACTTCACATGGGGTGCACCGGCTCCGGTCGTTGCCCGTTACTAATGCCCGGAGTTTTTGCTGGATGGTGAGAGTAACTACAGCAACCCGCTTTCACCACAACAACAACAACGTTCCCATCATCATCCCAACCCCCGCCGGTCCCTGAGACCCGTTTCCGAGGGCGCCCTCGAAATGGGCGCCTTACCAGCTCCGTTGCCTCGCGAGTTCTGCGCTATCGCGTCCGCCGCCGGCAGGATCGAGAGCCATCGCGGTCATTGAGAGCCATGCGCCCCGTCCGGCTTCCAACGTGCCTCAGCGGCTAAAACCCATGCCGTAGGTATCACCTGAAAATCTGCATCTCGAATGCCGACTGAGAAATCGCCATCGCGATAGGCGCGACGTAATTCTTCCGGGAGACTCGCCAGGACGGAAGCGTAATTCGTCCGGGCGCGCACGCGCACACGCAGATCAAGAAAATCGCGCTCGATCAAATCGAGCCGATGCAGAAAGGGCGCGTGTTTCTCGTGGGAGACACGCGACTAAGCGTGCTTCATCCGGATTGGCAGGTTTGTAGGTCAGGCGATCCCCCGCTGGTATCTATCCGTCACATCCACGAGCGGGCTCATAACAGGTGCGCCGTTCGCGGCGGAGATGAAGGCAATAATCCTGTGCGAAACAGACAGGTCTCGACCGTTTGCCCGTAATTAAATCCTCGGCACCGTCCGTCGGGTATCCCTTCACCAAATAGAGCCTGATTGCATTGTTCGGGCCGCTACACGCCACCTTCTCCTCGACAGCGGAAACACGCGACCTCAATCGTGTCGTCATAGCTATTTGACCTTGGCTAGTTGCTGCTCGAGGACTGCAACCCGCCGGTCCAGTTCCTCGGTTTCGAGAGCCTTACGTTTTGTCTCGATGACGGAAGCCGCCACGGCCGCTTCTTCGGGAGTGATTTCACCCTCGGCCATCTGCGAGACGATGGCGGTGAGTGCCGTCGTCACGTCGGCCGGCGTCGACATCGATGGCAGCACGAGAGAGATAGGTCGGCCGTTACGGACCGGCCCGATCCTCTCAAGGCAGAGGCGCAGAGCTACCGTGTCCCCGGACTTTGCGAGTTCGACTGCCTTGCGGCCGATCTCCTCGGCTTCGCCCTCAAGGAGTTTCTCGACAGCGAGCGTGATCCGGTGACGAGCGCCCTTAGGTTTGCCCGACGGATTTCCGGACTCGCCTTGCTCGAACGGACGTCCCCGCTGTTTCCTCGCTGTATTTTCAGCCACCCGACTTGTTCCTTTCAGTTAAGGTTTCGAGATTCTCAATACGGCTTAGTATGTGAGCGCGAGAGTCAAAGCGTCAATGCCGGAGCGAGAGACAGAGTGCCAAGAATTTGAGGTGGGCCAATGGGTGGCACACTTCGATTTTGCTGCTTTTCAGCTGGCATCCTTGGCATTCTTGGCATTGTTGAAGTTCCACGCTTAAGCCGCGTAGCGCTCCAAAACTTCAATGTTGCGAAGGGCTGCGCTATCCAGAACATACTCGCTTTCGTAAAGCCATGAACTATGGGAAGTAGGTCCCTTTTCACAGGCAATAGCGACCAGCTTAGTCCCGTGAGTCTGTCGGAATTGCGATATTGGGTATCGCCTTTGTAAAACCATCGCGGAAGAAACGAAGTTGGCCATCGCTTGCCGGCCGCGCTAAGCGGGCGCAGAATAGCCTCCGGCGGTAAGCCTCTCCCAGGATTGCCGTCCGGCCTCTATGCCGAGCCCCGTCAGCTTCCTAGGCTACTTGTCCCGTCAGTAGAACCTGTCAGGTCGGGTACGTACGAGCGCCGCGTTTGCTTCAATAGCAGACCTGCATCGGGCGCGAGCCCGCGGGATAACCTGCTTCATCAAAAACTGGACGGCGCTCCATGTGGCACACGGGCCGCAGAGGTGCTTTCACATAAACTGGCGCGGGTTCATAGACCACAACGGGTGCGGGGCGGGCGATTGCCGCACCGAGCATCATACCAGCTGCACCGCCGAATAGGCCGGCGGCTATAGCCGAACCGGCGTCGGCTGACGCTGATGTCGCGGAGCCGGTCACAAGCGTACTCGCGACTGAGATGGCCGCCAGTCCGCCCACAACCCGAGTCATCACTTTAGACATGCTATTCTCCCAAAAAGGGCTCCGGGAGTCTCGCGTCGCCGGAGCCCTTCTCGCTCGCGAGCCTCGGGGAGTGCTCGCGGACTTGAAGGAAAATTGCTCAAAATATCTTAGCAATCAGTAAACCGTGCCGTGGTCCTCGCTTCGCGGCTGCCGTGCTACAGAACCGGCAGACCCGATCATTTCGCCATGATCTTCCGGGCTCAGTGAGTGCCCCTAGCTCCCGGGTATGACGGGACGCGGCTGCCAAGGGGTGGCCCAGCCTTTCAAGGTCGAACATGCCGGGGCTCTGCTTGTGGCGGCGTCGAGCTCAAAGCAGCCTGCACGCTCCGCCTCACTATTTCTGACATACTCACCCGCTGGCGCTCTGCTGCCGCCGCGAGCTGCGCGCGCAGATCAGGATCGACGCGAACAAGTAGAGCGTCCGAGTAATGTAGCCGGTTTTTCCCTGCGATCATCATTCAGGGATTCTCGTTCAGCCGATATACATTCTCAATGCGACATGCCCGACATAACTACGAGATTTGCACTAAGCTGCGGTTTGTCCGAGTTCCCAGGCTTCAACAGCTTCGATTGCGAACAATACTCGCCGTCCTAATCGAGTAATTGGCGGCAAGTCTTGTCCCGCATCCAGCGTTCAATCGTTCTTGGCGTGACGCGGCAGCGGTCGGCTAATTCGCGCTTGGTCAAAAACCGAGGCTTTTCGTTCACGGAAATCACGCTTGCGAGCGTGGGGAACAATTACATCGGCGGGACAGGCGAAGCTAAGTTGTCCAAGACGCGCCGCTTTGAGCTGCCTGTTTGCGAGCCGGTAACGTTTCGTTAACCCGCGCATCGCATTCGTACATGGGGCAGAAAGTGATGAGTAAATATGCGTGAGTACGTTCAGCCGGGCTACACAGACGCACTCGGGTTTGTCTTTGAAAGCTTCGCCGCCGGCCTCGCAAGGTGCACTCCCGACGAAATCAGATCAACCGCGCGGCACCTCTCCGAAGACACTCGACAGCAGCTCGCTTGGTACTGCCTCGAAAGAGAACATCTCAAGGCAATAGGTCGCGAGATAGCAGCCGTCTGTTTCGAGACGAATAGCCGCCCTGGCGTCGCAGATGAAATGGCAGCTTGGTCGCAAGCCGACTTTGACAGCGGGGCGCACTCTCAGGCCGCCTGAGCTGGGCAAGTTCCTCACGAGCACACCGTCATAGCACGGCATGTGTTGCACTTCAGGCAAGTGCCGTTGCGAACGAGCGTGAAATTATTGCACTCGGAACAAGCTTCGCCCGTGTAGCCCTTGAGCTGAGCTTCACTGCGGGGCGGCGGGAGCTGCGAATTCGCCGTCTGCCCGATTTGGCCATTCGGTCGAAGAACTTCACGGCGCCGTGAAGTTTCGGACAGGATCAAATCTTCCTCTGCCTCAGCCAAGGCGGCTAGAGCTGCCCGCGCATAGCCTTCGCGTCCATGTCTGTAATCGGAGAGCGCGCCAATCGCATCGGCGGCAGCATAGGCGTGCTCGATCACGCTGCGGACGCCAGCGTTGAAAGCCGCAGCTTCGAGGCGTGAAAATGGGCTGCCAGGCAAGTGTGCCATCAGCTGTCCCACCTGTATTTCTTGGCATCCTTGGCATTCTTGACCTGTTTCGGCAGTTCCCAGGCCCAATGCGCCGATGCTCCGGGCTCTACGGATCGCCGGGAGGCGATGCCGAGCCTCGCCTTCGCTCGCCCCGATAACGTATGCGAGTTCGAGGGGCTGAGATCGCGCCACGGGCAGGCAGAGGCCATCCTGGTCGCCTATGACATCATGCAACACGATGGCCGGGATGTGCGCTTCGAGCCATTGGAAGAGCGCAGGAAGAGGCTAGCGAAGCTCCTATCTCGCAACACCAAGGCGATGGGCGACGCATCCAATTGAGCGAGGCGATCACCGGCGAGGGAGCAGCCATCTTCCGACACGCGTGCTGGATGGACCTCGAGGGTATCGTCTCGAAGCGCATCGGCTCGCGCTACGTCAGTGGCCGGACGCGGGCTTGACTCAAGACCAAGAACCCGGACTTCGAGCGACCGTGACCTACTGACGAGGGCTGCGGAGCTTTCGGAAAAGCCAGAGGGCCCCGCCTGCAACAGCGAGTGCAGGCAGCCCAGCGCCGGCAATAGGTCCGGGAACTGCCACTGCGGCGGGCGGCCTCAAACTTAATGGGTGAGCCTCTGACGCACGGGAAAAGGCATCCTACCCGGCTCGCGGATAGGTGCCTGCGGGCGATGCCTGTTGCGCTGGGGTTGCATTTGTTACAAGGAAAAGAGGGCCC
>Ga0164309_10000829_pt1 | contig 16091 bp, 12 predicted proteins | sample Whisoiple_247_MG_FD_109984 | JGI IMG/M metagenome (GOLD analysis project Ga0164309, IMG submission 109984) | Soil microbial communities amended with fresh organic matter from upstate New York, USA - Whitman soil sample_247_MG | ecosystem: Environmental > Terrestrial > Soil > Unclassified >...
CCGTGCTCCACCGATCCGACGACCCCTGGCACGTCCGGCAGTCCCGCCTGGACCTGCACCACCCCGCGGCCGCCGCCTCCGTGCTGACGCTGTCGAACGGCTACCTCGGCGTGCGCGCCGTGCCCGAGCGACCCGGCCACGGGCTGGGCCCCGGCACGCTGCTCGCGACGGTGTACGAGGAGGTGCCGCACACCTACGCCGAGCGGGCGTACGCGTACCCCGACGTCGACGAGGTGCTCGTCCCGGTGGTCGACGCGTGGGCCGTGGGGTGGGCCGTCGACGGCGACCCGGTCGACGCCGCGCCCGCGGACGTCCCCGACCCCGGCGCCGCCCGGCACGACGACCGGGTGCTCGACCTGCGCCGCGGCGTCCTCGACCGCGAGGTGCGCTGGACCGCCCCTTCCGGCGCGACGGTCACGCTCAGCACCCGCCGCCTGGTGCCGCTGACCCGGCGCGGCGTGGTCGCGACCCGGTGGCGGGTGCGCGCCGAGGACCCGGTGACGCTCACGGCGCGACCGGTCCCCGGCTGCGGGCACGCCGGCGCCGAGCCCGCGGACGAGCCCGGCGTGCGCACGCTCACCTGCCGGCACGACCCGGAGGGCTCCGCGGTGCACCAGCGGGCCGAGCGGTCCGGCCGCGAGCTCGTCGTGCGCACGGCGCACGAGGTCACCGCGGACGAGGGCGTCGACCCGCGCTGGTCGACCGACGACCCGCACGGCGCCGTCCTCACCGTCGACCTCCGCGCCGGCCAGCAGGTCGAGCTCGTCGTCCTCGCCGCCTACGCCGGCGGAAGTGACCCCGAGGCGCTGCACACCCAGGCCGACGCCGAGCTCCGCGGCGCGCGCGCCGCCGGCTGGTCCGGCCTGCGGCACGAGCAGGAGACCGAGCTCGCCGGGATCTGGGCCCGCGGCGACGTGCAGGTCGAGGGCGACGACGAGCTGCAGCAGGCCGCCCGGTACGCGCTGCTCCAGGTCGTGCAGGCCTCGGCCCAGGCGGACGGCGCCGGCATCCGCGCGAAGGGCCTCGGCGGCACCGGCTACCACGGGCACACCTTCTGGGACTCGGAGTGCTTCGTGCTCCCGGTGCTCGACCACGTGCTCCCCCGCGCCGCCGCCGACCACCTGCGCTGGCGCCGCGGCACCCTCCCGCAGGCCCGCGCCCGGGCGGCCGAGCTCGGGCTGCCCGGCGTCTCGTTCCCGTGGCGGACGATCAGCGGCCGGGAGTGCTCGGGCTACTGGCCGGCCAGCACGGCCGCGTACCACGTCAACGCCGGCATCGGCTGCGCCGCCGCCCGGCACGTGGTCGCCACCGGGGACGAAGTCTTCGACCGGGACGTCGCGGTCGACCTCCTCGTCCCGACCGCCCGCCTGTGGGCCGGCCGCGGCCACCACACCCCCGAGGGGTTCCGGATCGACGGGGTCACGGGCCCGGACGAGTACACGGCGCTCGTCGACAACAACCTGTACACGAACCTCATGGCACGGGAGAACCTGCGCGCGGCCGCCGACGCCTGCGAGCGGCACCCCGACGTCGCCGCGCGGCTCGGCGTCACCGCCACCGAGCGGGCGGAGTGGCGGCGCGCGGCGGACCGCATGATGGTCCCGCGCTCCGCGGGGCTCGGGATCACCGAGCAGCACGAGGGCTTCACCCGGCAGGCGCCGTGGGACTTCGCGGCCGAGCGGAACGCCCGGTACCCGCTGCAGGAGCACCACCCGTACGCCGAGCTGTACCGGCGCCAGGTGACGAAGCAGGCCGACCTGGTGCTCGCGCTGCACGTCGCCGCCGACGACATCCCGGTCGAGCAGAAGCGGCGCGACTTCGCGTACTACGAGGCGATCACCGTCCGGGACTCGTCGCTGTCCGCGCCGGCCCAGGCCGTGGTCGCGGCCGAGGTCGGGCACCCGGACCTCGCCTACGCGTACGCCCGCGAGTGCGCGCTGATCGACCTGTCGGACCTCCGCGCGGAGACCGGCGAGGGCCTGCACGTCGCGGCGCTCGCCGGGGCGTGGACGGCGCTCGTGGTCGGGCTCGGCGGCCTGCGGCAGCGCGGCGGCACCCTGGACCTGGTCCCGCGGCTGCCCCGTCGGCTCACCCGGGTCTCGTTCACCGTGCTGCAGGGCGGCGCCCGGGCCGAGGTCGACGTCCGGCAGGACCTGGTGACCTACCGGCTGCTGTCCGGGGACGAGCTCCGGCTGACCCACCACGGCGACCCGGTGCACCTGACGACCGCGGCCCCCGAGCAGGAGCGCCCGCAACCGCCCGCGGAGCACCACCCGAGCCCGCCGCAGCCGCCGGGCCGGCACCCGGTGTTCGACGAGACGTGACCGCGGCACGGCCCGGCGCGGCGGCTCAGCGCAGGTACGCCGCCGCGGCCGCGCGGATGGCCTCGCCGGTGCGCTCGAGCGCCGCGGTCCGCACGGTCCACTGCTGCCAGTGCAGCGTGACGTCGACGTGCCGGCCGGGGTCGAGGTCGACCAGGGTCCCGTCGGCCTCCCCCGCGCTCGCGTCGGCGTCGGGCAGCATCCCCCAGCCCAGGCCGAGCCGGACGGCCAGCGTGAAGTCCGCCGACGCGGGCACGTGGTGCCGCGGGGGCAGCGCCGGGTCCGCGCCGCGGCCGCGCAGGTAGCGGTCCTGCAGGTCGTCCTTCCGGTCGAACACCACGAGCGGCGCGGCGGCGAGGGCGGCCGGCGTCGGCCCGTCCGGGAGCAGCGCGGCCGCGCGGTGCGCCGCGACCATCGGCCGGTACCGCAGCACGCCGAGCCGGTGCGACGTGCAGCCCTGCACCGGGCGCGCGGCCGTCGTGATCGCCGCGACCACGGTGCCCTCGCGGAGCAGGTCGGCCGAGTGGTCCTGGTCCTCGCGGTGCAGGTCGAAGACGATGTCGTCCGCCAGCGGCGCCAGCGCCGGCAGCACCCAGGTGCCGAGGGAGTCCGAGTTCACCGCGATCGGCAGCACCGGCCGCCCCGCGGTCGCGCCCGCCGTCACCGCCGCGTGCGCCTCGTCGGACAGCGCGACGACCTGGCGCGCGAGCCGGAGGTACACCTCGCCGGCGTCGGTCACCCCCGCGGGCCGGGTCCGGCGCACCAGCACCTGCCCGACCGCGGTCTCCAGCGCCCGGATGCGCTGGCTCACCGCCGACTGCGTGAGGTGCAGCGCGACGGCGGCGCCCTCGAACGAGCCCTCGTCGACGACGGCGAGCAGGGCGCGGAGCTGCGGGAGGTCGACCTCGGCCATGCGGGGACCCTACCGAGCGCCGCCGGGCCCGCGGGGGCCGGAGGTCCCATCAGCGCGGCTGATGGAACATCAGACGCAGTCGTTGGACTGATGCGGTCCCCGCGTTCTACCGTCGGCGCGTGCCCGCCTCCCTCGCCGCCGCGCTCACCGGCCTCGCCTTCGGCCTCTCGCTCATCGTCGCCATCGGCGCGCAGAACGCGTTCGTGCTCCGCACCGGCCTGCGCCGGACCCACGTGCTCCCGGTCGTCGCGGTGTGCGCGCTGTCGGACGCCGCGCTGATCGCCGCGGGCGTCGGCGGGCTCGGGACGCTGGTGGACCGGCACCCCGCCGTGCTCACCGTGGCGCGGCTGGCCGGGGCGGCGTTCCTGCTCGGCTACGCCGTGGTCGCGGCGCGCCGGGCGCTGCGACCGGGCGCCGTGCTGACGACCGAGGAGGCCGACGCCGCGGCGCCGGCCCGCGCGTGGCCCGTCGTCGCCACCTGCCTCGCGCTGACCTGGCTGAACCCGCACGTGTACCTCGACACCGTGGTGCTGCTCGGCTCGGTGGCCGGCACGCACGGCGAGGACCGGTGGTGGTTCGGCGGCGGCGCGGTCCTCGGCAGCCTGCTGTGGTTCGCCGGGCTCGGGTACGGCGCGCGGCTGCTGCGGCCGCTGTTCGCGCGGCCCGGCGCGTGGCGGGTGCTGGACGGCGCGATCGCGCTCGTGATGCTCGCGATCGCGGCGAGCCTGCTCCTGGGGCTGTGAGGCGGGCGGTCGCCCGTCAGGCGGCCGGCGCCGCCGGCGCCCGCGCGGCCCGGCGCCGGCGCACGAGCGCCGTCACCCCGTAGATGCCCACGACCACCGCGACCAGCCCGGCCGTCGACAGCAGCTGCCCGCGCGCGGACCCGTCGGCCAGCATCAGCACCACGAGCCCGGCCAGCGCCGCGAGCGTCGCCCAGGTCAGCCACGGGTAGCCCCACATCCGCAGCGGCAGCCGCCCCCCGCGCGCCCGGGCCTCGGCCTCGAGCCGCGGCCGCAGCCGGAGCTGCGCCACCGCGACCAGCACCCACACGACCAGCAGCGCCGCGCCGACCGCGTTCAGCAGGATGCCCAGCAGCGTGTCCGGCAGCGCCCAGTTGAGCCCGACGGCGACCACGCCGAACGCGACCGACACCAGCACCGCCACCCAGGGCACGTCGCGGCGGGACACCCGGCGCAGCACCGCGGGGCCGTCGCCGCGGCCCGCCAGCGAGTACGCCATCCGGGACGTCGCGTACACGTTGGCGTTGAACGCCGACAGCAGCGCGACGACGACGACCGCCTCCATCAGCCGCGCGGCGCCGGGCAGCCCGGCGACCTCGAGCACAGCGACGAACGGCCCCTCCTGGAGCACCGGCGCGTCCCACGGCAGGACGAGCACCATGATCGCCACCGAACCCACGTAGAACAGCAGGATGCGCCACAGGATCGTCCGGGTCGCCCGGCCGACCGCGCGCTGCGGGTCCCGCGCCTCGGCGGCGGCGATCGTCACGATCTCGATGCCGCCGAACGCGAACACCACGACCAGCAGGCCGGCCGCGACGCCGCCGACGCCCGCGGGCGCGAAACCGCCGTGGCCGAGCAGGTTCGTGGTGCCGACCGGGTCGGTGCCCGGGAGCAGGCCCAGCACGAGCAGCACGCCGAGCACCAGGAACACCACGATCGCGACGACCTTGATCAGCGCGAACCAGAACTCGAGCTCGCCGAACTTGCGCACGCCCGCCAGGTTGGCGGCCGCGAACACGGCGACCACCACCAGCGCGACCGCCCACTGCGGGACGCCCGGCAGCCAGCCGGTGACGATCCGGGACACCCCGGTGACCTCGGCGCCGAGCACCATGATCAGCGTGAACCAGTAGACCCAGCCGAGCGTGAACCCGGCCCACCGGCCCAGCGCGTGCTCCGCGTACACGGAGAACGACCCGCTCGCGGGCAGCGCCGACGCCATCTCAGCCAGCATCCGCATGACCAGGACGACCAGCACGCCGGCGATCGCGTAGGACACCAGGACCGCCGGGCCGGCCGTGGCGATGCCGACGCCGCTGCCGAGGAACAGCCCGGCGCCGATCGCGGAGCCGAGGCCCATCATCGTCAGGTGCCGGGTGCGCAGCCCGTGTCCGAGGTGGTCGCGGGCGGCCGGGTCGGCGCCGGCGGGTGCGGCGGAGGCGGCGGTGGACGGGGCGGGGGTGGCGCGGGGCATGCGGCTTCCTGGTGCGGGGGGCGGCCGCGGTGGTCGCGGCCGCCGTCCACCGTAGCGGGCGCGCGGGGTCGTGCCGTCCCGGCGCTACTTCCCGCCGCGCTCCCGCGAGCGCCGCCACCGGACCACCCGCTCGTCGAACCGCCGGTCCACCCGCCGGTCGACCTGCCGGGACAGCTGGCGGGACACCTGCTCGTCGATCTGCGCGCGCAGCTGCCGGCGCTCGGCGCGCAGGAACGCGGTGTGCTCGGCGTGCAGCGACCGGGAGGTCGAGACCACCATGCCGATCATCACGACGCTGAACGGCAGGGCGATGAGGATCGCGGCCGTCTGCAGCGCGGTGAGGCCGCCGGCGAGCAGCAGCGCGATCGCGAGCACGCCGCCCAGCGCCGCCCACACGACGCGCAGCGGGGTGCGCGGGTGCGGGTCGCCGCCGGCCGCGAGCATCGACACCACCAGGGCGCCGGAGTCCGCCGACGTGATGAAGAACAGGGCCACGAGGATGATCGCCCCGATCGACAGCACCGCGCCGCCCGGCAGGCCGGCCAGCAGGTCGAACAGCGCGTTCTCCGGCACGACCTCGCCGTCCGGCCCGACGAGCCCGCCGCCGCCGAACAGCTCGCGGTGGAGCGCGGACCCGCCCAGCACGGAGAACCACAGGAAGCACACGATCGTCGGGACCAGCAGCACGCCGGCGACGAACTGCCGGACGGTCCGGCCGCGGGAGATCCGGGCGATGAACACCCCGACGAACGGGGACCAGGAGATCCACCAGCCCCAGTAGAACGTGGTCCAGGACGCCTGCCACGCCTCGCCCTCCGCGCCGGCGTAGGCCGACACGTTGAACATCAGCGGGATCACCTGGGACAGGTACGTGCCGATCGACTGCACGAACTCGCGGAGCAGGAACAGCGTCGGGCCGAGCACCAGGACGAGCACGAGCAGCACGCCCGCCATCGACACGTTGATGTTCGACAGCCACTTGAGGCCCTTGTCGAGGCCGGAGACCACCGACAGCGTGGCGACGGCGGTGATCGCGATGATGAGGACCACCTGGAGCGTCGTCGAGCTCGTGGCGATGCCCGTGTGCTCCAGGCCGGCGGTGATCTGCAGCACGCCCAGGCCGAGCGAGGTCGCGACGCCGAACACGGTGCCGACGACCGCGGTGACGTCGACGGCGTCGCCGAGCCGGCCGCGGACCCGGTCGCCGAGCAGCGGCTCCAGGGACCACCGGATCGACACCGGCCGGCCCTTGCGGTGCACGGTGTAGGCGATCGACAGTCCGACGACCACGTAGATCGCCCACGCGCTCAGGCCCCAGTGCAGGTAGGTCTGCGACATCGCCTGCTGCGCGAGCTGCTCGGGGGTCCCGGTGACGCCGGGCTTCGGGTCGGCGTAGTGGCTGAGCGGCTCGGCGACGCCCCAGAACACCAGGCCGATGCCCATGCCGGTCGCGAACAGCATCGCGAACCACGAGCCCAGCGGGTACTCGGGCTCGTCGTCGTCCTTGCCCAGCGTGATGTCGCCCCACCGGCCGACGCCCAGCCAGACCGCGAACGCGACGAACCCGGCGACCAGCGCCACGTAGTACCACCCGAACGCGCTGACCACGTTCGACTGCACGGAGCCGATGACGTCGTTCGCCGTGTCCGGGAACAGGATCGTGAAGCCGGAGACCGCGGCCACGACGGCGACGGAGCCCCAGAACACGGCGCGGGACGTGCCCCACGGGCCGCGGCCGGCCCCGGGTCGGGGCGCCCGCGCGTCGGGGGTGGTCTCGGTCGTCGGTGTCGCCACGGGGGTCCTCTTCGGTCGGCGGCAGGGCGGCGACCACCCTAGCCAGGGACGTCACCACCCACCACAGGATCGACCCGGGGCTCGCACCGCGCGCGCCGGGGGCTCGACGCGCGCGTGTCGGTGGCCCCGCCTAGCGTGACCGGCATGAGCGACCAGACCCCCGACACCAGCACCGACGCCGCCAAGGACCCGGCCGACTGGGTCACCGGCGACGAGCCGATGACCGGCCCGCAGGACTCCTACCTGCACACCCTCGCCCGCGAGGCCGGCGAGGAGGTCCCGGACGACCTCACCAAGGCGCAGGCGTCCGAGATGATCGACCGGCTCCAGGGCGAGACGGGCCGCGGCGCGAGCTGACCCGGCCGCGCGCCGGTGACGCGCGGGCGGGCCCGCCGGGGTCAGTCGTCCTCGGGCTCGCGCAGCACCGGCCACGCCCCGTCGGACGTGTTCGCGATCACCGTCACCGTGACGCCGGTCGCCGGGTCGTGTCGGGTGCGCGCGGACACGCCGGCGTCGTAGCCCTCCAGGACCAGGTCGCCGGAGTCGAGGCCCAGCCAGAACCCGCGCCCGTACCGCATGCCCTCGTCCTCGACCACTCGCAGCGGCTCGGTGAGCCGGGCCACGGTGGCCGCGGGCACGATCCGGCCGGCGGTGAGCGCCCGCCAGAACGCGGCGAGGTCCGCGGCCGTCGTGGCGAGGCCGCCGTCGCCGCTCCCCCGCACCGGCAGGTGCAGCACGTTCGTCCGCGGGCCGTCGTCGTCGAGGTAGCCGACCGCGAGGTCCGCCGCGGGTTCGTCGGAGCGCGGGAAGCCGGTGCGGGTCATCCCCGCCGGGGCGAGCACCCGGTCCGCGACCAGGTCGGCGAACGGCGCGCCGGCGACCCGCTGCGCGACCACCGCGAGCAGCACGTACCCGGCGTTGTTGTAGGCGAACTGCGCCCCCGGCTCCGACACCTGCGGGTGGGGCGCCAGCATCGGCAGGTACGCCTCGGTGTCGTCCAGCACGTGCGGCGGCAGCGTCAGGACGTAGTCGGTGATCTCGCCGTCGCCGGACTCGTCGAGGTAGTCGCCGATGCCGGACGTGTGACGGAGCAGGTGGTCGACGGTGACCCGGTCGTCGACGAGCGGCAGGTCCGCGCCGAGCACCGGGCGCACCGGGTCGTCCCAGCCCAGCCGGCCCTCCTCGACCAGCGAGGCGATGGTCAGGGCCGTGAACCCCTTGGCGACGCTCGCGACGCCGAACCGGTGGTCGGTCGTCGCGGGCACCCGGCGGGCGCGGTCGGCCCAGCCGTACGCCCGGGCGAACAGCACCTCCTCGGCGCGGGAGACGTGCACGACGCCGCTGAGGCCGGAGGCCTCCGCGCGGGCGTGCAGGGCGGGACCGAGGTCCTCGGGGGCGGTCGTCGGGCGGCGGTGCTCGGCGGTCGTCATGCGGTGACGGTACGGGCGCGGGCCGCCGGGCGGCCAGCGGATATCCCCGCCGGCGGGCGCGCCTCACCACCCCCAGGACGAGTCCGGGTGCTGCTCGGGGCAGGTGTCCGCGCCGTCCGGCAGCTTCTCGAAGTGCCACACCTCGTTGGCGTACGTCTGGCACAGCCCGAAGTCGATCCCGTGCTCCGCGAGCCAGTACGCCCCCTCGGTCGGGCCGACGTCGACCGCCAGGCCCTGCACGTGCGCGGACGACTCCGGCGGCAGCACCCAGCGGTACGCCTCCGGGACCCCGTGCTTCGCGACCGCGTCGTCGACCAGGCGCTGCTGCTCCTCGGCGGTGCGCCTGCCCGACGTGACGCGCAGCTCGACGCCCTCGGCGTCGGCCGCCGCGCGGGCGTCCCGGTACCGGGCGGCGAGGTCGGCGTCGACGCCGTCCAGGCCGTCGTCCAGCGGCGGCGCGCCCGCGTCGTCGCCGGGCGGGGCGCCGGTCGCGCCGGCGTCGGCGGCGTCGGCGGCCGGGGCGGGCGCCGCGGGCAGGGCGCGCGGCTCGGCACCCGGGCCGCCGGCGGCCGAGCAGCCGGCGAGCGCCAGGGCGAGGAGCGCGACCCCCGCCGCGGCGAGGGCGGCCGGCCGTCCGGCGCGCGGGCCGGACGTGCGGCCCGGCGGGACGGGGCGGGGGCGGTCGTGTCGGGGCATGGTCCGACGGTGCCGCCCGACCCCGTCCGACCGCGTCGCCCCGCGGGCCGACCGCGCCGAGCCGGCGTCCCACCCCGGTCGGACGCCCGCCTGGTCCCGTCGTCCGACCCCGCGCCGGCGGGCCGCTCCCCCGACCCGCCGGTCCAGGTAGGTGGACCGCGGCCGCCCCGGCGCGGGGCCCGGGCTGCGTAGGTGGCGTGCCCGACCCCCGGCCGCCGACCCGGTGCGAGCCTGTGCGGACGCCGGGCGGAGACCCGGCCGCGGGAGTCGAGGAGGGACCACGTGACGGACGGCAGCACCCCGGACCGGCGACCGGCGACGGCCGACGACGCGGCGCGCACGCTGCGCGCCGACCACGCGCGCACCGCGGCGGCCCGCCGGCTGCTGTCCGCCGTCGGCGCCGAGCCGCTGGCGCGGGTGGTGCGCGTCGTCGGCCGGGCCCTGGGCGCGGAGGCCGCCCAGGTGTCGCTGCTCACCGACACGCGCACGGTCGCGGCGACGACCGCGCCGGCCGCGGTCGGGGCCACCGCGGACCTCGCCGACGCGGTCTGCTCCGTGACCGCCGCCACCGCCGAGCCCCTGGTCGTCGCCGACGCGCGCGAGGACCCCCGGCTCCGCGACCTGCCGCCCGTCGCGGCCGGGCGCGTGCGGTCCTACCTCGGCGTGCCCCTCCTCGACACCGCCGGCCACGTCCTGGGCTCGCTCTGCGTCTACGGCCCCGAGGTGCGCCGGTGGACCAGCACGGACGTGCACGCGCTCCAGGGCCTCGCCGCGACCGCGACCGCCGCGATCGAGGCCGCCGCCGGGGCGGGCGCGCGGGACGCCGACCGGCTCGCGCTGCTGGCCGGCATCAGCGAGGACCTCGCCGCCGCGCACGACGTGCGCGACGCCGTCCGGCTGCTCACCCGGCGCCTGGTGCCCGCGCTCGGCTCGTGGTGCGTGATCACCCTCGTCGACGAGCACGGCGGGCTCGACGACCTGGCGAGCTGGCACGCCGACCCGGACCGCCGCGCCGCGGTCGCCCGGTACGCGGCGCTGCGGCTCCGCGCGCTCACCGACGACTCGATGCTGCACGAGGCGCTGCGCACCGGGCGGCCGGTGGTGGTCCGCGACGGGCGGACCGTGCTGCCCGCGATGGTCGCCGGCGAGGCGCGGGCCGTGCTCGTCGGGCTGGCCCCGGACGCCGCCTACGCGGTGCCCATCCGCGCCGGCGACCGGGTGGTCGGGGTCCTCTCGCTGTACCAGGACCCCGGCGCCGCGGCGCTGACCGCCGACGACGTCGCCACCCTGGTCGAGGTCGCCGACCGCGCGGGCGGGCTGCTCGTCAGCGCCCGGCGGCACGAGCGGCACCGGGAGATCGCCGAGACCCTCCAGCGGGCCCTCCTCCCCGAGCCCGCCCAGCCGCGCGGGGTGCGCGTCGCCGCCCGGTACCGCGCCGCCGCCGTGGCCGCGCAGGTCGGCGGCGACTGGTACGACGTCCTCGACCAGGGCGCGCGCGGCTGCCTGCTGGTGGTGGGCGACGTCATGGGCCACGACACCCTGGCCGCCGCCGCGATGAGCCAGGTCCGCACCCTGCTGCGCGGCATCGCGCACGCCACGGGCGGCACGCCGGCGGCCCTGCTGGCGGAGCTCGACGACGCGATGGCCGGCCTCGGGGAGTCGACGATGGCCACGGCGGTGGTGGTGCGGGTGGCGCCGGCCGGCGACGGCGAGGTCGTCCTGCGCTGGGCCAGCGCCGGCCACCTGCCGCCGCTGCTGGTCACCCCCGACGGCGGGGTCCGGCCGCTGCGCGCCGACCCGGAGCTGGTGCTGGGCTGCGTCCCGGGCACCGCGCGCGCCGGCGCGACCGCGACGGTGCCGCGGGGCTCGCTCCTGCTGCTGCACACCGACGGCCTGGTGGAGCGCCGCGGCGAGGACCTGCGCGCCGGGTGCGCGCGGCTCGCGGCCGTCCTCCGGGAGCGGGTCGCCCGTGCCGGCGGCTCCGCGGCGGTCGACCCGGACCGGCTGCTCGACGAGGTGCTGGACGCGCTGCTCCCGGCGGGCGTCGGGGACGACGACGTGGTGGCGCTGGCGGCGGTGCTGGGCGTCGACCGCATCCCCGATCCGCGCCCGGGGTCGACGGCCGGACAGGCGCACCTGGGCGGACTATAGTGCGCTCAAGCGGAGTATTGTTGGCACCGGTCAGGAGGTGCGTCGTGCTGCTGCAGCACCCGTTCGGCGTGATCACGCCCACCGTCGACGGCGACGTGCTCGCGGTGCTCGCGGGCGCCGAGGCCGCCTTCACCACGGGCGACGTCGCCCGGCTCGTGCCCGACCGGTCGATCGAGGGCATCCGCCGGGCGCTCACCCGGCTCGTCGGCCACGGCGTCGTCGACGCCGAGCAGGTCGGGCGTACGGTGCGGTACCGGCTGAACCGGGAGCACCTCGCGGCCGACGCCGTCGTCGCGGTCGCCCGCCAGCGCTCCACGCTGCTGACCCGCGTCCGCGAGCGCCTGGCGGCCTGGCGCCCGCGGCCGGTGCACGCCGCCCTGTTCGGCTCGGCGGCGCGCGGCGACATGCATCTGGGCAGCGACGTCGACCTGTTCCTCGTGCGCCCGGACGACGCTCCCGCCGACCGGTGGGAGGACCAGGTCGACGCGCTGAGCAGGGACGTCACGCGGTGGACCGGGAACGACACCCGCGTGCTGGCGATGACCGAGTCGGAGGTCCGGGCCGGCGCGGCGTCCGGCGACCCGGTCCTCGCGTCGGTCCGTGACGACGGGCTGCCCCTGATCGGGCCCGAGGGGTGGCTCCGCCGCGCGCTCCGCGAGGGCGCGGCGTCGTGACGGCCCGCACCGTGCCGGCCGACGACCGCGTGCGCCGGGGCCGGCTCGCGAAGGCCGAGCAGTTCGCCGACGCTGCGGTGGTGGTCCGCGCCCTCGCCGACGAGGCGTCCGACGTGGCCGACGCCTACGTCACCCTGTGCGTGCACGCGGGCATCGCGGCCGCCGACACCGTGTGCGCCGCCCGGCTCGGGCGCTGCGCGCGGGGCGAGGACCACGGGTCCGCGGTGACGCTGCTCGCGAGCGCGGAGCCGTCCGCGGCCCCGCACCTGCGCGCGCTGCTGGCGATGAAGACCCTCGCGGGGTACAGCCACCAACCCGTCAGCCGGGATCGGGCGGTCCGGGCCGGGCGCGCGATGGACGTGCTGCTCGGGGTCGCGCGCGCGGCCGGATGAGACGACCGGCGGGCAGGCGTCGGCAGCCCGGTCAGCCCCGCACGCGGGTCGCCCAGAACGCCACCGCGCCCGCCGCCGCCACGTTGAGCGAGTCCACCCCGCCGGCCATCGGGATCCGCACGGTCAGGTCCGCCGCGGCGATCGTCGCCGGCTTCAGCCCGTCGCCCTCCGCCCCCAGCACCAGCGCCAGCCGCTCGGGCGGGTCGGCCTCCAGCGCGTCGAGGCTCACCGAGTCGTCGGACAGCGCCAGCGCCGCGGTGACGAACCCGGCCTCGCGCAGCAGGTCGATCCCGCCGGGCCACGGGTCCACCCGGGTCCACGGCACCTGGAACACGGTGCCCATCGACACCCGCACCGACCGCCTATACAGCGGGTCCGCGCACCGCGGGGTCACCAGGACCGCGTCCACGCCGATCGCCGCGGCGGACCGGAACGCCGCGCCGACGTTCGTGTGGTCGACGACGTCCTCCAGCACGGCCACCCGGCGCGCGCCGGCGATGACGTCCGCGACCGGGGGCAGGGGCGGCCGGTGCATGGCCGCGAGCGCCCCCCGGTGCACGTGGAAGCCGGTGATGGCCTCCAGCACCGCGGGCTCCGCCACGTAGACCCGCACGGGCTCGCCGCCGGGGTCGCGCGCCTCCAGCATCGCCGTGAGGTCCGGCAGCCAGCGGGGCGACACCAGCACCGACCGCGGCCGGTGCCCCGCCGCGAGCGCCCGCCCGAGCACTGTCGAGCTCTCCGCGATGTAGAGCCCCTTCTCGGGCTCGTGCCGCGAGCGCAGCGCGACGTCGGTGAGCGCGACGTAGTCGGCGAGCCGCTCGTCGTCGGGGTCGGTCAGGTGGACGATGTCGAGCGCGGGCACGCCCGACATCATCCCCCGTCCGGGCCTCAGGCCAGGAACTCCAGCGCGGCGGCGACCAGCAGGCGGCGGCCGGCGGCGATCGTCGGCTCGTCGAGCGGCGCGAACTGCGCCGTGTGGTTGCCCGGCACGGCCGCGGAGAACCCGGACACGTAGCCGTCCGGGAACAGCGCGGGGTCCATGCCGCCCCAGAACCAGAACGCGTACGGCACCGGGTCGCCCGCGTACCGGCCCTTCGGCAGGCCGTACTCGGAGAAGTCCTCGGAGCCCATCAGCGGCTCGGCGGTCCGCACGGCGCCCTCCGGCATGACGGCCCGCTGGGCCGCCATCACCCGGTCGACCACCTCGGCGGTGTTGACCGTGGCCGGCGGGTTCTCCCGCATCGTGAGGGTGGGCGGCTCGGGGCAGCCGGCGGCCTGGGCCTCGGCGCCGACGATCCGCTCGACCGCCGCGACGGCCCGCGCCATCGAGGCGTCCGACCGCGCCCGCAGGTTCACGGTGAAGGTCGCGGTGTCCGGGATGATGTTCGACTTCGTGCCGGCGTGGAAGGTGCCGACCGTGACGACCAGCGGGTCCTCGGGCGACGTCTCGCGGGCCGCGATCGTCTGCAGCCGGGTGATGGCGTACGCCGCGGTGAGGATCGGGTCGACGGTGACGAACGGGCGGGAGCCGTGGCCGCCGCGCCCGTGGATCGTCACGTCGAGGGTCGCCGCCGCGGCCATCAGCAGGCCGCGGGAGTGGTTCGCCACCCCCGCGGGCAGCGGGCCGACGTGCTGGCCGAGCGCCACGTCGGGCTTCGGGAACCGGGTGAACAGCCCGTCGGCGAGCATGGCGCTCGCGCCGGTCGCGGTCTCCTCGGCGGGCTGGCCGACGACGAGCAGCGTGCCGGACCACGCGTCGCGCGCGCCGGCGAGGGCGTCCACCGCCGCGGCGAGCGCCGTCACGTGCATGTCGTGGCCGCAGGCGTGCATGGTCGCGACGGTCTCCCCCGCCGGGTTCACGTCGGTGTGCCGGCTCTGGTACGCCAGGCCGGTCTCCTCGAGCACGGGCAGGCCGTCCATGTCGGCGCGCAGCATGACGACCGGGCCGTCGCCGTTGCGCAGCACGCCGACGACGCCGGTGCCGCCCACGCCCTCGGTGACCTCGAGCCCGGACGCCCGGAGCTCGGCCGCGAGCGCGGCGGCGGTGCGGTGCTCCCGCCCCGACAGCTCGGGGTGCGCGTGCAGGTCGCGGTACAGGTCGCGCCAGTGCGCGTCGCGGGTGTCGGCGGCGTCGAGCAGCCGGGCGGCACGCGTCGGGTCGGCGGTCGGGGCGGTGTCCAGGGCCATGCGGCGGGGTCCCTCCGGGGTCGGTCGGCGTTCCTCGCCGCACCGTACCCCGCGGCCGGACGCGGGGCGGGGCGGCCCGCTCGCGGGGACGCCCGCCCGCACCCGCCGCGCGCGCTCGGGTGCCGGGCACCTGCGCCGCGACCCCCGACCCCTTGCCGCGCCCACCCCGCGGGGGCCACCATCGGCCCATGCGGTACGGGGTCCTGGGGCCTGTGGAGCTCGTGACCGCGGAGGGGGCAGAGCCAGTCCGCGGCTCACGTCAGCGCGCCCTGCTGGCGGTGCTCCTGGCGCACCGGGGCGCGCTCGTCCCCCGGGAGCGCCTGATCGCCGCGCTCTGGCCGGCGGGGCCGCCACCCAGCGCCGAGCACACCCTGCACAGCCACGCGTCGCGGATCCGCGCGCTCGTCGGCGCCGACCTGCGCGCGGTCCCGGGCGGGTACCGGCTCGACCCGCAGGACCTCGACGCGGACCGGTTCGACCGGGCGGTCCGCGCCGTCACCCGCGGCTCCGCCCGCGGCCGGCCGGACGCCGCCCGGGACGCACCCGGCGCCGGCGCCGAGGTGCTCGCGGAGGCGCTCGCTCTGTGGCGCGGCCCGGCGTTCGGGAGCGAGGCCGACCTGCCCGAGGTGCAGGCGGAGGCCGAGCGGCTGGAGACGGCCCGCCGCAGCGCGCACGAGGCGCTCGCCCGCGCGCTGGTCGGCACCGACCCGGAGCGCGCCGCGGAGGCGGCGGAGCGCGCGCTCGACGGCGACCCGTACCGCGAGGGGGCGTGGGCGCTGCTGGTCCGGGCGCGCACCGCCGAGGGCCGGCCCGGCGAGGCGGTCCTCGCGTACCTCCGGGCCGCCGCGGCGCTCGACGAGATCGGGCTGCTGCCGTCGCAGGAGCTGCGCGAGGCGCACGCGGGCGCGCTCGCCGCGGGGCGGCCCGTGGCGCCGGCCGGCGCGCACCGCGGGTCGTCGCGCCCGGGGGCCGGGACCCGGGCCCGGGCCGACGGGCTCGCCCGGCGGGGCGCCGCCGGGACCGGCCCGCGGACCGTGCCGCCTCCGGCGCCGGGCGGCGCACCGGGACCCGCGCCCGCCGCGGCGACCGCCGCTGCCGACGCCCCACCCCGCGCCCGCCCCGCCGCCGCCGGCCCGGCCCCCGCCGCGGCCGCCCGCGACCGCCCCCACGCCGACGGCCACCCGCCCCCGCCGCTCCCGCGCCCCCGGACCTCGTTCGTCGGCCGCGAGGCCGAGCTGCGCGCCGCCCGCGCCCTGCTGGCGCAGAGCGCGCTGGTCACGTTCGTCGGCCCCGGCGGGGTCGGCAAGACGCGGCTC
>Ga0164309_10000830_pt1 | contig 16087 bp, 9 predicted proteins | sample Whisoiple_247_MG_FD_109984 | JGI IMG/M metagenome (GOLD analysis project Ga0164309, IMG submission 109984) | Soil microbial communities amended with fresh organic matter from upstate New York, USA - Whitman soil sample_247_MG | ecosystem: Environmental > Terrestrial > Soil > Unclassified >...
CATTGCGGACGAACCAATTCCCCATCCGGAAAAAGAAGGCAAGTGGTTGAAGGAGGGATTCAATCCAAACTCAGCCCCTGCCAAAGCCGAGCTTCTGTATGATCTGCTCGGGGCTCAGAAGCGTAACGCGAAAGGTCGAATCCTCAAGCGTACCGGCGGTAACGCCAAGGTCTCAACTGGCGCTGTTGTTCTGCGCGGGATGAAGTCAGAACACCCGATCTTGCGGCGAGTCGTCACTGCGATTCAGAACGCACAGGAACCAGCGAAGCAGATATCCAATGTCATCGGAACCGAGCGACACTCTGAACGAGTACACACGAGCTATGGCGGAACTGATACTACAACAACTCGACTCGGAAGTCGTAAGGATGCGTTCGGCTTCGGAACTAATCTCCAAAATATTAGAAAGAAGTTCCGCCGATTCCTGCGAGCTGAGAAAGAGCATAGCTTCATCATCGAGATTGACCTCTCAGCAGCTGATGACATATATGTCAGCTATGAATCAGAGGAACCAAAGAAGATTGAAGTTATTGAAGCTGGTTATGACACCCACTCCTACAACGTGGCCAACGTCTTCTTCACCAACTGGTCATACGAGCGCGTCGTCGCAGGCAAGTCACATGAATCCCCGGACTACGACCTCGTAACTCACCCCATCACCGGGGTCCGGCAGATCGTGAAGAAGACGACTCACGGCTGCAACTACCTGATGGCGGGTCACACCCTTCTCAACTCAGCCGGACGCGAAGCCATCGTCGCAGCGGCCAAGCACTTAGGACACGCCGATGCCGGAATCTGGCAAACGAATCAGCTGGTTGAGTTCTGTGAATGGCTCGATGGTCGTTACCGCGCATACTACCCTCGATTCGCACGGGCAGGAGAAGGATCATTCTACCGTGACCTCAGTCTCGGGCTACGGAAGCATCGTAGTTTCACGACTATCTTTGGCTACCGTCAGCGATTCTTGGCGGACCCGATGGATGATTCGACTCTACGCGCTTGTGCTGCGACGGTTGGCCAAGCGAATACAGCTGGACGAATCAACATGGCCCTTGAAGAACTATCAAAAGGAATTCGCTACAAGCGATTCCGTGATGGCGATGCACCTGATTTTGACGAGCCGGCTATGCCAATATCTGAATATGAGCACGGCACTAGCCTACGACTACAGACTCACGATTCAGCCACGTGCGTTGTCGATACCTCCCATTCGAACTGGCAAGAAGGGGTACACCGATTCATTCACGTGATGAAGCGCCCGGTCGTCTGCAAGGGCCGCATTGTAAAGATGGGCATTGAGGCTGACGTGTCGATTCACTGGGCTCATAAAGCTGCGGTAGTCCACGGCGTAGACGATGTGGTAAAGTGGACGAAGAATCAAGGGCTGGTTTGATTTTCTCTGGCAAAGGCATCTTGACGGAAACGAAGTCGGTGCCAAACTCAAATGACTGCGCGCGCGGTGTGACGCAGTTCCCTTCCTAACTTGGAGACTCGCATGTCTGAGAAGAACCGTTACTTGGTCCAAGAGACCAACGTAATTGAATCCCCGATTGCCTTCGCCGTACAGACCGGCGCTGCTTCGGCTGCTGCTGCATCGGTAATCACCGTTGCAAACGTCCAGTTGATTCTGGACATGATCGCCCTTGAAGGCACTGACCTCGCCGTGAAGCGTGGTTGGCTCGATGAGATGAGCCCGGCTTGCCGCGTATATCTCTACAAGATTCTGCTGGATCTGAAGAAGTCGGCCACGTAATCGACTCAGTCGATCGACGGAGGAACCAGCTAACCCTCTTTCGGAGAATCGAAATGTTGAAGTCGCATTGGCCGGCAGTCATCGCGTTGAACGGTCCGCCCCATTCGGGCAAGACAACGGTAGCGAAGAAGTTGCAGGAACTGATTCCGGATGCAACCATCCTGTATCCCAACCTCGAACTATACGCTGCGCTGCAAGAGTCTGGCAAAGCCCCTCGCGGGCTGGCCTATCACGAGTACAAGAAACGACCCGAGTCGAGACAGACCCTGATCGATTTCTCCAGAGAACAACGGTTACGCGAACATCACATTTGGGAGCGTCGCGTAACTGACTCACCTGCCTATCAAAACTCCCGCGTCGTCATCATCGATAACGTGGGCCACGTTGAAAACGAGTTTGACTTCTACGATACTCGCTCAGAGTGTTCGTTGCTTGTCAGACTCGATACCCCGTATCAAGAAATTGAGCCATTGAAGTCACGAGCGAGGCGGCTACGGACGACATGGGGCGGGGATTCTCGCACGCCTCTTGAGCATCATACTATGCTCACGGCATATGATTCACGCCAAATGTTATTGCTGCTTGAGTGGTTGGCGAACCCGAAACTCACGAGCGAGGAAGCAGGCCCATATCATGGAATCCGTACAATCTGGTCTCGACACTTCGCTACCGCTAGGGGTGAATCCTCTGGCGTTCTTAGCGACGGGCGCGAACGAGCGTCCCGGCAGTTGGGCGGATTGGGCGAAGCAGTTGACTCAGATCCCGGCTTTGAAAGAGTCCTCTGGGGTGCTGCGGCTAGCAGAACAACTGGCTAAGTCATCCGCCATTTCGACTGAGGCGGCCACGGCGTTGCTGCTCTGGCTCGGCTCAGTCGCAATGATTCAACACGCGCAAATCCACTGGCCGTCAGGTATCTGGCAGCCAGCGGGTTTGACAATGTCAATCGTCGAAGAAGATGGAGTCCCTATTGATGCGATCGTTAATACTTTCATCGATCTCGCAAGAGACATTGGAATCGATCCTATCTGTGATACCGTTAAGGAAGGACCTGCGGGACTCATTGCTCGCCTTGAGTCAGCTGGAGAACAGCGGCAACGTCATACCGGTGAAGACGCAGGTATCAGCTCCCTTGGAGGACTCGGAGGGTTCAATACTGACTCTCTATCTGTACGAGAGTCGACCAATCGGGGAAACGCGCGGGCACTGATATATCCGTCCGGCCGTGCACTCCTCTCGTATCTGTACGACACTCCGTTCTTCAATACGATGGACGAGTTGATTCAGCACGGGAACCTCAACCTCAGAGGCAAGGCGAGTACGCACCGACTGAGCGAAGTCCACATGTCAACCCTAACGAGTTTCTATCAGGGCGCACTTGTGACTCTCTCGGCCGATGCCCGAGTCCAGACTAACTTGACGACTCTGCTTCGGCAGATGCTCATCTTCTGGCCGACGGCCGGAGCGAGAAGGTTCAAACGCGCTGATCGAATCGACATTGCGTTGAGCCACATTAAGAAGACGGCACAGACCGGTTTCGAATCTTTGCGCGATCTATCGGACGGCTATCTGAAGATACCGGACCTGATTCGCAAAGCCGAACGAGCCTTCATCGACGAAGGCGTGGGCGTCCGTTATACGATTCTCAACAGGGAATCACGTATTGCACGTATCGCCATTGCCGTAGCGTTCTGGCGTATCTGCGAAGGGGGTAGGTTCGAGATCACGCACGAAGACCTAGCGGTCGCGGACTCGATCTTGCACATGCATGAAATGGGTGGGCGTCTCTTCGAACTCTCAATGTCGAAGGGCAAAATGGGTCACGAATTTATGCGTCTCTTTGTGCGACTCCTCGATGGCGAGCCATTGCAGCTCGGCGAGGAAACGGCGCACGCGTCAGAGATGGGCGTCGGCCAGAATGCATCTGGCCGACTCAAAGACTTCTCAGTCATCACTGAGAGTGGACAGCTTGCGGATGAGTATCGACTCATTCAAGGGACCACAATCCAAATGCATAAGAAGCGTTGGGGTTTGTGAGGGAAGTGCAGACAATTTTGAACCAGCAAAAGGAAATTGAATCATGCAAGTTTACTACGGCACTAAGCGTATCACGGCACAGCCAATGAGCCGACTCGAATACAACAACTACCGCGGCTGGGAACTCCCGGCCGACGAAGTCTCTAAGGCCGCCGACGCTGGCTACCTCGTTGAGTATGCCGGTGACGACTCGAACCATCCGAACCACAAGGGCTACATCTCGTGGAGCCCGGCTTCTCAGTTCGACTCCGCCTACCAGCCGCTCAACCGTCTGGACTTCGGCCATGCACTTGCGGCCATGAAGGACGGTGAACGAGTCCTGCGTTCTGGCTGGAACGGCAAGGGCATGTGGCTGGTGATTGTCGGCGCGGGGGATCATCCATACGAACTCGACATTGACTACATTGTCCGTGACGATTCGGATGACGCCCCTATCGATGGCCTGAAGCTCCTGCCGTGGATCGGTATGCGGACGGCTGACGGATCGTTCGTGCCTTGGCTGGCGTCACAGACCGACATGCTTGCTTCTGACTGGCAGGTCTTTGAATGACGTTCAGGGCTTGCTTCATGCCACCAGACAGCGTTACGATTCGTAACGTTAAGCGACGAATAGAGGAGAACAATGCCGAGAGAGAACAAACCGACGACGATTGAGCCGATTCCGGAACAGTACGCCAAAGACCAGTGGAAGCCTGTGGCCTACACGAATGGCGAGGGAGCGGATTGGATTCCAGTTGGGAGCGAACTCCCGAAGAACTGGTCCAGCCTCCGCTATGAGAACGGATGGATTTACGACAAGGTGCTGCGTCAGATGAACGTGAGTCCTTGGCGACACATAGAAGACTGAAAAACGAAAGGCCCGTAGATTTCTCTACGGGCCTTTTTTATTGCCGTTAGTTACGATCGGCGTCTCGAATCGACCAAGCTCCGTACGCTCCGTATCGCCATGTTTCAAGCGCGGATTTTGGAGTCGTCAACGATTGCTTCAGTGCCTGCTGTGCGCGAGGCGAGTCTGAATTTCGAATCAAATCCTTGACCCACGTCCCAAACAACCGGGGGTTGCCGCCGGCTGCAACGTAGTCGTTGAACTGCCCCATTGGATTCAGCTTTGTGTAGTCCCCATTGGCTCGGCGAACCTCGCTTCTGAATGACTGACGGAGCTTGTCCATCTTGGCAGCGTCACGCTCCATTGCCCCCTTGCCCGCATAGTACGCTTCGAGTTCCGACTGTTGACGAGTCGATCGAAGCCCCACGGTTCTCGCCGCGATATCCATCCACGTCTGAGTATCGCTCATGACCTGCCCGTACGAGTCGATTTCGCGACCGCCGTTCATCAGGGTGAGCCATGACTTCAGGACTCGGTTTGGCATTTCGCGTTGCACGGTCTCCATCATCGCATGTGCTCCGCCTCCCGGCGCTGCGTTCATGAATGCTGCGACTCCATCCCATGCACCTCTCGCCACCTTCGTTCCGATCTCCAACGGAGCTAGTGTGCCGGACATACCGGGGACTCGGAAATTCGTATCACCGCGTGACCACATCGCCAGTCGAGTGAACTGGCTGACGCCGCCATGGGCAATTGCACCGCCGAGAGTCGGACCGTAGTGCTCATAGATTAGGTCTAGAGCCGTCGGGTCAGAGCCGGAGGAGAGCATCGAGTCACGGAAGTCCATGAGCTGGCCGAAACCGTAAGTGCCCGGTACACCGAACATCACGGCCTGCATTCCAGCCTGAATCCCCATCTTCGCATACTCGCCATTCTCCATCCACCGGAACATCTTCGAGTAGTGGTTGAGGCCGTATGACTGGAATAGGCCAATCATGCCACCGAATCCACTACTGAACATTTCCGGCCTGTTGATCGGAGCGTAGTCCGCAATCATCGAGTTAGCGATTTCACGCGCGAAGTTATGACGAGCCGCCATTCCTTCGATTCCATGGTAGTCAGCGACACGCAGACCAACAAAGTGAGCAACCTGACGACTCCACTGTTCGGACTTCTCACTGATGATCGAAGCATACTTGTCAGCATTCTTCGCCCACTTCATAAAACCAGCCTGCGATTGAATCGCTCCAAGCGCCTGATGGTATTCCATGACTGACTGACTCGTGTCGCCCATCTTCAACATGTGTTCCCAGTCAGCGCCTGCACGCTTCGTGAACATGTCCTTCATGCCCTGAGCCATGATCTTGGCTCCGTCGATGGCCGGAATCCTCTGACCCTTCACATCGATGAAAGTCGATATTGGGGCCTTACCGCTGAACACCGCCGCCGGCATTGTAGCGATGAGTCCGAGGCCGTTCATCAACGCATGCGGTAGCTCGAAGTACCGGAGCAGAACGGAGGCGGCGATCGTATTCAGAGTCGTGCTGATCCCTTTCATTGTCGGGGGCGGCCGTACTCCACGAGTCTCCATGAACTCCATCGCGGATTTAAATGGGGTGTATGGCCCCATGCGCTCCGCAATCTGCTTGAAGGTCTTCGCACCAGAGAGGTCTTTCGGGTCCATCGTGAGTCGCTGAGCCAGATCAACCACCCATCGACCAGCCTTGCCTACGGACGAATCCGCTAGGATCGCATCGATGCGCTTTTCTACGCCCTTGAACGCTGCGTCGACTCGCGAAGTATTCGTATATCCCTTCGAACCACCAAGCAGGTTCTTCTCATAGACATGCCAGATGTTACGAGTCGTTTCCTCTCCCGCTTTCTGCCCAGCGTTCACCGACTGAGCTGCACCACGGGCACGAGCGTAGAGTAGGGTCTCGTCCATGAGTCCACGAAGGGTCTCCTGCGACTGCGTGATCGCCTTCGCCTTGATCCATTCGAGGGCTTCGTTAAACGCTCCCTGCCGCACGTAAGCGCCTGTGAGCTTTCCGCTCTGTGGTCCGAGTCCAGCCGTTGCCGCTGTCACACCCGGATCGAGCCAGTCCATCCCTGCGTCGTCCCAGATCCCACGAGTCGCACGAAGTTGCTCACGAGTTTTAATCGAGTAGCCGCTGTTAGGTCCGAGGTCTGCGAGTGTGCGTTTGTATAGTTGGTTGTACTCCTCTTGATTCCGGGCTACGATAGCCCGACCGGGAACCATCTGATCCGCCTGATCGAATACCCACGCCACTAGAGCGTCATTGGTGTTCGGGGGCGGAGTGTAGAAGGACTTGTGATTCACATTGTCCATGCCCTTCGAGTTACGCAGGACGTTGTCCGCAGCCTCGGTAGCATCGGTCAACTGCCCGTAAGCTTTAATCGTGGCCAGTGCATCGTCGTTTACAACGATCGGTTGATTCATGCGCTCGTTGGGCATGTACGTGCCCTTGTCCCACTCCTCACCTTCGGCCATGCCCAGTCGCATGCGGTTGGCTTCGGTGTCCTTGAGCAAGAACCCATAGAGTCCATCCTCAAGCAGCGCCACTTCATCAATATCCCAGCCACTGCGCAAGCTGAAGTATTGATCGAGCATCGTACGAGTCGCACCGTGACCGGAAGACGTGACACGCGTGACAATGTCCTGCATCCCAGTCTGTTCCATCATGTTGCGATAGACGTTGAGTCCGTGCTTCTCCGTCGCCTCTTGCAGTTTCGATGCCGCAAGAATCGCAGGATTGTCACGAGCCAGATGCCGCTGCGGAAGCATCTCGCCTACGACTTGACCGACGCCACCGATTCCGGTAACTTGATCCTCATGCAACCCGGCAATGTCCATCGCCTGTCGAAGCTCGGGCGAGGCCACCAACTGATTCGCAAGTTCGCCGACATGCGTGTCGTTCTTCATGAGCACGAATGTTTTCTCGGCCTTGCGCAGAGTCATTGCATCGCTCATTGCCTGACGAGAGATCGGCTCGATCTGACTCTTCGGATTGAAGTAGGCATACATGGGCCGGAGCCATTCGCCGTCCTCGTTCCGATTGAAGCGCAGATTGTTGCCGTCGAGTCGCATCATCTCCGCATCTGGTGGCGGAAGGATATCGAGCCCGTTGATCGCGCGGGAGTCACCAAGTGCCAGCGCCATCTCACGAGGGGTGCCTTCATCACCTGCTGCCTTGCCGAGCCACATGCGGAACGTATCGCCCGAAGCATCTTCGATTCCTTCCATCGCCGTCTGAGCCGGAAGGTTATACCGGAACCGAAGCTCTGGCGTAATCGCTCCCGTTTCCCCGACTTGAGCCAGCAGTTTGTTGGCCTTGATTCGCAGCGACTGCCGCTGGATATCGTCGATGTTTGCGAGCTTGAAGTTCTTCGTCTTCCATTCGATTTGCCCACCACCGCGCAGCACTTCCGCGGCAAGATCGAGAGCGTACCAATTGGACTCCGCATCCTTATCCGTCAGCGCGAACTTAACCTTGGCGTTCTTCGCGGTGAGTTTCTTCACCATGAGGTTCGCGACTCCGTCAAGCATGAACCGATCTTTCAAGCTCATGCTCTGGATGTTCTTCAGGGGTTTGCCGCCCTGCGTCGGAGTCAAAGAAGCATCGATGTGCATCGAGTTACCGGTGTGTGGCAGGCTGAATGCGATCGTCTCCGTGTCCTTGTGCTTGATCGCAATGTCCTTGATGGCCTGCGGATCGAAAGCCGTTGCAGCAACTGCAAGGTCGGATTCAGGATCCATCCACGACCCATTCACGAGCGTGTAATCGTCCTGCATCTTGAGGGCGCGGCTCTGACGGTTCAGCAGCTGAGCCTTATCTGTGAGTCCTTTCTTCTCCAGAACATCGGCTTCTTTCTGCATCGACTCGATGTGGTCGGCACGGCTCTTGCGAACATCGGCGATTGGCTCTTCGATGAATCCGCCAGACGCCATCCCATGGAACAGCAGCGGGTCACGCTTAGCCGTTTCCTTCGCGATCGCTTTTGCTTCAGTGATATTGCCGACGGCCATCTTGACGGTTTTGACTCCGTCGATACCCTTCGTAATAATCTTCTGAAGACGGTTCGCAGACTCGTCAGCGTAGTACGAACGCACTGCGGAGAGCTGAGAGGCAGAGCGAGTCGACTGATCGTAGCCAGCAGGGTTCGCCGAACGAGAGGCCACCAACGTTTCCGTCAGCATTGCGGATTCGTTGAGCTGAATCCCGTTCCTCTCAATCTTCGAGACGTGATCGAGGTAGTCATCGCTGAGCAGATCATTGCTGACTCCGCTGAGCGAGTACGGCTTTGCCCTCAGGTCTCGTACTTCCTGCGAATTTGCGAATCGACGTACCGCCGCTCTTGCTCCGACTGCACCGAAGGCTCCACCAGTTGCCGCCGCAACGCCAATCCAGAAGCCTTCTTTGCTTGCTTCTTTGGAGTTAAAGGCTTCGTTGTTCCACATGACTCCGTATTCGAGTGGTGCTGTACGCACCGCGCCAGCAACTCCCGCAACCGACCGGTTTGCGAGGAAAGCACGACCTGTCTGCGATGAAAGGAGTCCATAAGCCTCTCCTGCTTCTGCCGCTGCGGCTTGTGCCCGCAACATATTCATGCGACTCATGACGTTCCACGCACGAGCGGCTCGCCATGCACCCGTACCAGTGAGTGCAGTGGAGGAGGCCAGAGCGCCAGAGATCTTCGGAATCAGTAGAGCTTCTGCAGCGACGGCAGTGGTGATACCGCCAACAACCGCTGAAGAACCTTCGATGAGTCCCTTGTTGCGCTCGTAATATTCCTGCATTTCGGGGCTCGTCTGAGACCAGAGATCGCCACGTTCACCAAATGGATTCAGCGGCGACGACCACATTGTATCCGCCGTATCGATCGCAACGCCCGCACCATATCGAGCGATGTGTTCCCACGCACTCACGCCTGCGTTCGAGTTATTGACTCGATTGAACGTGCGCAAGCTCAAGTCATTATACTCGTCCCGCGTGAGGGAAGAGGGGCCGTCGCCCCCCGACCCCTGATACGTCGAGATAGTCTTGCCCGGAATGATTCCACCAACTCCGGGAGTACCACCAATTACTGTCGGCATGCGATTCTCCTCACTTGTATGCGTCTTTGTTGAGCCAAGGTAGTGCAGACTGAACCTTCTGGCCGGCTGCGACTGGGTCACGGTTGAGAGCCGAAGCTCGAATCTTGCCATTGCCCGGTGCTTCACCGCGCATCAGCGTTAGCGTCCAGAGTTGCTGGAAGTCGTCGATCGAATCCGGCAAGCCTCGCATCATTGTCTTGAGCGATGAGGCCAGCACGGGGTCTTCGGGCTTGTATCGAGTCAGGGCTTCGAAGACCTTTGTCGATGCAGTTTCGTCATTGGCTCCCTGAGCGCGCGCAGCACGCAGGGCCGGGTCAATGACGTCGTAGTAGATCGTGTGCTTCTGTGAATCGGCCAGATTCTTATTCGTCTGCAACAGGATCGGCCACATGTTCTCCGGCTTCTTCGCCCCGGTTGCGATTTCGGTGACCATCTGCTGACCACGGCGAGTAGCGGACTCATCAGCCTGTGTGAACCGATCAACTGCGGCCTGTCCTTGCAAGAGGACGGAGTCAGCAGCCATCACACGCTCGGTCGGGGTCAGGCGATCCGTGTACTGACGGGCCATTTCAGGCATCTTCTCGGAGTACCATTGCTGTACTTCGTAACCGAGTCCGGGTTTCTGCCCTTCAAGCATATCGTATTCAGCTTCGATCGAGACTTGGTTGAATCGATCAGCCATGATCTTCGAACGCTCAGGAGTGATCCCCTCATCCGGGCCGCGATTTCCAATGACGGCTTCGACTTGGGCATCGGTGATTCCATATGTAGTCTTCATATCCTCCTTTGCCTTGTTCGTAGCCCTCACGCCGAATTCACGAATGAGTCCGGGAGAGATACCAGCCTTAACCGCCGGGTTATCCGCCCGCTCAGCCGCCTGATACTGAATGATGTTGATGCCGTTGACTCCGTACACATTGCGCTCGATCTCCAAGGCGGTGTTGATCGCCTCTTCGCGGAGTTCCTTGTCGGAGCGCTTGCCGTCGAACTGATTCATCGGATTGGCCGCATCGCGCTTCAGCTTTGCGAACGTGTCATCTGCCGATTTGCGAATGCGGATATTGGCCTCGTTCGAGAGCACGTTGCCGAATCCCTTACCGCTCGTATAACTGGTGCGGAAGAAGTCGTCAACCTGTGTCGTCGTGACTGGCAAGCCGATCATCTGATTCCGGTAGATCGATGCAAGCTGCTCATTGCCGCCAGCCTGCGCCTTCGCTTCGGTATCGACCGCCTCCATGAAATTCTGCTGAGCTTTCTGAATCCCAGCAACTTGCGCAACTTTCATCTGCGGATTGCTCTTGTACTCCGGCAGGGCCGAGATATTGGACAGAGCCTGCATCTGAGTCTCAAGCGCATTACGCGCGGCTGCCATCGGCGTGCCCGGCAATGCATAGGTCTGCGTGTTTTTTAACATCGCAGTGGACTCAGTAAGCATGCGCGGAACTGTCTGGTCCAGCGTGTTCTGGTTCACCGCAAGCTCGATCGCCTGCGTCTGCAATTGATTCTGACGCTGGTAGTGCGCATCCCACAGCTGAGGCTCGACCTGAGTCCCATCTTGCATGATGTAGCCGTTGTTCTTCAGCTGCTGCAAGTCAGCCAGTGAGTACGTCGAGAGCTGCAAGTCTTGATAGACTCGAAGCTTACCGGCATATTCCGGGTCAGTCGCCTGAATCGGAAGCGCTGCAAGCTTCGACCGCGTGGTGAGCTGCTTGTCCCGCTCTTGCAATTCCGCCGGCGTATACTCGAATCCGCCGAACTTAATCCTGCCCCCGGTGCCGGTCTGGCTTGGAGCCATCGGACCCATCAGAGCCTTCTGAATCTGATCCTGCGGCGCAAGTGCCAGATGCTGCTGGCGCATCGTCTCCGTCTGATAGATGCCTTGGTTGATCAACGTGAGTCCATCAACCTGCATCTTCATTGTGTTGAGCTTAGCATCGACTCCGGCAGTGCTCGCATCCGCGTGAGCCTGTGCCTGATCGATCATCGCTTGCTCATTCGCAATCTTAATATTATTCGCCTGCCCTTCCAGAGCCAGATTCTGACTCATTTCACTGACTTGCCGGCTGCGTCCCTCGGCCGTATACGCGCGCGGGTCAAGCATCTGCTCCCCAATTAGCGTAATGCGGTCGATGATGTTGTCGGACTCAGCCATCGCCCGAGCCTTGTCGCCCTGAGCCTTGATCTTATCCAACCGGCCCAGAGCCTCATTCGCAGATGCGGCGTAACTGGCCGTGATTCCTTGGATGTTATCCTTGGACGTCTTCGTTACTTCTGCCACTTCCTTTGCAGCGGTTGCCTTTTGATTCGCCGCCATCGTCAGTTCTGACATGAACTGGTTCGCTTCTTCAAAAGCGCCAAACAATTTCTCAAACATTGGGAAATTTACCCTCGTGTTGGAATCCGCCTAAACGGAGGTTCAAAGAAAGGGCCGATCGGAACCGGCCCTTGTCGATTCATGCTGCCGCCGAAGACTTCGAGAGTGCATCGGTGATGCGTGAGAAGAGGTCGCCCTTCTGAGTCGAAGTCGACCCCTTCTGCGTCGTCGTCTCCTTCCCGGTCGTCTGGGTCACGCCCTGCTGACTCGTAGAAGAGTTCGTGTTCTGTGTACTCTGCTGTTGCTGCTGCTCTTGCGTCTGCTGAGTCTGCTGACTCTGCTGAGCTTGCTGGCTGGTTGTGTCTTGCGTGCCAGTAGAGGTGGACGTCCCACCCTTCGCAGCACTAAGCAACTGCGCCAACTGGCCGGAGATATCATTCGACAGGCCACTGATCTGAGAGGTGAACGATTCCTGCTCCGCATTCTTGATCTGGGCTCCCGTTGCCTGCGCCTGAGAAACGATTCCCGCGAGATTCGCCGAAGCTTCACCGCGGAGCTTGTTCGCCAGAAGGGCCGACATTGAGTTGCCGCTTTCCGAAGTACCCGTTCGACTCAGGATCTGGTTGATATTACTGTCGAGAGCGTTCTGCTGGTCGACGCTGGCGGCCTTAGCGATTCCGCTAACATAGCCCTCAACGTCAAATCCGGGCTTGCTCGCCTGAGCGGTGATTTCCTTGAGCCGCTGACTCAAAGTATCCGCTCCCTGCTGTGCATTTCCGTTGCCCATCTGCTCCGACAACAAAGCGTCGAGACTCGCAAGAACAGACGCCGAATAATTCGTTGTCGTGTTCTGCTGGGTCGTCGACTCTTTGCCGGTTTGAGTTGTTGAGCCCGTCCCCGTAGTCGTGCTCGAACCACTCGCACTCGTATTCGCCGTCGTCGTGCTCTTCGTGTCTTCCTGAGCGGTAGCGGCTTGCTCGGAAGATGATGAGGTTGATTGAGTCAAGTTCGATTTGGTATTCGACTTGTCACTGCCGCCGCTGAAGAGAGAACCGACTCCGCTCAAGAAGCCAAGAAGACTCATTCCTTTGATCCTTATGCTGGGACCCAGATCGTGTCGATCTGTTCCGGGGTTTTGTTTGCGAACGCACCGACTTCCTTCACGAAGGTATCGAGTCGCCCTATGTCCGGAGTATCGCTCCAGTACATCATCATGTCGTCTTGATGGTCGGGGTCTTCGATTCCGTTCAGGTAGTTATTCACCACCACAGTCGTGATCCCGATCGCCTTCGCTTTCGTACGCCAGTCTAGGCGCAGGAGTCGCGGCCATGTCGCTCGTATGTCATCCATCGACGGCGGCACATACGGCTCGATTGGAAATTCTGGATGATCCGCAATCCACTGGCGAACCGTCGGTCCGAGTCCCTGCATGTCCCCCGGCACTGAGCCGAAAGTCATGTGATCGTAAACCGCGCCAGTGTAGTCGGCATACTTGATATCGCAGAGATAGTAGCCGGTATCCTGAGTCGCCTTGATCGAATAGACCTCAAGCAAGGTGAATTGCGGAGGTAGTTCTTGAGTCGACTCAGGGGCCGAAGCCCCATTATCAATTGCATTCCACTGATCTTCAATCGACATTGCTGTTCCTTTAGCTGATTCGAACGAGAAGCCACTGGCGAGCACCAGACTGGTCTTCCCCACCCTTTGCGGACCAAGTGCCGGCGCAGAGAGTGCCGGTGCCTTGAGAATTGAATCGAGCACCGTCCGCCGTAAGCCAGACGTTCAGTGCCTGATTTCGAGACGGGTCAGTACGGCTGAGTACGTAGGAACCGACTGGATACTGGTTGAAGTTAGGGTCGGTCGTCTGCGTGTACTGCGATAGATACGCAGTCAGATTCACCGGATACATGTTCTGGCCGTCGTTGCTCATCCACCCCCAAGACAGAAGCGGCTGCCCCGACCAAATCCAGTTGATTGCGGCACCGTCAGAGCGGAGTCCGTAAGCTCGTTGCGCACCGCTGTTCAGATTCGCAACCGTGGCGAACGATGCGGCGTGAACCCCGTCAACCATGTCGGCGTTGATTCCGTTACCGGCACCGTACATGTTCGTGGTGACGATCTGGTTGCCGTAAATGAATCCAAGTGCAGTGGCGTTACGCAGCTCAAGAGGATTCGGTGCTTCAGTTGTACCATCGTCGCCTCTGTCAGTCAAGACATAAAAGATATCGGCGTTCGCATTGATCCAGAAATCGTCGGCACTTGCGTCGGTGTCGTTCAATTTGATCGTCGGACTCGCACCGTTTACGATCACACCATTTGCACCGTTAACCGTGAGGCTATTGGTGAGTGTGACCGATCCGGTGACTCCGAGCGTACCAGCAAGTGTTGTATTGCCAGTGACGCCCAGAGTCCCACCGACTGTCAGGTTCCCGATTACACCGTCGCCCGCCTTGTTAAGGGGGGTATAGCCCAACCGCGCTACGATATCCGTGTAATATGCGGAGTCGTTTCCGTCCAGTCGATCCGCATCGTACGCCTTGGCCGTCGGATCAGTGGTGAGGAAGTTCAGGTCAACGAATCGCTGCCACGCATTCCACGCCCCACCGGCAACTTTCGACCGGAAGTATTTGTAGCCGGTGCTGTTGCGAGTCCATACCTGCGAGATCGCACCCGACGGGGTGTCTGCTACGGAGACTTCAAGGACTCCGACTGCTGCCGCTGGCAAGTCCGTCGTAGTTGCCGTCGTACGATACCAGCCGTTAGTGATCGCGGCGTTTGCGCTGAGTCCGTTGAGCGTATCACCGCTCGCAGTCAGTCTAGCCGGCAGCGTGTAAAGGGCAGCGATCTGCGGGGCGGTGAGAATTTGAATCCCACCAAGCGTCACACCGTCATAGATACGGAGGTTGCGGAGATCGGAGTCGTAGGCCAGCAAGCCTTCAAGCCCGAGGTCCTGATCAAGTTCGAGGGTTGAGCCTCGGATAGTCTGACGGCGAATCGATGCCATTTGTTATCCCCGAATCAGCTGAGGTTGCCGTTGTAATTAACGGTCATGTCCATGGAGTTTATGCGGAAGAACTCATCGCTCTCCGTTGCGATGAATCTCATTCGGTAGTAGAGCGCCGGGATTTGACAAGTCCAAAGGTCCGATGCTCGATTCTTGCGGGCCAGTTCAGGATTGAATACGACGAGGTCTTCGCCGTCTTGGTCAGTCGAGAACAGATCAGACCAGACCTGAAGCTTGTACTTGAATGGGGTGATCGTCTGAGTCATCAGTCCTTCGTCAAGAACGGTGTAGACCAAATCGTGCATGAAGCCGTCACTGGTCAGTGTTCGCACCGGGTCCTTGATGAATCCCTCATCCACGTACGTGACTTGGATTTCACCGAACGGCTGGAGTCGATTAATGTTGATCTCTTGCAGCTCTTGGACAACGTCCGCGTGCTGGATCAGGTTCTCCGCTCGAATCCATCCAATCACCACCTCTGACGCCAGACCGATATAGTGGCCCGGATTAGTGGGGTCTTCACGATTCTTGCGGCCGTCAATCGAACTCAAAAGGAACGAAGCGATCCCTTTCGGAGTCGCATACGCCAACTGCCCTCGGCTCACACCGTACTCGAAGAACCCAATGTGCGGCTCGCTGAAGACTCCCCACCGATCGAGCATGATATCGAGTGTGAACGTTTCGACAAACGCCTGCTTCGAATTTCGCATCGAGCAGTAGAGTCGATTGTCCGTGATCGAGTACCACACATGCCCTAGCTCGTTCGGTTTATTCCGGAGATACTCTCGCAGGAACTCATCGAACAGAGGTGTGATGGGCTGAGGCTGACTCATGTTATTGAACATAAACAGCCCCAGCCGGGTCATCAGCACGTAGTCGTCATCGGGCATGCGCGTGATAGCGAATGAGGAGATCGGCAACGCCTGAGTCGATAATTGCCAGAAGCGGAACACGCTGTCGCCGCCGATGAACTCCATCACTAGCGCGCCCGCTGTGGTCCAGACAATTGCTCCCATCGAAACCGGAGTCACCGCGAACGG
>Ga0164309_10000831_pt1 | contig 16071 bp, 15 predicted proteins | sample Whisoiple_247_MG_FD_109984 | JGI IMG/M metagenome (GOLD analysis project Ga0164309, IMG submission 109984) | Soil microbial communities amended with fresh organic matter from upstate New York, USA - Whitman soil sample_247_MG | ecosystem: Environmental > Terrestrial > Soil > Unclassified >...
GCAGCCGACGCGATAGACCGACTGGCATCGAAAGCCGCACCGCCGCGATTGCACAATGCAAGCCACCGACATTCGCGACCGCGGCGCAAGGCGCTCCGCCGTCGGGTGATGAGGCGCTGCGCTTCCTTTCAAACCTCGGCGCATTGTGTCGCGAGAGCGAAGCCCGCACCTCCCGCGCCATCGAGGGAGAACCGATATTACGGCGCTGCCAGCGTCGAACCCCAGCGCCTGGCGGTCTGCATGATCCAGTCGCGATAGAGCGTCAGCGGCGTGACACCGGTAAGGCCCCCGCAACCGTCGCTGCCGTTCGGCCCCGTCGACCAGTCGACGACGCCGACGACAACCTGCTTGCCCTGCTGGTCCTCGAACACCGGTCCGCCGGAATCCCCGGTGCAGGCCCCAAGCCCCTCGCGCGTGCCGCCCGCGGCGGGATCGACGAGGCGGATCTGCAAGGTGCCGGGATGGCCGGTCGCGACCAGATCGGCGGATCGCACCACGCCGGCGCTCTTGCCGTTGCCGCGAATGGTGACGCCGATGCCGGCGATGGTAAAACGGTTGCCGGCGGCAAGCGGTGCCATGGGTACGCCGATCGCGGACGGATCGGCCTTCGGCGTCTCGAGCTGCAGGAGACTGACATCAGCAGTGGCACGATGCGCCAGCATCGTCTTGATGTCAAAGCCTGGATGGACGGCAACTCTCCTGACGTCCCTGAGCTCGGGTTGGCGATCCCTGCCATATTCGACGATCTTGTAGATCGCGCCGGGACCCACGCAATGCGCGACCGACAACACCAGATCGGGCGCGATCAGGGTGCCGCTGCAGGAGTTGCCGCCCGAGCCGACGATGGTGACAACCGAGCGGCCGACATCTTCGGCTGCAGGCGCGGCACCGCCGACGATCGCGTGAACAGGCGTAGCAAAAAGCAACACCGCGACCGTCACGATCCGGAAGATTGTTTTCATGCCGCAGAATTATCCTCAATGCCTCCGCTCGCCAAGCCGGCAATAAGAAGCCCATGGTGCTGTCCATGGTCTCTCATGCCGCAACGAGGCGCGCGAATTCGTTGCCTCTTGCTGCGAGTGTGAGAAGAAAGACATCGCGGCGATGAAGGCCGCCGCGGCAACGCCGGGGTCGAGGTCTCGGGATCAGGCTGCCGCTTGCAACTGGCCGGCGATCATCGATTCCAGGGTCCTGACCGACAGGAAATTCTCCGGCGTGATCTCCGATTGCGGGATCGTGAAATCAAATTCGGCTTCGACGCCCAGCATCAGATTGACCATGTCCATCGAGGTTAATCCGACATCGACCAGCCGCGTGTCGGGGTCGACTTGCACGATCATGGCGTTCTGTTCAAGGATCGCCCTGACCAGCGTCATAACCCGGTTGCGAACATCGGTGGTAAGACCCTGCATCTCGATTTCCATCTGTCGTCTTATCTATCGGCCAATGCCGAACTGCGGGCATCATCTAATCCCGGCACTATTTGAAAAACAGTGAATCATGTTTGACCCAAACGCTCATTCCATCCTTAACACTAATGCCCGTTACACAACGTTTATGGCGTCACAGAAATTGACCGACATCAAAGTACGGTCGATTAACCGACAATTTGAAATGAAAACCGTTTACCCTGAATTTCATCGACGCATTTGAATTAAATCCTTAGCCTTGTCTCGATCGGACGCGCCAATTGGCGATGATGTGAAATCGGTTCGCAATACCGGCGCAGGCGTTCCGCACCAATAAACCTGGAGGCATACCGGCATGAACGTTCAAGAAGCCAGGCTCCGCGATTCCGCCTCGGATGACATCGACAACCAATCGCTCCTCGGTTCCTCGTTCGTGCAACGGACGGTGGCCGTCGCCTCGATCGCTGCAAAGGATGCCGTCGATGTCGATCGTGATGCGCGGTTCCCGAAAGCCGCCATCGACGCGGCGCGTCAGCAGCAGCTTCTCGGCGCCCAGATCCCGGTCGCGTTCGGTGGCCAGGGCGCGTCGATCTTCGATATCACCGACATGTGCTATGCACTGGGTGGCGCCTGCTCCTCCACCGCGATGATCTTTGCGATGCATCAGACCAAGGTCGCTTGCCTGGTTCGGCATGGAACCGGCAGCGCATGGCACGAAGCGCTGATGCGCCGCGTAGCGGCCGAACAATTGCTGCTGGCGTCGTCCACGACCGAAGGACAGAACGGCGGCAACATCCGTTCCAGCGCCGCCGCTGTCGAATGCACCGACGCCGGCATTTCGCTGTTGCGTAATGCCACCGTGATTTCCTACGGCGCGCAGGCCGACGGCATCGTCACCATTGCACGCCGCGCCAACGATGCAGCCTCCTCCGATCAGGTGCTGGTGGCATTCACCAGGGACAATTACACGCTGACCCGCAGCATGGAATGGGAAACTCTCGGCATGCGCGGCACCTGCAGCGCCGGCTTCGAATTGAAGGCGAGCGGCTCGCCCGAACAGGTGTTTCCCGAAGCCTATGACAGGATTCACGCGCAGACCATGACACCCGTCGCTCATCTCTGCTGGTCTTCGGTCTGGGCCGGCATTGCCGCCGCAGCGGTCGAACGGGCGCAGGCGTTCATCCGCAAGGCGGCCCGCAGCTCGGGCGGCCAAATGCCGCCGGGAGCGGCCCATTTCACCGCGGCCAGGATGTCGCTGACCAAGCTGCGCGCCATCGTAACGGCGACGCTCGACAGCTATGCCGCCATCGAACATGACGAGCGCGCGCTATCATCACTCGATTTTCAATCGTCCATCAACCTTCTCAAGGTAGAGGCCTCCGAACTTGCAGTTGCTACCGTCATGAGCGCGATGCGAGCCTGCGGCCTTTCTGGATATCGCAATGACGGCGACTTCACCGTTGGCCGGCAGCTCCGTGACGTGCTTTCGTCACCGCTGATGATCAACAACGACCGCATCCTCTCCAATATCGCCACCGCAAGCCTGATGAGCGGCGTACCGACAACCTTGCGCGATTGATCGGCAACACCGCAACCATGGAAGCTTGATCATGAACATTATTGCCCAAACCGATTCGCCCGGGATCGCGCCGCAATCGGCCGATCCGTTGGATCATCTTGTCGACACGCTGTTTCACAAGATGGGCACCGATGGCGTTTACGCACGCACCGCGCTTTACGAGGATGTGGTCGAGCGGCTCGCGGCCCTGATCAGCCGTCATCGAGAACCCGGCACGGAAATCATGCGCTTTCCGCCGGTCATGAACCGTGGCCAGCTCGAGAAATCCGGTTATCTGAAGAGCTTCCCCAATCTGCTCGGCTGCGTCTGCGCCCTGCATGGTACCGAACGCGAGATTCATTCGGCCGTCAGCCGGTTCGATGCCGGCGGCGACTGGACGACGTCCCTCTCGCCGGCCGATCTCGTGCTCTCGCCGGCAGCCTGTTATCCGGTCTACCCGATTGCCGCGGCACGCGGCCCATTGCCCAAGGGCGGCCTGCGCTTCGACGTCGCTGCGGATTGCTTCCGCGCCGAACCGTCCCGTCGTCTCGACCGGCTGCAATCGTTCCGGATGCGCGAATATGTCTGCATTGGCGGTCCCGAGGACGTATCGGATTTTCGCGAGCGCTGGATGGTCCGCGCCCAGGCGATCGCGCGCGATCTCGGCCTAACCTTCAAGGTGGACTACGCGAGCGACCCTTTCTTCGGCCGGGTCGGCCAGATGAAAGCGGTCAGCCAGAAACAGCAATCGCTGAAATTCGAACTGCTGGTGCCGCTGCGCTCCGAAGAACAGCCGACCGCCTGCATGAGTTTCAACTATCACCGCGACCATTTCGGCACCACCTGGAGCATTGCCGACGCCAACGGCGAGCCGGCCCATACCGGCTGCGTGGCGTTCGGGATGGATCGCCTCGCGGTTGCCATGTTTCACACCCACGGCACCGAAACCGTCAAATGGCCGGTGAAGGTACGGGAGCTGCTGGGCCTGACGCGCACCGCCGCCGCGGAGCTTGCTGGTTGACCATCGCGCAGAAAATCCGCTGCCGGGAAATCTCCGAAGCCGACATCGATGCGGTCGCGGATCTCTTGACGCGCGGATTTATCGGCCGGTCGCGCGACTACTGGATGCAGGGGTTGCGCCGCCAGGCGACCCGCGAGGTTCCCGTCGACTATCCCCGCTTCGGCTATATGCTGGACAATGACGGCCGGCCGGCGGGCGTTTTGCTGCTGCTGTACACATCGCGGAACGACGGCACGAAGACCACGATCTGCTGCAATCTGTCGAGCTGGTACGTCGAACCCGCGTTCCGCAACTACGCACCGATGATGACCAAGATCGCGCAGAAGAACAAGGAGGTCACCTACATCAATATCAGCCCGGCGACATGGACGTGGCCGATCATCGAAACGCAGGGCTTCAGCTCCTATTGCAGCGGATTGTTCTTTTCGATGCCGGCGCTGTCGCGCGCGCCCGCTGGCATGACCATCGAGAACGTCACCTCAGATACGAAAGCGATCGAGGGCCTTTCCGCCAGCAACGTCGAGATGCTGACCAGGCACGCCCGCTATGGCTGCCTCAGCCTTGTGTGCCGCACCGCCGACGGCGACGTGCTGCCTTTCATCCTGTTGCCGATGCGGATCCGCCGCGGCTGGATCGCGCCGCCCGCGATGCAGCTGATCTATTGCCGCGATCTCGCCGACTATGTGCAATGCGCCGGCGCCATCGGCCGACGGCTGCTTCGCCACGGCAAGATTTCCGTTCTCTTGGATTCCAACGGACCCGTGGCCGGGCTCGTTGGTTTCTTTAGCAAAGCGCGCGGCCGCAAATATTTCAAGGGCCCGCATCGCCCCAGGCTTGCCGACCTGACCGACACCGAGCTCGTGCTCTACGGTCCGTAGATTCAGGCGTGAGCGAAATCCCAGTATAATTTCCGGGCGCGGCTATAGAACGGTCCAGGCTGCAGTGAACGGTCGTCGATCCGGATGACCGGAGCCACCTTGGCGAAGTTGCCGCTCGAGAAAATCTCGTCAGCGCGCAGGAAATCGCTATAACTCAAGGTCTTCTCGACCACGGTGACGCCATCGCTTCGCAAGAGTTCGATCACCCGCTGCCGGGTGATCCCGTTGAGGAAAGTGCCGTTCGGCGCGGGCGTATAGACCACGCCATTCTTTGCCATGAAGACATTCGAGTTGCCGAACTCCGCGACATTGCCGAGCATATCGAGCATCAGGCAGTTGCCAAAGCCCCTCGCCTGCGCCTCGATCAGCGCACGCGAATTGTTCGGGTAAAGGCACGCCGCCTTGGCATGGACCGGCGCACTCTCCGCCGTAGGCCGGCGGAACGGCGATAGCGTGATCGCGTTGCCGGTCGGCTGTGGCATCGGCGCGAGATAGATGCAGAGGCACCAGTTCGTCGTCTCCGGATCGAACAGCACCCCGCCGCCGCTTCCGTTCTGCGCCCAATACATCGGCCGAATGTAAAGCTCGGCATTCGGCGCGAAACGAGCAATGCCCTCGCGCGCCAGGCCGAGCCAGGTTTCGGCATCGACCACCGGCTTGAGCTTGAAATTGATGGCGGATTGATTGACGCGCGCGCAATGCCGCTCGAGATCGGGTGCTACGCCTTCGAACGCGCGAGCGCCGTCGAACACGGTCGAGGCAAGCCACGCGGCATGCGTGCGCGGGCCCATGATCGGTACGTTGCCCTGATGCCATGCGCCTTCGAAAAAGGTCCATGTTTCCGAAAAGCTGACCGGTGCTGTCGTCTGCGCCATCATTGCCATCCACGCCGCGGTTTCCAAAACGGGCCGCGAGAATCCGGCAGTACTATCGCCGGAATTGATAAGGATTTCGTTGCGGATTTGCGCCGTGCAAAGTGTTACCGCTTTCGACTTTATTCCATTCAAATTTTAATCAATTGGCCGACCTCCATTAGGGTTATTTCGTCAATCTATTGGCGAATTATTGCTGCGTTACCCCCTCCCCACTACAAAACAGAAGGGGGCGAGAAAACGCATGTGAAATGCGTGCCGCCAACGCGGAGTAGACTATGCGCAGCGAAACCATCGCAATTCATGCTGGCTACGACCCCGATCCGGTGACCAAATCGGTTGCGGTGCCGATCTATCAGACGGTTTCCTATGCGTTCGACAGCGCCGACCACGGCGCAGCCCTCTTCAATCTCGAAACCGAAGGCTATCGCTACAGTCGGATTTCCAATCCAACCACGGCGGTACTCGAAAAGCGCGTGGCCGACCTCGAGGGCGGCGTCGGCGCGCTCGCGGTTGCGACCGGACAGGCGGCGCTGCATTATGCTTTTATCAATCTTGCAGATAACGGAGGCAATATTGTCTCCGTTCCGCAGCTCTACGGCACGACATACACGTTGCTTTCGCACATCCTGCCGCGCCAGGGCATCACTACCCGCTTTGCGGACAGCGACAAGACGGACGCGATCGAGCGGCTGATCGACGAAAACACCAAGGCGGTATTCTCGGAAACCATCGGCAACCCGGCCGGCAACATCTGCGATATCGAGGCGCTGGCAAAAGTCGCGCATCGTCATGGCGTGCCGTTGATCGTCGACAACACGGTTGCAACCCCGATCCTGCTAAAACCATTCGAATACGGTGCGGATATTTCCGTTCATTCGCTGACAAAATTCCTCGGAGGTCACGGCACCACGCTCGGCGGTGCGATCGTCGATAGCGGTCGTTTTCCCTGGACCGATCACGCCAAGCGCTTTCCCGCCTTCAACGAGCCCGACGAGTCCTATCACGGCCTGATCTATACCCAGCAGTTCGGCGCAGGCGCCTTCATTCAGCGCGCGCGCAGCGTCTACCAGCGCACCATGGGATCGGTGCTTTCGCCATTCAACGCCTTCCTGCTGCTGCAGGGAATCGAGACGGTCGCGCTGCGCGTCGAGCGTCACGTCGAAAACGCCCGCAAGGTCGCGGAATTCCTGCGCGGCGATCCGCGCGTCGCCTGGGTGAATTATGCGGGCTTCGCCGACAGCCCCTATTACGAACTGGTGCAGAAATATCTGACCGGCCGGGCTTCATCGCTATTCACGTTCGGCATCAAGGGCGGTCACGAAGCCGGAAAGGCCTTCTATGACGCGCTGAAACTGATCACCCGACTGGTCAATATCGGCGACGCGAAATCGCTCGCCTGCCATCCGGCATCGACCACGCATCGCCAGATGTCTCCTGAACAGCAGCGCCTGGCCGGCATTCTGCCGGAGACCATCCGGCTTTCAATCGGCATCGAGCACATCGAAGACATCATCGAGGACCTCGATCAGGCGCTCGCTCAAGCGAGTTCACATTGTCCGCAGCTTGAGGCGGCGGAATAGGTCAGCCGGCATTCCATGACCGCATCGTTCGACAAACCTCGACGTGTCGTCAGTCCAGCGCTGGCAGCTACGCAGCCGCGTGAAGCCGACGAGTTCGAACGCCGTCAAAAAAACGGCGATGGGACTCTCGCCATCGGCCTGATCAACAACATGCCGGACCCTGCACTCCAGGCCACCGAACGTCAGTTCACGTACCTGTTGCAGGGCGCGGCGGGGAACCGCCGCATCCACCTGCACTGTTTCTCACTGCCATCGGTGAAGCGATCCACACAAGCAAAGGCGCTGATGGAGGGCCGCTACACGGATGTCGCTGCTCTCACCCGTCTGCGGCTTGATGGCTTGATCGTCACCGGTGCAGAGCCGATCGCTGCAACGCTGCCCGAGGAGCCGTTCTGGAAAGACCTTACCGAGGTGATCGACTGGGCGGAAGTCAATACGCGCTCGGCGATCTGGTCGTGCCTGGCCGCCCACGCGGCGGTGCTGCATCTCGATGGCATCGAACGGCAACGGCTCGACGTAAAGTGTTCCGGCATCTACGACTGCGTCAGGGTGAGCGATAGCTGGCTGATGAAGGGTATCCACTCGCCGCTCAAGATCGCGCATTCGCGCATCAATGCCTTGCGCAACGCGGACCTGAGCGCACACGGATATCAACTGTTGACGGATTCGCGCCACGTCGGTGTCGACATCTTCGCCAAGCGGTTGCGCAGTCATTTTGTCTTCTTCCAGGGCCATCCGGAATACGACGCGCTGTCGCTGCAGCGGGAATATCTGCGCGACATCACCCGCTATTTGGCGCGCCAGCGCGATATTTTCCCGGCGTTTCCGACAAGCTATTTCAACGCCGAGACCGAACGCAAGCTCGCCAACTATCAGAAGCGGGCGATCGCGGAGCGCCGGATTCCGCTCAGCGTCGAACTTCCGCACCTCGCACTTCGCCCCGATCTCGCAACCGGCGTCGCCGCCGCAGCGATCTTCGGAAACTGGCTCGACTATCTGTCCGATGACGTCCGGGTCTCGGCCAGGATTGCTTGATTTTCGACAAACGACGCATTGGTCTGAACCCTGTGAAAGCACCGATATCATGCGCTCGGCGTGGTCATATCTGAAAGCGCGCGTCGGGCAACAGGCTGGCGCGACATCTGCGCGTCGCGCCCGCCAGGCTGAACAACAGCGGTCCGATGGTCAGTTTCACTTTCGATGATGCGCCCGTCGGCGCAGCGAGAGTCGACGCCCACATGCTCGAGCAATATGGTGCACGCGGGACCTTTTATATCGCCGGCGGGCTGGTGGACGCATGGTCCGGCAACTGGACCGGCACCAGCGCCAGCGCCGACGACATTGTCGACTTCACCGCCGGGGTCATGAAATCGCCTGCCACACCTTCTCGCACACGCGCACGACGGACCTGCTATCGACGAGGCCTTTGCTAAAAACGGCTGGCTGATCTTCTATAGCCATGACGTCGAGACGACGCCAAGCCCTTATGGCTGCTCCCGGAACTTCTGCGCCATGCGCTGGATGCGGCCGCGCGCCGGAACATTCCCGCCATGAGCGTCGCTGCTGCGCTGCAATTCGCCGGCGTATAGTTGCCGCAAGCAATAGGCTAACCCGCGAATCTCGGATAAATCTGGCGCAGTATCGACCTGATCCAGATTGATCCCACATGCCCGCTTCCAATCATGCCCCGGCACGCGATCGTGGGGTCGAGGCCGCTCCCGACGCGCTCGCGGTGCTCCATGCCGTGTTCGGGCTATCAGGCTTTCGCGGAGCTCAGGAGCAGATCGTTCGTCATGTCACCGAAGGCGGCAATTGCCTTGTGCTGATGCCGACCGGCGGCGGCAAGTCGCTGTGCTACCAGCTGCCGTCGTTGTTGCGCAAGGGCTGCGGCATCGTGGTCTCGCCTCTGATCGCGTTGATGCGCGACCAGGTCGCGGGCCTGACCGAGGCCGGGGTCAAGGCCGCGGGGCTCAATTCCACGCTGACGTTCGAGGAGGCTATCGCCGTCGAGCGACGCCTGCTCGCAGGCGACCTCGATTTGCTGTATGTCGCGCCGGAGCGGCTGTTGATGCCGCGCTGCATGTCCTTGCTCGCCCGAGCCAAGATCGCGCTGTTTGCGATCGACGAAGCACATTGCGTGTCGCAATGGGGCCATGACTTCCGTCCGGAATATATCGGCCTGTCCGTGATCGCCGAGAGGTTTCCCGATGTACCGCGCATCGCGCTGACCGCGACCGCCGACGAATTGACGCGCAAGGAGATCGTCGCCCGGCTGGCGCTGACCGATGCGCCACAATTCGTCGCGAGCTTCGATCGCCCGAACATCAGATATGAAATCGTCGACAAGCAGAACGCGCAAACTCAGCTCAAGGCTTTCATCAAGGAGCGCCACGCCGGCGACGCCGGCGTAGTCTATTGCCTGTCGCGCGCCAAGGTGGAGGACACCGCGGAAGCGCTGACCAAGGCCGGCATCCCGGCGCTGCCCTATCATGCCGGGCTCGATGCCGCCGTGCGCGCCTACCACCAGGATCGCTTCATCAACGAGGACGGCGTCGTGATCGTCGCCACCATCGCGTTCGGCATGGGCATCGACAAACCGGACGTCCGCTTCGTCGCGCATCTCGATTTGCCCAAGAGCATCGAAGCCTATTACCAGGAAACCGGGCGCGCGGGACGTGACGGCAAGCCCTCCAGCGCCTGGATGGCCTATGGCCTGTCGGACATCGTGCAGCAGCGCCGCATGATCGAGGAATCCACCGGCGCCGATGCCTTCAAGCGGGTTTCGATCGGCAAGCTCGATGCGTTGGTTGGTCTTGCCGATACCACGGGCTGCCGGCGCAGCCGCCTGCTCGGCTATTTCGGCGAAACGCCTACGACCGGAACATGCGGCAATTGCGACAATTGCCTGTCGCCGCCTTTGGTGCGCGACGGCAAGGTCGCCGCGCAAAAACTGTTGTCCTGCGCCTATCGCACCGGGCAGCGCTTCGGCGCGATGCACCTGATCGATGTCCTGATTGGCCGGCTGACCGAAAAGGTCAAGCAGTTCGGCCACGACCAATTGTCGGTGTTTGGCATTGGCCGAGAGCTCAACGAGAAGCAATGGCGGGCCGTGCTGCGTCAGCTGGTAGCGATGGGTCATTTGCAGGCTGACAGCGAGGCCTTTGGCGCGCTGAAGTTGACCGAGAGCGCGCGCGGCGTGTTGAAGGGCGAAACCGAAGTGATGCTGCGCGAACAGACCGCCGGCCGCGATCGTTCGGGCCGCACCAAATCACGCCGCGGCGATCTCGCGACGCAGCCGGCCGCGCGCGGCAAGCCCATCAATGCCGACTTGCTCGGCATTCTCCGGACATGGCGATCCGAAGTAGCGCGCAAGCGCGGCGTGCCGGCCTATGTCGTGCTGCACGATTCGACCATCGACGGCATCGCGACGTCGCGGCCGGCCACGCTGCCACAGCTCCGCGCCATCCCCGGCATCGGCGACAAGAAACTTGAGCGCTACGGACGCGAACTGATCGCGCTGGTGAGCTCCGCAGATGATTGACCGGCGTTGAAATCCCGCTGCCCGCAATCCCCAATGTAGTAAGGAAATGTGCGAGGCGGTGGAAATCACAATGACGAGGCAAGCTGCCGGCGCTCTTTCTTCGATTCCGTCTCGTTTTCACCTAGTACCCTGAATTCCTGCGCACCGGATCAAATCGAGTTGACGAGCAATTGCTGTGCCTTGGCAAGGCGCTCTTTCTCCTGGAACCTTGTAACGCGCCAATGTCTGCTGAATCGGATGAAAAGCGATCAGTGTATCGCCATTGGTATCTTCCCGGATCAAAACGCGGAGCGGCAGGTCAAGGGCCGCGGCCGGATCCGCCTGCATGACCGGTGTACCGCCGCGAGCCTGGCCATAGATCAGCACGACCGAGGACGGCATCGACATTCCGACGGCTTTCGCGCCATCGGCATGGTCGATCGATGCAAATACGCTCATTCCGGCTTTTTCGATCGCGGTGACCAGGCGGTCGACCGTCGATTGAAAGTTTGCGCGGCTTTTGTGCTCGACATAGTCGGCAGCGCCGATCCCGGACATAGTCATGTCACTCCTCCCAATGCATTGCGCCGATATAGAAGCGACATGTCTCGTTCGGCTTCAAGGCTCACTATATTACCTAGTCTAGATAGCATTACATACGCGCCGCGAGCGACATCAACGCGCTTCGAACGATCCTTGGAAACAAAGAGCTTCCCACTGTAGAGCGCAACGCGCTGATTGCGGCTGCATGGAACCGACTGCATGGAACTGGAGCTTGCGAGGAACGTATTCGGAGCCTGACGGTTGACATAAGGCACGCACGTCGTGCGGGACAAAAAGTGGAGATTTTGATGTCTAATCCTAACCAGACTCCAGGCCAGAAGCCCGGCCAGCAGCAAGGCGGCCAGCAGCAGCAAGGCGGTCAGAAGCCCGGACAGCAGGGCGGCGGTCAGAAGGCCGGACAGCAACAGCAAAATGCAAAGCACAGCACCGAGGATCTCGACCCCAACAAGCAAGGGCAAGAGAACACTGAGTTTAGTGGTGGCACTTAATACCAGCTCGGATGCATAAGCGCGTGAGCGCCGCGCATCCCTAGCAATTGAATTTCTGACGAGCCGCCTACCTCGGTCTACCGCGGTAGGTGGCTCATTGACACGGGGTCAATAACCGTCGCGGAAGAAGTCAGTGGCGAGCCGAAGAGGTCGGCACAGCCATCTCGGTCACGACCATACGCGGAACTCCGTGTTGATTTGGCGCTCGGTCGCAATTGTGCAATTGGCAGGAAAATCCCGCATTACAAAGATTAACGAACTTGGGTTGGAGAGAATCATGGCGGCGTTCGTCGCCGGTCGTCTTGCGTGGCTGTTCTGGCATCGCTTTTGCCATGAAGAGAGACCTATACCAACCGCATGGGGCGGTTGTGCCAACTTCGTTCGTCCGGAGTCCCAATATGAAGCAAGAGCGTCATTTTGAAAATATTCGCGGGAGGTCAGCGGGCGAGGCCGAGCGCATCGGAACCGTGATCGAGGACTTGCAGCGTATCGTTCAGGCTCTGGATTGCCAGGTCGCCGCCGAGACCGAGCGATCGAGAGGCGGAGAGCATTCCGACATCCAGTCTTCGTTGCTCGCGGGAACACTGGCTGCAAGACGTGACAATCTCAAATCGACGATTGCGACGCTCGAAACCAGGCTGCCGAAATCTTCGACACCCGTCATGGTCGACCCTGTTTGATGAGTTTGGCATCGGGACCCGTCGGTTCCGCGGAACGACAATCGTGTCGTGCTTTTCGTTCCGGAGCGCTTTTCAGGCTGCAGGCATCAGCGGCGTCAGAAGCAAGGGAAGCGATCGAAAACAGTCGTTTTGAAACGCCGCTTGAACTCGCTCCTGCGTTCACGGCTTTGCTCGCGTCGGCGGTGGCTACGAAAGAAGGAACCTCCGCGCGCTAACGAGGATTAGCTGTGAGTGGAGGAGTTCATGGGCGAGCGGGAAAGCCGACCCGTGCAGCGGGCCAGCACCGATAGATGGAGCATTGCAGCGGCGCTCGGACTGCTGGCGGCGGCCTTTCTGATGGAGCGCCTCGTCCCTTCGCAAGCAGAGGAACCCCGGCCGAAACCCGAACCGAGATGGGAGGCATCCGCCGCTGGCCTCGCGACCGAAGGCGACGACCGTGGGCGGCAGGCAAGTTCGCCATCGGAAATCCCGGCGAAGGGATGGAAGGATGTTCTGCTGCGGCTTTACACCCATATCGGCGATCACCGTATCCTGGCGCTCGCCGCTGGCATGACCTACTACAGCATCCTGGCGATCTTTCCGGCGCTCGCGGCCCTCGTTTCCATCTATGGTCTTTTTTCGGATCCTGGCTCGATCGCCAGGCATCTGGACCAGCTATCCGGCTTCTTGCCGGGCGGCGCCATCGATGTGGCGCGCGAGCAACTCATGCGCGTGACATCCAAGGGCAACCCGGCCCTGGGCCTGACCTTTGTCATCGGACTTGCCTTCTCGCTCTGGAGTGCCAATGCCGCGATGAAGTCGCTGTTCGATACGTTGAACATCGTCTACGGGGATCAGGAAAAGCGTGGCTTCGTGAAGCTGAATGCCGTGTCCCTGGCCTTCACAGTTGCCGCCATCGCCTTTGTCGTTCTTGCCCTCGGCGCCGTCGTCGTTGTGCCGGTCGTTCTGAACTATCTCTCTGTATCAGATTTCGCGGATCTTTTCATTCGCATAGTGCGATGGCCCGCCATGTTCGTTTGCCTCGCGCTGGGTCTCGCATGCGTCTATCGCTTGGGGCCGAGCCGTAAAGCGCCACGCTGGCGCTGGATCACATGGGGCAGCGCCGCCGCCACGCTGTGCTGGCTTGTCGTCTCGGCGCTATTCTCCTGGTACGCCGCCAGTTTCGGCGAGTTCAACGAGACTTACGGATCCCTCGGCGCGGTGATAGGATTCATGACGTGGCTCTGGATTTCCGCGATCGTGATTCTGCTCGGCGCCGAGCTCGATGCCGAAATGGAGCGTCAGGCCGGCCTTGACACGGTCGGCGCCGCGCAGGACGGCTGACCTGATGGCCGGCATGCGCAAAGACAGGATTGGTAGGCGCATGTTCGTCGCACCGCTTCCAAGTCGGGCGCCCAAAACCTCCACCCGCATCGCCTGATGACCTTAAAGCTGGACTTAAGGTCACACGCTTCGCGAATTATCTCACGTCACACAAGACGGTGCTCGTCGGATGCGTACTTTCCGGTCGTCCCCAGGGATGGATATTCTGGGTAGGACTATGGAGACAACAGTGACGCCCAGCGAAGCATTGAAGCACATCCTCACGCTCGCGTGGAAGCATCGGCCGCGTTGAAGGACGACACACAGCGCAAGGTCCTATTGGGTGGCGTCGTGGTGGTTGCTCAGAGGGGTCTCGGCGTGGCACCGGATGGCGCGGCCGAATGCGCACCCAACGTACTGACGTTTCCCGCGCGGCCTTAGGCTCACCTTGGTGGCGCCGTCGAAGCGGCTTTGGCTCAGCGGTTGCGCGGGTTCCGGACTGACCGTTCTTCGCATGCCAGTCGGCGAGCTTGGCTTCTTCCTCACCAGCAATTTGCGGAGCGTCGCGATCTTGCGAGCGTCGGTCTCGGTCGCCAAGAGTTCTTGGTAGTGAGCGATTTTCGCCCTGAAGATGAAATCTGGCATGGCTCCCAACTCCATGCTTGATGGTCGGAGCGTAAGCCTTGGCGTTTCCATCACCGATAGATGCCCCGGGCCGTGCCGGTGACAAAACCATGCTTTCCGCACCATGCGACTAAAAGGTCTGCACTTTGCGATAGATCAATCATTGAACCGTGAACATTGTTAGAAGGACAGTAGGGTCGATCCGGTATCTAAACGAGCGAAGAATGCAAATGGTTCGGCTCGCGCTGTTGATGGCTGATCCTGAGGAAACAACCGTGGTTAGTCAGTAACGTTAGCAACACGTACGTCGTTAACAGCTCGGTTTTGACTTGCAACGTTTTCCCGACATGTGGTGGGTTCTGAAAAGCAAGTCAGCGTTTTGAAAAGGAAGGCTGCTTGTCGAAAGCACCACGATCGAACGACCGCGATCGCCGGTTTAATCGCAAGACAGGTTCAGCAAGGAGAAATTCGTGACGTTCCTTTCTCTTCCTTCGAATCTGCTCATGTTGAGCGCCGTCGTCAGTCTTATCCTTTTGGTCTTCCTCCGCCGCGTTGGTGCCATCTTGAGCAGTCTTGAGCTTGGCTGCGTTCGTGATCTCAACCTTGAGCCCGCTTGGGAATATGCTCCTGACACCTCTGGAGCAGCGTTTTCCGGAGCAGGTGTACCCCGCCAACATTCAAGGCATCATAGTTCTGGGTGGCTCGTATGATACGGTTAGTCATGGATATATAAGTACGATCGTGCTCCAGGAGGACACCGAACCATTGGCCGTTATGATCGATCTCGCTCGTCGATATCCTGAAGCCAAGATCATCTTCAGCGGTGGAACAACCTCTTCTGTCGGAGGACCGAGCGAGGCCGACATCGTGAAAGGTTATTTCGTTTCTTTTGGGATCGCACCTGATCGGATTCTTACCGAAGTCGAATCACAGACCACAGAAGAGAATGCCCGCTTCACCGCGCGATTGCTCCGGCCGACGCCCTCGTCCCATTGGCTGCTAGTCACGTCGGGCTATCACATGCCGCGCGCCGTGGGAGCTTTCCGGAAGGCCGGCTTTAACGTCAGTGCTTTTCCCGTTGGCCTGCGCACGCATGGTTGGCGCGACATGTGGAAGCCCGAGGCTGTTGCGACAGACAACTTGCGGCGCGTCGATATCGCTCTCCACGAATGGATCGGTTTGATTGACTACAAACTGGAAGGCTACTCAGATTACTGGTTTGCCGCGCCGACCGGCTAAATCGGCGCGAAATCTTCGCTCGATCTTCGTGCGCCGTTCGGCGGCGATCGCTGACGAGTGTTGGTCGCTGAACACAGATGTCCTTGTTTCCAAATCGGCCGTCTGGAGATGGCTGCAATTCCCTTGTTGACGTCAATCTCGCTGTGGGCTCCTGCAGGTGCAGCAAAGATGAGGATGCGTTCGCAATCCTTAGCTTTATCGATGTTCTCTGATCGGATGTTCCGAGTTTGAGCTGCACCCGGTTCCGAAGACACCGAGTTAAGGTGTTTAATGGAGCAGGAGGCAGGCCATGGAGAAGCGTCGGAAGTTCACACGTGAGTTCAAGCTTGAGGC
>Ga0164309_10000834_pt1 | contig 16052 bp, 18 predicted proteins | sample Whisoiple_247_MG_FD_109984 | JGI IMG/M metagenome (GOLD analysis project Ga0164309, IMG submission 109984) | Soil microbial communities amended with fresh organic matter from upstate New York, USA - Whitman soil sample_247_MG | ecosystem: Environmental > Terrestrial > Soil > Unclassified >...
GATGACCCGAGCAAAGCACAGGAACTGCTCAACCGCGCCAAGACCGAGCGGCACGCCGGGCTGAGCCATGCCCGCCCGTTCACCGAAAAGGTTCAGAAGGGCCGTGAGACGCTGTGGCGTGCGCGTTTTGCCGGCCTTGAAGAGGACAGCGCAGAGGCAGCTTGCAGAGCGCTCAAACGCTCCGGCTTCTCCTGCTTCGCGACAAGAAATTAAGCGCGCGAACTCCTTCGCGCAGCTGAGTTGAGTGCGTGTGGGCGGGGTTCAGGTATGGCGTCGCATAAGAATGTCTTTGGCCTCGTTGACTCGCGCGGCGAGATCCGTCGACCCCCCGTGGTCGGGATGCAGTTTCTTCATGAGCGCCCGGTGCGCACGCGCGACATCGTCGCGCGTCGCGCCTTTGCGAAGCCCCAGGACTTCATAGGCTTCCTCCTCCGTCATCTTCCCCGCGCGCCGCGACCGCCCGTCGCTGCCGGCAGCCCGCCGCGCGTCGCCGTCCGCCTCTCCTGCCGCACCCCAACCGGGGAAGCGGCGGTCGAGATACGGCTCTAGGAGCCGGGCCCCGTCGGGATCGTCGGTCCGGCAGAGCGTCCACAACGCCTCGCACTGCGTTCGCGTCAGCGAATTCAGTGTGCGGCCCTCGAACGGGCCGGCAAGAACAGTGCCATTCAAGGCGCCAGTCGCGTGATCGAGCTCCATCTCGATCATCGCCGAGCGCACCCGCGAGATGCCGGAGGACCGGCGCCCGCGTCCAACTGAGCGGAAGCGGATCGGCCCCTTCAGATTGAAGAAGCCCATGAACCACAAGCCGAAGCCGAGCACCGCCATCCCGGCCTCCACCCCGCCGCGCAGGATCAGGAACAGGCCGATGCCGATCGCCACTACGCCACCGAAGCGCCGCACCACTTTCGCGAGCAGCGCCGGCGGCACGCGGGTGAAGCCGCGCAGACCCCAGAGCAGCAGGAACAGGAGCAGGAAACCGGCGATCAGCGGCATGGAGGCTCAGCGCATTTGCGACAGCAGGAGGCGCGCTTCGTTTGCACCCTCGGCGGCTTTGCGTTCGAGCGCAAGGCGTCCGCCAGCTGCATAAGCCGCCGCGGCCGCAAGCAACGCGGCGAGCCGCGCCGGTGCGTTGGCGTCGAATTTCGCATAAGCGCCGCCGGTGAGCCGCGCGATTTCGTTAAAGGCGTTTCCGGCGACGCTGTTGTCGCCCTCATGGAACATAAAAGCCTTGACGCCAAGGAGACCGAGCTCGCCGGCGAGCGCGCAGAGATCGTCTAGCCGCTCCTCCATGGAATCCCCGACAAAGACCAGGGCGCCGACCCGCCCGGCCTTGGCTTCATCGCGGACGTGCCGCAGCACCTTCTCGATTTGCGTGTGGCCGCCGCGGCAATCGATTTTCGACATGAGCGCGGCAAGCCCCTGCCCGCCCGAGACGAAGCGCGAGGCGCGGCACTCGCCGAAGCCGCGGAAGTAAACCAGCTGCACGTCGAGGCCGCCGAGCGCGGAGGTCGACTCGAACATTCGACCTTGCAGCGATTGGGCAAGGTCCCAGGTCGGTTGGCGGCTCATCGTTGCGTCGAGCGCGAAGATCAGCCGCCCGCGCGAGCTGTCGGTGTGCGACACCGGCGGGCGATTGATCTTTTGCAGAAAATCCTCGACCGCGCCCGCGTTGCCGCCGGGGGCGATCGACCGCCGCTGATCGTCTTTGCTCAAAGCCGTCTCTTGGGCCGTCTTTTCGGGCGTGGCCTCGTGCAAATAGATCGTGCGCCGCGTGGCAAAGAGCAAGTCGCGCTTGCGCGAGGTTCAGTAGAGAAGCCCCAGCTCGCGCAATTCGCGCCGCATCGTCTCTGGCATCTCGGCGATTTCGGGGGCACTGGAGCCGAAATCCGGCGGCGCCTCGTGCGCGGCGAGATAGCGCCAGCCTTGGAAGGCGCGATAGGGCCGCGGCATCACCGGGATGACCTTTGAGTCGAGGACGAGCTTGCAGCGGTGGATGCCCACGGCGTCGGTGAACGGGCGGATGTCGAGCAGCGTCTCGCGCGCGGCGATCTGGCCGCGGATTACCCAGTAAAGCGAGCCGCCGTCCAAAAGCTCGGCGGCGCGTTTCGGCACCATGCGCGTCGTGTGGAAGCGCTCCGGCTTCTCGCCGCGCTCGCGCATGCCGGCGAGGCGCTCGGCGATCCACGATTCGAGATCGCGGATCGAATCGGCGCCGACGCAGAGTTTTAGGAGGTGCAGAGGCATGGACCCCCTGTTAGGGGAAGAGGCGGCGGCGGTTCAATCCCCTGCTCCAGCCTTTCACCGTTTTCCCGAGGGCCTGAAGAGGCGGTTGAGCAGCGCCGGCACGAAGGCGAGCGAAGTCAGCGCGGTACGCAGAACGGCCCTGCGGGGCTCCGCGTTTTTGCACCCGATAGACCAGGAATTCCCGGCTGAGCCTTCGACCAATCGACCACCATGTCGCGTTCGTCGGGATCGGAGGCGATCGCGGCTTCGATTTCCTCCTCAGTCATCCGGGTGGCTCTCTCCCAGTCGCTTCGGGAGGGAAGCTTACTCATCCTCATCTCTTCGGCGGAATACCTGACGATGTGTTCGCTTTTCGGCATCACGTGCTCTCCGAAAGGAGATTAGACGGACTGAGTCACCGCGGGGCGTCCAAACCGCGGTATAGAAGGTTCCGCCGATCTCGCAGTGGTTAGGACGCGCTCCTCCGTAAAGCCGATGGAGATGGTACTTACCACATTGCGTCCATCGAACAGAGGTTTTGCGGTCCACAAAGTCAAGCCCGTGCTTTTGCTCGTTGAGCAATCGCTTTGGCTCGTCCCATTCAAACCCCGGCCTCGTGCCAGTTATTTTAGCCCCTGCCAACAAACGGCATTTTCGTCGCCATGATCGTCAAAAATTGCACGTTCGACTGCAGCGGCAGGCCGGCCATAAAGACGATCGCGTCGCCGACATGATCGGGGTCCATCAAGGGCTCGACCTTGATCGAGCCGTCCGCCTGCGGCACGCCATCGGCCATGCGCCGCGCGAGATCGGTCTCGGCGTTGCCAATATCGATCTGACCACAAGCGATGTCGTATTTGCGACCATCGAGCGAGATCGTCTTCGTCAATCCGGTGATCGCGTGTTTCGTCGACGTATAGGCGATCGAATTCGGACGCGGTGCATGCGCCGAGATCGAGCCGTTGTTGATGATGCGCCCGCCGCGCGGCGATTGCGTCTTCATGATGCGGAAGGCGTGCTGCGCGCATAGGAACGAGCCGGTCAGATTGATGTCGACCACGCTTTTCCATTTCTCGAACGGCAGCTCGTCGAGATCGACACCCGGCGCACCGATCCCGGCATTATTGAACAAGAGATCGAGCCGGCCGAAGGTCTTCTCCACTTCGGCGAAGAGGGCCTTCACCGAATTGGGATCGGCGACGTCGGTTTGAACGGCAATCGCCTTGCGCCCGGAGGAGGCGCCCTCTTTGGCAACCGCTTCCAGCGGCTCCTTGCGGCGCCCAGCAAGCGCCACGTCCCAGCCTGCCTTCATCAAAGCGAGCGCCGCGGCCTTGCCGACGCCCGTGCCTCCTCCGGTAATGACCGCGATTTTCGATCCGCTCATGCGCTCCTCCCGCGTTGTTCACTCATCTACAGCAGGTGTGGCGAAACGCATCAAGCCGATCTTGTCTGCTCGGCAGCGGTCTCATAGCATCGCAGTACCAACCGGGAGAGAAGGCCGATGCGCAAAGCCACGGGGCTACTTGCTTTATTGGCGCTCTGCGGCGGTTTGGCCGCGCTCGCCGAAGACGCGAAACCGATCGATCCTGGGGTGTTGGACGACCTCGCCGCCGCAAGCCGTATTCTTGCCGATCAGGCCGTCGTCGACGCGTTCGGCCATGTCACCGTGCGGCATCCGACAAATCCCCAGCATTTCCTCATGACGCGCTCGCTCGCGCCGACGCTGGCGACACCTGCCGACATTGTCGAACTCGATCTCGATGGCAATGACGTCAACAAAACCGGCAAGACACTGTTCCTCGAGCGCCTCATCCATGCGGAAATCTACCGCGCGCGTCCCGATGTCATGGCCGTCGTGCACAGCCATTCGCCGGCGGTCATTCCGTTCGGCGTGACCAAAGTGCCGATGCGGGCGATGTTCCACAATTCGGCTTTCCTGGCGCGCGGCGTGCCGGTCTTCGACATCCGCGAGAAATTCGGCGCGACCAATATGCTCGTGTCCAATCGCGAGATCGGCCGCGCGCTGGCCGAGACGCTCGGCAACAAAGCGGCGCTGCTCATGCGCGGACACGGCGACGTGATCGTCGCGCCGACGCTGCCGCTCGCCGTGTTCCGCGCGGTTTATACGGAGGTGAATGCGCGGCTGCAGGCGCAAGCGATCGGGCTCGGCGGACCGATCGAGACGCTCACGGCAGACGAGGGGCTGAAGGCCGAGGACGTCAACGCGCAGATCGTCGGCCGTGCCTGGGATCTTTGGAAGCGGCGCGTAGCGATCGGCAAGGCGGCCGACAAGCCGAATTAAATCGCCTCGTAATGCTCGATGCGCCACGGCTCGGCGAACGCGTCGCGCTCCCATTGCTGCCAGGCGGGAAGCGCTTTCATCGCCGCCATGTAGGCACGCGTGGTGTCGCTCACCGGCAGGTCGTACGTATCAAAGCGGTTGACGACCGGCGCGAACATCGCGTCGGCGGCGCTGAAGTCGCCGAACAGGAACGCGCCGGCCGCGCCGAAGCGCGTGCGCGCATCGGCGAAGGCTTCGTCGATGCGGACGACATCGGCTCGCACATCCTCGCTGACCTTGATCGCGCGGCGCGGGCGGCGGATGTTCATCGGGCATTCGCGCCTGAGCGCCATGAAGCCGGAGTGCATTTCAGCCGAGAGCGAACGCGCATAGGCGCGCGCCTCGGTGCCGCGCGGCCAGATCGGAAAAGTCGGGTAGGTCTCGGCGAGATATTCGATAATTGCCAGCGAATCCCAGACGCTGATCGTCCCGTCATGCAGCGACGGGCATTTGCCGCTCGGCGCGTGCTTGAGCATTTCGGCGTGTGTTTCGGGCTGATTCATCGGAATGACGATTTCGTCGAACGGGATGTCGAAATGTTTTAGCACCATCCACGGCCGCATCGACCAGGATGAATAAGCCTTGTTGGCGAGAACCAGCGTCAGCGCCATCGTCAGACGTGACGCTCCATGGCGGAGTCCTTCTTCGTGTCGCGCATCGTCACATAGATGATCAGCGAGATGAAGATCGCCGCCGTAAGATAAAAATAGAACCAGGTCTCGTGGCCGGCATTCTTGAAGGCGAGCGCCACGGCCGGCGCCGAGCCGCCGAAGATCGATACGGTGAGCGCGTAGGGCAGACCGACGCCGGTCGCGCGGATCTTTGTGGGGAAGAGTTCCGCTTTCACGATCGCGTTGATCGAGGTGTAGCCGGCAACGATGATCCAGGCGAAGCAGATCAGGCAGAAGGCGCCGAACGCACTTTTCGTGCCCTGAATGCCGGAGAGCAGCGGATAAGTGAAGATCACGCCGCAGACACCAAACCAGGTCAGCACCGGCCGCCGGCCGATGTGATCCGACACGTAGCCGTAGAGCGGCTGCAAAATCATCGCGAAGATCAGCGAGCCTGCGGCGACCAGTGTCGTCGTATCCTCATCGAGCCCGACCGAAAGTTTGAGGAACGTCTGCATGTATGTCGTATAGGTGTAGAAAGCTGCGGTGCCACCGAGCGTCAGGCCGACCACCAGCAGCACTTCGCGCGGATATTGCAAGAGTGCCTTGAGCGAACTTTCGCGCGTCGAGCCGGCTTTCTTGGCAGCTTCGAACGCGTCCGTCTCCTGCAATTCCCGGCGCATGATCGCGGCGACTACGGCGAGCAGCGCGCCGATCGCGAATGGAATGCGCCAGCCCCAGGCCTTGATCTCGTCGCCTGTCAGGAACACCTTTTGCAGCAGCAGAAGCACGAGAAGTGCGCTGAGCTGCCCCCCAATCAAGGTCACGTATTGGAAGCTCGAAGAAGCCGCGGCGGCGCGGGTCGGCGACTTCGCTGAGATAGGTCGCACTCGTTCCGTATTCGCCGCCCAGGCTTAAGCCCTGCACGATGCGCGCGATCGAGAGGATCACCGGCGCCATGATGCCGATCGAGGCATAGGTCGGCGTCACCGCAATCATCAGCGAGCCGAAACACATGATAGCGACCGAAGTCATCAGTGCCATGCGGCGGCCAAAGTGATCGGTGAGGTGGCCGAAGAGCCAGCCACCGATCGGCCGCACCAAGAATCCTGCGGCGAAAAGCACCGCGGCATTGAGCTGCTGCACGACAGGATCGTTGCCGGGAAAGAACGCCGCGGCGAAATACAGCGAAAACGCCGCGTAGGCGTAGAAATCGTACCATTCGACGAGATTGCCCATCGAGCCGATGAAAATCGCCTTCAGCCGCCGCCGCATGTCGGCGAGGTCGAGCTCGTCTTCCTGCGGGGCTGTCCTGACCCGATCGTCCACGGCGCTTCTCCCGAATGTCCGTCTTAAGCGGAGCCATGCGGTAATATTGCGCGCCGCAGAATTCCCGCAAGGAGCGGGTCTCAGCCGGGCTTCGCCGGCTTCGGCTGCAATTTCTCCGTTGGCCCGCCCGCCTCCCGCCAGGCCTTGAACCCGCCTTCGATATGAGCCACTGGCTGCAGGCCCATGCGATGCGCGGTTTGCGCCGCCAGCGCCGAACGCCAGCCGCCGGCACAGAAGAAGACGAAGCGCTTGTCCTCGGCAAAAACCGGCTTGTGGTAGGGGCTTTCCGGATCGATCCAGAATTCGAGCATGCCGCGCGTGCAATGGAAGGCGCCGGGGATGACGCCTTCCCGCTCGCGTTCGCGTGGATCGCGCAAGTCGACAAGCACCGTGTCGTCGCGGCCCTGCAGGGCGACGGCGTCCTTGGCGGGCAGCGTCTCGATGTCCGCCTCCGCCGCTTTCAGCATTTCCTTGAAACCGTGGGTGATTTTCTGCGGCATGGAACTATCCCGGTGAAGCCGTCTTGCCGTCGACGCGGTAGGCCGGCGTGCTGGCCTTGCCCTTGCCGTCAGCCATGCGCTCTATAACCCCAATCGCATCGGATTAAGCAATGCCGCCACTGCCGCTCATCGACTTCCTCGCGCTCGCCTTCTTCCTGTTCGCATGGGTCGGCTACCACTTCTACGTCGATCGGATGAGTCCGCGAAAGCGCGGTCTCAACGCGATGATGAACACGTATCGTATCGCCTGGATGGAGCAGATGAGCCGGCGCGAAGTGCGGATCGTCGACACCGCAATCACCGGCTCGCTGCAGAATGGCACCGCCTTTTTCGCATCGACATCGCTGATCGCGATCGGTGGCGCGGCGACGCTGATGCGCGGCACCGATGATGTGCTGAAGGTGTTCTCCGACCTGCCTTTCGGATTGGCGACGACAAGGTGGCTCTGGGAAGTGAAAGTGCTTGGGCTTGCCGCGATCTTCGGCTACGCCTTTTTCAAATTTGCTTGGTCCTACCGGCTTTACAATTATGCGGCGGTCCTCATCGGCGCGACTCCGCCGGCGAATTCGCCGCATGTCGAGGAGCGCCAGCGCGCGCTTATGCGTGCCGCCCGCATGAACATTTCCGCCGGTCGGCATTTCACGCGCGGCCAGCGCGCTTTCTTCTTCTCGTTTGCTTATCTCGGCTGGTTCGTCAGCCCGTATGTGTTTCTCCTTACCACTGCTGGAATTCTGTACATAACTTGGGCGCGACAATTTGCGTCGGACGCGCGCGACGCGCTGTTGCGCGAAGAGCGGCACGCGACGCACGAACAGATCGAAAACCATTAAGAAATTAGCCGGCCGTAAGCCGCGCGACTTCGGCGCGCACCGCCGGCAGCACCTGCGCTTCGAACCACGGATTGCGCTTTAGCCATCCGCTGTTGCGCCAGGAGGGATGCGGCAGCGCAAAGACGCGCGGGCGCTCGCCTTCGAATTCACGCCAGCGGCGCACGATCTCATCGACACCGGCGCGTTTCGGCACTGCCCGCCCCAGTCGCGCGAAATGATAGTCCTGCGCATAGCGGCCGATCGCGAGAATAGTCTCGATGCCCCGCAGGTGCACGAACAATTCGTCATGCCAAGTCGCGCGGCATTCGTGGCGCGGCGGCAAGTCGGCCTTGAAGTCATTATAACCCGGAAAACAGAAGCCCATCGGCACGATCGCGACTTTCGATTCGTCGTAGAAGGTCTCGCGATCGATGCTCATCCATTGCCGCAGCCGGTCGCCGGAGGGATCGTTGAACGGCAGACCTGTCTCATGAACCCGGATGCCGGGTGCCTGGCTGGCCACGAGCAAGCGCGCCGTCGCCGAGACGCGAAACACCGGACGCGGCGCATGGGGCAGACGCCGTGGACCTCGCACATCGCGGCAGATCCGGCAATCGCGAATGCGCGCAGTAATCTTGTCAAGCGGATTTGCGATTTGAGATGGAGAGGGTTTCGCGCCATCATAAGCGGCATGCACAGCCGCCGCCGTGTCAGTCTGACCAGAAGCGGCCACTCCCACTTTCCTCACGCGGCTCCCGGTTGTCAGCATAACCTGTACAACGCGTGATGCCGATTACGCGTGTAGGGGCGTACCTCATCGGGCCACCGCCCCGCCTCGACGGCCTTTGCCCATTCCGGGCTGGCGAGCACCTCCGGGCCATCGATCTCATACAGCGCGCTGTAAACGGGCCCAGTATGTTCAATATGTTTTTTCGCGCCGCCGATTGCAAATTCGAAGCCCTCGCCCTTTAGCCGCGTCACCGAATGCACACCCGGCACCTTCATCAGATTGGGAATGTGCTCTGCATCATAGACCTCATTGAAAGTCGCTTCCTTTGCCGAATCAACATCCATACTGGCGATGAACACATATCTCGACTTGATCGACATTGCGTACTCCATTCCCTTTCTTGCGAGATATCTGTTCCACGTCCGTCAGATGTCGACGATCTCGCCGTCGAAGGTGACGTGCACACCCGCCGCTTTCATCTCCGCTGCTCGCGCCAGCGCGCTATCTCCCATATGCGTGACGGCAATCCGCTTGGCTTTGAGACGCGGCAGATTGGCTTTCAGCGTCGGCCAGTCGATGTGAAACGGCAGCGGCGCCTCACCCGAGGAGCATTCGGTTACGAAAAGATCGGCCCCTTGCGCAACTTCGGTAAGCCGGTCGATCCAGGCGGAATCGCCGGAATAGGCGAACAATTTCCCGTCCTTGCTCACGCGCAGCGCGGTCGACGGCGCGCCGGAGGGATGTAGCACCTCCGTAGTCAGGATATCGAAATTAACAAGGCTTGTCGGCTTATCGAGCGGGACTTCGAGCACCGACCACTCGAAGCGCCATTTGTTTCCTGTCGACGCAGGGAAGAGCGTCTCCATTGCCGTGTGCAGCCGCCGACGTGTGCCGGGAGGCCCGGCGATGATAAGCGGCTTCCGACAGCGGGAGACGAATTGGAAATCGAGTAAAAGAAACGGCAGGCCGCCAAAGTGATCGCCGTGCAGATGCGACAACAGGATGGCGTCTATTTCGCAGAGATCGAGCCCCATTTTCCGCCAGGAAGCGAGTATTCCCGCACCGAAATCGATCACCAAGGTGCGTCCGCCGCTATCCAGGCGAAAGCACGTATGCGCGCGCGCGCCGGAGTTGAAGGCGTCACCGGTTCCGACAAAGGTCACGCGCATCGCAGCAACAATCTTTAGGCTTTTGCACTCGGGCGGCTTGAGACCTCGCCGTACCAACGGGTCACGTTCTTCAAATCCTCAGACCGCGGAATCCGCGCCGGCTTCATGAAATCGCATGCAATGAGACCGGTTATATCTGCAATCGTGAACGAGTTCCCCGCGACGTAGCGGCGCTTGCCGAGTTCGCCATCCAGGTATTGCAGAAATTCGGTGACGCGTGGCTTGTTCGCCTCGCCGAATTCGGGAAATTGCGGGATTTCCATTTGCGCCATGGCCGGATGCATATGGCGGAAAGCCATCGCGATCGGCATCAGAAAATTCAGTTCCATGCGGCGCTGCCACATCTCGATCAGCGCCTTGCTCTTTGCATCGGTACCCATAAGCGGCGGGTTCGGCTGAAGCTCTTCGAAATAGCGGCAGATCGCCACCGACTCGGTTAGAACGGTGCCATCATCAAGCTCGAGCGCCGGGGTTCGTTGAACCGGATTGACGCGCGTGAACTCCTCACCCTTCTGCTCAAGCTTTCCGAGATCGATCTGCTGCACATGGGGAATTTCGATCCCCTTCTCAGCCAAAAAGACACGAACGCGCCGCGGGTTGGGCGCAGTGCGCGTGTCGTAAAGCTTCATCCCTTCCCTCCCAGACGCAAAACCGTTTGACGGTTTTCTTGCCGTTGTTTCGCAGATAGAGGCGAAGGAGGCCACAGCCATGATCTCCCCGCCAGTATCCAGGACTTACCGTGAAACCCCAATTTGTCACAGCAATTGCACGCCAAGGATGTGCGTCAGCACACAATGCAGCTAAAATTGCATAAAAGCCCGCCAGACCGGTCAGCCCTCCATTAACGTTTCCGCGCCATTGTCATTCGGCGTCAGAAACTCGCTCTAAGTCGACCAAGCCAGTTAGTAATGAGTGAAGTCACCGCCGAGATGATCGCGCGCGGGCGCGGGGCCGACCCCGAGAGCGCAGCGCAGCGCAGGCGGCTAGCCTCCCGGGTGCGCGAGGCCCGCGAGAAGCTTACTTCGTCCGGAACCGGGCATCGCGCTTTCGACATCGAGCTCCTCCATCTTTTTGCAGTTGCGCGGCAAAATGCGGCGGCGCCGACGCTCGGACTTGCAGTCGTCGTCGCTCTCATGTCGTCGGTGTGGATCGCCCCTGGCGACGTGCTCATCTGGACGATCGTGGTCTTTGCCGGCCTCCTCGTCGGCTACGCACTCGCCGGACGGTTCCTTTCGGCAACGAACGCGCAGATCAACGTCGTCGCCTGGCGCGGCCGGTTCCTCCTCTCCGAGACCATTCAGGGGATCGCTTGGGGGCTGATCGCGGCACTCATTCTGCAGCAGGGCGACGCCGAGGCGCGCGCGTTCGTCCTCATCGTCCTCCTCCTCATCGCGGCGATGAACGCGACCGTGAGCGCCGCCATACCCGGCGCCGCCTATTGCACGTTGACCCCGGTCACCCTTACGATCGTTCTGGCGCTACGCGGCTTCGAGAGCAGCACGACCCTGCCGATCACCACTTTGGCGGTCGCGACGCAGATCTATTTCGTCATCCTGGCCAAGCGGCTTTTTACCCAGTCGCTGGCGACCCTGACGTTCCAGGCGGAGAAGGACGCCCTCATCGCTGAGCTCGAGCAGGCCAAGGCCAATTCCGACGAGGCGCGGCGGCGCGCCGAAGAGGCCAACCTCGCCAAATCGCGCTTTCTGGCGACAATGAGCCATGAGCTGCGCACGCCGCTCAATGCCATTCTCGGCTTCTCCGAAGTCATGCAGGGCGAGCTGTTCGGCCCGCATTCGGTATCCGCTTACAAACAGTATTCCAACGATATTCATTCGAGCGGCCAGCATCTGCTGATGCTGATCAACGAAATCCTGGACCTCTCGCGGGTGGAGGCCGGCCGCTACGAGCTCAAGGAAGAATCGGTGTCGCTCAGCGCCATCGTCGAGGATTGCAGCCGCCTTCTGACCCTGCGCGTCCAGAAGCGCGGCATCACGATCAACGAAGCGGTCGAACCCGATCTGCCGCGCATCTGGGCCGACGAGCGGGCGATCCGGCAGGTCGTGCTCAACCTTCTGTCCAATGCAATCAAGTTCACGCCGCAGGGCGGGCAGGTCTCAATCAAGCTGGGTTGGACGGCCGCAGGCGGCCAGTATCTCTCGATCCGGGATACCGGACCGGGCATTCCGGAAGACGAGATCCCCGTCGTTATGTCGTCGTTCGGCCGCGGAACGCTCGCGCAAAAGAACGCCGACGAAGGCACCGGCCTCGGGCTGCCTATCGTCAAGGGATTAATCGAGCTGCATGGCGGCATGTTCAGCCTGCGCTCCAAGGTGCGTGAGGGGACCGAGGTCATTGTCGTCCTGCCGCCGGAGCGGGTGATGAACGCGTTGCCGAAACTCGATCCGGCGCCACCGAAGCCGGCCTTCCAGATCGTCCCGGACCACGCGACGGCCTGAGTTCCTGCCTGATGGGCTTGCTCTACCGGGCGCGGCGAAGCCCGCCGAGCGGGCTGTTGCCGATCCACAACAGCCTGCCGCTTTCCTCCCGCACAGCTACCACTGCTCCGTATATGTTATAGCGTAACGCCTTGGGACCTCAAACGCAATTGCCGGGGTCCAAATCGTGCGGCCCGAGCAGGTCCAACGGCCGGCCCGCGCGGCGAGAAAACGTCACCCATCTGCTGACTGCGGCCCGGCGCGTCGTGCGTCCAACTCGGCCGCAGATCGTCCGCGCGGCGCCGGTCCGTGCACGTGCGCCCGTACGGGCACCCGCCACAACTGCGCCCACGCTAGCGGCGCCTGGCGAGGCTCAAGCAAGTGCCGCCGCCGCGCAGGCTACACGGATGGACGAAGCGCGGGCGAACATCCTGCCGCGTGCCGGCGCCAATGCCTACGATCTCGGCCACGCGACCATCGACGCGCTGCCTCAGGGGACGAACGCGCCGCTCGACAAGGTGTTCCTGCAGCTGACCGGCGTCTCACAGGATTCGATCGCGAGCGGCTCGTTTCATATCCGCAACGAGCACGAAAACGTGCAGTACCGCATCAACGGCGTATTCCTGCCGCCGGGCGTCGCCGGTTTCGGGCAGATGATCGAGACGAGCTTCGTCGGCAATCTCGCGCTTCTCGACGGCGCGTTGCCGGCGCAATACGGACTGCGCACCGCCGGCATTATCGACATCACCTCGCGTGCCGGCGCGTTCGACAATGGCGGGCGCGTCGGAATCTATGGCGGCAGCCAGACGACGATGACGCCGACCTTCGAATATGGCGGCACGTCGGGTCCGTGGCAGTATTTTTTGACGCTACCAAGGAAGGGATCGAGAACACGACGCCGAATTATTACCCGATCCATGACTTCAGCAAGCAGGGCCGCTATTTCGGCTATGCCTCGGCCAATATCGACGACACGACGCGATTGAGCTTCATCAGCGGCGCGCCCGATCTTTTGGGCGATCTAACGGCATCGCCACAGACATCTATCGCTCGAGCCTTCTGAACGGCGTGCAGGGCGACGTGGCATACCGCGTTCATCCCGCGCACACATTGCGATTCGGCTTCATCGGCAGCGCGGAGAAGACGCATGTCGCCAATTCCTCGACGCTGCTGCCGCTCGACGACGCGGGCGACCCGGTGGACGCGCCCTTCGGCGTGCTCGACGAAAGCCGCAAGCTCGGCTGGCTGTTCGGCGCCTATGCGCAGGACGAGTGGCGCCTCACAAAGGAGATCACGCTGAATGCCGGCGCGCGTTTCGACCAGATGGTCCAGTATGTCACCGCCAATCAGCTGAGCCCGCGCGCCAGCGTCACCTACAAGCCGATGGAAGGCACGGTCTTCCACGTGGCTTACGCCCGCTATTTCACGCCGCCGAACCAGGTGCTCGCCGCGCCCATCAACCTCGCGCTCGTCAACAACACGACGCAGCAGCCCGACGTGAACTTGAACGATCCGATCCGCCCCGAGCGCTCGCATTATGTCGATGTCGGCTGACGCAGCGGCTCGCGCCCGGCCTCGACGTTGGCGTCGATGCCTACTACAAACGCGCGCGCAATTTCCTCGATGACGGTCAGTTCGGCGCGGCTTACGTGTTGACCGCCTTCAATTATGACCGCGCTTACAATGTCGGCATCGAATTCAAGGCCAATTACCAGGTGGACGGCCTGCGTTTCTACGGCAACCTCGCCATCGCCCGGCAGCGCGCGACCGAGGTCATCTCAAACCAGTTTCTGTTCGGGCTCGATGAATATTCCTATATCGCCAATCATTACGTCTATACGGATCACGCCCAGACGATCACCGGCTCGGCCGGCGCGTCATATAAGTGGGACCGGACGCGCCTCAGCATCGAGTTGATCTATGGCAGTGGCTTGCGTTCCGGCTTCGCCAATACCGATCACGTGCCGGCCTATTCCCAGGTCAATCTCGGCGTCGCGCACGAATTGCCGATGCCGGGCATGAAGCCGCTGACATTGCGCTTCGACATCATCAACGTGTTCGATCACGTCTACGAGCTGCGTGATGGGTCGGGCATCGGCGTCTTCGCGCCGCAATTCGGCCCACGGCGCGGATTTTTCGGCAGCGTGTCGCAGCGGTTTTAATTAACCTGCGTGTGATCGGGGCAGGCGTTGACCTCGATGGTGAGATGCGCGAGCGACGGAAACCCGGCAAGCCGGCGCTTGTAAACATCCGGCGGCAACGGCCGGTCGGAGACAATCGCAGCGATGACGCCGAGATGGCCTGGTCCCAGGCGCCAGACATGCAGGTCGCTGACGCGATCACTGCCGATTTCGAGATGCGCGCGCACATCCTCGATCAGGCGCGCGTCGGGCGCCGCATCGACGAGCACCGCGCCGGCTTTGCGCACCAGCGTCCATGACCAGGAGAGGATGACCGCCGCACCGATCAGGCCCATCATGGGATCGAGCCAGACGATGCCGAGAAAGCGACCGGCGGCGAGCGCAACGATCGCCAGTACCGACGTCAGCGCATCGGCCATGACGTGCACATAAGCGGCGCGGATATTCGTGTCGTGATGATGCGCGTCATCGTCCTCATCGTCGTGCGCATGGTAGTCGCGCAACAACCAGGCGCTGGCGAGGTTTACTAGAAGTTCCAGACCGGCGATCGGCAGCGCCTCCGCAAAATGGATTCGTATCGGCTGATAGAGCCGCACAACACTCTCGTAGCCGATGAACAGCGCGATCATGGCAAGGATGATTGCGCTCGCAAAAGCCGCGAGCTCACCGAGTTTTCCCGTGCCAAAGGCGAAGCGCGCGCTGCCCGCATGGAGGCGAGCGAACCGGTAGGCGAGCGCCGCAATGGCGAGCGCTGCCGCATGCGTCGACATATGCCAACCGTCGGCGACGAGCGCCATCGAGCCGAACAGCGTGCCGCCGACAATCTCGGTGACCATCATCGCGGCGGTCAGCGCAACGACGCACATCGTGCGCCGCTCATGCCTGTCGTGGCGCCGTCCGAGGAAAACGTGCTCGTGCTTCCAGCCCTCAATGGAGCGGGTGTGCATACGGCTTCCTTACTCCCGGCGGGGAGGCGTGAGCAACCGCGCGCCCGCAAGGCTTCAACGAGCGCTCGCCGCCTTCAAAATCAGATCGGCGATTTCTTGCGGATGCGAGATCAGCGACAGATGGCTCGCCTTGATCTCGATCGTGTCGGCGCCCATGCGTTTGGCCATGAAGCGCTCAAGATCGGGGTTGATCGTGCGGTCCTCTGTGGAAACGGCATAGAAGCTCGGTTTCGAGCGCCAGGCAGCGTACGCGGTTTTGCCGGTAAGCAGCGCCTTATTGAAGGGCTCCTGCACTGCATAGAGCACCTTCGCCTCTGCCTCGGACAGATCGCCGGCAAAATCGTGCAGAAACGCTGCTTCGCCGAGACGCCCTTCATCGCCGTCAAACACGATTCCCGCCGCGGCGGGCGGCGCCGGAAAGGTATTGGCCAGCGCAGAATAATCTTCGCCGGCATCCGGCGCCCGTGCCGCCACGTACACAACGGCCGAGACCTTCGGATCGACACCAGCCTCGGTGACGATCATTCCAGCAAAGGAATGTCCAACGAGGACGGTCGGTCCGTCCTGACGCGCCAACGCGCGTTGCGTCGAAGCAACTGCCGCCTCGAGATTCGTCAAAGGATTCTGCACGGCGGTGACATTGAGGCCCACCGCCTGCAACCGTGCGATCACCTTGGACCAGCACGATCCGTCGGCGAACAGCCCGTGCACGAGAACAACGTTGCGAGCGCGAGCTGCGGTTTGGGCTTGCGCCAGACGGGGCAATAGTGAGGCCGCGGTCCCAGCCGCCAGCCTACGGGTGAAGGTGCGACGGTCC
>Ga0164309_10000840_pt1 | contig 15990 bp, 10 predicted proteins | sample Whisoiple_247_MG_FD_109984 | JGI IMG/M metagenome (GOLD analysis project Ga0164309, IMG submission 109984) | Soil microbial communities amended with fresh organic matter from upstate New York, USA - Whitman soil sample_247_MG | ecosystem: Environmental > Terrestrial > Soil > Unclassified >...
ACGGTGCTCGAGCTCGGGGCCGCTCCCGGTGGCGCAACCTTGGCGCTACTCGAACGCGGGCTGTCGGTCGTCGCGGTCGATCCGGCGAAGATGGACGCACGGCTCGCACCTCTGGCCCAGGAGAAGCGCCTGCTTCTGCGACACATCGAGCGGACCGCGCAGTCGCTCACGGCAGCTGACATCGGCGGCCTCCCCTCGCCCGTGAGCTGGCTCGTGAGTGACATGAACCTTGCGCCACCAGTAGCCGTGCAGCAGCTCCTGCGCGCACGCGCGCTCGTGAAAAAGACCCTGCGCGGCGCCATCCTGACCCTCAAGCTGAACGACACGGCGGCCGTGGACACGCTGCCCAAGGTGCTCGTGGAGCTCGAGCGGGCCTTTGGCCAGGCGCCGAAGGTCGCGCATCTGCCCAGTCACCGCCGTGAGGTCGTGGCGGTCATCGGCGCCTAGACGTCAAATCCGGATGTGCCGCCATTCGGCGCGCGCGAACTTGATGGCCATCACTGCCGTAAGCAGGGCGGCATAGATCACCGCGGCGCTCCAGATGCCCATCAGGCCGAAGCCCAGGGTGATGCCGAGGATCCAGGCCAGCGGCACGAGGCAGGTGAAATGGAGCACGAGCTCCACCACCATCACGAACAGGCTGTTGCCAGCGCCGAACAGCGCCTGGGTCAGGATCATGCCGACGGCGATGAGCGGGGTCACGATACCCATCATCCGCATGGGCATGAGTGCTGCCTCTTGGACGGCCGGACTGTTGGAGATGAAGGCGATGATCTGCTCAGGAAAGACGATGCCCTCGAGGATCCCCACGACGGCGAAGATCGCCAGACCAAGCCGCACCGAGACCCAACCGAAATGCACCGCCTTGTCGGGCTTGCTCTCGCCCAAGGATTGACTGACGAGCGTGGCGGTCGACGTACCGAACGCGAGGCACGCGGTGAAGGTGAGCTTCAGGACGCCCACGATGAGCGTCGTCGCCGCACTGTTCACGGCTTCTCCGCCCTCGGCATGACAGCCGCCGCTTTGCACGACGTGGGACCCCATCACCGAGTCCAGGTGGCTCACGATCATCGAGAACAGGAAGAACCCGCTCATCACGGCGAGCGTGGCCACGGCGGACGGAATCGACAGCCGCAGGATGTCCCGGATGAGCCCGTAGTCGATCTTGCGGAGCGCAAACGGATGGTACGAAGTGCGGTACTTTTTCTTCTGCACCCAGGCGAGCATGATGAACAGGCCCACCCAGGTGGCCGAGAGTGCGGCTACGCCCGCGCCGCCCATGCCCATACGGGGCGCACCCCAGTTGCCGAACACGAACGCGTAGCAGAGCAAAACGTTGATGACGTTCATGACGATGGCGCTCCACATGTGAACGTGGGTGCGACCGAGGCCGTCGAAAAACGCCTTGAACGAGAACGTCACCACCATCGAGGTGATGCCGAACATCCGGTACTGGAGGTATTCTTGAGCGGCCTCGCGGACGGTCGGGATCTTGATGGCGACCGAGAGGAGCGCGGGGAGGGCCAAGAACCCGATCCCGGTAAACACGATGCTCGCGACGGTGGAGAACACCCAGGAGTTGAGCAGCACCGCACCGGCGCGCTCGCGATCGCCTTCTGCATAACGCCGCGCGGCAATGGCCTGCGTGCCGACGGAAATGGCCGACAGCGAGCCACCGAAGGCCCACAAGATGATCAGGCAGGGAAATAGAGCTGCCTGCGCGGTCGACGACTCCGGGCACGGGAGCATCGAGAAGAACACGATGTCGACCTCGTTGACGATGCTCTGCGACACCATCGCCAGCACCGTGGGCAGCGCGAGGCGAAGCACGATGCTGTACGGGTTCCCGCTGGTGACGATATTTCGGGGAGCCAGCGAGGGAGGAGCAGCCATCGGATCGCCCGGCTAGGCGAAAGGCCCACGCCAGGCGGCCTGGATAGCCGAAAGCGGGGCGCAAAGCACCCGCGCCGCCGGGGCGCGATTCAGCGGGCGGCGACGCGGCTCTGACCGTGGGCGTCGAGCAGACGGCGGGCTTCGGCGTGCTCGGGATCGAGAGCCAGAACCTGGCGCAGGGTCTCGGTGACGGCCGGGTCGAGTGTCGCTCGTTGCAACTTTGCAAGGGCAACGAGGCTCTGAGGGCTGGGTTCCAGCTCGACCCAGCGGCGCGCAGCGACGGTGGCTTCACCCCAGGCGCCCACGCCGCGGGCGGTGGTCACGAGCGCTGCCTGCACGGACACGCTCTCTGGATGTAGGGCGGCCAGTGCCTTCATCTCGTGATGCGCTCGAATTTTCTGCCCGCGCTCGCCGAGCGCGACGACCCCGGCAAGCTCTGCCTTCAGCGGGGCCGGGTCGGCGTCGACGTCCACCTCGGCAGGTTCCGGCACTTCTTGCTCACGCCTGGGCTCGGGCGTCTTTTGGACGGCTTCGACCAGGCGTTCGATGTCGACGCTCTGAGCTGCCAGCGCGCTCGGTGCTGCAGCGTCGGCCGACCTGGCAAGGAGCGAGCTCACGCCCAGGGCCAATCCACCGACCGCGATCAGTGCGCTCGCCACGGCCATGACCACTTGCGGGCGACGACGAGGACCATCGCGCAAGAGCTCCTCCAGCTCCGTCGCGAGCGCACGTGCCGTCGCTGGGCGCCTGTCGGCGTCGCGCTCGAGCGCGGACAGCACGATGCGATCGAGACGCGGGGGAATGCCTCCACCCACACTGCGCAGGGACGGACGCGCAGGTGTGATCGTGATCTTTGCCGTGAGCAGGGCCGCGAGCGTCGGCGAGCCACCGGGGCCGAGCGGATGCGGTACCGTGCCGGTCAGTGCCTGGTAGAGCACGACGCCTAGGGAGTAGAGGTCGCTGCGTGCATCAGCCGTCGCGCCGGCAGCCTGCTCGGGCGAAATGTACTCCGGCGTCCCGACCACGAGCGGAGCGCCCCCGTTGGCCTCGGAGCTGCGTTCCAGGCTGCCAGCCACACCGAAGTCGATGAGCTTGATCGCGCCTTGCCCGGTCAGAAACAGGTTACTCGGCGTGATGTCGCGGTGGGTGACGCCGGCGGCGTGGGCAGCCGACAGGGCGTTGGCGGCCTCGATCATCAAGCCTACGGCCTCGCGCCAGGGCAGCGGACCGCGCTCCAGACGCTTCTCCAGGGTCTCCCCCGCGAGGAGCTCCATGGCGCAGTAGCAGCGGCCATCGGCGCTGACGCCGAAGTCGTGAATCTTCACCAAGCCCGGATGGTCCAGACGGGCGACGGAGCGCGCCTCCGCGCGGAACTTCTGCCTGGCCTCTGGCGAGCGCGAGCTCTCTTCGACGATGAGCTTGAGCGCCACCGGGCGCCCCAAATCGACGTGCACGGCTTCCCAGACCTCCCCCATGCCACCACGCGAGAGCACCTTGGTGAGGCGATAGCGGGTCCCAGCGAGCAGGCCGTCCGCCCCCTCGTTCCGCACGGAGTTCGGGGCCGGCGACGGCTCGGGCACGCCCGGTCGGGTCGAACGCGACGAGGCCTCGCTGTCGTCCCGGTGGGCCTCCGCGATGCGACGAGCGAAATCGGCCCGGCTGCGTGCGGGCTCGGCGGGATAGAGCCGTCCCATGAGCTGAGCAATCCGTCCGCGCACGCTGCGATCGCCGTCGGCCAAAGACGGCGCTTGCTTGAGCAGCTCGGCCAGCTCGGCGACGGCGCGGCGCGCGCTCGCGTAGCGCTTGTCCAGATCGCTTACGGTCAGTCGGGTCAAGATGGCGTCGAGCTGCGCGGGGGCCCCGCACTGACGAGCCAGTGCCGGCAGCGGACGCCGACCCTCGGCGACCAGCGCCTGGTGCTCGACGGCGTCGCCTTGCAGGAAGCGATGGCCGGCCAAAAGCTCCCAGAGCATCACGCCGAAGGCGTAGAGGTCGGCCGGAGCGCCGCCCGGGTTCTGGTTGGCCACCTCGGGCGCAACGTAGCCCGGCTTGGCGTACACGATGCCCGATACCGTGCGACTGCGGCGGTTTTCGCCGCGAGCGGTACCGAAGTCGATCAGCTTGAGGTCCCCGGCGTAGCCGAGCATGACGTTTTGCGGGCTCAGATCGCGGTGCGCAATTTCGAGCGGGCGGCCCGAAGCATCGGTCCGCTCGTGCACGTGAGCGAGCGCGTCGCCGAACGAGACGCCCACGGCAACTGCATCAGCCCAAGCGATGGCGACCCCGAGCTGATTGCTGCGCGCCAGCACCTCACCGAGGTGACGGCCTTCGATGTACTCGACCACTGCGTAGGGCGCCCCGTCGTCGGTGGTGGCGCTGTCCAAGATTTGTGCGACGCCCGGATGCTGGAGCTGGGCCTGAATGCGCGTCTCGTCCTGGAAGCGCGCCCGGAAGGAGCGATCGGTCACGTGCTCGCGGCGGATCGTCTTGACCACACAAGGGCGTTCGGCGCCCTCGATGCCGCCCGTGGCGCCCAGATAGACCTCCCCCATGCCGCCGCGGGCCAGGCGCTTGAGCAGAAGGACGCGACCCAGATGGCGCGGCAGGGTGTCCTGGTCGCAGCCGAGCAAGAGCCCCTGGTCTGCGTCGGCTCGGGTCGAGGCTTGCTCCAAATGCTCGCTCATGGGCCCATGGTGCCAATGTAGGATAAAGTGGACAAGAAAACGACCGTCCGTCGGCCGCCTGGCCGAATGGTGGCGGTACGGAAACGAAACAGGTGTCTGGTTGGTTTTCGAGGCTCGGCGACTATGCTCCGCCGCGCCTCCTCGATGACCCCACGCGCACCCGGCTGGACCACGAAGCTCCGGCGGCTCTTCTGGGCCGCCGTGCAGTGCGTGATCGTGCACGGTGTGCTCGGCCTGGCGTCCCCCGCCGTGGCGCTCGCCGACGAGGGCCCCCCGCCGCCCGATCAGCGGGCGGTCGGCATGTGCGGCACCTCCGCCCAGTCGATCGCGGCCCCGCCGCCCATCTACCCCGGAAGCGACGCTGTCGCCGCCCCGTGCGCGCCGCCCACTGAGGAGCTCAAAGACGGCGCCCCGGGCTTGCCCACGGATCGCCCGGCCGTGACCAAGGTGGAGCTGGAAAAGTCGGCCGTTCTCCCGGCGCTCATTCCGTTTCCCCCGCGCACGGCGAGCACGAACCCGGTTTCGGCCGGGTTGCCCAGCCCTGGTGAGGAGCATCGAGCTCGGTCCAAAAGGCCGCCCCGATTCTAGGACGGCCGCGGAGGCCGTCCCCACCCAGCCCATCCCACGCATTTCACACCCGTGCCGGCTGCCTCCATCCTGGCGAGCCGGACCGGGAGGCGGCCGTCAGCCTGCCCCGACTTCGGGAGCGGTCTCTTGCCGCCACGACCAAGCAACGAATCGTCTTCGCGCGAGCGGAGCACCATCAACAAGCAAAAGATCGATAGAGACGGAGAGAGAATCATGAACAAAGGAACTGCAATCGTCGGTTTCTTCATGTCGTTCCTCGCTGGCATGTTCCTCATGTGGGGCATTGCCAAGAGTGGCGGCGTGAACATTGCGGCCGAGAACGCCGCGAACGCTGGGGCTGCCGATCATTCGTCGGCCGTGATCCCGGTGTCTGCCGAAGACCCAACCTGGGGCAATGCCGATGCACCGGTCACCATCGTCGAAATCAGCGACTTCGAGTGCCCGTTCTGCTCGCGCGTGCTGCCGACCTTGAAGAAGATCAAGGCCGACTACGGGCCGGACAAGGTGCGCATCGTGTGGAAGCACCACCCGCTGCCCTTCCACAAGAACGCACGCCCAGCCCACGAGGCATCGATTGCCGTGTTCGAGCTCGGTGGCAGCGAGGCCTTCTGGAAGTTCCACGACCTGGCCTTCGCCAATCGCTCTGGCCTGAACGCCGACAACTTCAAGAAGTGGGCGAAGGAATCGGGGGTCGACCCGGCGAAGATGGAAGAGGCCCTCAAGTCCAAGAAGCAGGGCGCCAAGATCGAAGCCGATATGGCCATGGCCTCCAAGGTCGGAGCCAGCGGAACGCCGGCCTTCCGTATCAACGGCGTGACCTTGTCGGGCGCACAGCCGTTCGAGAAGTTCAAGGAAATCGTCGACCAGCAGCTGGCCGAAGCCAAGAAGCTCGTCGACTCGGGCACCAAGGCAAGCGAGGTCTATCCGACGCTCGTAGCCAAGAACGCCAAGGCCTCGCCCGCTGCTGCTGGCAAGGAAAAGGACGCCCAGGAACCCGCACAGGACAACACCGTGTGGGCAGTCCCGGTCTTCGAGGACGACCCAGTCAAGGGTGGCAAGGATGCGCTCGTCACCATCATCGAGTTCTCCGAGTTCCAGTGCCCGTTCTGCAAGCGCGTCGGTCCGACGGTCAAGCAGATCATGGACACCTACGGCGACGACGTGCGCATCGTGTGGAAGGATAACCCCCTGCCATTCCATCCCCGCGCGCAGCCTGCGTCGAACGCAGCGCGCGAGGTCTTCAAGCAGAAGGGCAACCAGGCCTTCTGGGCCATGAACGAAAAGCTGTTCGAGATTCAGCCGAAGCTCGAGGACGAGGACCTGAAGGCCGTTGCCAAGGAGTTCGGCGTGCCCGAGATGCTGATCGACAGCGCCATCAAGGGCGACCGCTACGCGGAGAAGTTCGAGCAGACCCAAGACCTCGCCACGGACTTCGAAGCTCGCGGCACCCCGCACTTCTTCATCAACGGCATTCGCATGGCTGGAGCTCAGCCGTTCGAGAAGTTCAAGGAAGTCATCGACACGCAGCTAGCCAAGGCCAAGAAGATGGTCGCTGGCGGCGTGCCCCGCGCCAAGGTCTACGACGAGATCCTGAAGGAGGGGAAGTCTCCGCCACCTCCCCCCAAGAAGGAGATCGATGCGGCTCCCGGCGACTCGCCGGTCAAGGGCAGCAAGTCGGCCAAGATCGTCATTCAGGAGTTCTCGGACTTCGAGTGCCCGTTCTGCTCGCGCGTGAACCCGACCATGGTGCAGATCATGGAGAAGTACGGGAAAGAGGTGAAGGTCGTGTGGCGCAACATGCCGCTGCCCTTCCACAAGAACGCCCCCCTCGCTGCCGAAGCTGCGTACGAAATGTACAAGCAGAAGGGCGACGAAGCGTTCTGGAAGTTCCACGACAAGCTCTTTGCCAGCCAGCGTGAGCCGGGCGGCATCGAGCGAGCCAACCTGGAGAAGTTTGCCGAGGAGCTCGGTGCCGACATGGCCGCCTTCAAGAAGGCCCTGGATGAGCGCAAGCACCAAGCGCGCATCGAGGCCGACGCCGAAGCAGGCAAGAAGGCCGGCATCAGCGGTACGCCGGGCTTCGTGATCAACGGCTACTTCATCAGCGGAGCCCAGCCGTTCGGCGCGTTCAAGAAGGCCATTGCCCTGGCCAAGGCCGACCTCTGAGCTAACCCAGTGGTCGTGACGCGAGCGGCACCTCCGGGTGCCGCTCGTTTCTTTTTGTACGCCCGCCCGTCGATCTCGGACGCGAGCACGGCTAGCACAGGGTGCATGTGGCGACGTAGGTTGAGCTGGCTTCTCGCACTCGCGATTTTGGGGTGCTCGAGTGCGCGCCCGCCCGAACAGAAAACTGCGGCCGGCCCGGCAAGCGACCAGGCCTCGCCTGCGGCAGGCATCCTCGCCCCCGGCGAACCGAGGACTCCCGTACCCGTGGAAGCCGACGACGCTCGGCTCGGCTCCCCGACGGCGCAGGTGACCGTGATCGCGTTCTTGGACTATTCGTGTCACGGCTGTCGGGAGACGTTTTCGCACTTGCTGGCGTTGCGCGAAAAATACGACGCCGAGACGCTGCGCATCGTCTTCAAGCACCTGCCGCTGACGGCGCACCCCATGGCGCTGCCTGGTGCCATCGCGGGACAGGCCGTCAGTGACGAGGCGGGCGCCGATGCCTTCTTTGCCTTCTCTCAGCGCCTTTTCGAGCACCAAGAGGAGATCAGCTACGTCACCCTCGCTGACTGGGCAGAGGAAGTCGGTGTCCCGCGCTCGGTCTACAACGAAGCCGTCTCGTCGGAGCTGACCTTGCAGCGAGTATCGGGCGACGCACACCTGGGCATCGAGCGCGGCGCAGAGGGGACGCCGTTCGTCCTCGTCAACGGTCGTTTGGTGGGATCGCCCACGGTTCTGACCGAGCTCGTCCGAGTCATCGATGCCGAGCGCCCTTACCTCGACGTGCCGGCGAAGGACTGGCCGACGCGCTATGCGGCTCGCGTCCAGGACAACGCCGGGGAGGCGCTGACTGCGGCTCTCTTGGCCGACGATCCGCTCGATTACCGAGTGCCCGTGGGCACGTCGGCCAAGTTGGGCAGTGCCGAGGCCCCCGTCACCCTGGTGGTCTTCACCGACTACCAATGCCCCTACTGCAAGCGCGCGGACGGCACGCTGCGTGAGCTGTTGCGACGACATCCGGGCGAGCTGCGACTCGTCCACAAGCATTTGCCCCTGCCCTTCCACCACGCGGCGCGACCCGCAGCACGCCTGGCCGAAGCGATTCGCATGAGCGCGGGAGACGAGGCGTTCTTCGCCGTATCGGCCGAGCTATTCGAGCGGAGCCCAAAGCTCGGCCGGGAGGTGCTGGTCGAGCTCGGCCGCCGCCATGGTCTCGCCGAAGGCGCGGTGGACCAGGCAATCTCGGGCCAGAATCCGGACGTCGAGAAGCAGATCGACCTGGATCTCGAGCTCGCCGATGACGTCCTTGCGGAGGGCACGCCGCACAGTTTCATCAACGGCAAGCGCATCAGCGGCGCGCGCCCGCTCGAGCATTTCGAGGCGCTGTTCGTGCACGAAAAGCGCCGAGCCGAGGCGCGCGTGGCCGAGGGGGTCGGCCGCGGCGCCGTCTACGCCGACCTGCAAAGCGCCGCCGTACAGCCCGGGGCCCCTGCACCGATCGCTGCCGCTCCCGCCATCGAGCCCCGGAGCCCGACGCGCGGACCGACCGCTGCACCGGTCACCATTCATGTCTTCTCCGACTTCGAGTGCCCGTACTGCCGCAATGCGGAAGCGACGCTCCTCGAGCTCGAGCGGCTGCACCCGGGCCAGCTGCTCGTCGTGTGGCACGATCGACCCCTCGAATTTCACCCGCAAGCGCGTCCCGCTGCGCGCGCGGGGCGCGAGGCGATGCGACAGGGCGGAGCGACCGCCTTCTGGAAGCTGCAGGCGCTGCTGTTCGGCCTGGATCAAGAAAAGGCTGCGGTCAGCCGTGCCGACCTGCTCGCTCACGCCAAGACCCTCGGACTCGACTCCGTGGCGATGGAGAAGGCCATCGACTCGAGCAGTGGAGACGCGTCCATCGATCGCGACATCGATTTGGCCACATCGCTCGGCTTCCTAGGGACGCCTGCGTTCTTGATTGGTCGCTACCCGCTCACCGGAGCCCGAGACTTACGCCATTTCGAGCGCCTCGTAGGCCTGGCCCTCGCTGAACACTTCGCTGAACAGCGGGGCGGCGGAGCGCCCGCGCGCTGACGCTCACGGCGAGCCCGCAGCCGACGTACCACCGGTGGCGGCCTCGCCCGTCTCGGGCAAGACAGCGCGCTTTTTGATGGTGCTGATGGCGAATGCGAAGAGGCCGCCAGTGCGCAGGCACGGGTAGCAGTCGTCTTTTTTCTTCGGGCCGCACCCGGTCTTGGATTCGAGGGCCTCGAGTCGCTCGACGGCCCGCATGTCCCCCTGCAGGGCCGCACGCTGGACCACCTCGAGCATTGCCTCGCAGCTCTGCGATTCCGCGCGGGTCAGGTCGATCAAGAGCAGGAGTCCCGGCGACGCGACCGCGCGCACGGAATCGGACAGGAGAAACTGGTTCGCCTGCTGCTTGACCCGGGGCTTGACGCCGCCCTTGGTGCTCAGATCGTAGATGATGTCGGCGCCTTCGCTTCCCATCGGCCCTTCGAGCAGGCGGAAAGCGGCCGAGGTGGCGGTGCCCTGGGCCGCGCGAAACAGCGCACCGCGAATCGACTTGTTCTCGTTCAGGCGCGGATCGAGCTCGAGTGCGTGGCGCGCCGCGTCCACGGCTTCCTCGTACTTCTCGGTCTTGGCGAGCTCCACCGACAGGACGGCGTGGATGCTGCCTTCCGCCGGATGCTTCTGGGCCAATGCCTGGAGCGCCTCGACTCCGCTCGCCCGAGCCACTTCGGTCGCGTGCAGCAAGTCGACCTCCGTTGTGGCGGGCGGCGGCGGTTCGGGCGCAGGCGGAGCGGGCGCCAGCGCTGCCGGGGCCGGGCTGTGCTTCTCGAGGTAGGTGAGACCAAGCACCGCACCGCCGCCACCGAGGCCAGCCAACGCCAGCGCGAGCAGAATGCCCCGTCCCCGTCTGTCACTCCGCCGCCGCGCCGGTGCTTTGGCGACCGGCGCCTGGCTCGAGGCCGGAGCCAGCATTCTTGGATCGTCCAAATGCGATGACAGCATCCGACGCCGCGCCGGATCGCCGCTGGTCGCTTCGACCAGGATGCGTAACTTCTCGATGACCTCACGCGCCGTAGCGATGCGAGCACTCACGTCCGTCACCAGCATTTGCCGAATGAAAGCTTCGACGCCGGGGGGCACGACGACGCCAGTCCGCTCTTTGATCAACGGGATCGGCTGCGACAGCTGCTGACCGAGGAGCCCCGTGACTGGCCCACCGTACGGGCGCTGCCCCGCCAAGAGCTCGTAGAGAATGACGCCGAGCGCGTAGATGTCGGCGCGGGCGTCGACCTCCTGGCCGAGGGCCTGCTCGGGGGCCATGTATTCCGGCGTGCCGTACACCATGCCGATCTGGGTGATCGGGCGGTCGCCCTGGACGGCAGCAGCCGGCACCTTGGCAATGCCGAAGTCGAGAACCTTCACGAAGTCGCGGCCGCCGTCGCGCTCGACCAAGAGCACGTTGTCCGGCTTCATGTCGCGGTGAACGATGCCGCGCCCATGCGCCGATTCGAGCGCCGAGGCGATCTGTAGCCCGATCTCCAGCGCGCGCTCGAGCTTCTGGGGACCTTCGTCGACGAGCGCGCTGAGGGGGCGGCCTTCCACGTACTCCAGCACGAGGAAGACGGTGCCGTCCGGCAAGGTGCCGAAGTCCGTACACGATGCGACGTGGGGATGGTCGATGTGGGCCGCCGCATGTGCCTCGCGCTCGAAGCGCTGCACGATCTCCGGCACGCTCGACAGCTCGCGATGCATGAGCTTGATGGCCACGCGCTTTTTCATCAGCACGTGTTCCCCGCGGTACACGCGCCCCATCGCGCCTTCGCCGACGAGCGCGTCCACGCGGTAGCGCTCGGAGATTACCGTGCCGATCAGGCTGTCCTCACTCACGTGTGCGCGAGTCTAGCAGGCACGGATCGGATTTCGTGGCGCCCGCGCCGCGAGAGCGTCTGGAAGCGTCGAATCGACCGGCCGTCGCGAATCCTCGACGGCGGCCGGGGCCTTGTGGGTGAGCACGTAGAAGAGCCCGAGGACGACCAAGGCGACCAGCGCAATCAGGAACCAGTGCCGACCGGGACCCTTGCTCGCCTTGACCGGCGAACCTTTGACGTGGGACGCGGCCCCACCCTTCGCCTCGCGCGCGAGGGCGCCGGAGTCGGATGGGCCCGGATCGGACGCCGCTGCCGATTCGATGTTCGGGCTGCTCGACTCGTCGACGCCCGGCGGCGTCACACCTTCGGGCACTGGAGCTTCAGCGGGAGCGGGTGGCGGCGTCGAGGGCGCATGCTCGGGAAACATGCGGCGGGACTTGGGCGGGATCGAAGCCGGCGACTGTTCGAAGGCACTCGGGCCGCCGTGACCGCGGTTCTCGACCAGGCGTTCGATCACTGCATGTGAGGCTTCGTCGATCTTGATGAACTTGATGCCCATGCCAGCCGGTGCGTTCTCGGCGGCTTGATCGCCCTCGCGCTTCCACACCACGCGCCCCACGCCCTGCATCAAGCGCTGCTCTTCGGCGATCTTCACCTCGAACTTCAGCAGCGTGCCGGCTGGAAACGGGGACGGGGTCTTGATGAACATCCCACCTCGACTCACGTCGTAGGAGTGATGCTCGATGAATTCGCCGAGGGTCGCGCTGCGATAACGCACGGTCATCGAAAGCACTTTCGCTCGAGGCTCTCTACGGGTGTTCTGAACCATCGATTGATGTAGGTGGAGCGGCCACACTGGCCTCCACAAAGGCTGCTGCATGGTAGGCGCTTCTCGCCCCAAATCCCAACTCTTGGGCCGAAGTGTCTGCCCGGCCACCCCAGACCGGTGATGCCCGTGTTACACTGCCGGTTCAATGGCACTCGGCCACTTCCGCGCCCACCAACGCTTCCAGGTGGACTTGCCCGTTCGTGCAAGTGCCCGCGGACGAGCGCTCAGCGTGATCGGGAGCATGGTCGACCTGGGCCTCGGGGGCGGCGCCTGCATCCTCGACGAACCGCTCCGACTCGGCGAAGAGGTCTTGCTACTGGTCGCCGGAGAGCCCGCCACCGAGATCGTGGCCACCGTCGCCTGGGTTGGTTGGGGGGAGGCGACCGCCGCCCGGGTCGGTTTCCAGTTTGCGGACGACGCGCTCGATCGGGTTGCCGAGCTGCTCGAACGGGTGCTCCCTCACGAAGACGTGGGGACCTGAGCCGTCCCTGGTCACGCCGTCAGAAGTCGTCTTTCCATCTGCGCAGGGCAGCGAAGACTCGCTCGGGCAGGCCATCATCGAGATCCACGGAGCGCCCCACCTCGGGCCGATCGACGCGCAGGAACGGATTGGTGGCGAGCTCCTCCGCCACGGTCGCGGCGGCGCAGAAATGCCCGGCCCGCCGGGCCTCCCGCACCCTGGCGAGCCGCCGAGCGACGTCCGGGTTCTCGGGCTCCACGGCAGCGGCAAAGCGCAGATTCTTCTCCGTGTACTCGTGTCCGCAATAGATGATCGTGTCCTTGGGGACCGTCGCCACGAGCTTGCACAGCGACGCGTGGAGGTCGGCCGCCGTGCCCTCGAAGAGACGGCCGCAGCCGGCGCAAAACAACGTGTCCCCGGTGAAGAGCGCATCGTCCATCCAATACGCGACCGCGCCCGAGGTGTGCCCCGGCACGTGGAGCGCTCGCAGGCTCACGCCCGCTACTTCGAAGAGCTCGCCGTCTTCGACCGTACGCGTCAAATGCGGAACGCGATCCCGATCCGTCGCGTGAGCGACGACCTCCACGCCCGGACGCCACAGCTGCGCATTGCCGCCAACGTGGTCCCGATGGTGATGAGTGCACAGGATGGCGGCGAGCTCGAGCCCACGCTGCGCAAGCGCGACGCGCACCGGCTCCGCTTCGCCGGGGTCGACGACCAGGGCTCCCCCGGCACCGTTGGGGATCAGGTAGGCGTAATTGTCGGCCAGGCAGGGGACGGCGGAGATCATGTTCACGATAATATTTCTGGTGCCCTGGAAAGGGCTTCCCTTCTGAATGGATTCCGGGGGTTGTTCGCGCGCCTCGTGAAGGCCGGCGTGGTAGGGAAGCAAGGGTCCCTACCGCACCCTACTGCCGCATCATGTCACGACTCGCTTCACCCCTCTTTGGCCTCACTTCCCTGCTCTGCTCCACGTCGATCCTCGCCGGCTGCTCCGCCGGCGCGGACCCCTACGCCACGGGCGGAGCGTCCCCTGGAACCGGTTCCGCACCGGGGACCGGTGGCGGTGGTGGACTGGTCATCGGCTCCGGTGGTGGCGGCAGCGGGATCGATCCCGGTGGACTCGATCCCGGCACGCCGGACGCGGGCGCCTTCCCGGCGGCGCCCATCATGGATGGCACCATCGACCAGGCGGCGACGGCGGCCTTCACGGCGGACGGCGCCTTCGCGGGCAGCTCGCTCTGCGTGTTCGAGCCGCACCTGTCGGACGCCAAGGGTGCTGGCGCGATGTACCCGATGAACTGGCTCCGCCCGCGCTTCCGCTGGCAGGGGATGGGCAACGAGACACTTTACGAAATCCGGCTCAGGGCAGAGGGCCAGAACAACGACCTCGTCGTCTACACCCAGTCCACGCAGTGGCTGATGCCGCAGGACCTATGGGCGACCATCGCCAAGGGCGTCCAAAATACCGACATCACCGTGATCATCCGCGGTGTGTCAGGCGGCACGTTGAACGGCATGAGCGGCACCTTCCGCATCACCCCGGCGCTCGCGGGCGGCTCGATGGTGTTCTGGGGCACGGAGAGCTCCGTCGTGGCCGCAGGCAGCAGCCGCCTGTACGGCTTCACGGTCGGCGACGAGGCCGTGGTCGATACCCTGGATGCGAGTCAGGTCACCAGCATCGACCGCGTGTACAGCTCACAGGGAACGGACTTGCGCGGCGAAGTGAACGGCGAGAACAACGACGGCACCTACATCGCCGGGTTCGAGGACGGTAAGGCCCGCTGCATCGGCTGCCACACGGCCGCCCCGGACGGCAAGGCGATGATCTTCACCGACGACTACCCTTGGGACGTCGGCGTCGCCTCGGTCGAACCCACGACGCTCGGCAGCGCCCCCACCTACGTGACGGCGCAGGCTCGGCAGTTCCTCAAGATGCCGTTCCTCGGGACCGGCACCATGCTGCCGTCGGCGTTCGCCAGCGGCGATCGCACGCTGATCACGAGTATGGGTCGTCGCGACGATCCGACGACGCTCTACATCAACTACGGCTACCCCTGGACCGACATCGACCCGCCGACGGAGGCAGCTTTCGAGCCCTACCTCCACGACCTGATCTGGATCGACCTGCAGACCACGGTGGCCGTTCCGGACACGCTGCCTGCGGCGACCGGAGACGCGACCGGTAACCCGCCCTGGGACATCTACTACACCGGGCCCGAGCGCCGTCAGGCCGCCGTCGATCGCGGCGAGATCATCCTCGCGGCCAAGGGGACGGCCTGGGGTGTGCTCGTCTCGGAGGCCGGAAAGAGCATCACCAATCCGTCCGCTTCCAAGAACAGCCTGAAGATCGCCTACAACGTGAGCGACTCGTCGGTCGACGGTCATCCGGACTGGCACGGCAACACCGCCGACATCAAGATCGTGGAGCTCGCCTCCCCTCGTGCCACCGGCACTGGCGTCGCCCTCCAAGGCGCGTCCGACCCGGCGTTCCTCGAGTACTACCCGGCGTTCTCGCCCGACGACACGTTCGTCGCGTTCAACCGCGCGCCCAGCCCGACCAACACCTCGCGCTGCCGCCAGGGCAATCCCACCGTGCGCACCGACCCCGATTCGGCCAAGTGCGACAACTCGACGGCGCAGCTCGGCGCCAACCCGGACGGCCCCTACTACAACCGCAATGGCGAGATCTACATCGTGCCCGCCGCTGGTGGCGCGCCGCATCGCTTGCGCGGCAACGACCCGCCCGTCTGCGGCGGTGAGGTCAGCCCCGGCGTACTCAACAGCTATCCCAAGTGGTCGAGCGCCGTGCGCACGGACGAGGCCACCGGCAAGAAGTACTACTTCGTGATCTTCTCGTCGGCGCGCGACTATCCGGACACCTTCACCCTCGCCCCGACCGCGTTCACCCCGCCGATCGCCAACAAGTCGTCCCAGCTCTACATGAGCGTCGTCGAGTACGATCCCACCGCAGGAACCACAACCTCGTACGCGGCCATCTACCTCTGGAACCAGAACTACCTGTCGACGGGTAACGGCGCCTACGAGGCGCTCAAGACGGCAAACCTCACGCCTGCTTGGGAAGACTTCACGATTCCCGCGGTGCCGCCGGTCATCGTCGTGAAGTAAGAGCGGCTTACTTCGCCACCAACACGGCCCCAGCTTCTCCTTGCGGAGCTGGGGCTGTTTCGTTTTCGAGGTGCCGATGTCGCGACAAGAGCGCATACAGGGCCGGCACGAGGAAGAGCGAGAGGAACGTTGCCGCCAGAAGGCCACCCACCACCGCGATGCCGAGTGATTGCCGGCTACCCGCCGCTGCTCCCAAGGACAGCGCAATGGGCAAGACGCCCAGGATGGTGGCGAGGCTCGTCATCAGGATGGGCCGGAAGCGCTCCACGGCTGCCGCCAGTGCCGCCTCGACGCGATCGACGCCTTGCTCACGCTTCTGGTTGGCGAACTCGACGATGAGGATGCCGTTCTTCGTCACCA
>Ga0164309_10000841_pt1 | contig 15987 bp, 20 predicted proteins | sample Whisoiple_247_MG_FD_109984 | JGI IMG/M metagenome (GOLD analysis project Ga0164309, IMG submission 109984) | Soil microbial communities amended with fresh organic matter from upstate New York, USA - Whitman soil sample_247_MG | ecosystem: Environmental > Terrestrial > Soil > Unclassified >...
TAGAGATCAGTATAGGCGCGGCTATAGTCACAATACAAACAGATCCTATGGCAATCGAAGTTATGGTAGTGACGGTAGTCGAAGTTATGGTAGCGGCGGTAATAGATACGGTAGAGATCAGTATAGGCACAGCAATAATGCCCAACATTTCAGGTGAATATGGCTTTCAAATGACTGCCCTATAACTAAACTTGTAACTGACTGCCTACCATATAGCTCGACTTACTGTTTTTACCCTCATTTTTTAAGAAATCTGATATTATTTACTAGGTTCTCTTGTCGATATGATCCGTTAGGAAATCCTAAAAGATTGGGTGGGGTGACATTGCTTCAGATAGCCTTGACAATATAACCAAGTTCTTTCAACTTGTTTAAGATTGCTCAGCCGATACTGGAAGAACTAATTCGGCTATAGACATAGGGAATAACGTTGCTATCGGTAAATATATATCTGAAAAAAAGAATTATGTATTAGATGCGCTATATTGAACAGGATGATTCTTTTGTTAAAATTGCTAACTTGATCGGAGGGGAGGAATACTTAAAAGTTGCACGCTCTCTCTTAAGTACGGAAGACGCTACTGATGAGGAAATTGCAGGAGCTACGGGCCTTAGAATTAATGTAATAAGGAAAGTCTTGTACGACATGTTTGGAAAGGCACTAATTACCGGTATACGAGTTAAGGATGAGAAGAAAGGTTGGTTTGTATATAGATGGCGTGCAAAAGGAGATCAGGTCGATAATTTTATAGACAACCAGAAGAAAAAAATTCTAGATAGATTACAAAAACGTCTCGAATATGAAGAATCTTCCGAGTTCTATCACTGTGGTAACAAAGATTGTCCTTATGTAAAGTTCGATTCTGCTATGGAAGTTTTCTTCAAATGTAGCAATTGTAAAGAACCATTGAACATGATAGACAATAGCAAAATTAAAGAAGCTCTAAGATACAAAATTCAACAAATATCGAATGATGTATCATTAAGGAGATAGACGATATGATTAAATTATCTGGGCATAAGTAGTTAAACCCCTCAATCGTATGAAGGCTAAACTCGTACTGATCAGCCAAGTCATAAAGCACAACCACTGTAATTAATAATTTTCATAATGATGATTTTTATAACATGTAGTACAAGACTATCTCACCACCGTCTTGTTTGACAATCTTTTTTAACTTCATCCTTATTCCCTCGGACATTCTTGAATATCCGTATCCTTCAACGATAGTAGTAGCTGATCTGCCACCTACGATCCTTGGTGCTATTGTTACAATCAATTCATTGACGATACCCAATCTAAGAACAGACCAATTAATTTCGCCACCCCCTTCGACAAGAATTTTTTTGAATCCCATTTTTTTTAATCGTGCAAACACCATTTTCAGATTGACGTCTTCTGTTCCTGCAGTCATGACCATTGCGCCAGTATTTCGTATCTTCTTAATTCTCATACTTTTCGCTCTTCTCGTTACAGCGATTATGGTCCTGACTTTATAAGCAGATTGTAAAATCCTTGATTGCAGTGGTATTCTCGCTGTACTGTCTATTATTATCCTAGTAGGTTCTCCTCTATCTCTCTGTACCTTGTCAAGCCTAGCTGTGAGTCTTGGATTGTCCATAAGAACAGTTGATATACCTACCATAATGCCGTCTACTGATGATCTTATCGTATGAACCCTTCGTAGGTCCTCCATCGACGACACTGTAGAATTTCCTGTTATCGTTGCAATTTTACCGTCAACCGTCATGGCTGAATTGATTATCACATACATGTTTTATAGATCCGATCCGTTAACGAATCTACCAGAGATCATGACACCTTTGATCGAATTTTGGTTTGCTCTGTGGACTATTGAGGCATATGGATCATGTATTGGATACAATTCTATGCTAGTCTTATCAAGAAATATGAAATCAGCAGATCTGCCGATTTCGATGCACCCTGAATTGAGGTGGAGTATTTCAGAAGCATTGATGGTAGCCATTTTCAGCACATTCTTTGCATCTAAATTTATTCCGCTTGACCTAGAGGTCTTCCAAATGTAGTCCATTTCTCGAAACATATCAGGACTATTTATCATTATGTTGTCAGTACCGATTGCGACTTTACATCCACTTTTTAACATATGTGTAATCCGTGGGATCCCGCAACCTAGGACTCCATTGGCACGGGGACAGACTACAATTCCTATTTCATTCTTGGCTATCAACGAAATATCCTCATCGGTTGCCTGAGTCATATGAACCACAAAATTAGGTTTCAGATGTTTAACTATCCTATAAACTTCAGTCTTACCAGTTCTACGTAGAGAGAATTCTACTGTGCTTTTAGATTCTGCAGCATGAATTCCTAATTGAATATTTTTGGTCCTATTTTTAGGGCCATCTGATTTCGAGAGTTTGTTTATTAATTTGTTGTATTGTCTTAATGATGAATCGGTATTTTCATTTGCGCCACTTATCCCGAACCCATGGCTAACATTCAAAAGATTAGTTGCTATCTCTAACACTTTAACTGGGAGTTTGCTTTTTTTTATTGGCTGCACATTCTTGTCTTCATGCTGTCCATTCCGATCTATATCAAAATAATATTCTACTCTTCCAAGTATTAAACACTTTATCGGGAGATCGAAAATTGCATTTCTAAGAATTGCTACACCTTCTGTACCACCTTCTCTGAAATCTACGAATGTTGTTATCCCATTCTTCATCATGGATATCGCCGATGCCCTCATCAAAGTACTCAAATGTTGTGAATTGCTTTTTTCAAGTATTTTCTTTTTTATTCCTCTCATAGGATGAACCGCTTCTAGACCACGATCAGTTGCCATGTCTTTTCCGATGGAATCCCCTATGTGAGTGTGGGCATTAATAAATCCAGGTACTATCAAATAACCCTCGGCATCTAGAATGTTTAAAAATTTATAATTATCATTACTCTCATATTTTGCAGCGCTAGCCTTCTTAATTATTCCATCCTTACCTACTTCGATAAATCCAATGTCTATATAATCTAGGTTTTTTCCAAGTAATAAGCTCGCATTTTTTATGACTAGAGACATTGTATTTCATAGATTGGCTGAACCTTTCCACTTTTTCGCATGTGTCGAATGGTGTCCAATGCTCTCGTCGAAGCTTCAGCCGCTCCTTTGCCTGTCCTGCCTATGCCTATTCCGCAGTTTAGTTTAACTCCAAGATCCGTGCTGATATCATTAATAATTCGCTGTATTTCATTATCAGTTGCATCATTAGTTATTACCATGAAATTGTCTCCTCCAAGAAAAAATGTTAACGATTCAATTTTAAGAAATTCGTCAGATAACCTTGAATATGTCTTTATGACAAGTGAGGTAACCTCATAAGGCGATAGCTGATTACTAATCGTAGATGATCCATCTATATCTATGTGCATTATCTTCACATGATTATCTTTTGAATTCGAGTTCACTGCATCATTTAAATTTCTGGCAAATATCTTGTGCCCATCGACTTGTATTATCCCACTTCTTCTAACTTCATAGGCATCCAAGTTTGCTTTATATGGTGTATCACCGCTTCCAATCGCCATTGACATATTCAGGTTGGGATATGACTTTGCAAGTTCTAAATCGATGGGTATATGACCATGAACTGAAAGACAATTAGTAACAGCAAAATATTCGTCGAATCGATTACTATATGCGATGCAATCCCTTTGTGAAAATAGTCGTTGAATATCATAATATATCCTTGCTTGAAGCATCTGTAGCTGAGACTCTCTATCTGTGCCCAGTGTGGATGTCCATAGACCGTATCCATCAATACGGATGATACAGAGTTGGACAGTCATTTTATTATACTCACTGAATTCATAGTATATGACTTCAGTTTCTCGTTCCTAATCTTTCTCATTCTAAATACCATTTTTATAGCAGCATCGACTGCACGCATTGGAATAATTTCTATTCTTTCCATCGCCTGTTCGATTGTCATACTCGGCCCTGTAACCCCCAGAGAAACTGGCTTACCAGATCGCAAGGATAAATCAGCAATTAGTCTAGCAACATTGCCTGCTATAATCTCATCATGACCTGTTTCTCCTTTGATTACTGCTCCCAGAGTTACCACGGCATCGACATCTTTTTTTTTCAGTAATTCTCCAATCATAAGTGGCATATCGAACGATCCCGGGACGTAACAAACGTATCGTATTGAAGCATCTGCTCTCTTGATGTATTGCTTTGCTCTGGCCAACATTTTGTATGTGATTTCGTTATTAAATTCAGAAACAACGAGGCCCAACTTAGCTTTCAACTTTTGAAACCTCACTGTATCTCTTTAATAGCTCTGCATCGAGAATACATAGATTGTTCTCTTCAGCATACTTCTCTGCTTTAGTAACGGATAATGATCTATAAGTTTCTGAATCTAGCATTTCACAGATTGTAACAGCATGAACCAGACCGGCCAATTGGGCGAGATATATGCACAATTCTGTGTGTCCAATCCTTTCACGTAATAACCCTTGTGAGGCAATTAATATCGGCACATGACCAGGTGAACGAAAACATGTGGCAAATTCTTCTACTCCTGAGGTATCAATATTGTTACAAACCGCAGCCATTTTCGAAATGGTAAGTGCTCTATCGGTATCAGTAATGCCTGTAAATGTGTCCCGGTGGTTGACGGCAATCGAAAACGATGGCCTGTCTCCATAAGGTGATATACCAGATGCCAATTTAGAATATAAAGGATTGATTTTTGCCATCAACTCCATTATACTATACATGTATATCAGCCCTAATTTGATCGCGTATCTATTTGAGATAGCTAGACATATTAATCCGCCCGCAGCCATTCTCATAGTTGAGATATGTTCTGGTTTAACATATTCAGCAGGAATTACCATATCAACTTCGTTCTCACGTCCTTTATCGTCATGAACGAGAATGAATTGACCACATCTTAACGCTGCGATCGCTTCTTCTATCGAATGCAACACTTCAATGAAATATTCACGATTTTATATAGTTTACTAAAAAAGGAGTTGTTACCACTACTTTGGTTGATGAATATTGACATACCTGCTAACAACATCTATTTCGATGTTAACTGCATCGCCTTTGGATTTCTTCCCAAGAGTGGTAACAATCGCAGTATGAGGAATTATAGCCACCGAGAAACGATTGTGCTTTACATCAACAACCGTCAAACTTACTCCATCTATAGCTACAGATCCTTTAGGGACTACATAACGTAATAACTTTCTATTCATTAATCTTATCCATATTTTTTTCCCATCTGAAAGGTTAATAACATTCTCAATTCTACCAGTTCCGTCAATATGGCCCAAGACCAAATGACCTTCTATCCTATCCCCAAACCGCAGACACCGCTCTACGTTTACCTTTTTATCTGTTCCTAACGACCCGAGGGCAGTTCGTCTTATAGTTTCACCTACGATATCAAAATCAGCATAATGTTTATAGTTAATCTTTGTTACGGTCAAGCATATGCCATTAATGCTTATACTATTGCCAACTTTTATCCCATTTCCTAATCTGCCTAAATCGACTGTAATTTTCATCCCAGCCGCTCGCTTTCCATTTTCGAGCTTTGTGATTGACTTGATACGAGCTGTGCCTTCTATTATGCCAGTAAACATATCTCATCTCCTCATCTCGTTCATTGTATGCAATGAATAGATATCACTTCATATTTAATGAGTTTCAACTATGGAAAATAGAGAAAAAATTAAAGTTCTGAGTACGGCTGCGAGTCCTCATTAATGTTATTTAATATCGTCTTTGCGTGTTTGTAATGTACTGCATCTATCATCTTACCATCAATCCTGACTGCACCGGTTTTACTCCTCTTTTCCATGGATGGTCCTAGGGACTCTATTATTTTCTTGGCCCATTCCACTTCATTCTTACTGGGAACAAATATCTTGTGAACTGGTTCAATCTGAGTAGGATGAATGATGCACTTTCCTACATAGCCCAATCTCCTCGCAAGGATGGTATCGTTTATTAGCCCATTCATATCATCTACGTTCTGCCAAATAGCATCGATCGCAGCAACTCCAGCTGCCCTTGCATCCACCGGAATTTTGGCCCTTGCATATGAATATTCGATTCCACCATTTTCAACATACTCAAGATGCATATCATTAAGAAAATCGAAAACACCAAACACCAATAGATTCACTCGAATATCTGACTTTGCTATCGAATACGCATTTACAACTCCTTTGGCTGTTTCTATAGATGGCACCACCTTTATAACATCATGCCCGATTTTTCTCTCTGTTTCAAGTCTAGAAATAAACGATGATATTTCGCTGATTTCAGTATTATCACTGACCTTTGGTATGACGACGCCAGTAATTCCTTTCTGTATTACTGCCGTAAGGTCTGTGAATAGATGTCCAGAATCATATGAGTTTGTCCTGACGTACAAACTGAATGTATTTTTGAAATCATCTGTTTGGCTGATGGCCTCTCCTATCATTTCTCTTGCAGAAGATTTCTCGTGATAAGGTACTGAATCCTCTAGATCAAAACATACAATATCTGCATTTGATTTTTTAGCACTACTAATAAATCGTGCACTGTTACCAGGAACAAAAATTAGTGTTCGATTCATTGGAACACGTCTGGAATTATAGTTTTTGTGGGGTAGTAACTATCTTTCCTATTTGTTCGGCCTTGGCCATCATTTCATGCCCTTTAACCATATCTTCAAATGGCAAAACTGTGCCTATCACTGGCTTTATTCTTTCTTCACTAGTCCAATATATGACTTGCTCTAATTCAGCTTTTGTTCCCTGGGTCGATCCTAATAGATTCGTGCCTTTGAAGAAAAGGTATCGTAAATCAATTGTTGAATCATAACCTGTGGTTGCACCAGTTGCTACAAGTGTCCCTCCCATCTTAAGAAGTCCTACTTCATATGGGAACGTCGTTTTGCCAATATGTTCGAAGACTACGTCTACCCCTTGTTTTTTTGTAATCTCTCTAACCTTTTTATACCAATCTTGCTCCCTATGATTTACTACATGATCTGCACCAATTTCTAGGCATTTATCCATCTTTTCTTTATTACCCGCCGTTGCTATTACAGGGCAATTAAATAGCTTTGCGATCTGGATTCCTGCCATGCCTACGCCACTAGTCCCTCCCATTATCAAAACCACCTGGCCTGGTCTTATTTTTGCTCTTCCAACCAACATGTGCCATGCAGTCATCCCAACCATTGAAATCGCCGCAGCAGATTCAAAGGAAACGTTATCAGGGATTTTTGCTACGTTTACTTCTGGCAAATGTGTATATTGAGCGAAGCCCCCCCAAAGCGGACCTGTTTGAAAACCCCAAATTGTTCTATCTGCACAATCATATTCTCTACCAGATGTACACATCTCGCATACCCTGCAACTCATGTTCGAATGGGATACTATTCTATCTCCAACTCGTATGTGCAACACATCTTCACCAACTTCAACTGCCGTGCCTGCTACATCACTTCCAGAGATGTGCGGGAGTGGAGTCTTGATGGGATCGCCCCAAATTGCCCATAAATCATTGTAATTATATGATGCTGCCTCTACCTTAATCATGATTTCGTTAGGCTTCAATTTCGGCATATCTATAGCTTCTATCTTAACAACGTTTGTCGGATCCTTATTATATTCCCTGAATACGGCTGCCTTCATGAACTTTGAAGCGCAACTTATACTTAATATAGTTAACTCGCCCAAACGACGATCGTTTAGTTTAATGTACTTTCAGAGACAAAAAATAAGGGCACTATTAAGCTTGCTATCGTCTATCTATTCTGAATTCTTTTTTAGGTTGTTGTAGACTAAGCAAAACTTGCTTCAGCTCGTTATCATTTAGTGGTCTATTTAGCCTCCCAGATGAAGCTGCATTAATTAAATAATTCTCAACTGCCATAGCGAGTTCCGGTTTAACTATTCTTATATTCGCTAGCCGCTGTCTTGCATTGGGATCCAATAGAACCGTCAAGACGCGCTGTCGCATAGCTGCTGCTTCGGCCTCACGCCTCTTCGAGTCTTCGTCACTTGGCTGAGATTGAGGTACAGACACAGGATGACACCCTTCCTATTAGATTCTATCAGGCGTATCTTTGCAATCCCGGACGACTACCCGCGAATTCCTTGTAGATCTCTGTTGCTAATCTGTCAACTTTTTTCATGCCTTCATTGGAGATGATTCTGCCATTATTTTTTTTAGTTATATAACCAGACATTTCCAACTGTTGTAATGCCCTACGAATAATTGCACCACCTGCGTCCCTATGATGATCTAAATAATACCCTATGCGTTTCCGGCCACCGTACATGCTCTTGAGGTCCGAAACTCCTACAGGTCCACGTATGTAGACCTTCCTGACTAGAGACGCACATCTGATATACCACCAATCTTTATCCTGAGGAACCTTCTCTACGTGTGATCCTGTTTTTACAAATGCGGCCCAGCCGGGTTGCTCAATTTTCTTATCTTTTTTTAACTGGTCGGCCAGCCGTATAATTAGATGGTTTGCTGGTATATCGTAAGCCTTAGCCATAATGATACTGATTAATCACTCTACATTTCCCTTATAAACTCTTTTTTTATCAATAGAAATGTACTTAGGATCTAGGTTTAATGATCTTTCTGTACACATAACCACACCTTAAACAGGTAATTCTTATCCCTTTAATCCTATATCTACCAATCCTGATTCTGCTGTTTCTGCCAGGAATGATAAAATATTTGCATTTTTTACAATACAACTGTCGAATTTCATAATCAAGTTTTAACCGAACTCGCATTGCAATTTTTTTTGCTAGTTGGGCTTGAGCGTTTGCGAGATCTTCATTGATTCTAGAATAGTCTAAAGCATTAGCTACTACAATATCTATCCTTTCTCTCCCAATTTCTCTTGCGAGTTTTTTCTTCACATGGATAGGCTGAGTAATAGAAATAGGAAATAAATCCTTTGCCGCTAATTAACAGTGTTGAATGCAAGTCGAATGGTTAGGAGTCGGTACGAAGATAGATTGTATGTTTTGAAATCAGTAATTTGGTGTACAGTCTTGCTAGAGTATTTGAGAAGGTCAATTGCCGGAAGTCATTGGACATGTACATTCTGCGGATTGATTGATACATATTGTTGTGGCATTGGTATCTGCGAATTCTTTAATTTTGAACTATCTATGATATACGTGATTTCGCCTCGACCTACACTTGTTCTCTTGGACTACGCTTTGGGTATCCACCACTATCTATTTCTATTTCTATGAAATTTATCATTATAAGTAGCTCATTATGAGCTAAAACATTATAGCCGTGAATGATGATTCATGAATTATCAAGTGGACAGTAAATTTTAGTACACATTTCAAAGTTACTGTACAAAAAAATAATGACATATAGGCCAATTCTAACATAGAGATTGTTAAGAGATATTGTAAACAAGATCGATCGCACTAAAAGAAGAGTTTTAACATGTTCGTCACTCATATCATCAACCTAAAGAGCTCACCTAATCTACTATGCAATTCTTTTAGCTCCTACAGAAATGTACGCAATACTGCCTCATCCCTAACATGACAAGGGAAGATGGATAGATAAATTTAATCAAACAAGTCTCACTTGGATGCTGTAAACTGGATTCGTTTGACCTGAAGAACAGTATACTTAGCAATTAATATTAGCACGATATAACGCGATTCTCTAATCGACTGGATCAAACTATTCCTATATCGAAGTATTGAGGCAAATCTTGCAAGAATCACCTAAGTAACAATCTATCATGCATTAAATACTAAATTTCATCCTCTTGACGGTATCTTAAGACACTGAAGAATTAATTAAAACTGTTTATATTGGTCAGGGTGAAGTGGTTACCAACAGATGGAAAAAATCGCTGAACTAGAAGATACCGCAAAAAGGTATTTTGACTTAAAGCATCACGACAGAATGAACTCTGATTTGGTAAAAATGTCTAATTCAATAATTGAATCTCTTAGTTCACCCTCTTTTACGTTTCCAATAGAGAAAGAAGGAATTGTTAGCGAAGGAACAACTTCTTATTTTTACATTAACAATATTGCTTGTCCCAACCTTTTTGAGTTCTTATCTGAACTTTTACACCTAGAAGTACCAATCAATATAAATAAAACCAAATTTGGACCGGGAGAAATATTAATTAGTATTGATAATGAGAAAGATGCACGTCAAGAGTTGACTTCATCTGTTGAGGAATTAAAGAAGCTTACACATGGAAAAAGACACATTAAAATAGACTGACTATAGACGTTTGATTCCCGATTATGATGTACACGAAGCCTTAGGTCTTACACGAAAGATTATGAAGCACATGTTATTATAATTGGAATAAATGACCAAAGTTATATCGCTAGTGATTGCGGAAGCTGCGCTTGAAAAAATTCCAGTTAACATAATAGATCATCCGTCGGTTACAAATCACGCAAGGAAGTTGGGAAGGAGACCATCGGAAATATTACTAGATAGAAGTTATCATCATGCGGCAATGCTGAGTTCCAAACTCGAATATGCCTGGAAACGTGGTAGACCTGATCTAGTACATTTTGCCTTAATTGAGGCACTGTCTACTCCGCTATTCTTTAATAACTTATTACAGGTATATGTATCAACAATAAATAATCAAGTAGTCTATATTGGTGAAAACCTGAGGATACCAAAATCTTACCCTCGTTTTCAGGGCTTAATGATCGATTTGTTCAAAAAATATCATATAAAAGAAGGAAAAAATGCTACTCTTCTGAAGTTGCAAAATAATGTTTCCTTAAACTCCTTGATAAATGACATTATAAAGCCATACAAGGTGATAGGGTTTTCTAGAACTGGGGTTCAAAGTACTCCAGAAAATATTATTTCCACACACATAAGCAAAGATAATTGTCGGTGTGTCTTCATAATAGGCGGTTTTCCAAGTGGTCATTTCACCGAAAATACGAAAAGGGTCTGCGATTATTTATACTCAATAGGAAATTACAGTCTAGAAGCTCACGTGGTTATTGCAAGAATACTCTACGAATGTGAAAAAGTACTTTCAGTACAGTAACCATGTTTGCAATAATTTATCTAGATTAGCGATTGATTTTTGCTCATATCAACTAGTGAAAGTACGCATCAACAATAAATGCTATGAATAGTGCCATCAAATATGGACTTGAAAATTTGAATACCAGCCAGGATGCTTCTTCACTGGGTTTTACCAAGAGCCGTACCGAAAGGAAAATCATAATTGCCCCAAATATAGAAGCAGTAACTAGATAAATCAGGCCGAATTGATCAAAGAAAAACGGAATAATACTAAACAAGACCATTAGGAGAGTTGTTCCAGCAATTACCCTGACTGAAGATCTTTCGGAGGAGACAACCGGTAGCATTGGAACTTGTGCTTTCAAGTAGTCTTTTTTAACATGCAAGGCCAGACTCCAAATGTGTGTAGGTATCCATAAAAAGACAAGACCAGCCATGACCAGACCAACTTCAAGGTTTTGTGTTGTTACTGCCAAGTAACCGATCATAGCTGGCGCACCCCCAGAAAATCCACCTAGTATGATATTAGATTGGCTAGTACGTTTCAGCCATTTGCTATAAACTATGATATTATCAAATAATCCAAATATCATCAAGGCAAATACCCAGACATTGATTAGCCATGAACATATCAAAGAAATTGAGGTCAAAATCAGTCCGAATACGAGTGCATTTCTTGGTGAAATTCTACCTGAGGGAATCGGTCTTTGTTTAGTCCTTTCCATAATTGCGTCTATGTCACGATCATTATAGCCTGTTATGGTATCAGCTGCAGCCGAACCTGCAGCTACACCTGCGATGAGCAGTATCCAAGTTAGCGGTTGAACAGGGATATCAAATAAGAATGACGCCGTAAGCGCTGAACCGAACGCAGTAAAAACTAACAGATACCAAATCTTGGGTTTAGTTAGCTCATAATAATTTTTTAATAAATTGCGTACAGATGACTGAGGGATTAAAGTACCCATATAGGATCTTCTTTAGTCTGTTATAAAAGGCATTATCCTAGTAAATTAGATAGATCTTTCCAAGATAAACAACAATCTATTTGGATATGGGTGCAGCGTAGAGAATTTCGCGAACTGTTTTTCTCATTTCTATAAAGGTTTCTGTTTTCTGAACTCCTTCTATCCGACCTACCCTTTCAGATATCAATTGATGCATCTCATCTAGGGACCGAGCGGTCATGGTTACAAGAATGTCAAATCTTCCGGTAACCTCTGCTACTTCTCTTACTTCTGATATCTTAAATAGCTCATTGAGGACATTGTCTCTCATTTTTGAATCCATGTTAACACCAGTAAGGGCTTTTACATTGAAACCTAATGCCTCGTCATTAATCATAATGGTAAATTTTTTGATTAATCCTCTTCTGGCCAGCCGTTTTATCCTACTATATACGACAGAAGCATTAACATTAATCTTTTTTGAAAGCTTTGGCACTGATATGCTAGCATCTCTAGCAAGCTCGCTTAAGATCTTCAGATCTAAATCATCTATCCTTCCCATATATTATACCATTATAACTTTAATTGAGTGATTAATAAACCTATTAATTTCAAATTTAATCTAATTTTTTACAATAAAAGAGGCTAGATAATATTCTTGCGTTTTAGGAGTTCCGCAAGTAGAACTGCTCCTTTTGCTGAGCCCATTTTTTCATTATGAGAAAGTAGAACATACTTAATTCCATTTTCAAAAACAGTGTCTTTTCTTATTCTTCCTACTACTGTAGTCATTCCATCATTAATTTCTCTGTCAATACGGGGCTGTGGCCTGGTAGGATCATCATGGACGAGAATGTAGTCTTTTGGCGCAGTAGGCAACTCCTTAATTGACACATTTTTGGAGAAATTTAACATCTCCTTTTTTATTAGGTCTGGATCTACAGATTCTCTGGTCTCTACAAATACAGACTCTGTGTGGCCGTCTGAAACTGGAACTCTCATACAAGTACAGCTCACTCTTATATTATTTGGTAGAATTGACTTTTGATTCAACTTGCCGAGAATTTTTCTTGTTTCGATCTGGACCTTTTCTTCCTCTTTCGGAATATATGGGATAACGTTATCCATAATGTCTAGAGCAATCACACCAGGAGATCGACCAGCACCTGACAAGGCTTGCAAGGATGTCATGAACACGCTCTTTACTCCATACTTATCTATGATTGGCTTTAATGTAATTGCTAGGCCTGTGGTGGTGCAATTCGGCAATGGGGCTATAAATCCATTCCATTTTCTAATTTTTTTCTGAACATTTAGCAATTCTAGATGTTCATCGTTAATACCTGGTATTAAAATAGGGACGTCATTTTCATATCTAAAGGCCGCAGCAGTGCTGATCACCGGTACTGACCTTGCAAAATCAGGTTCTATCGTTTGTGCGTCATCAGAGTTAAGAGCGGTAAATATTAGATCAAATTTATCTGGATTTATGTCTTCTATTCTACTAATAATCATATCCTGTACATAGTCTGGCACTGATTCAGAGTTGTGCCACTTTAATATCCCCGAAGCAGGATCGCGTAATGCATCTACATATTTTTTACCTGCGGATCTAGAGGATGATGCAATTTGTGTTAATTCAAACCAAGGATGTTTATTCAAAGATATTACAAACTCTTGCCCTACTGCGCCGGTAGCTCCTAGTACAGCTGTTCTTAGCATAAATCCGCCTTAGCTTACTTACATTTAATAATCGTTTTCAAAATCTCATTTTTAGTTCTATATTAGCAAGATTTGAGATGCTGATGATAGGCACCCACTCTTTTGCCTAATTAGATTTAATGACAAACATAAGATACCTGAACCCCTTATGCATATTGAACATGCATAATAGCTGTATCCATGGAGGGATTTATTCTGTAAATCCAGACTTAGTAAAATTCGATTTCAGCTCGAGTGTAAATCCATTGGGTATTTCGACGGTCGTTTTAGAAGCTATCCATAAAAGTATTGATTCGCTGTCCTCGGTTTATCCAGATCCAGAATGCCGCGAACTAAAAAAGGGAATATTGGAATATTTACGATTGAATCTAGACCAGGATTGGATAAGCGTAGGAAATGGGGCAATAGAGATAATCCATAATTTTGCTCGTGCCTTCGTACGTAATAAGGTGGTCATCCCAGCACCCACATTTTGCGAATACGAACTCGCATCTAAACTAATGAATGCGCAAATTACGTTCGTGCCACTACAGAATTTGAATATAGATGCGGAATCCATAATAAGAAGGGCGAAAGACTCAGACGCTATATACCTGTGCAATCCAAATAACCCTACTGGACTGCTTTCATCGAATAGTATTAAAAAAATCTTGGAATCTGTTACATATCCCACTATCGTTCTACTGGATGAGTCGTTCATCGAACTAGTTTCCAAGGGAGGGATGTCAGATTCCTTAGTTGGAAAAATCCAGGAATTTGATAATTTAGTAATTATTCGATCGCTTACTAAATCATTTGGTCTTGCCGGTCTTAGGGTAGGATATAGCATCTGTAATCCAAAGCTAGGTAAGAAACTATCTTCTTATCAAATACCTTGGAATGTAAATGGGATTGCACAGAGTGCAGCAGTTTGTGCGTTAAAGGATTATCGTCATTTGACAGAGGCTAGAGCATTGATTGAAAAAGAGAGGAGATTTATGCAAAGCTACCTCAAAAGAAAGACTAAATCTTTTGTCCCTATCGTCTCCAATGTGAACTATTTTTTAATACGGCTTAAAAACATTAAATCAACCAAATTAAGAAATTTTCTTCTAAATCGAGATGGAATCCTTGTTAGAGATTGTGTTACCTTCAATGGATTGGAATCCGGAGAATATGTTAGAGTTTCCGTGAAGAAACATGATGACAATGCATTGCTTCTTCAAGCTTTGGAATCGATAAACTTATGAAGGCAAAATTGCTGATGGTACAAGGAACTACCTCTGGTTCGGGAAAAAGCATTATTACAACTGCGATTTGCAGGATTCTCTCAGATGAAGGATATACTGTAGCTCCATTCAAAGCACAAAATATGTCTTCCAAGCTTCATCTCATACCTGGAACTGCTAATATTGTAGCACAGGCACAAGCAGTACAGGCGCTGGCATCAAGAAAATTGCCAGATTCAAGAATGAATCCTATACTTTTGAAACCACTAGGAGATTATAAGAGTGATCTTATTTTGGCAGGCCGGTTCAATTCAACAATAACTTCGAAAGATTACTACGAAAATTTTGTGATGCAAAATGGTTTTCCGCTTGTTCTGAATTGCTTGGAAAGCTTAAGAAACGAAAATGATATTGTAGTCATAGAAGGTGCAGGATCTCCTGCCGAGATCAATATTTCAAAATACGACATAGCAAATATGCTACTTGCGGAAAAGGTTTCGGCTCCTGTAATGATTGTTGCAGATATAGAAAGGGGAGGTTGCTTTTCAAGCATCGTAGGTACAATGAGGTTGCTACCTCGCCATCACAAAAACCTCGTTAAGGGATTTATTATAAACAAGTTCAGGGGGGACGTTGCACTTTTGCTTCCCGCCATAGAAATAGTTAGAGAAATGCTAAACACGAAGATATTAGGAGTTATTCCTAAGATTGATTTGAAAATTCCCGATGAAGATTCACTAGATGGAAGTAAATGTGATCTTGATACCATTTCAATACCATCTTTGGACAAAAACATAGATTCTATAGCAGACGTAGTTCGGGGTACGATTAACATTCCACTGGTAATTAGAGACATTATAAGACCAAATATGCCATGATAGAAGAAAGACTGGTTGCCGCATTAATATTGGCGATTGTACTAGATTTGTTATTAGGTGATCCGAAAAACAAATACCATCCAGTGAGATGGTTAGGAAATTTCTTAGATTTATTCATTCCCAGACTAAAGGTCAAAACTGCGAGTGATCATCA
>Ga0164309_10000842_pt1 | contig 15983 bp, 10 predicted proteins | sample Whisoiple_247_MG_FD_109984 | JGI IMG/M metagenome (GOLD analysis project Ga0164309, IMG submission 109984) | Soil microbial communities amended with fresh organic matter from upstate New York, USA - Whitman soil sample_247_MG | ecosystem: Environmental > Terrestrial > Soil > Unclassified >...
ATTGAAGCTGCAAGACGTCCGCGGGGGACAGCACGACGAACGGCTCGGGCGCGATGATGCCGTGCGAGCGGAGCATCTGCACTTCATCTCGCTCGCTCGGGTAACCCATCGGGACGCGCACCAAAAAGCGATCGATTTGGGCCTCGGGCAGGGGATAGGTGCCCTCCAGATCGACCGGATTTTGCGTCGCGAGCACGAAAAATGGATCGGGGAGCTCGAAGCGATCGCCCTCGATCGTCACCTGACGCTCCTGCATTGCTTCGAGCAAGGCGGACTGTGTTTTCGCCGGGGCGCGGTTGATCTCGTCGGCGAGCAGTACGTTCGCAAAGATCGGACCGGCGCGCAGTGAGAACGTGCCGTCCTTGGGGTTGAGCACGTAGGTGCCGGTGATATCCGCGGGCAGCAGATCCGGAGTGAACTGGACGCGGCGAATCGTGCAACCGAGCGTGATGGCGAAGGCTTTGACCAAGGTGGTCTTGGCAATGCCGGGCACGCCTTCCAACAGCACGTGGCCGCGTGAAAGCAGCGCGACGATCATCAGATCGACCGAGTGGGTATCGCCAATGTAGACGCGCCCTACTTGTCGCCTCACCTCGGCGAGCCGCTCACGGGCAGCTTCTATCTCACTGACGTTCAACGCTTGCATGCTTAGATTCGGCTACGCTGCTCGATTTCGTCGAGAATCTCCATCACCTTTCGCGACAGAGCGTTCAGGCGCTCCTTGTCCAATTTCAATCGTTTGCGCGCGAGCAGCGGCGCTTGCCCTTCAGCCAAGGCACGAAAAAGTTCGGCGATCTCTCGCACACGCGTCGCGTCGAACAGCGGCTTTTTGGCCAATTCTGCGACGATTTGTTCGGGCGATGCGAGGCGCGACATGTCGAGCCGCTGGGCCAGCGCTTCAGCCAACGCCGAGCGCAGCTCGAGCAGCACGAGCGCTGGATCCGTGGTCGGTGCGGACAAGACGGCCGCGCGGCCGGCAAGTCCTCCCTGCGCGACCAGCAGCGGCGCCAGCGCATAGCGAGGCACCGAACGCCGATAGCGTCGCGAGCTGTAGTGGATCGCCCAAGCCAAGGCACCCGAGCCTGCCAATGCAGCGAGCGCGAGTGAGAGCGTCCCGGGCAGGCCGTTCTTTTCGAGCTCGCTCGCGAATTCAGAGAGCGTCTCGGACAGGTTCGAGAGCTCGGCGAGCGCGCCCCGCGAGCCGCCGAAGTGCCCCTTCTGATTGAAGTCATTGGCCAAAATGTACAGCTTGCCCCCGCGGCTCACGCCCGCGTCGTTCTCGGCCAAGTACTTGAGCAAGCCAACGGCGAAAGCCCGATTGCCGGGATAGCGCAGCATCTCGTTGATCACGACGGAGGGGTCTCCCATCGCGAACAAGCGTCCGCTTTTGGCGATGATACCGGTCACCGCCAGAGTGGCGTCGGGCTCGCCCGTAGCGGGGATCTTCAGGACCTGAGTGAGGTTTGGATGGACGAGCGCAGTCGGGTGATTCGTGACCACGCGATCGACTCCCGTCACCACCGGGTGCCGGTTTTGCTCCTGCCCCGCGACTTGCTCGACCGCGGGCACCGCGATCGCGAGCTTGGGATTGTCGCGCAACGACTGTGCTGGGTGATGCGGTGCTTCGACGCGGTGGATTTGAAAGCGCGCCAGGAAATGCGCGGCCTCTCCGCGATCATCGAGGACGGCCATGCGCCCGCCCGCGCGCAAGAACGCGGAGAGCTCGTTGTAGTCGAGCTCCCGTTCCGGGTGCAAAATCAGCAGGCTGTCGTCTTTGCCCAGCCGCTCGAAGTCGGCGCTAGCCAAGACCTGGACGCGATCCTTACCGAGTTCCTGCTGTGCCAGCGCGTAGAGTTCGCTGGTTCCCTCCCAGCTCGTGTCGGCAATTTCGAACGCCTTACCCCAAGCTGAGGCCGTTAGGGTGAGCGCCGCCGCCAACAATGCAGCCGCAACCGAAATCGGGAGCCGTCGGTAACCAAGGGCGAATCCGCCCAGCGGCCGATTGTGCCCCCGGGGAGCTAACGAAGTCGCCATCCGAGCCGTACCTTAGCCGTGAACGTACTGAAAGTAGCCAGAGCCTTGCGGCGCGCAGCGCGTCATTCGGCTTTTCTCAGCTCCGCCGAGGCGTCAGCGCACAGTTCGACACATCGGTCGGGCACCTCTTTCGGGCACCGCCTGAAAACCTCAACCTTCACATGAACTTGGATCCGAGGGTGAGGCTTGACCGAAGTCTAGAGGTGGCTACAGTTCTAGAGTATTCCCGGCGCAAGCCTGACAGAAAGCGAGGACTCGAGATGCTTCCTCCGTTCATTATCGATCAGATCCGGCGGCGGGAAGAGGACGTGCAGCGTCGGCAAGAACTCGATCGCCCCCGCCTCGAGCTACCTGTCGATGTGTACCACCCAGCGCCGGAACCCAAGCCGACTGAAGATGACGTCGAACGCGGCGTGATCATCCTCGACCTGGGCTGAACTTTCTTAACCAAACCCTAGCGCACGCGCTGACCGTGTTGAACGCGGTCCAGTAACCAACGCGCACGTCCTGCGCGAGCCCGCTGCGCACCGCAGTCGCTTTGTAGTGGACGCAATGATTGCGACTTGTGGCGCTCGCCATTAGGCTCCGCCCGCGCATGCGACCCCTGTTACGTCTCGCAGCCCTTTCGGCGCTGCTCTTGAACGCTTGTTATCCCCCCGGTGACGGTAAGCCTCCACCGCCGGAGGAGCTGTATTTTCCTACGGGGCTTGCGCTCGATACGCAGGCGAAGAGCGAGAGCGTCGAGGGGGCGCCCAGGTACTTGTACGTCGTGAACAGCGACTTCGACCTGCAGTACCGCTCGGCGTCGGTGATTTCTTATGACTTGGATAAGGTGCGCCACGTCGTGCCGCGCAACTGCACGGCCACCGCTGATTGCGTGCCGTTCGAGCAGGTGTGCGATGCGCCGGATGCCGAGGGGCTCCCGGACGGCCTCAATCCAAATCGAAACCCGAGTTACTACTGCGTCGATCCCGTCCCGGTCGACCCAGATCCAGCTCACGAGAACGACCTCGAACTCAAAGTGTGCGGGAGCTCGAAAGAGCGCGACGATGCCGATCTGATCCTCTACCCGGGGCGCTGTCCTTCCGTCGATGCGGCCAGCCTGGTAGCGGGGAAGGTGGGTATCGGCGCGTTTGCGACAGACGTGATCTTTCGCGCGAATCCGGATGATGCCGGCCAATCGCGGCTATTCATTCCAGTGCGCGGCGATTCGACGCTGCATTGGATCGATGTGCAGCCGGGCGGCCAACTCGAGTGCGGACAAAGCACTAGCGCAGACGGCAACTGTGACGATGAGCACAAAGCCGGGAATATGCCGGCGACGACCGACGATCACTTGGTGCAACCCGCAGAGCCGTTCGCCATCGACGCCACCAACGATGGCACCTACGTGGGTGTCACGAATCAGACCACCGGCACGGTGTCGCTGTACCACAATGACTGGGCTGGCGACGCGGAGCTAGTGAGCATCGCGAGTGGTTTGCCTTTGGCGCCCGTCGGTATTGCCGCGGTGCCGGAGCCTGAGATTGCCGAGAAAGCCCAGCTCCCAGGGCCGGCGTTCCTGGTCACGTATCGGTCTGCGCCGCAGATCGATCTGCTGCGCGTTCGTGAGGATCCGGCGTCGGCGGGCGCGTCCACAGACTACGATCGCTTCACGCTTCGTCGGGCCGGCTCGGTGCTGCTCACTGCGAACTCGCTGGGCTTCGATTCGCGTGGCATTGCGATCGATTCTCGAGACCGCGAGCAGGGATACTCGAGGTGCGAAGCGGATTCCAATTGCGCCTCTGCCGCTGATCCAAAGGGCTGCAGGGCCAATTGCCTCCAAACTGCACCTCAGTCTTCCGTATTCGTGGCGAGCCGCGCGCCCGCCTCGCTGTTGGTCGGGGCGATGACGGCAGACAGCAACTACACGTTCAACACCAACGAGCTGCCCTCGTTCACTGATTCGATCGCGCTGACATTCGGCCCGTCGCGCGTCATCGTGGGTGATGTCCGAGTGCCGACCACGGCGACCGACAAGGAGCACGACGACCATGGTCCGTTCGCGCTCGAGAGCCGCGTGTTCGTGGTCTGCTTCGATTCACGCCGCATCTTCGTGTACGACCCGAAGCGGCGCCGGATCGAAGCAATCGTGAGCACGGGGCGTGGGCCGCACGCGCTGGCCGTGGACAGCAAGCGGGGCCTCGCGTACCTGGGTCACTTCACGGACTCTTATCTGGGCGTCATCAGCCTCGATCAGCGCTTTCCTCAAACGTACGCGACGATTGTCGCCAGCATCGGTACTCCTAAGGCTCCTCGGTCCTCCAAGTGAACATACTTTCTCGGCTGCTGCCTCCTTCATTCAAACCGCTCAAAGTGGCGGTACTCGGGTTGTGCGCCTGGGCTGGCTTTCTCGCGTCCTGCTCGCAGAATCCGGTCACGGTCAATCTGCACGCCATGCAATCGAGCGGTCGGGTGAGCTTCGTCTGCCGCGGGGTAGACAATGATCCAAAGGGACACAAGCTCGACGAATGTCCCGAGTACGAATCGGCGTCACGTCACACGATGGCGTTGGTCACGCAGACCGCAACCAACGAAGTCGCCGTGGTGGACCTGTACGCGCAGACCATCGTCGACATCGATCAGACGACGCCTGGCTATTCTTTCTTGCGTGTCGGCGGAGCGCCCGGCGCGATCGTGACCACGCCCGGGGGAGCCGCGACCTTCGTCGGGGTGACCGGGCTGCAGAAGAACGGCATTTTCGCCCTGCCGACTACTTGCATCTTGCCGCCGACCGAGCAGGAGCCCGCGCGCGATCTGACCACCTGGCAAGCCTGCCACCTGAGCTCGGCGCCGGGCGACATCACGGTCGTCATCGACTCGAAGCTGGTGCCCGCGAACGATCCCGCGGATCCGACGAAAATGGTGCCACGCGCGAGTTGCGTGGACCCGTCCGCCACGACCGGGCCCAAGCCCCGCGAATTGTGCGCAGCTGACGTGGTTAATGAACCAGGCCCGCTGGGCCGGCGCAAGTTGTTGGTCGCTTTGCCGGACGAGCACAAGCTCGTGCTGCTCGATGCTCAGCGGTTGCTCGATCAAGACCCTGGAAAGTTTCCCGAGTGTGAACCGGAAGCGACGTACCCGCTCGACGGGGACGTGCCGCCGACCGATCTCGCCCCAATCTTGCCCGAGGACCTGAAACCGCCCACGACCTGCGAGCAGCCGACCTACCCGGCGCAGCACGTGAACTTGCCGCCGACGCCTGGAGGGTTCGCCGCCGCTCCCGACCGAGTGTACGTCGCGGATCAAGCCCGACCGGTCGTTCACGTGCTGGACGTGTCCGATCCGTGTACGCCGACGGAGTTGGAACCGCTTCTGCCTCGCTCGTACATGGAACCGAACCGCGTGGTGACGACTTCGCGCCTGGCGGTGAGCCCAATCACGAAGAAGGGCAACCAGTTCCTGTACGCGATCGATCAGAACGATCAGCCGAGTGCCAGTGTCATGGCCTTCGACTTGAGCAGGATTGCCGACAAGCCAAAGGACGAGAACCGCCGGACGCCGCTCCTGGTCAAACACTTTCCGCGCCAACCAATCATGCGTGCACCCGATCGCCTGCGCTTCCCCGCGCCCGTGCGAGACGTGAGCTTCGTGATGCGCGATTTCCCCAAGTCGGATACGACCACCGGCGCGGGTGAGTACGGTCTCAGCTGCGACCCAACTCCCAATGCCAGCGGCCCGGGCAGCGAATATCAGCCCAACTCCGACTACAGCGACGGCGCCCGGCCCATCAATTTGCGGGGTTTGTTCGGCTTTGCGATGCTGACCAACGGTCAGGTCGCGGTGATCGACGTAGAGGATTTCGACGCGGATTGTCGGCGCCCAGTGACAGCCAACACCAGCTCGGTTGAGGATCTGCACGGTTGCCTTGACGATAAGATCCCAGGTCCCTACCTGAACGACGATGGAACTCGCACGGTGACCGACGAGTCGAGCTGCAACGTCGTCGAACCGCACCGGCCTCGCTCGGCTCCGTTGTCGATTTCCAGCACTTCGAACGGCTTGCACGCCCCAACACTGCGCACGTTTCCCCAGTTCACGACTCCGGGCACCTCGGTGCCGATCGACCGACAGCCACACGTGCTGGCAACGGACTTCGACAACGGGGTGCCAGCTCAGGTCAACGTGAATTCTCAGCTCTATGCCCACTGCGAGCCCAATCCATCGTTGCCTCCGCCGTGCAACACCACCACTACGGCGTCGCTGAGCATCGACCCTCAAGACCCGTCCGTCCAAAACTCGCTGACGCTCCCGTTGATCGAGCCTCGCTCTTATGCCCAGGACGAGTCGCCCACGCTGGTCTTCGAGGGGCAGTTGTTTCCGCCTCGCGCGAGCGGGTATTGGGATTGGGACGAATTCGACGGGCGTCCCTCACAGGTGACCTGGCACGATCCTGACGCCAATTTCTGCGGCTCGGGCGTCGAGGATGCCGACACGATCGCAGCGCGCGGGACAGAGCTGGGCATACCGGCTTCGCGCCTCGATGCCTGGGCCAAGGAACACGCCGACTACGTGCAAATCACCGGCGACTACTTGCTGTCGGATGACCCGTACTGGACCTTGGGACGTGGCAGCCAATGCGCCGAAACGATCGATCCGAACAAGGCTCAGGGCGATCGGGATGCTTGCATCCGCATGTTCGGCACCATCGATGACCCGACCAACCTCTTTACGACGCGAAATCTTTCGATCCTCGAAGCTTCGTCTGGCGACTTGGTCGTTCAGCCCAAGGGGTGCCAGGGGGATACGTGTGCGGATCTGCTGGCACAGCTCGCGTGCTGCTTTCCCACGGGCACGGCCTACACGGTTCGAGCGGCGAATCAGTGGCTACTGACCGGCACCAGCGGACTCGGCCTACACGACATTGCGGCCGAGACACCCGGAGGGCGCTGCGTGCACACGGCGAGTTGCGACCCCAGCAAGGCGCACTTCGGCCAACGCGCGTTCGAGGTTTGTGACAAGGCGATCGATTCGACAAACTGCGTAGAAACCGAGCCAAAGGTGGGCTGCATCGCCGACAGCACCAAGGGCGAGATCCCGGTGCTACCGAAGAGCAAGGCTAGCGCGTGTATTTTCGAAAATCTCACCTCGCGCTTCGTCGTCTATCGCGGCGCGGAGCCCAGCCGTCCCGGCATGACCTTCGCCTGGCAGACCACCGGTGGCTTCGTGCCCCAGACGATGACCTTGCTCACGCAATCGAGCTCCGTGAGCCCGCAGTCCTTGGGCTATTTGCCGGAGCTCGGCTACCTCGCCGTCGTTGACGCCTCGACCCTCGGCTTGCTGTTGTTCGATTTGAACTCGCTCGCCGTGGTCTCGCCATCGCCGTACTTCTGAGTCATGTCGGCGCGCCTAACGCCGGTGATGCAGCAGCACGCGGACGCGAAGCGCGCGCATCCTGACGCGATCGTTTTTTTTCGTTTGGGTGACTTCTACGAGATGTTCGGGCAGGACGCGGTGGTCGCGGCGCCTCTGCTCGAACTGACACTGACCAGCAGAAACAAGGGTAAAGCAGACGAGATCCCGCTGGCCGGGGTTCCGCATCACGCCGCCGCTGGCTACATCGCCAAGCTGCTCTCGCTCGGCCACAAGGTCGCAATTTGCGAGCAGATGGCCGATCCAGCCAAGTGCAAGGGCATCGTCCCGCGCCAAGTGGTGCGCGTGATCACGCCCGGCTTGGTCACGGAGCGCGAGCACCTGGAATCGACCGCCAACAACTTCCTGGCAGCGCTGGAGGTGGCCGCTGCCGGGGTGGGCGTCTCGTTGTTCGACTTTTCGACCGGTGAGCTGCTCTCGGCCGAGTTGCCCGACGTCCCGTCGGCGCTCGCGGAGCTGAGCCGCGCGAGACCGCGCGAGATTTTGGTCGGCTTTGCGTCCGATGCGCTGCGCGAGGGTGTCCTGGATGCGATCGGCGCACTCGGTCGCGCCGCGGTTCGAGAGGACGCTGCGCTCTCCGAGCCCGAGATCGAGCAAGCCCTGGGCGAGCTCGCTGCGGACGCAGCACGGTTGAAAGCCAGTGCGCGAGGCGCGGTGGCGCGCGCGCTGCGTTTTGCTCGCGTCTGCAATCCAGGGGTGGAATTGCCTGCGCGGCGCATCGGCCGCTGGGAGCCCGCCACCTTGCTGGCGATCGACCGCGTCGCGCAAAACCACTTGGAATTGGTGGAATCGGTGTCGGGCCGACGTGAGGCGACCCTGCTCGGGGTGCTCGACGCGACCAACACACCCATGGGTGCCCGCTTGCTGCGACGCCGATTGTTGGCGCCGCTGACCGACGTCGAGCGCATTCGGCGGCGGCTCGATCTCGTCGAGTCGCTCGTCGTGCACGCCCGCTTGCGCGAAGAGTTGACCCGCGAACTCGAGCAAGTAGGGGACATCGAGCGCTTGGCCGTGCGTAGCTCGTTGCGCGCGGCCACCCCCCGCGACCTGGGCGCGCTGCGCGATGGATTGTTGGCCGCGCGCGCCACGGCGAAGGTCTTGGAGAGCGTGTCTGACCCCGGGTTGCGCGAGACCCTAGGCTTGGGTACCACCGAGCTGGACACCGTGCCGGAGCTCGCTGACTTGCTCGAGCGCGCGTTGGTGGCACGTCCGCCTGTGCAAGCCAAAGACGGAGAGATCTTCAAGCCGGAGTTCGACGCGGAGTTGGCGGAGCTCAGCCAGCTCCGCAAGAGCGGTACCGAGCGCATGGTGGAGCTCGAGTCGCGGCTCAAGCAAGAGACCGGGATCAGCACGCTCAAGGTGCGATTTACGCGGGTTTTTGGCTGGTACATCGAGGTGAGCCGAGGCCAGGCCAGCCGCGTGCCCGAGTCCTACCGGCGGAAACAAACCGTCGCCACCGGTGAGCGCTACTCGACCGCCGAACTCGACGAGCTGGCTGATCGCATCGCCCACGCCGAGGAACTGCACCGCGAACGCGAGCTGTCACTGTTGAACGAGCTGGGTGCGCAAGCGGCGCGCGAGAGTGAACGGGTCAAGGCGCTCGCGCGCGAGCTCGCTCGCTGGGACGTCGCGGCCAGCATGGCTCACGTCGCGCATCGCTATGACTACACGCGGCCGACGGTCGACGCCTCCGATCAGATCATGATCCGTGATGGTCGGCATCCGGTGGTCGAGCGCCTGGCCGCACATGGACGCTTCGTGCCCAACGATGTCGACCTCGACTTGGAGCGTGAGCGGCTGTGGTTGATCACCGGGCCCAACATGGCAGGCAAGAGCACACTGCTCCGTCAGGTCGCATTGTCCGTGATTCTGGCGCAAATGGGCAGCTTCGTGCCGGCGCGTGCCGCGCGCATCGGCGTGGTCGATCGAGTGCTTTCGCGCGTCGGTGCCAGCGACAATTTGGCCGGTGGTGAGAGCACCTTCATGGTCGAGATGCGCGAGACGGCCGAGATCTTGCAGAACGCGACGCGCCGCTCGCTGGTGATCTTGGACGAAATCGGCCGTGGCACGAGCACCTTCGACGGCCTGTCCATTGCCTGGGCCGTCGCTGAGTATCTGGACGAGGCGATTTGTTGTCGTGCGCTGTTCGCGACGCACTATCACGAGCTGACCGCATTGGGCGAGGGCAGCCGCCACGCGGCAAACTACAGCGTGAGCGCGCGCGAGCAGAATGGCGACGTGGTGTTCTTGCATCGCCTGGTGGCGGGCGCCGCGAGCCGTAGCTATGGCATCGCGGTGGCCAAACTCGCGGGCTTGCCGGAGACGGTATTGGCTCGCGCTCGGGCGCTCTTGGCCACGTTGGAGGGCGGCAGTGTGGCGCCTGAAGCGCCCAAAGCGCGCAGCAAACCCCGAGCAAATACCGACCAACTCTCACTATTCGGCGCGCGTTCGGTCGAGAGCCGCGGACACTCCGAAGTGCTCGAGACACTCCGCGCCTTGGATCTCGATCGCGTGACGGGGCTCGAGGCGCTACAATTTCTCGCGCGACTCAAACAAAAGCTGTAGCCGTCGCTCAGGAAGCCACATGTTCGTGCTCGTCATGGGAGTCACCGGCTCGGGAAAAACCACGACCGGCAAGCTGCTCGCCGAGCGGCTCGCTGTGCCGTTTCACGACGCAGACGACCATCACCCGCCGGAAAATCGCGCAAAAATGGCGGCCGATATTGCGCTCGATGACGCGGATCGCTTTCCCTGGCTTGCGCGCTTGGCTGAGCTCTCGGCCACGTGGGAAGCCGAAGGCGGCGCGGTCTTGGCATGCTCGGCGCTCAAGCAAGTTTATCGCGATCGCCTGTTCGAACACGTGCCCACGCCGCGTATCGTGTACCTCGATCTATCTCGCGCCGAAGCCGAGCGCCGTCTCGAGCGAAGGCGCGGCCAGCACGCGATCGTTCGAGACTTCGCCCGGCTTTTGGACGGGCAATATCGTGACCTCGAGCCGCCCACGGACGCGCTCCGCGTATCGGCCGAGCTCAGCCCCGAGGCAATCGTGGAGCGCGCGCTCGCCTATCTCGCGCTGAGTCCGGGCTAGCGCCGTCGCGCTGGCCTGGGCTCTGGAGGCGTCGCGGTTCGGCCGTCTTCCGGCCAGGGGTGTCGCGGATAGCGGCGCATCAATTCACGGCGAATGCTTGGATAGTGCCGCTGCCAGAAGCCCGACAAATCAGTGGTCACCTGCACCGCTCGCTGGTTAGGCGCGAGCAGGTGCAGGGTGAGCGGGAGCCTCCCACGGCACAATTTGGGTCCTTCGGGCATGCCGAAGAAGTCCTGCAAGCGGGATTCGATCCAGGGCGGGCGATCGGCCTCGTAATGAACGGGCACGGTGTGGCCACCTGGCAAGCGAACTCGCTCCGGTGTCTCGCTCTCTAGTGCGCGCCGTTGTTGGGGGTTCAGGCCCGAGAGCAATGCGCTCGCAACGTCCACCGCGGCGAGCTCGGCGAAGCTGGTCAGACCCGCGCAAATCAGCTCGAGCGCCGCATCGATCGAGGTCTCGTCCAGCGCAGGGAAGTCGAGTTCCGGGAAGTGTTCGCGCAGCAGCCTGAGCCGCAAGGAGAGCGAAGAGACGGTATCGCTCTTGGTAAACGACAGGGACGAACCTCGGCGCGCAGCGGCTGCCAGCACCGCGCTCGCTGCGGTCGAGGGCGGTGCGGCGGTGCGAGCCTCGTCGAACACCACTGCGCCGAAGGCCATCTTCTCCACACGTTCCACGCGCTCGGCGCTCGCATTCCATTCGAGCTCGTCGCTGATGAGCACCTTGTTCTCGAAATCTTCCAACAGCCAGTCGGGCTCGATCGCGCTGGCCAAGCGAACCGTGATTTTACTGTCACTCGCGCCGCGTTGCTCTTCCACGTCGAGCGCCAGCAAGAATTCTGGGTCGACCGCCACGCTTTGCTCGGAGAGGCGCGCCACGCCGCCCGAGGCGAGCACCAAATCACGCTCGCCGCGACGTCGACGGCGCGCGACGCGATCCGGAAACGCGGCAAGCAGGCAACGCAACAGCTCGCGTTCGACGCCTTCCATGCTCCCGGGACCTTCCACCCGGTCTTTCACCAAGCGAGTGAGTTGCCGCTCGGCGCGGCGCACGCTCTCCAGCGCGCGTACATCGAGCCCAAAGCTCCGCAAACGATGCGGCTCGAAGCGAGCGTCCTCCGCTTCACGGTAGCGCTCGACTCGATCGAGCACGTCGCTCGGGCCGCGTGCCCCGAAGTTGCTGGTCTTTTCCCCAAATCCGACGCGCGTATTCTGAACGATGTCGCGTTCGGACAGCAGCGCCGCGCAGAGCGCTGCTTCCTTCGCCACTCCGCGTCGTTCGCCTTCGATCAACAAACGTCCGAGGCGCGGTGGCACGGGAAAGCGGAGCAATCGCTGTCCGAGTTCCGACAACCCGCCCGGTTCGGCGAACGCGCCGAGGAGCGTCAATAGTTCGCGCGCGCTGTCCAAACGAGCTTTCGGCGGCTGATCGAGGAATTGGAGCGTTTCGGGTTCGGACACGCCCGCGCCGTGCAAGATCAAGAGCGCTTCGGCCAGATCGCTGCGCACGACTTCTGGTGCGTCGTGCGCGCGACGGCCTTCGAAGTCACCTTTGGTGTACAGGCGGAGCACGCGACCAGGCTTGGTTCGGCCCGCTCGTCCCGCGCGTTGAGTGCTCGAGGCGCGGCTGATCGGCTCGAGCGCAAGCGTCGGCAATCCGCTCCACGGCGAATGACCCGCCACGCGCGCAAGCCCAGAATCGACGACGACGGTTACGCCGTCGACCGTCACGGAAGACTCGGCCACATTGGTCGCGAGCACGACTTTACGCTGCTTGGCAGGCTCGACTGCTCGCGCCTGCTCGGCGATGGGCAGATCACCATGCAGCGGCAAAACGAGGAGATCGGCGTCGTGTGCCAAGGCTTCGAGCGCGGTCTTGGCCTTGCGGATCTCGCCGGCGCCGGGCAAGAAGACGAGTACGTCGCCGGTTGGCTCGTCAGCCACGGCCGCACGCACCGCGCTCACGATCTGCTTTTCTAGCGGACGATCATCGGGTTTGGACAGAAACTCGATATCGACGGGGAACATCCGCCCCTCGCTGCGCACGCGCGGGCAGTCACCCAAAAACCTCGCGACCGGCTCTGCGTCGAGCGTCGCGCTCATCACCAACAAAATCAAATCTGGCCGCTGCGTGCGGCTCAGCCGATCGAGCAAGACGAGCAAGAGGTCGGTCGCCAAGTGCCGCTCGTGAAACTCGTCCAAGATCACCGCGCCCACGCCGCGTAGCGTTGGATCCGCGAGCAGCCGTCGCAGCACGAGGCCTTCCGTGGCGTAACGAATTCGCGTGCGAGCGCTGCTCACCTCCTCGAACCGAACGCTGTATCCAACGCGCTCGCCCAACACTTCACCGCGCTCGTCCGCGACGCGTTTGGCGGCCATGCGCGCGGCCAAACGACGCGGTTCGGCGACCAACACCTCGGCATCACCGAGCCAAGCCTGGAGCGCCCAGGGCACGCGCGTGGTCTTGCCCGCCCCTGGTGGCGCTTCGAGCACCAACGCCCGCGCAGACCGCAGCGCGCGTTCCAGGTCCGGCAAAACGTCGTCGATCGGCAATGCCAACATCGTGCGCGCTTGCTTAGCATTTCGACGTATCGCGGGACGGCGAAAGACGACGTGCCTTCGGGGTTTGCGCGGATCGCTTCTGGGCTATGCTGACAGTGATGTCCGAGCGTCGCGCCGCTTTCTTCGATCTCGACCGAACCCTGGTGCGGGTCGACACGCCCCGGCTGTACACCCGTTACCGACGCAAAAAGGGCGAGGCCAGCTGGCGCGACTCGCTGCAGGTTGCGTGGTGGGTGCTGCAGTACACCGCAGGCATGATCGACGCGCCGCGCGTCGCGCGTAAGGCCCTCCAGGATTTCGCGGGTAAGGAAGAGAGCTGGCTGATCAAGACCTGTGACGAGTGGTTTCCGCAATACGTGCTGCCGGAGATTCAAGCGCGCGGCCGTGAGCTGGTGAAGAGCCACCGTGAAGCCGGTGATCTGGTGGCGATCGTCACGGCCGCCACGGCGTACGTGGCCTGGCCCGTAGCGCGCGAGCTCGGCATCGACCACGTGGTGTGTTCCGAGTTGGAAGTCGTCGACGGGCGCTTCACTGGTCAGCCAATCGAGCCACTTTGCTACGGTGAAGGGAAGATCACCCGCGCTGGAGCGCTGCTCGACAAATTCGGCATCGGCTTCGACCGAGTAACGTTCTTCAGCGATAGCATCACTGATTTGCCGCTGCTTTCGAAGGTGGAGGTGCCCGTGGCGGTCAACCCGGATCGCCGGTTGCTGAAGGCGGCGCGGGCGCGGGGATGGCAAGTCCAGAACTGGTAGCGGCCCTCGCGCTGCGGCGGGAACGGAGACGCGGTCGGAGCTGCGCTGCTGGCTCGAGAGCGCACCAAATCAACGGGGAATCTAGCCGCGGACGCGGATCGCCCAAGTGAGCTTGGCAATGCTGCGGAGCACGTTGGGCACGCGCTTCATCAGGTTGATCGTGGGTGGGCGCTTTTCCATGACTCGCGTCGGGATCTCGACGACACGCAAAGAGTCACGATAGGCACGGATGACGAATTCGCTCGCGAAGACGTCTTTCTCGACCAAGCAGGACTCGGCTACGGGCACGAGCAGGTCCCGACGGAAACCTTTCAGCCCGTGGGTGTCGGTTCCGCGGAAGCCGAGCAGGACACGCAGCATCCCGGTGTACAGCAGGCTCGCGGCGTGGCGAAAGAATGGACGTTCGTCTTCGGCACCGCCGATCAACTTCGAACCGATCACGAGGTCGGCTATTCCAGCGCGGAGCAGGTCGATCGCGCGCTGGTGAAAATCAGTGTCACAAAGGTCGATTTCGTCGGCCAGGACGAGCTGGCCGCGCGCTGCCAAGATCCCCTGGCGCAGCGCCTTGCCGTAGTTGGGCTCGCCCACCGAGATGTGGCGGACCTCGGGATACTTGGCTTCCAACGCTTCGGCGATGGCGATCGTTCGATCGCGTGAGCCGTTCTCCGCCAAGATGATTTCGTAAGCCCAGCCGAGTGGGGTGAGCCGTTCTCGCAGGTCGACGACCGCGGAGTGCAGGATCCCTTCCTCGTTGTAGATCGGGATGACGATCGAGATTTCCGGTGCGCTCATGCCGGGCTCCGCTGAAACTCGAGCGCTCGTTCGGCGGCTGATCGCCCGAACAGAATCGCGTCCTCCATCGCCGAGTAGTTCCATTCGCCGTAGCGGCCGCTCGAGATGATGCGGGAAGCGTCCAAGAACGGTCGAATCGCGTCCAGCGCCGCGAAGTATTCGTGATCGAAGATCACGTAGGCGTAGTCGATGCGCCGCGCCCGGGCGAACTCGATCTCGTCCGCGCGATCGATGATGCCCATCTCGATCAGTCCGTCCGCGACCTGGGGCAAAAGTCGTTCGAGATTCGGTGGGCGACGATCGGCAAGCTCGACGTACAACGAAGATTTTCCTGGTGGCGCGAGGGCGGGGGAGAAATGCGAATAGCAGCCCACGCGGTAAAACGGATACTTTTCTTCAGGCACGTACGCCCAATGAAAATCTTTGCCCGAAGGGCGGGCGAGCGCCACGTCTAGGTAATGCAAATGCGAGCAGCGCAGCTTGGCCGCGGCTCGTCGAATCGGCTCTGGAACCTCGTCGATCAGCTCCAGCAAACGCGGCAGGGGAATGCTGCTCAGCAGCACGTCGAACGGCACTTCCTCGTGCTCGAACCGCAAGCGTCGGCGAGAAAGCTCGATGCGCAGTGGACTCTTCCCGAGCTCGAGCTTCGGTACGCGCCGCGCCATGCCCTGCGCGAGCTGTCCGATGCCCATGCGCGGATAGATGAAGTTGGTGTTGTAGCCGAGCTCGCGATCGTTCAACCCGACGGCGCCCGCGATCACGTCCTCCAAGCGGGGTAGCGGCACGAAGCGCTGGCACCAGCTGCTGGTGATTTCTCGCGGGTGAACGCCCCACAAGCGTGAGTTGTAAGGGATCATGAAATGCCGACTGATGCCCTCACCGAAATGCTGCAAGCAGAACTCTTCGAAGTTCGTAGGCTGGGGCTTGTCCTTGGCGAAATGCGCCTTCAAGAAGCCGTGCACGCAATCGTAGGCGACCGTCGGTGGCAGCCCGAAGGTGTTGGCTTGAAAGGGGTATCGCGTGTAGACGCCGTTCGACCAAATCACGCTGCGCCGCTGAATCTGCAGGTAGTCGGGACCAATCCAGTCGAGCACCTCGGCTCTGAGCGCGTCGTTCTTCAGGTGCAGCAGGTGCCCCGTGCGGTCGAAGCGAAAGCCTTGCTCTTCGAGCGTCACCGCGTGTCCACCCGGCTGCGCGAGCTTCTCGAAGATCCGGTACTCGACTCCGCGCCGCTCGAGCTCGAGCGCTGCGCTGAGGCCGGTGAGTCCTGCCCCCAAGATCGCAACTGGGGTGCGCGCAATTTGGGCCGCGGGGCTCATGAAGAAGGACCGCGCAAGCTATCAC
>Ga0164309_10000843_pt1 | contig 15975 bp, 29 predicted proteins | sample Whisoiple_247_MG_FD_109984 | JGI IMG/M metagenome (GOLD analysis project Ga0164309, IMG submission 109984) | Soil microbial communities amended with fresh organic matter from upstate New York, USA - Whitman soil sample_247_MG | ecosystem: Environmental > Terrestrial > Soil > Unclassified >...
CGGCTGGCCGGTTACCCTCCAGGTCGCTTGACGTGAGCCAGTCTGTGCCAGACGGTTTGGCACACTTTGGCACTGGCACACTCAGTCTAGGCGACCGGCCCGCTAGCAGGCTATCGGCCGATAGGTTCGTGTGGGGTCTCCAAGAGGCGTTGCCGCTGTCGACGGAATGCGCCGTGGGCTCGCTGAGCTTTAGCCCAATCCCCAATCCAGAACCCCAGTGAGGATAGAGTGAGGAGCCGGAAGGGCTCGAACTGGACTCTCCTCTCCGCCGCGAAGCGGCGTCTCGGTGCGCAGCCGTGAGCCGAACGAGGTGAGAAGTTGGGCGCCCCCTCTCCCGCCTCCTCGCGAATCCGGGAATCCCCTGCTCCCTACGCGCACGGGAAACTTGCGGCATTCCCCGCAGGAATAGCCCTGCTCGCCTGCCCACCTGAACATGCGCCACCCCTGCTCGGATGCGCAGTGTGCCGCCCTGCGCGCGGGCCGCGCGACCCCTACCCCAGGGGGAGAGGGGTGGGGGGGGGGAAGGGGGGCCCCCGCCAACCGTAATTTTTACCAGCAACTTTATCACCATCGTCCTCTACCTTCGTCTTGCCCCAGCGTCCGCTACTGCTATGATATCCCATGGTGTATCACCTTGGTAGCACACTCGGGTTACAGTACGGATTCCAGTTCCTGCGCCGGGTGCGTGATGCGCCAGGGGAGACGCTTGGCAAGACGATGGGGGCGCTCGGGTGCTACCCAAAGTCGTTGGCGGTTACCGTCAGGGCGTGCGAGGCAGCAGGGCTGGTCGAGCCGGTACTGCTTGGGCGGGGGTTCGAGCTGACCGACCTTGGGTTCAGGGTGCTGCTGCTATGGGAGCAGATAGTGGGGCTGTACGGCGAGCCGGTCGGAACTGCTCCGCCGGGTCCTGCCCTAGTAGCGGCCGGCAATGGAATGGCGCGCGCGTTTGCAAAGCATGCGCTTGCTCCTGGAGAGCGGGTGGTCGAAGAAACGGTCGCCCGGCCAGCGAGTTGGGACCTATGAGAGGGCTCACTCCGGTGGAGCGCCACCTACTAGCCGTGCCGGTTGGCTTTGTAGCCACACAGGACGCAGAGTTCAAAGCGCTCGAAGGCATGTCTGCCGTTGAGCGGGTTCAGCACCTTCCGGATGGGGACTGGAAGGTAACCGACCTCGGTCGCCTCGCCCTCCGTATCTGCCCGGTGGACGAATTTTGAAAACCTCCACGGGAACTGCGTATTACATTGTAACGCGCGTCAAGTGTGCTAGGATTTGGCAATGAGTAGTGCTCCCCGATACGACATGCGGATTAGTCGACGCGGAGGCTTTGTCTGGGCCTCCGAATGCAACCTCGAGTCCCTACAGTTCTGGCACGGCAAGTTCAGCACGAGCTCGAACCCGCAGTACGAAGCCAAGGACAAGGAGAAGGCCAAGAAGCTCAGCTACTGGGTCAAGTTCCGCGAGGCTGACCCCTATAGCCGCTGGAAGGGAGTCCGCGGGAACGAGGAGGTGGTGGCGGCTCAGCCGACCGACAGGCCGGCGATTATCTCGTGGGATGCGCCGAGCGAGCCGGCGCGAACGGATTACACAGGAGCTGAAGGTGATGACACGATTCCGTTCTGACAGGATTTGGCGACTGGGCGAGAAGGAACTCGTGCAGCGGAAGTACGTTCCGCCACCGGCGCCGTTTGAGCTGGCTGACGCGCTAGAGGACCGGAACCCAAGCGAGCTGTCGCTAAAGCGCTATGAGCTTGGTCTCCAGGCTCTCCAGCTCACCTCGCTCGACTGGCACCGACATTGGGGGCGACCGTGAGCGAGGAATTTCAGCCGAAAAACTTCGATGAGCTGGCCGCTCGTTTCCCAGAGCTGCGGAATCCTAGAAGTGTGTGGGAGGACAAGCATGCGAACTTTCACAGGTTCAACCACTATGCGTGGCGCACGCGACCGGCGTTCTTCTCGGTCTTCTGGAAATCGGAGTGGCGCTGATGCACGTGCGATACTGCGACTGCGACGACTGCCTGCCTGGCTTCCCAGCCGAGCCGACCGCGGTCTACGAGGTGGCGCCGGATGCGCCGCCCGAGCTACCAGTGCGCGTGAAGCAGACGTGGGTGGACCGCATCAAGACTCGGCACCGAATCTACGCTCACCTCGATCTGGCATCGTCAAGTGGCGTGTGATACACTGCAATGCGTTCGGCGCCATGGTGCGCAGGGAGAGCCTGCGACGGGTATGAACTCCAGCTCTGAGAAACAGCCCGAACGCCTACAGCCAATGTCCACCCGAGCAGACCGAGTAGTCGACCTTCGAGGCGCCGAGCTGGCGTTTTGGGAGTCGCTCGTCCACGAGACGACGAAGCCGCTGCCGGAGCTCTGGGTGGTCGATGCGGAGCTGCCGACGTGCGAGGCGGCGGTTTGCGCGTACCTGTTCATCGGGCGCGGGATTTCTGGAGAAAGCTAATGGACAGCGAGAGCGTCTTTTTCATCTGCATCGCGCTGGTAGTGTGCACCGCGCTTGGCTGCTGCACTGCTCTTGACAGCAAGTGCGCCGAGCGCGGGATGCGTTATGGCCTGGATGGGTGCATCCAGCAGCCGGCGGCCAAGTGAGCGTCGAAGGCATCACCTACGAGCCGTTCCGCCCGCCAGGCGCACCGAACAAGTACGAGCTCGCCATCCTGCAAATCGCCGTCACCCTGACAGCCGAGCTGGGTGAGCCTCCGCATTTGTCGCGCATTGCGCGCGACCTTGGCATCACCCGGCAGGGTGTGTACCACTGGGTGAAGAAGATGCGCAAAAAGGGATTGTTGGAGGAGTCCGAGGTGCACGGCGCGCGTGCTGGTGTCGTGCTCACCCACAACGGCCTGCTGGCGGTCGCAACTGCCATGGGCGCCTAGCCGCCCTTGAACCTCTTCGACTTCAGCCTCCGCTCGCCAATCTCCGCGTAGCGCAGCTCGAGCAGTCGACGAGCCTCGTCGAGCGTGAACTTCGTGCGAGGCACCATCCACGTGCCGTATCGGTTCGGCTCCTTCGGCAGCTCATCTAGGCCCGCGCGCTTGAGCAGCGCCTTCCACTGCCCGTTCTTCGGGTGGCCGATGAATACGCGGAGCTCACGAGGGGAGATGACCCCTATGCTTTCCCAGGGCGGAGGTTTCACGACGCGCGGTGCGGATTCGTCGATACCAGGCCAGAGTGCCCATAGATTTCGTCGTGCTCAGCCGCAGCGTATCCATCGTCCCATGCCTTGGCGACCTGCGCATTCAGGCAGTCGATGATGCAATCCGAGCAGCCAGGGTCGTTCCCGCAGATTCCGCGCGCACGGTCCCCGTGCACCCCCTCGTCAGCGAGAGGCCGAGAGCAACAAGGGCAAAGAGTCTGCATGCGTTACAGTGTAACACACCCTGCGCACACACGCATCCGCGACTACTCCCAGACTCAGAGTCCCCTTCCGACCGAGAGCGCGTCTGCGTGCCGCAGACCGGAGAAGCTAAAGCCGAACTGCTTTCCTTTTCCAGCTCTCTCTTCGAGAGACCTGACTGATAAGACGCGCGCGAGGCTTGTGGCATTCCAGCGTCACAATAGTCAAGCAAAATCGTCGCACTGAACTATGAAGCAGCATCAAAACGGCCTCATTTCTCATCGGATGTGTGACCATACGCGAGGGGCATTTTCAAATTTGCGATTAAAGTGCCGGGACAACTTTGCATGTCACGCCTACATGTAGGTAACCACTGAACAGGTCTCGCGCGTGACAGATGCGTATTGCATTGTAATGCGCGTATGGTAGTGTGAGGCATGCCTGTTCGAGACATCGGCGTGTCACCGGACTACGTGGACCGCGCCTTCCGGAAGATGGAAGAAGAGGCGTTCCTGCCGAACGACCCAAAGGGGCACCTGGGCGACATGTGGCGCGCGCGCCGCGTGCAGCTGACGGACTTGGCTGCCATCCAGGCGCATCGCCCGCTGAGCAGGCCTGGGACTGGCGCCAATTTCGGATTCGTGAGCCCGATGGCGGCTGCCGTGATGCGAGCGCGGCGCTGGTCCGAGGAGAATAGGCGTCAGAACCCGTGAATTTGTACGTTTCGGGGCGTTTGCCTAGTTTGAATGACCTGCTCGCGGGCAGTCGCAACCACAAGGGGTCGTGGAATGCCTATAACGAGCAAAAACGCCGATGGTATGGGCAAATTCGACTGCTTTGCCAAGCAAAACGAGTGGAAACGGTCGGACCGGGGTACTTCACGTTCGTTTTCGTCGAGCCCGACCGACGAAGAGATCCGGACAACGTTGCGGCCGGCGGCATCAAGCTGCTTTTTGATTCGCTTGTCGGCGCCGACGTGATGAAAGGCGATTCCTGGGCACATGTGCTCGGTTTTGTTAGCTACTGGGTGCACACGCCGGGGAAAGCCGGGTGCCTGGTGCACCACGGAGACGCCTTATTGACCAAGGACGACGCTTTGTCGCTCCTCGAAAAGGAAAACTGAAATGAGCAGAAGCCAAAAGACTGGGAGCGACCTCGAACTTCAAATCATGGCAGGCATCAGCCGAACGCTGAAGCGCCTCGCGCCCGAAAGCCGTAACCGCGTGGTGAACTGGGTGGCGGCCCAAGACTGGGCGGACGAGAAGCCGCCCGCCGACACGCGCCAAACGACCATTCCCGCGCTAAGCTGAGGCTAAATGGCCGAGCGCAAAGCCAAGACGGACAAGCCCGAGCAGGTGACCAACTCGCCTGTGCAGGGCCCCGTCTTGGCCAAGCCTCAATCGAGCACCATCGACCGCAAGCGCGACCAGCACGAGCAGCTGGTGGGCCTGCGCGACTCGCTGTTCAAGGAGTCGATGGGGGTGCTGCGCGACGCGATGCGCTTCACCCAAATCGACCCGAAGCTTGAGCAGGGGCTCGACCCGGCATTCGAGAAAATGGAGCGCGAGCTGGGTCAGGAGGAGGCGCAGGTTGCCTACCGCACGGCCCTGTTCGCCAGCCTGCCAAGCGCTGACGCGCCAATCGGGCTCAAGCTCGCGGCGAACATCGCCGTGGGCATCATGAAGGCCAACGCGGCGGAGAAGGGCGGCACTCACGTTTTGAATGTTCAAAAAGTAGTCCTGAGCGCCAGCGCTTTGCCGCAATTCGAAGAGCGGGAAGTGGAGAACGAATGAGGCTTCTAAAGGAGCTAGAAATGCGGCTGGCAATCGCGGATGCGGCCGAGGCGTTCTACACGGCTGCTTGCTACGATAACGAGGCAGCAAAGCTGCGGCTCGAAGAACTGGGAAAACGGATTCAGGAGCTAGACACATTCCTTTACCCGCCGCCGATGGAATGCGTGATGGAGGACACTTGACCTTCGGACCGGAAACTCCAGTCGTGCACAACGACCCGAAGCCCTCGGCGCGCGAGTACTACCGCCACCTGGAAACAGGTGACCGCGGGTACCTCGTTGAACGCGAAGGCAAGCCGGCAATCAAGTGGGACCGTCCGTTCGCTACCGACACCACGCACGACCTGACGCGCTGGAAGAAAGAGGACGACGCGGTGCCGCTGTTCAGCAAGCACCAAATCGCAATGGTGGCGTTCGTTGCCGACAAGGAGGCGTGCCGCGCGCTTGGGCAAGTCGACATCGCCCAGCGTCAGTGGCTCGACCTGTCGGAGAAGCAGCGCCACGACTGGATGAAGGACGGGCCGAAGGTGAAGCTCGGGCCGCGTCGCGAGCTCTACGAGGCAATCGTGAAGGCATTGGGCAATGGCACAGCGTAAGCAGCTGACGACTCGGCCTCTGGAGAAGGACACGCTGCTGCAATCGATACAGCGTGAGGTGATTCCGTACATTCGCCAGACCGGCGCGCTGGTCGAGCAAGTGGCGCCGTCGACCGCGCCTGTCATCACCGGCTCGCGCGGTGGCGCCACGGTGGCGGTGCTCACGCTTTTGCTCACGACCCTCGCCGCGGCCGGCATCATCAAGGACAGCACGACGCCATGAAAGAACTCCTGCTTGGCGGCTACACGCTGATCGCCGTGCCTCAGCTGGATCGGGCTCCTCGCCTAGAGAAAGACACATTCTCTGGCGGATATTACGTAGAGGCGCGCGCACGGAACACGAAGCGACTGGCGGACTGGAACTCGCTTTACGTCAAGCACGATACCAGACAAATCTTCGGCCGGACAGCGATGATCGACAAGCTGATTAGCTCGGCACCGGGCGAGAAAGCGCCGTGACTGAGGAGGTGCTCTACAAGCCAAGCGATTGGCAGCAGCGGTTCCACGACACCGCGCGCATGGGCATCAACGAAGTGCTAGGCGCCGGGTCGGCCGGACCGGGTAAAACCACGGCACTCCTGATGGATATCGTAGACCAGATAACCATCGAGCACGAGCGCTGCGCGAACCGCAAGCACAAGCACTGGCACGAGTGGGGCACGTCGACAGGGTGGGCGCTGCACTTGCGCCGAACACGGCTCCAACTGGAGCAGACAATCCGCACGTCGCACCGGATGTTCAAGAGCATCGACCCTGGTGCTGAGTGGAACGAGCAGAAGAGCACGTGGGTGTTCTCCAGCGGGTTCCGCTACCAGTTCGGCCACTGCAAGGACCCCAACGACTGGGAGTCCTTCATGAGCTTCGAGTTCACCGCAATCTACTTCGACGAGCTCACGGCGTTCAACGAGGAGCAGTACGACCAAATCTGCACCCGTCTGCGCTCCAGTGACCCGGTGCTCATGCTGATGCTCCGCATACGGGCGATGAGCAATCCGCTCATGCGGCGCGAAGGGGACGAGAGCTACACGGTCAAGGACCCGAATTGGGTACGCAAACGGTTCGTCGACCGCGCGCCGCAAGGCAACGTGATTTTCAAGAAGCAGCTCCGCCGCAAGGACGGAACGACGGCATGGCACAAGTGGTGTTATATGCCGGCGAAGCTGCACGACAACCCAGACAAGGCGTACGTCGCGACCTACGAGCTGAACCTGCTGAAGAGCCCTCCGCACATCCGCGCTGCGCTGCTCGACGGCGACTGGTACGTCACCGCCGGCTCGTTCTTCGCCGAGTACTGGCGCAAGCATTTGCACGTCGTGAAGGCGTTCAAGGTGCCCATCGGCTGGCGCGTGTTCCGGTCGATGGACTGGGGCTTCAAAGCCCCGGGCTGCCTGCACTGGTGGGCGCTCGACGACGAGGACACGCTCTACGGCATCAAGGAGCTGCGGTTCCAGGGCAAGACGGTCGACGAGGTGTGCGCGATGATTGAAGTCATCGAGACCTCGCTCGGGCTTTGGGATGCGCGCTCGGGGTCTAGCCGTATCAGCGGGCCCGCCGATACCCAGCTCTGGGAGCAGCGGGGCCAGGGTGGGAAATGCATGGCCGACATGTTCGCCGCCAAGGGCATCATGTGGACCAAGGCGGACAAGAAGAGCCGGCAGTCAAACGCGCAGCACGTCATCAAGCGCCTGGTCGACCACGACGAGGAAACCAAGGTCCCGGGCCTCGTGTTCTTCGAGAGCTGCACCTGGATTATCCAGACGCTGCCCGCGATGCAGACCAGCTCCAACAACAGCGAGGAGCCGGCGGACGGCGGCGACGACCACCCGTACGACTCGACCGCCTACGCTGCGGCCTACGCTTCCCGCGGGAAAGCTGCTATTCCTCCGGTACGACCGCTCAAGTCCGAGTGGGATGACGAAGAAGAGATGCCGAAAGACCGGGCTCGCGCAGGGCGCCTCGGCTACGGCCAGGAGCTTTGCTGATGATTACCGCTGACCAGCTGCTGATTCATGCGCTCGGCGACTACGTGCTCCAGACGAATTGGATGGCGAATGAGAAGACGAAGCGCTCAGTCGCCGCGCTAGCCCACGTGGTGACCTATACGCTGCCGTTCCTGGCGCTAACGCAAAGCTGGCTGGCGCTGGCAGTAATTTGCGGCACGCACTTCGTTATTGACCGATGGCGGCTCGCGCGCTTCGTGGTCTTTGCGAAGAACTGGCTCGGCGGAGAACGCCGTCCGTGGTCCGAGTGCTCCGGCACTGGCTACCATTCTAGCCTCCCGCCGTTCATGGCGGTCTGGCTGATGATTATTGCTGACAACGTGCTGCATGTGGCCATCAACGGCCTGGCGATTAGGTACCTCTGATGGCGACCAAGAAAGACCCGTGCGCTGGATGCGGCACTAACCCGCCGTTCAAGGCGCGGACCGAGTGGCGTTTCATTCGCATCACCGGTCGCGACCAGGCTACCTGGCAGGCGATTGACGAGGGGATGAAGCTACTGTGCGAGCAGTGTCTTCTGCCGCTGCGCGTTGTGCTGGCCGGGCAGGCCAGGAAAGCATCCTGATGGCACTCGAACAAGACGAACGCGAGCTACCGGTCGATGACGAGCCGATTGCGGACACCTCGGAAGTGGCCGACGAGTACGCGGTCGACGGCGACCCAGAGGAAACCAAGGTCGACGTGCTCGTGTACGACGAGGACTCGCTCAACCTGGTGCTCGACTTCGAGAAGCACCCGGATGGCGAGAAGGCCATCAAGAAGCTGGCGGACAAGATTGTCGACGAGTTCGATGATGACTTCCAGAACACCGAGCCGCGCCGCAAGCGCATCGCTGAAGACTGGAAGCTGTTCGCGGGCGACCTGCCGCCGAAGGAGTGGCCGTACAAGAATGCCGCCAACGCCAACGTTCCAATCATGATGGAGAACCTGACGCGCGTCGTATTCCGCGCCGATGGTGAGCTGTTCGGCGACAAGAGCAACGTGTTCGGCGTGAGCGCGCTCGGCGACAAGGACCAGGACCAGGCGTCGCTACTGTCGATGCACGGCAACTGGCAGCTCCGCAACGAAATCCCCGACTTCTATCGGCAGATGAAGCGCGGGCTCATGAACTACTTCACCGTGGGCGACGTGACCTTCCACTCGTACTACGACGAGCGCCTCAAGAAGAACCGCCACGAGTGCCTGACCGCCGACGAGTTCGTGACCCCGTTCACGTTCACCTCGACGATGCCGGACTACTCGGACGCGCCGCACTACACGCGCGTCTACATGAAGTACCCGCACGAAATCGAAGCCATGCGCAGTACGTGGTTCGACGTGGACAAGGTGCTCGGCGACGACCCGGAGAACCGCCCGTCCAACAACTTCGACGACGACCCCGAGCAGCTGATTGCTGTGTCGACGGCGCAGACGGTGGGCCAGGATATTCCGGACGAAGGCGGACCGCGCAAGCTGCTTTGGTATGAGGGCTGGGTCGACCTGCCGAACCAGGACCGGCAGCGGTTCATTCAGGCCATCGTCGACTACGAGACCCGCCACATGTTCCGCCTCACCATCCACGAGGAGGCCACGTGGGAGGAAAAGGCAGCGTACAAGCGCCAGGTCGACGAACTGGCCAAGTACCGCTCCGAGCAGGCCATGTACCAACAGGCGCTACAGGAGCACCAGGACACCATCGGCCAAATCGGCCAGGCCACGGCGCAAGGGCTCGCCGGGCCCGAGCAGACCATGGCGGCGCTCACGGAGCTCGAGCAGCAGGCCCCGCAGCCGCCGATGTCACCGCCGTGGATGCAGAACCCAGACGACCCGGAGGAAACCCCGCGGCAGCCCGACAAGCGCCCGATTCACCTGTTCGTGCACGGCGTGTGCATCGAGCCTGCGCACGGCAACATCGGGCTCGGCTACGGCGGGATGCAGGCCGACTTTCAGCGAGCGGCAAACGTCACCCTGTCGCAATTCATCGACGCGGCCACGCTCGCCAACTGCAAGGGACTCATCACCGCAGGCAACGTGACGTGGAACTCGGACGGGCAGTTCAAGATTTCCCCGGGCGCCATCAACAACGCCACCGGGCTTTCCGCTGCCGACCTGAAGGATGGGCTCATTCCGTTCGCCTTCGGCGACGCGAACCCGGCGCTCATGCAGGTCATGCAGCTGATGCAGTCCAGCGGCGAGAGCTCTATCCAGGGCCCCGCGGTGCTGTCTGGCGAGTCGGGGAAGTCCGGCGAGACAGCGCGCGGCATCAACGCGCGCATCGAGCAGGCCACCAAGCAGCTCAGCGTCACCACGAGTGCGTACGCCTTCCAGGTTCTCACGCAGGTGCTGAAGAACAACGCCTACCTGAACAGCCGCTGGCTACCCGACGAGCAGCTGTTCCAGATGGAAGCCAACTTGATTCCGCAAGGCATGGTCCCGCCGTTCAAAATCGGCAGGGAGATGTACGAGCGGAACTACCAAATCGAAATCAAGGCCGACATGCGCTTCGCGACGCAAGCGCAGCGTGTGGGCGAGGCCGACGACGCGCTCAAGCTGTTCAAGGAAGTGCCGCAGCTCCAGGGCAACATCGCGCTCACCTACGCCATCGTGAAGCAGTGCCTGGAGGCTCGAGGGCTCCGTAACTTGGTGCCACTGCTCGGCCCTATCCCGCCAATGCCCACGACTCCGCTCGGCATGCCAATGCCGCCGCCGATGGGCGCGCCCGGTGCGCCGCCTGGTGCTCCAGGGGCCGAAGGGGCGCCGTCTGGCATGGTGGCGCCCGGTGGCCCGATGAAGGGTCCGCCGCCGGGTATGCCGCCACGCCCACCGCCGCAGATGCCGGGTAACGTCCAATGACCGACTACTCGAAGTTCAGGAAGTCGCCGGACATGATTGACTGGATGCGCACGGCGCAGGCCCAGTACTTCACCAAGCAGCTGAAGGAAAAGACGACAGCCGCGCACGACAACTTGGTGGCCACGTGCCTCAAGTCGAGCGACCCGAAAGTCACGGCAGCGGTGACGCTGTGGAATGAGCTGAGCACGTTGGAGGCGTACCTATCAAACGCCAGAAAGACCGAAGTCGATGAGTAGCGAAAAGGAATGGCCGTTCCGTAACCCGCAAGTGGAGCAGCCGCAGGTGACGGACCGCAACGGGTTGGCGGTGGGGCAAATCTCCGACAGTGCACGGCTAGATGCGCGTGACCGCGAGATTGCCGAGAGGCGCTCCGCGATGATTCGCAAGCGCATGTCCGCGCCCGGCGCTCTGGGTCTGCCAAAACTGCTGGACGAGCGGAGAAATGAATACGGCATCACTGACGCCGCGTTCGACCGCCAAGCGGTATTTGACAGGGTATTCGTCTGGCAAATCGCCATGCAGAAGGGCGACAAGTACTCGGGCAGCGAGATATTCATGCCGGAGACGACGCAGCAAAAAGAGAAGAACAAAGCCCCGCAGGGCATCATCATCAGCGCCGGCCTGACTGCGTTGGACCACCTGAATTCACACGGCATCGGACTGGGTCACAAGGTACTGTTCGCGCACGCTGCACCGTATCACATTCGCTACGACGTAATTGATGGGCAGGACCACCATCTCATCATCCTTTTGGCTGGCGACATCATCGGCAGCGAGGACCTCGCGTCGAACCTGAAGAACCGCAGCGTGCGCTACCTGGCGCGGCGCAACGAACAAGGTTCGGTGGAGAACGTCTTCATCGACGAGAACGGCAAGACGTGGTTGCCGAATAGCAACGTTTACGGGGAGCACGAGTGATGGCTGGCCTGGACGACACCGAACAAGAGAGCGAATCCGTAGGCAAACACCTCGGAAAGATGCGCGAGCGCATGACGGAGGCGCGCGCCGACGAGGACGAAACCAGCGAGGTTTCCGTTGAGACGCCCGAGGATGACGACGAGGACGAGGAAGCCGAAGTTGCCGCACCAAGTCGGAAGGAACGCCGCGCTGGTCGCATGACTGCCCGTGAGCGCGCCGCCGCCGCCGAAGCCGAAGCTCGGGTGCTGCGCGAGCTGATTCAGCAGCGCCCGGCCGAGCGCCCGGCGCAGCAAGTGCCGGATACGGCCGACGTGGACAAGCGCATCCGGGAGACGAACGCGGAGTACCGCGAGCTCGAAGCGCGCTACGTGGCGGCCCAGCAGAACAAGACGCTCACGCCGGCTATGGAGCGTGAGATGCAGGACCGCGCCGAAGAGCTCGACGTGCGCAAAATGGAGCTCGCCGCCGAGCGCCGAGAGGTGCGCACGGCCCCGCGCCGCCAGCAGGACGAGCTATCGCGCCAGCTCGCTCGCGACAACGCCGACGTGTATGGGAACCCGCGCGCCATCCAGTACGCCGCCGGCCGGGTGAACCAGCTCATTGCCATGGGCGAGAAGGACTCGAAGGAGCTTCACGACAAGGTGATGGCGGAGACGCGCCAGGTGGTGCTGGGGGTCAAACCGCGCCCGGACGCCATCGACCGCCAGCGCGCCACCGGCATGAGTGCCGGGCCACGAGCTATCGCGCCGACCACGCGGAGCACCATTTCGATGCCAAAGGGCAGCCACTACTACAAGATGGCGACCGCACTTTACCCAGACCTGGACCCGGGTGCGGCCTGCCAGAAGTGGGCGCAGGGGCCTGGTAAGCGCCTGCTGGCGAGCAAGGGCTAGAATTCGGTTGACGCTGGCGTGGCGTTCTGTATGCTTCAGGCATCGGCGCCACGCTCAGCCAGCGGCCGCCTTGACGGCTCCAGCGCCCCGACGCTGTTGTCTGATGCTCCAGGGAGACCCCACCGGTCGGCAAGGTGGAGAAACCAGGAGCATTCGTGTCGTCAAGTTCGCAGCACGTCATCAAATCGTCCCGAGGTCCCGCAGTCCGCAAGGACCCTGCGCCGCGCCCGGTTGACCGTCGCCTCCAGCAAGGAGCAATCAAGAACGCTGACCCATCCAAGCACTACGTCTGGGCCTACAAGGTCGGCGTAGGTGGAGTCGGGTACTACGAGAACCTCGGTTATGACATCGAGGTCAAACGCCCAGGTGGCGTCCACTGCGTCTCGCTCCGTAAGGGGCAGGTTGGCGAGGGACAGCCCATCGAGTGGCAAGACAACTTGCTCATGAGCATCGACAAGACGGCGCTGGCCGAGCAAGAGGCGGAAGCCCAGCTCGAGGTCGACGCGCTCGAACGGCGAATCCTTTCTCCCGGAGGCGTCACCGACGGCCTGCGGGGCATCAACGGAACTCGTGGTCGCGGCAACCTGCCGGCCATTTCACTCGAAAATGAGACCTCTGCGAACACATCAGTGCTCGAGAGCTGAGGACAATCATGGCTGATAACGTCAAGCAGTACGGCATTCGTTGGGCGACTGGCTATAACCGCAATTCTCAACCGTCCTCGGTGGAGATGGCGGTTGCGTCGGCGGCGAATTTCACGGTCTCGGGCTTCGGCACGAACGTGAATCTCAACGTCGGCGACCCGGTGAAAATCAACTCCGACGGTACCGTGTCGCTCGCTGGCGGTAGCGAGAACGGTCAGACCTCGCAGTCGATTTGGGGTGTCGTTATCGGCATGGGTGGCCAAGGTTACTACAACGGCACCCGAATGGTTCGTTCGCCGTTCCTGCCATCGGGCGTGACGTACGGCACGAGCATCGACCGGCAGAGCAAGGTGCTAGTGGCGCCAATCTCGCAAGGTTTCTGGGAAATCGACTGCGACGACATCGTGACCGCCACCACGTACCTGGGTTACCAGGCGTTCATCGGCGAGAACTGTGACCATCAGCTCGCTGCGGCCGTGGCAAGCGCGCCGTCGCTGACGGCGAACCCGGTTCTCGACATCTCGACGCACAACCCGGCGACCGCGGGGCTCAGCTTCCGCATCGTGGGTGTGTCGCAAAACTTCAGCAATCAAGACTTCAGCGGCCAATGGGTGAAGCTCATCGTGAGCATCAACGATGGTGCTGAACCGTTCTTCACGAACGTCGGGACCTGATGTTCGGCAAGAAGCCCAAAGCAGACGTGGAGGCGCTGGAAACGGCGCCCGCGTCCACCATTACACCCGACGCGCCCAAGGCCGTCGCGGAGAAACCGGCCCCGGACGAAAGTCCCGCACCGGCAGGCAAGCAACCCCCACGACCTCGGCGCGTCGCGCCAACCCCGGAGAATTGAGCCATGCCCGCAGGCATTCCCGTTTTTACCAGCACCATTGCTGACGGTCTGAAGTTGACGCTCGACGAAGTGGTCGACGACAACCTGACCGATTACAAGAAGAAGCTGCTCATGCCCAAGTGGATGAAGCAGACGAACATGGAAGACAACTACGAGGACGACCTGGAAATGGCCGGCCCCGGGTTGGCTGCCGAGAAGGCGGAAGGCGCCGAGATGCAAGCTGGAGGCATCCAAGAGGGTGCGCTGACCCGCTACATCGCGCGCACGTTCGCGTTGAAGCTCATCGTCACGGAAGAGGCGGCCGAGGACTCCAAGTACCCCGCCATCATCCAAGCGGCCGCTCGCCTCCCGCGTGCGCTATACAAGACGGTCGACATCGACGCGACCAACATCTGGCAACGCGCGACGAACGTGTTGTACGTTGGCGGAGACGGTCAGCCCCTGGCGAGCGCGACGCACACGCTGCCAGGCGGCGGAACGTTCTCCAACTTGATGACGGTTCCCATGAGCCCGAGTCGCATTGCCGTGGCGACCGCCACGACTCAGATGCACAAGTTCCCCGGTCACGACGGCATCACCGAAGGTGTCGAAGTGAAGGGCTCCGTGTGTCCCGAGGAGCAGTGGTACATCTGGGAGGGCCTGAACAAGTCAATCAAGGACCCGACCCCGGGCGCCTTCAACGAAATCAACGTGGTTCACGACATGAACCTCACCACCACGCCCATCAAGTACTGGTCGAACTCGACCACGAACTGGGCGTTGCTCGGCGACATCGACAACGGGTTCAAGTGGAAGTGGCGCAAGAAGCCGAACACCCGAAGCTGGGTCGACAACGACCAACTGTTGCTCAAGTACGGCATCTATGCCCGCTGGGCACGTGGGTGGTCTGACCCGCGCTGCTGCCTGTTCGTGAACGCCTGAGGAGTGAACCATGGGCATTTCCCTACAAGACGCACAGCAGATTTACTCAAACGCTGGCCTTCGTACCCAATATGGGCTTGTGTTACCTCCTGGCGCTCGGGTGGCGGCCTTCGTACGCTCCACGGGAGTCCAGAATGGAGACGATGCCTTCCTGGCAACGAACCTGGTGCCTACGCTGGCTCAGGGGTTGGCGCGTGTTCGCTCGGGCATGGGAGACTTCGTTGTCTGCTTACCTGGTCACGTTGAGAACGTAGACGCGACGATGAGCGCGGCGTTCGCAGCGGCTTTGCTGCCTGGTACGAAAATCGTTGGCGTCGGACGGGGCAATAACGCCCCTACTTTCACCTGGACAAACACGGCCGGATCGCTTGTGATAGCGCAAAACGACGTACTCATCGCCGGGCTGCGGCTACTGACGGCAGGGCCGGCGGCCACCGGGACGAACACGGTACTGGCGATTACGGTCAGCGGGAACGACTTCGGTTTTTTCCAAAATGAGCTCGAGGTCGGAAACGGGCTAGCCAACGCAATCACTGTGTTGAGCGTTACTGGTACGGCTGGGCGCTACGACATCAGCGGCAATGTTTTCCGTGGTGCAAACAGCGCCAACACTGTCACCATCCTGATCAACAGTACCGGTGGAGACGGGCGCATCTGTGACAACGAAATTATGTCTGGGGCCACGAGCGCTACCGGCAATATCAACGTCATCGCCGTGGCGGCAAGGCTGAAGATTCTTCGCAACGTGATAAACAATATCACGGCCGGATCAGTGGCCGCGATTGCACTTGGTAACGTCGCTATCTCTGGGCAGTGCGCCTACAACACCATTACGGTGCTGAGTACTGGCGCGAGCGTATCCGGAACGACCGGGATTACCATCGGCGCAGCGGTGACCATGGGGTTCTTCCAAAACTTCATCGTCAACGACCCGCTTGCAAGCGGCAAGCTTCTACCTACCGTCGACACCTAACAGAAGCTGGGCTCCAGCTGGGACTGGCGCCCCTGGAGCCCAATGCCTCTCGCACAGACCGAAGCAGCGACCAGCACTTACGTACCCACGATAGATGAAATCGTGGCCATGGCGTACCGCCGCGCTGGCGTACTGAACGTCCAGCAGTCGCCGACGACTGTACAGGCTCGCGTGGCGCGCCAACTGCTCAGTGTCATCGTGACGGCGC
>Ga0164309_10000844_pt1 | contig 15963 bp, 9 predicted proteins | sample Whisoiple_247_MG_FD_109984 | JGI IMG/M metagenome (GOLD analysis project Ga0164309, IMG submission 109984) | Soil microbial communities amended with fresh organic matter from upstate New York, USA - Whitman soil sample_247_MG | ecosystem: Environmental > Terrestrial > Soil > Unclassified >...
AGCGCTCGGGTGGCTGGACGAAGGCGGCGCCGAGCGCGCTCGCGCGGAGCCACTGCGCCCCGGCTCCACACGACCCGCGTTCGGCGCTCCGCACCTCGTTCGAGGCTTGGTCGACGGCGCGCTATGGCATTTCCAACCGGGCCTCAGTGAGGCGCTTCGAAAACCCGCCGCGCGCATCGCCACCACGCTCGACAGCGCGCTGCAAACCGAGGCCGAGACGGCGCTCAGCACCTCACTGAGCGCGCTGCGTGGCAAGCACGCGACCGCGGGCAGCGTGCTGGTCGTCGACAACCCGAGCGGCGACGTCCTTGCCTACGTCGGCTCACCCGACTTCTTCGACGAAGCGGGGCTCGGCCAAAACGATGGCGCAAGGGCGCTGCGGCAACCGGGTTCGACGTTGAAGCCGTTCCTGTATGCGCTCGCCATCGAGAAGCTCGGATTCACCGCCGCCACCGCGCTTCCGGATATCGAGACGCACTTCACCCTGCCAGACGGCACGTTCACGCCACACGACTACGACGGCAAGGTGCGCGGACCTGTCCGCTTGCGTGAGGCGCTCGGCAATTCTCTGAATATTCCAGCCGTGTGGACGCTGAGCCAGCTCGGCGTCGAGCCGTTTTACGGGCGCCTGCGCGAGCTTGGCTTCGATTCACTGATCGAGCGGCCCGACTACTATGGGCTCGCGCTCGCCCTCGGCGACGGTGAAGTGAGCCTGCTCGAGCTGACCGCAGCCTATGCTTCGCTCGCGCGCGGTGGCCTGTACAAGCCCTTGCGGATGGTCCGCCGTGTCGAGCGCAGCGGTGATGCGCCGATCGAACTTTCGCCCGCCGAAGGCCACCGCGTCATGCCCGCCGCTGTCTCCGCCCAAGTGACGGACATACTCAGCGATCCGCACGCGCGAACCGCAGCCTTCGGCGCTCACAGCGTGCTCGATTTTCCGTTTCCGGTGGCCGCCAAGAGCGGCACTTCGAAAGGATTCCGCGACAACTGGGTGGTCGGATACACACGCGCCGTGACCGTTGCCGTCTGGGTCGGCAACTTCGACGGCAGCGAGATGGAGAGCGTCTCGGGCATCACCGGCGCCGGCCCGATCTTTCACGCGGTCATGACCGCCGCCATGCGCCGGCACGGATCCGAAAGCGCGCCGGCCGCGGGCGCCTCGCTCAATGGCAAGGCGCACGAAGGTCTGCACCAGGTCGCCGTTTGCACGCTCTCGGGCGGGCTCGCAACTGATGATTGCCCGCATGCGATTCACGAATGGGTCGCAACCGACGCCCTGATGGAGAGCTGTAGCCTCCACGAGCGCGTGCGCATCCACGTGCGCGATGGGCTTCGCGCGGGGCCGGCTTGCTCGCGGGAAGAAACCGTGGAACGCACCTTCGAAAGCTTCCCCCCCGAATACCTGCCGTGGGCGACGGGCGCCTCGCGTCCACTCGCGCCACGCGAATTCTCTCCACTGTGCCCCGACGCGCCTCGCGCAACGCACGCCGGCGACGGTACCGTGCGCATTCTCTACCCGTTGGACGGCGCCCGCTTCGCAATCGACCCCGAACGCGCCCCGGCGCTGCAGATCCTTGGAGTCCCCCTGGCGGTTCCCTCCAGCGCGCGCGAAGCGATGCTGCTCGTCGACGGCGAGGTCGTCGATCGCGTTCGCTCGCCCTTCGTGGCCAATTGGCGACTAGTCCCCGGCACGCACCTCCTTTCGGCGCGCACGACGGACGGCGACATCAGCGATGCGCTGCGCGTCGAGGTGCGGGGGCTGTGAACTGAGTCGCAGGAGAGATCTGAGGGAAGATTTTTGGATTATTGCGTTGTGAGTCCGAGCGCGTCGTGGAAATTGCGAAGTGACTCGGCAAAGCGCAACGAAGAGCGGTGACGAAAGACTCTTGCACATCGAGGTCGGTCATTCCTCCGATGCAAAGCGGCGCGCTGAGGAAACCCCTCCCTCCTCTCTCTCAGATCTCTGCGGCCTCTGCGGCTCGGCGGTTCATCCCTCTCTCGATCGCAAACGCAACGGGAACGATGCGTTGCTGTGAGGTGCGTTGCTGGATCGAGAGCGCCCACTCTCGCAAACGAACTCAGCAGCGATCGCCGATCAGGAAGCGTGGGCGGTTCTTGAGCACTTCGAAGATCTTACCCAGATAGGTGCCGATGATGCCGAGCAGCACGAACAGGATGCCGAACATGAGGGACATGAAGCCCATCATCGAGGCCCAGCCGGTGACGGTTTGGCCGCGGAAGTATTGGATCAGGATGTAGCTCAGTTCCAGGATGGCGAGGCCGCTGGTCAGAAAGCCGATCCAGATACCGAGTTTGAGTGGCGCGAGCGAGAACGAGAGGATCGCGCCCGAGGCGAAGCGCAGCATCTTTTTGAGGCTGTACTTGGTGGTGCCGCTGAAGCGCTTGTTGGCGCGGTAGGGCAGCGTGATCGAGCGGAAGCCGAGCCAGGTGACCGAGCCGCGGATGAACAGATCGACGTCGTTCATGTCGCACAACGCGCGCACCGCGGTGGCGTCCATCAGTCGGAAGTCGGAGTTGCCGGGGGCCATGGCCACGCCGGTGAGCTTGGAAAACACACCGTAGAACCAGCGCGAGGTGGTGCGCTTGAAGAGCGAGGTGTCTTCCGCGTCCGCGCGCTCGGTGGTGACGACCTTGTAGCCTTCGCGCCAGCGCTCGAAGAGTTGCGGGATTAACTCCGGAGGGTGTTGCAGATCGCCGTCCATGCTGACGATGGCGCGGCCGCGCGCTTCACTCAAGCCGGCCATGAGCGCGCCTTGATGACCGAAATTGCGCGCCAAGCGGGCGCCGCGCAGCACTGGGAACACCTTGCTCTGAGCGACGATTTGCGCCCAAGTACCGTCCGAACTTCCGTCATCGACGAGGATGATTTCGAAGGGCACGCCGATGGTGACCACCACCTTCTCCACCGCGGCCACGAAGGCGGCGATGTTGCCCTCCTCGTTGTACATGGGAGCAACGACGGACAGCTCCGGGGCGGGCGCCGAGAGCGCAGGATTGTGGCTAGGATCGGTCATTTTGGGCGGGAACTCCGCTCGGATACCACAGGGCCGGAGGCTTTGCGACCGTGATATAAGCCGTCCCGCCAATGCTGGATTCAAGTAGCCGTCAGACGACGCGCGTGACACGCGCCTTGGAGTACGGCGTGGTCGCGCTTGCGGCCGTAGCCTTCGCCGCAAGCTACGGGCTGACCTACGGTTACGACAATCAATACGTCTACTTCTTGAAGGCTCTCACGCTGGTCGACCACAGCGTGCTGCGTGCGGATTGGTTCACCTTCCACACCACCCAATATCACCGCATCTTCGCCTATCTGGGCGCGTTCCTGCTGCTGCTCAATAGGCAAGGCTGGGCGGTGGCGATCACGCAATTCTTGCTGGTGCTGCTGGGTGGGCTCGTCATTTACCGCATCGTGAAGCGTGTCGCTGGCGCCACGCTGTCGGTCGCGGCGTATCTGCTGTTGCTCTCGATCTTGTTCATCACGCGCACCTCGAGCGTGGGTACGAGCTATTTGTTCGACACCATTTTGCAGCCCTCCACGTTGGGCGCGCTGGGCTCGATCGCGGGCACGCTGTTCTTCGTCGAGGAGCGCTGGCTGGCGTCGGGCATCTGCTTGGCCGCGGGCGGCGCGTTTCACGCGAACTATTTGGTGCTGGCGTATCCGATCTTTGGGCTCGCGCACCTTGCGCTTGGCTTCAAAGATTTCAAGCGCCGAGTGATTTTGCAATTTGCGCCGCTGCTCGCGATAACGCTCGTGCTCTCGCCGCTCTTGCTCGCTGCGTCGCACACCAAAGCGTCACCCGAGGCACAAGAGATCTTGTTCCGCGTGCGCTCGCCGCACCACTACAACCCGGCGCGCTACGAGCGTAATTTCATGCCTTTTGCCGCATGGCAGATGATCGGCATCGGCAGCGGCTGGTTCCTGCACAAGACGCAGAATGGCCGGCGTTTGGGCGCAGTTTTGTGCGGATTGATGCTCACGATCTGGACCGGCACGTTCCTGACCACGTTCTACGACGTGCCCAAAGTGAACCAGATCTTCGTTTGGCGTTTGGCGCCGAACGCTGACATCTTGTCGCAGATCTTGTTCGCGTGTGCGCTTTCGCATGCCTTGGCCAAGCCGTCGATCACTCGCCACTACCCGGCCGTGGCCATCGGCCTAGTCGCGGCAGGCATGGGTGTGTTCGGTCTGTTTTGGCACGGCAAGGAGGGCGCGCCGATCCCGAACCTGATGCTCGTGCTGCTCGGCGCAGTGCTCGTGGTGCGGGCGCTCGATCTCGCGCTCGATCTGCTCGTGCGCTTCGTGCCCGCACAGGCGCCACCCGTCGCGGACTTCAAACGCTTGCTCGTGTTCTGTCCGCTCTTGCTCGGCGCCTACGAGCTCTACCGCGTAGTGCCCCACAAACTGGAGGAAGCGCGCACCCGCTCCACACTGCTCAAGGAAGACGGCGGGCGCAACGACGAGCTCTATCGCTGGCTGCGCGAAAAATCCCCCAAGGACGCGATCTACCTGACCCCGCCCGACCTGGAAGGCGCGCGCTTCCTCGGTCAACGCGCCATCGTCGTCGATTGGAAGGCCGTGCCGCTGATCCCGACTGAACTCCTCGGTTGGTACGAGCGCCTGTGCGACGTGACCGGGCGCCAAGTGAAGGGCTCGGGAGACCTGGCGGGCTACGGCTCAATCGACCCTGAGCGTCTGGCGCTGATCGTCGGCAAATATCACCCGGACTACATGATCCTGCGCCGCGGCGGCGAGCAGCGCTTTCGGGATTTGCCGGTCATCTACCAAAATTCCGGCTTTTCCGTGCTCAAGATCGCGGGCAACAGCGCCCGGCCGTGAAATCCTTGCCGGACCCTTGCGCCTGAGGCACCTTCCGCGTCGACTGCTCATGCCGACGTCCGCCATTCCGAAGCTCTCGTTCGTGATCCCGTTCATGAACGAGGAAGCCACGCTCGAAGAGCTGTACAACCGCATCGCGGAAGCAGTGACCCCGACGCTCGGCGCGGGTGAAAGCTTCGAAGTCGTGTTCGTCGACGACGGCAGCACGGACGGCTCGGTCAAAGTTGCCGAGCGCTTGGTCGCTGCGCATCCCCAGGTGAGCCTGCTCGAGCTGCAGGGCAATTTCGGCAAGAGCGCCGCGCTCAACGCCGGTTTCACGCGCGCGCGTGGGAGCATCGTGTTCACGCTCGATGCTGATTTGCAGGACGATCCCAAAGAGATCCCTCGCTTCCTGGAGAAGCTGAATGAGGGCTTCGATTTGGTCTCCGGCTACAAGCGCAAGCGAAACGACCCGATCACCAAGGTGCTGCCCTCGCGCGTGTTCAACTGGCTCGTGCGCAGCTCGACCGGCGTGAAGCTGCACGACGTGAATTGCGGCTTCAAAGCCTACCGCGACATGATGCTCCAAAACGTGCGCCTGTACGGTGAACTGCATCGCTTCGTGCCCGTGCTCGCGCACTGGAAGCGCTTTCGCATCGGCGAGATTGCGGTCGAGCATCACGCGCGCCGCTTCGGCTACTCCAAGTTCGGCGGCGGTCGCTTCTTCCGCGGCCTGATGGACCTGCTGACGGTCGTATTCTTGCTCCGCTATGGGCGCCGCCCCGCGCACTTCTTCGGCGCGTTCGGCACGCTCACCCTGGCCATCGGCCTGGCGATCTTCAGCTATTTGTGCGTGATCTGGTTCATGGGTCAATCGATTGGGCATCGCCCACTCTTGATCTTGGCCGTGCTGATGATCGTGGTCGGCGTGCAAATCCTCGCCACTGGCCTGATCGCGGAGCTGATCGTGCACTTGGCGCGCACCGAACTCCCCTACGTATTGAAGCGCGAAGCCGTGCATGAAATCGCCGTGTTGGGGCCTGGTTTGCCGCACAGTGATGAAGCGCGCGTCCCGGTGATGCACACCTGAGTTTCTCGCTCACACGCGGCGCACGCTTACCAGAGGCAGGCGTCGCCGAAGACCCGCACAGCCTGGTGTGCCACTGCTTTTTTCACACTTGCGGTTGGTGCGCCGTGCTTCTGATCGAGTTCGTCGAGCAGCCCGAGTACGCGAAGGCGCTCAAACCGTTTGCGAGCGGCCTGTCTGCAACGTTTCACGCGCTTCGCGGGGACAGTTGGGGACACGCAAAAGGCTAGCTTAGTCCACAGAAGGGACTAAGCTACGGGAATGTCGCGCCAGGTCAACATCCACGAGGCAAAAACCCAGTTCTCCCAACTGGTTGACCGGGCGCACGCTGGCGAGGAGATCATTGTCGCCAAGGATGGCGAACCTTGGGCTCGCCTTGTCCCGTTGGCCGCCAAGCGGCCACGTCAACCGGGACTCTTGAAGGGACTGCACATCGATCCCGCGTTCGACATGCCACTCCCGGATGAGGAGTTGGAAGCGTGGAGCGGCAACCGGTGAAGCTGCTTCTCGATACGCACGCACTCCTTTGGTGGCTGGCGGATGACGCTCGTCTATCGCAACGCGCGCGAAGCGCCATAGCGGATCCAGATCGCACAGTCTACTCCAGCTCCGCGAGCGCTTGGGAGATCGCGACCAAGCATCGAATCGGACGTTTGCCCGAGGCCGGTGAACTACTCGCAGATTTTTCAGGAATCTTACTGCGCGCAGGAATAGAAGAGCTGCCGATCACGAGCAAGCACGCCGTCTTGGCAGGGACCTTAGCCGGAGCTCATCGCGATCCGTTCGATCGGATGCTCGCGGCGCAGGCCCTATGCGAGAGTCTCGAGGTTGTCACGACAGATGAAGCTATCGGCGTGCTTGGGGCCCGATGCTTGTGGTAGCGCAGACGTTGGGATGAGATTCGGTCGTCAGCGAGCCCAACGCTTCAATACGCCCCACGCCAGCACATCCGCGACCAATGACGCTGCGCGCGAAGCGACGGCGATCGCGAGCGCGGGCGCGCTGCCAACCGCGGGCGCCAAGCTGATCGAGAGAATCGCTTCGCGCACACCAACGCCCGCGGGCGCAGCGAGCGCAACGAAGCCGCCCACGGTCGCGAGCGCGTACAACCCCGACGTCGAGAGCGAAAGCCCCGGCGCCGCGCCGAACGCGTGTGACAACAAGAAGCCATGCGCGGCCCAGCTTGCCCAATAGAAAACATGGGCAAGCAGCAATGAAAACGGCACGAGCGGCCCTGCGCCATCGACTTTGAGCACGCGCACGACGAACGCCGGCAAGCGCGCGCGATCGACGCACGAGAGCACGATCACGATCGTCGTAAAGCCAATGACGATCGGAATCGCCCAAGCGCCGAGAATGGCCATGAGCCCGCTACTCGGCGGCGACCACAGCAAAGACGCGAAACCGACGCCGCCACCGACGGCCGTCCACGACAGCATCTCGAGACCCACCGAGGATCCGACGGACACCGCAGACACGCCGAGCCGCGCAGCGCCGGCCATGCGCACGAAGGGCAAGCCGACCATGCCCGGCGTGTAGCGCGCGAGCTGCGAGTCCATGTACAGCGAGAGCGCGGGTCCGCGCGGCACGCGCCGCGCCGTCATGCGCTCGATCAGCGCGATCCAACCGCGCCCCTGAATCAGACAGCCCAGCCCGAGAGGCACGATCGACGCAAGCGCCCAGGGTAGGTCGAGCGAGACCTTGGTCTTTTGCCAGCGATGCGCCAAATCCCACGCTGAATAGCCGACGAACACCAGCGCGATGGTCATGAAGAGCGGCCCGAGCCGCTTCTTCAAACCAGCCTTCGCCGGCGTTGCCTCGCCTGCGTCGGAAGTGCTCAAAGCTGCCAGTCGAGAACGAGCTGCGCGTTCTGAGCGGTGTTTGCGCCCCTCTTGAGTAACGCGAACTCCCCCACGCGCCTGAGCACGCCGTACTGACCGCTCTCCAAGGCCGCCTTCAACGTCGGCTTGGTCCGTGACAGCTTGAGCTCTTTGCTCGAAGCCAGCACGTACTCGGCACCCATCGGCCCATGGCGCATGGTGAACATCTTCACGCGCGACGAGACGTGCGGGCCCACGGTTTCCGTGGCCGCAACCGAGGCTTCGCCCGGAATCATCGCCACCAGCGATTGCAGACGCTCGTAGCGCTCCGCTTCACGCGGTTCGAAACCGAAGTCGATGAAGTTGTAGCCGCCCTTGAGCGAGTTGGAACGAGCCGCAAACGCGCCGTAGTTGTAAGTGAGCACGAGCGAAACAGCGACCATGGTCGTCGCCGCAGCGCGCATGCGAATCACGCCCGAGTCCAAGCTCTTGCCAATCGCCTCCAGCGCGAGCGGCACAGCCAAGAACAGGTACGGCGCCCAATGCATCACGTAGTGAAACGAGAACAGCGTCGGCGGGTCGTAGTTCGTGACCAGCAACGTCAAGAAGATGCCGGGCACGAAGGCAGCCCACAAATACCAGCGCCGCGCAGGGAGAAACGCCACTGGCACCAGCAGATGCAGCAGGTACAGCAGCTTTTTCTCGACCACCAGCTTGTTCAGTACGAAGAGGGGGTTGGTGATGAGCGTCTTGATCACGCTCTTGTAGCCCTTCTCGCCGTCGGCCCAGAGCTCCTTGTACATGTTCGGGTACCACCACTCGCCCGCGTCATCCATGACGTGAAAGCGTAGGTACACGAAGTAACTCAGCGCAGCGGTCGCGATGACGAACCCCGGGAACGAGCGATACCCCGAGAGCAGCATGAAGCCGCCGATCACCGCCACGCCGATCGGAATGTCCTCACGCAGGAGCAACGCGGCGGCCGTCGCTAGCCCGCACAGCACCCAGCGCCGCGTTTCCGCCGCCCAAACCAAGCCGAACAAGAAGAACGTCGCGATGGGCACGTTCTGAAACTCGGAGAAGTTCGCGCTGTGCATCGGGTAGTAGCACAGGAACGCCAAAGCGATGGCCGCGGCCATGACGTCCGACACGTGGCGACGCGCAAAGCCGTACAGCGGCAGCGCGCTCAGCCCGAGCAGGAACGACTGCAGCACCAAGAGCGTTTCCGGCTTTGGGTACAGCGCGTAGATGGGCAGGAACAAGTACGTGCCGAACTTGGCGTGGTTGGCGAGGTACTTACCCGGTTCGGTCGGGAAAACGACGGTGCTCTCCAGGAACTTCCCGTGCAATCCGCCGTAGATCAGGTTGTTGTTGATCGACAGATCGAAGTTGTGAGTCCTGAGCTTGTAGTGCCAACGCAGGAAGTAAAAGCTCATGAACAGCGCGTAGCCGAGCGCCGCGGCGATCACGGTGGCGCGCGGCCCTTGCTTGCGTAGCGCAGGCGGCAGCTGTTCGGTCACACCGGCCCACCAAACGCGCACCGATTCCGGCACCGCGGACAGCGAGCGCACCAAGAGCGTCTCGACGACGAGCGCGCCCACCAAGCACACGAGCAGCAACGCCTGATGCCGGTTCTGCCAGGGCTTGTAGCGAAACACGATGGGCATGATCGGCAGCGCGATCAGCGGCGAAAGGAACCACGCCCACTGCTCGGCAATCTGCCAGGAGCGCCGCTTGTTCCAGAGATAGGCCAGCGCGCCGCCGCCAACCGCTCCACCCAACGCCATGCCTCCGACGACGCCCGCGACCAGGTTCACACGGTCGCCAGGTGCCTCGAGCTTGTTGCTCTCGAGAAAATCCGCAATCCAGCGAGATCGAAACGCGAACTGCGTCCAAACGAGCATGGCGCTGCCGAGCAGCGCGCTGAGCGCTAGCACTCGGCTACCGATCCCCCAGCGGTCCTCATCCGGTTGTGGGTGCGCCTCCGCCACCGGCTCGGGCGGCTCGTCGCTGTCGCGCTCGGGGTCTTCGGAATCTGGGGAGGAGTCCAGCTCCTCTTCCTCTTCTTCCGCCTCGCCCGCTTCTTTTTCGTCCAAATCCGGCTCAGACCCGGTCATTGCGCGCAGGGTGTACCACGAGACTACGCCGGGTGGCGCCATTCGCGCGCGGCGCGTACTCTATTGAGAGTGAGACTTCGTGCCTACGCCCGGTTCTGGCCGGTCGCCGTGCTGCTTTTTTCCGCGCACGCCGCGAACGCGGAGTTCAATCCTCAAGGCAGGAGTAAAAAGCCAAAGCCTACGGCCCACCCACCGGGGCCGACCGCGCCCGCCACCCCCAATCGCCCGAAACCGAAGGCGGCGACGCCCGGCCCGTCGGCAGCTCCAGCATCAGCGTCGTCCGTGTCTCCGTCGGAGACGACCAAAGTCGACAAGCCGGAAGCCAAAGGCCCAAGCAACGAAGCCTTGATTCAGCGCTACACGGGCATCGTGCTGGCGCAACCCGGCGCGGACTTTCCACTGCAGCGCCTGCTCGAGCTGTACCGCGAACGCGACGGCAAGCTCGACGGCTTGCTCGCGGATCTCGCCAAGCGCGCGGAGGCTGGAGGAGCCGCGCGCTACGCGGCGTTGATCGCCATCGCGGGCGTAGAAAAGCTCGAGGGTCGCCCGGAACGCGCGCAAGCCGCGTACGAGCGCGCGATCGGCGAGGACGCAAAGAACCCGATCGCCGTCGTAGCGCTAGCGCGCATGCTGAACGAGCGCGGAGACAAGGCCGCGGCGCGCACGCGCTTCGAGCAAGCCCTGCCGGCGCTCAAGGACGACGCGGATCGCGAGCAAGTGCTGCGCACCTTGCTCGGCCTGTGCCTCGATTTGAAAGATTACGACTCAGCCAAGCGCTACCACGAGCAACTCGTGAAGCGCGCTGGCGGCTCGTTCATCGTGCGCGCGGAGTTCGGGCGCGAGTTGCTCGCGCGCGGCGCGTACGAACGCGCGGCCGCGGAGTACAAGACCGTCGTTCAAGCGGCGACGGGCGACAATCGCGTGCTCGCGCCGGCCCTGCGTGACTACGGCAAAGCGCTGGAAAAGCTGGGTAAGCGCGAAGAGGCATTGACGCAATATCGCCGCGCGCTGTCGCTTGCGGGTGAATCCGGCGTGCGCCGTGAAATCGTCGCGGCGATCGTCGACAGCTATCGGCAACGCGATCGCTTGCCGGAACTGATTACGGAAATGGAGAAGCGCGCCAGCGCTTCCGCCGAAGACTTGCGCACGTTGGGCGCCTTGTACGAGGAAACAGGCCAAGTCGAGAAAGCGCTGGCCGCGTATCGACGTGCGCTGGCCGCCGACGGCAAAGATTTGGCGACGCGACTCAAGGTCGTGCACTTGCTGGAGGTCCGCGGTGATCTGGAGCAAGCGATCTCCGAGTATGACGCGCTGATCAAGGCTGCGCCGCGGAACCCGGACTTCGTGTTTCAACTCGCGGAAGCGCTGATTTCTCGCGGCGATCGCAAGAAGGCCTTGGCTCGCTTGCAAGAGCTGGAAGCGCGTTCGCAAAACGACGAAGAAACGCTGGCCGCATTGGTCGACTTCTACGAGCGCGTCGACGAAAAAGAACGCGCGCTCGCGTTGTTGCAACGGCTGGCAGGGAGCAACGCCGCCGATCCGGAGCACCTGGTCGAGCTCGGCACGCGCTATTGGCAAGAGGGCGACAAGAAGAAAGCGCTCGCCACCTGGCAGCGCATCAAGGCCGTTGTCCCCGATCGTTCGCGCGCCCTACAGATTTTGGGTGAGTTGTACCTAGAACACGACATGCCCAAGGAGGCTCTGGCCGCGCTTGCAGAAGCGGCCAAGCTGTCACCCAAGCAGCCGCGCTATCGCAAAGCGTACGCGCTGGCTCTAGAGCGAACGAGCGCCGCCAGCAGCACTCGCGAAGGCAAGTCCGCCCAGTTCGAGGAAGCGCGCAAGATCTGGGAAGAGCTGATCCGCGAGTCGCAGAATGACGCCTCGCTCGCGCGTGAAGCGCGTCAGCACATCATCACGCTCTACAATCTGGAGGGACAGCTGGTGCAGCGCGTGCCCGGATTGGAGCGTCGTTTGGCACAAAAGCCGCCGGATCTAGAGGCAGGGCGCCTGCTCGCGGAAGCGCATTTGCGCCTGCGACGTTACCCGGAAGCAGAGCGCGTGCTGCAACGAGTGATCGAAGCCGCGCCCGGCGACGTGGAGAGTTTGAACTCTTTGGAGCGCGTGCTCGTTCTCGAGCACAAGCTGCGCGCCGCGATCGGCGTGCTCGAGAAATTGGCCGCGAGCGATCCCAAGCGCGCGCGTGAATATTTCCAGCGCATGGCAAGCTACGCGGCCGAACTCTACCAAGACGATGAAGCCGTGCGCTACGCCGCGCGCGCCGTCGAACTCAGCCCGGACGACGCCGAGGGCCACAAGAAGCTCGGCGAGATGTATCGCAAGCGCCAAGACATCGCCAAATCGATCAGCGAGTTTCGGCAAGCGATCAGCAAGAACGAGCGACTGTTTCCGGTTTATCTAGAGCTCGCGGAGCTCCTCCTCGGACAAGGCGAGGCGGACGACGCGGACATGCTCTTGCGGCGCGTGATCCGCGCGTCACCCGACGAAGAATTGATCAGCCAGGCCGCGCGCCTCAGCATGCAAGTGAACCTGGGCCGAGGCACGCTCGAGTCCCTCGAGCATGATTTGCTGCCGCTGGCATTGAACAGCCCAGAGCGGCCCGTTTATCGGCAGTTATTACTGGAAGTGTACGGCGCGCTCGCGTACCCGCTGCTCGAACGCGAAAAGAGCGAAAACCAGAAAGACGCCGAAGCCGCGCGCACAGCGCTCGATCGGCTGGGCGAACGCGCGGTGAAACCGCTGCTCGACGCCCTCTCCGATCCGCGTGAAGCCGAGCAAGAGGTGGCGATCACTCTGCTCGCGCACGTGCAGAACAAGAGCGCTGGGCCGACGCTATTTTCATACGCGACCGGCAACGCCGACAGTGAGCTGCGCACCCGGGCCATGCTCGCGGTCGGCATGCTGCGCGATCCTGCGCTCGTGCCTCGCTTCGAAAGTTTGTTGGTTTCGTCGGGCCGCGTCACTGCAGGCGAGTCGGATCCGGTGCTACTCGCCGCAGTCTGGAGCGTGGCGCGCATGCGTTCGCCGCGCGCCGAGCGTCTGCTGCTCGCGCTCGCTGGCAGTGACTCGGCCGAGGTGAGCGCGCTGGGGCTGATCGGTTTGTCTTCGTTCGGGTCGCGCGCTGGCGTCGCGCAAGCCAGCAAGGTGCTACGCCAGGCGGAAGCCGGACCTTTGCCGCGCGCGGCCGCAGCCTTTGCGCTCGCGGAATCCGGCCAAAAGACGCAAGAAAATGTGCTGAGCGAGCTGACCGAAGCCAACGACACGAGCCTCGCCGCGATGGCCGTATTGAGCCTGGCTCGACTCAACTCGACGAACGCACCGCGCGCCATCGCCGACGCGCTGAGCGGTTCGGATCCGCTGCTCTCGCGCGCCGGCGGCGATGCCGCGCTGGTCTGGGCGGGCGGTAGCTATCACAAGCCCAAAGAGCCGTTGCCTGCGCCGGACGGCCCGCTCGACGTGCGTCGGCTGATCGACGGACTACGTCCGAGCGGGTACTCGGGCGCCGAGCGCTTGGCTGCTCTCGAAAAGCTATCTGGACCGCTTGCGCTCGCGCTGGGGCGCGCCGCTTCGGTGTCGCCAGAGCGGGCGCGCAGCGTGGCTCTGCTGCTCGTGGTCGAGCCCGGTCAATTGCCGTTCGCGCCGCTGACCGCCAATGCGGAGTTCACGAAAGCCGAGCGCGCGCGGCTCGAAGGCTTGGCGCGCGAACTCGGAGCTGCGCTCATGCCCACGTTCACCGCGCTCGCGCATCACCCATCGCCGGAAGTGCGGCTATTCGCGCTGCGCTTTTTGGGCCAGCGTGAAGAGCCCGCGGCCAAGGCGGCCGTCGCCGACGCGCTGAAGGACGAACTTAGCGCGGTGCGCCGCGCCGCGCTGGCCACACTCGACGCCGCGGACCCGCGAGCAGAGGCCGCCGTGATCTCCCTGCTCGAAGTCGAGCCGGATTGGGCACTGCGCGCCCTGGCAGCAACCACGCTGGGCCGCGTCGCGGCAGGCAAGCCGAGCGCGGCCGTCGTGGCCGCGCTCAGCCAACGCGCCAATAAAGATTCCTTTGCGCTCGTGCGCGAAGCGGCGCTGGAAGCGCTAGTCTCGGTCGATCCGGCGTCGGCCAGGCGCGTCCTCGAGGTCAGCCATGACAGCGACCCGGAACCCAGGGTAAAAGCCAAAGCTCAAGCTCTGCTCCAACGCCTTTGATGTCCCACGCACCAGTCATTTCGCCCAGGCTCCGCTGGTCACGCGCGCTCGGCCTGCCACTGGTGCTGTGTGCGAGCTCGGCGCTGAGTTGCGGCGATCTCGAGGGCTTCACCAGCAAGCCGGGCCAAGCCTATTGCGGCCGGATTGGCCTGCCCGTGTTCCAAAGCGGCTTCGTCGAGGAGGGCAAGCCCGCGACGCTCGAACTTGCGCTCACCTTGGACATGAGCAAACTGCCCACGGACGCGACCAAGCCGCCGACCGAACCGGGCAAGCTGAGCAGCAACGATCTGCAAGGCATCTGCGGTACTTTCGACGCGCCGCAACCCTTGTTTCAGAATGCGCCACTGCGCTCGATCCAGGAGCTGCAACACGACGTGCTCTCGGCGCTCACCTTCGGCGAGGGCCATGATCACGACTTCTTCGCCTGGGTGGATTCGACTTGCCAAGGGACGATGCTGGCGGTCGTCTCGTTGATGAAGAATAACTACGTCGAGCTACGCCTGTTCAAACCCATGCCCGTGCCACGCATTGGTGCCACGGCTGCCGAACAGCCAGGCTTTGCGCTGTTTCACCTCAACCCCAAACCGCTGTACGAGCCTGAAGAAAACGGCGGCTGCGGCTTTCCTCCCCCCTCTTGAAATCATGTTGGTCCTAGGTATCGAAACGTCGTGTGATGAAACCGCCGCCGCGCTCGTCAGCGAAGACGGCAAGGTCGTCAGCGACTCGGTCCACAGTCAAATCAAGCTGCACGCCCCCTACGGCGGCGTGGTACCGGAGCTCGCTTCTCGCGATCACCTGCGCAACGTGCGCCCCGTGATCCGCGAAGTGTTCCGCAAAGCGGGCATCGAACCGAGCGCTATCGACGGCATCGCCGTCACCTGCCGCCCGGGTTTGACCGGCGCGCTCTTGGTCGGCGTGCAAGCCGCCAAAGGTTTGGCGTTTGCGCTCGAAAAGCCGCTGGTCGGCGTCGATCACTTGGTCGGCCATTTGCTCGCGGTGTTCCTGCAGTTTCCGAACGCGCCCGAGCAAGCTCCGCCCACGTATCCGTTCGTCGCACTGCTCGCTTCGGGTGGACACACGGCGCTCTATCGCGTCGCGGGCCCCGAGCTCGAAAGCGTGACCGAGCTCGGCGCCACCCGTGATGACGCCGCTGGCGAATGCTTCGACAAAGTCGGCAAGCTGCTCGGCCTCGGCTACCCCGGAGGACCTATCGTCGACAAACTCGCCAAAGACGGAAACCCCGACGCGATCGAAATCCCCTGGCCGATGCGCCGCAGAGGCTCCCTCGAGTTCAGCTTCTCCGGCTTGAAGAGCAACATGTTCCGCTGGGTCACCGAGCACGGCGTCCCCACGGACGAACAAACGCTGCGCGACGTCTGCGCCGCCTTCCAACGCCGCGTGGTCGACACCCTGATCTTCAAAACCCTCGAGGCCGCACGCGCCCAAAAAGTCGACACGATCGTGCTCGCGGGCGGCGTTGCCGCCAACCGCGAACTGCGCGAACGCTCCGCAGCGCAAGCCGCCGAGCACGGCATCCGCGTCGTCGTCCCGGTCTTCAAAGCCTGCACCGACAACGCTTCCATGATCGCCTACGCCGGCATCCAACGCCTCCGCCGCGGCGAAAACGACGCCCACGATCTCATCACGAGCCCCCACACCTCGCTCCCCCAAAGCACCAGAAAAGGCCGCGGAAAGCGCGAAAACTAACTCCCCCTTCCCGGCGCAGATTCGTACCGAGACTTGAAGAAGGGGGCGCCCTCGCTCCAGCATCGCACCTCACAGGCAAGCGTGGTTCCCGACGCGAGAACGGCTCCCTGAGTTTGAACCGCCGAGCCGCAGAGGCCGCAGAGATCAGAGTGAGATTTGGGTTCGCGCTTGCCGATAGGGAGCGTC
>Ga0164309_10000845_pt1 | contig 15961 bp, 13 predicted proteins | sample Whisoiple_247_MG_FD_109984 | JGI IMG/M metagenome (GOLD analysis project Ga0164309, IMG submission 109984) | Soil microbial communities amended with fresh organic matter from upstate New York, USA - Whitman soil sample_247_MG | ecosystem: Environmental > Terrestrial > Soil > Unclassified >...
AGCTTCCACATCGAACGCTTGCTGTTCATCGAATAAATCCTCCTCGGGGTCAGGCGCGACCGATTTTCCCCGGAACCAAAGTAGCTGCGGCCAATAAGCACTCAGAGACAAACCTCTGGGTGCAGTACTCTTATACGAAAGCGCGGGTTTTGGATCCCCTTAGTTTCACGCTTTTTTACCTACAAGTACGCCTTTCGGCCGCAAAAATGCCACCCCCGCAGCCGCACTTTTGATACTGCTTTATATCGAAGGCGGAATCAAGATCCGTGTAACGCCGCTCGAGAAACCCTATTCGCTGAGGGCTTCGTCGACCAAACGCCGAATCTCATCGAGCTTCGGATCTTTGGCTTTGAGCGCGCGGCGCGGGGCATTTTCAGTGCCCAATGCGGCTTCGAGCTCCTCGATCGTCGTCGCTGATTCCGCGCTGGGCGAGCGACGCAACTTGCCGCCGAGCCAGCGACCGAGCCATGAGCTCGTTTCTCGCAATTGGAATTCACCGCGCGCGATGCGCGTCGGATCCGAGCGCAGCACCTGGATCAAGCTCGCGTTCGAGTCAGCCCACGCCGTAGCTTCGCCGAAGGCTTCTTGTTGTGTCGCAGACAAGTGCTTGCTGACTTTGCGTAGCGGTTGCTCGCTCACTGCAGCAGAGAGCGCGAGCATCAATGCCACCTCGGTCGGCCCGAGCGCCGTCGTGCGCGCGATCGACGGACCGCCGCATGATTTCCGATAGATGTGCGAGCCCTCGAGCATGAGCACGCCGTAGCCCAGCGCGATCGCCGTCAAATCTACAGCTAGACTCAGCGGCAAGCGCGGCGGCGCGTCCGCTTCGCGCAGCACGGCGAGCGCAATCGCTTGGCAGAGGCCGGAGCCTAGCGCCACGGGGGAGGCGACCTCGGTCGGCAGCACGTTGACCTGCCAATGCTCACCCGCGTCAATCAAGCGCTCGACTCGTTCGGAGTCTGGCTCTGGTTGCGCGGGGCCGCAGCTCCCACATGCGCCCGTCCCGCACCCTGCGGCGGACTCGCCCCAGAAGCGCGCAACGAGCGCCATGTCCGGGATGCCCGCGTGCTCGAGCAAACGGTCGAGCATGCGTTGCACGCTCGCCTCATCACCCGTGAACACGTCGGGAAAAAACTCGCCATTGGGCAACACGAGTGCGCGCTCGGTCGACAACAAGTCGAGGCGCGAGACCACCTCGGCATACGCCGCCACCAAGCCCTGCCTGACTTCGCTATTCGGGAGCTCCATGCGAGCCGAAGCCTACCATGCTGAGGGAGCCTCGCAGCGCTCGGTGCAGCAAGGGCTGATCTCAGCCCGAGACGGCTCCCACCTTTCGCCGATTTCTCGACAATTGCCGGCAAATGCGTGACTCCGGCCGCGTTTTGTACGCACTCTCCCGACACCGAGTCATGCCCAGTCCCACAATCGCGCTCTTCGACATCGATGGCACTCTCATCGTCACTGGAGGTACGGGGCGGCGCTCCGTGAACCGCGCGTTCCTCAAGATGTACGGCCGCGCGGACGCGTGTGACTCGTTCGGCTTCGACGGCATGACCGATCGTTTGATTGCGCGCATGGGGCTCGAAGCGATCGGCGTCGAAGCGACCGAAGAAGCAATCGATGCGTGGCTCGCGGAGTACCTGATCGCGCTCGAAGACGAAGTCGCGAAAGCCGACGGCGCAGCGTTCCGTCTATTGCCCGGAATGCAAGAAGCGATCGCGGCGGCGCAATCCGCCCAGATGGCCGTCGGGCTCGGCACGGGCAACGTGCGTGAAGGCGCACGTATCAAGCTCGAGCGCGTCGGCGTGCATCATCACTTTCGCTTCGGCGGCTTTGGTTGCGATGCGGAGGCGCGACCCGAGGTGATTCGCTTGGGGGCGGAGCGCGGCGCAGAGCAACTCGGTGTGCCACTCGCGAGTTGTCGGGTGGTCGTGATTGGAGATACGCCGCGCGACGTGGACGCCGCGCGCGCGATCGGCGCGGAGTGCATCGGAGTGGCGACGGGGCGTTATTCCGTTGCGGATCTGCAGCACAGCGGCGCTCATTACGTATTCGCGGATTTCTCGCACACGGCCGCAGTCGCCGCCTTGCTGGCCATGTAGAACCGGTTCCAGGTTTTGGGGTTAAGGCGGCTTACGACGCGCTGACCCCGCAGGATTTCTGCCGGAAAGTGCCAACACTTGCCTTCTTCGCCGCAATCCGTAGATAGACATTCCCATGAAGATTTCTCACCACCTGTTACCGGTTCCAGGTGCGTCGCTGAAGCGCCTCGGGCTCGCTGCGTCGTGCCTGATGGTTGCAGCGTCGCTCTTTGCTTGCACGCCCTCCGAGGGCGGCTCCGCTGCCAACAATCCGTCGGGTTCGAGCGGCCCCAAGCACAAGAGTGACGATCCGGGTGATGACGGTCCGATCACGCCCGCCACCCAGCCGCCGAAGGCGACCGGCAATCCGCTGCAAGGCGTGAAGCTGTGGGTCGATCCGAACTCGAACGCGATGCTCCGCGCCAACAGCATCCGCGCCAAGGAGCCGGAGAAGGCCGCCATCCTCGACAAGATCGCCAAGCAGCCGCAGGCGCTCTGGCTCGGCGAGTGGAACAGCAACATCTACCGCACGGTCGAGTACAACATCGAGCAGGCGAAGGCCGAGGGCGCGACCGCCGCGTTCATCGCCTACAACCTGCCGCACCGCGACTGCGGCCAGGAGTCTGCCGGTGGTCTCAAGACCGCGGATCACTACAAGCACTGGATCCGCCGCATCGCGGCCGCGACCCACAACGACAAGGTCATCTTCATTCTCGAGCCCGACGCGCTGGGCCTGCTGAAGAAGGACAATTGCCTCTCGGAAGCCGAGCAGACCGAGCGCCTCGCGCTGATCAAGGACGCCGTTTGGGTGTTGCGCAAGAATCCGAACGCGATCGTCTACCTCGACAGCGGTCACGCGCACTGGGAGCCGGCCAACGTGTTCGCCGAGCGCTTGAAGCCCGCGGGTATCGAGGACGCGAACGGCTTCGCCCTCAACGTCTCCAACTACGTCACGACCGAAGAGAATACTGCCTTCGGCAAGAAGATCTCCGCGCTCGTGGGCGGCTCGCACTTCATCATCGACACCAGCCGCAACGGCGCGGGCGCTGCCGCCGACAACGCTTGGTGCAACCCGCCAGGTCGCAAGATCGGCAAGCCGCCGACCACCGAGACCAACGATCCGCTCATCGACGGTTACCTGTGGCTCAAGCGCCCGGGTGAGTCCGACGGCGAGTGCAACGGCGGCCCCAAGGCAGGCGTGTTCTGGATCGAACAAGCCCTCGAAATGGCCAAGTGAACCACGACCTAACCCTCGTGTAGCTCCGCCGCACAGGAGCACCCCAAAAAACGCCCCGAGCCCAAACTCGGGGCGTTTTTCTTTGAAGAGTGGGCGCTCAAGACCCAGCTACGCACCTCAAACCACGGCGCAGTTCCCAGCGCAGCACACCGGCGATCCAACGCGCTCGAACTCAATGTCGCACCCGAAGGCGACTCTGCTCGGCTCCCGGAGTTTGAACCGCCGAGCCGTAGAGGCCGCAGAGACCTGAGGGAGAGAGAGGGGATTGGGTTTTCGCGGTTCGTCGATTCGAGCCGCAGGTATTTGGGAGTTCGGCGTGCCGATGAGCTTCGAAGTGCGCGTCGATGTCGTGAACAAGGTGAAGCTTGGACGCACAACGGCCCCCAACTCCCCTCTGAGCTCTGTGGCCTCTGCGGCTCTGCGGTTAGTCCCTCTCTCCTCTGGTTGCGCGCTACGTTACTTGCTGCGTAGGTAGGCTCGCCAGCCGCCGAATTCGGTGATGTCGGTGGCGCCTTCGAGGGCGAGGGGTTCGCAGGTGAAGCCGTGGACTTTGGTGTCGTCTTCTAGGACGCAGGTGCCGATGGTCATGGGGGCGGGGACGCCTTTCATGAATTGACCGAAGGCTTCGGGAGTGAGTTCCCAGACTTCGACTTCGATTGCGCTGCCACCGGTATTCACGCGCACCAGTCCGGGTTTGGGGGGCACCGTGTTGGGCAGCGCGTAAAGGCGATATTCGGCGGCGGTTTTGCAGGCGCGCACGAGCGTGGCAGAGAGATCGGTGAGCTGCTTGTTTAGTGGCTGACCGCTCAGGTGTGCGCCGACTACGGAGAGCAAGAGGTTGCCTGGGCGCGGCGCACGAGTCTCTGGGGCGGGTGGCAACGGTGCGCCGATTTTTCCCATGGTTCCGGCGACGTCCCGTTGAAAAGCGTTGCCAATCGCGGCGAGGTACGCATCCGCGTCGCGTTTGCCGAAGAGTGTGATGCCGAAGGGCAAGCCATCTGTGCGCAAGTCCGAGGGCACGGCGAGCGCCGACAAGTCGAGTAGGTTGGCGAAGTTCATCAACGCGCCGAGGCGTGAGTTGAGGCCGATCGGATCGGCTTCGACTTCGCTCACTTTGGGGAAGAAGGGCGTCGTGGGGACGATGAACAAGTCGATGTTCGGCCAGACCAAACGCGTGCGTCGCGCATGCTCGGCGAGCGTTTGCATGCCGAGGAAAGCGTCCGTGGCGGTGAAGCCCTCGGCGCGGCTGAGTACCTTGGTGATTACGGGCAACACGCCCGCTGGGTTTTTGCTCAGGATGCTTTTCACCGACGCGGCGCGCTCGGCCACGAAGGCGCCTTCGTAGAGCATCTGTCCGGTGGCATGGAACGGTTCGAAATCGATTTCGACGGCGATGCCGCCGAGGCGCTTCAAGCGTTCGACGGCGCGTTCGAAGTCCGCGCGGGTCCCACCGAAATCGAGCTCAGCCAGGAATGGCGCGCTCGGGACACCGAAGCGGAACGACGCGGGCGCATCGCCCGGCAGAAAGCGCACGCAATCCGCGTCGGTGCGCGAATAAGCATCGTTTTTGTCCGGTCCGGCTGCGATTTCTGCGATCAGGCTCGCGTCGTGCACGGTGAGCGCGAACACCGAGACACAATCGAGACTGCGACACGCGGGTACTACACCGCTGGTGCTGAGTACGCCGCGCGTGGGCTTGAGTCCGACTAGGTTGTTGAACGACGCGGGGATGCGTCCTGAGCCCGCCGTGTCGGTGCCGAGCGCGAAGCTGACCAACCCCGATGACACGGCGACCGCAGAACCCGAGCTCGAACCGCCGGGGATGCGTTCGGCGTCGAACGGATTCTCGGCAACTCCGTAGGGTGAGCGTACACCGACGAGCCCGGTTGCCAACTGATCGAGGTTGGCCTTGCCGACCACGAGTGCGCCTGCCGCGACCAAGCGCTCGACGACGAACGCGCTTTGCGGCGGAATGTAAGCAAAGCCGGGGCACGCAGCGGTGGTCGGCATGCCCGCGACGTCGATGTTGTCTTTCACGGCGAAGGGCAGGCCATAGAGCGGGAGCGCTTCACCCGCAGCCTTGCGCTGTTCGATGACGCGTGCTGCAGCGAGCAGATTCGCCTTGGACTCGAGGTGGATCCAAACGTGCTTGGCGAGGCTTGCTTGCCACGAGTCCGCGAGTTGTTCGACGAGCCCCGTAGGAGTCAAAGAGCCCGTCGCATAGCGCGCGCTGAGGCTGGGAAAATCGAGGCGGAGTTCTCGTGCACCCGGGGGCATGAGCGGAGCATCCCCGCGGCTCTGTTTCGTGTGCGTGTCGGAGCGCGGACCGCGCGGAAAACTTGAACATTATTGCGCTATTCGCGGCTCTTGGCGGCTCTCGCCACCCCTCGCAGGGGGTGTTACCGTGCCCGACGCTGGAAACATCCAGATTTCGAGGAGCGTCGCGCGTGAAGAGCAATCGAGACGTTGCTGAGGTCCCCGCTCAGCCAGTGCAGGTGATCGAAACCATCCCGGTGCGTGCCGACAACAAGGTCAGCGCCGCGGAGATCGCCGCCGAGGGGATCCCGACTCCGCCGCACCTGCGCATTTTTCCTGAGCTGGGGCGCGGCGGCATGGGGCGGATCCATCCGGCTACCGATCGCAATCTGCTGCGGCACGTGGCGCTGAAGCGTTTGGATCGCGAGCTCGCCAAAGTGCCGATGTACAAGGACGGCTTCATCGCTGAAGCGCAGATGACCGGGCAGCTCGAGCACCCGAACATCGTGCCCGTGCACGAGCTCGCGGTGTCCGACGAAGGCGTGCCCTACTTCACGATGAAGCTGGTGCAAGGCATCAACTTCGACACTTGGCTACGCGATCCCGCACACGCCGTCGGCTCGACCGAGCGCTTGCAAGAGGGGCTCGAGATCTTCCTCAAGGTGTGCGACGCCGTGGCGTATGCCCACCACCGCGGCGTGATTCACCGGGATTTGAAGCCTGAAAACATCATGGTCGCTGGCTTCGGCCAAGTGTACCTGATGGATTGGGGGCTCGCGCGGCTCACCAAGACTCGCCCAGCTTCCGGGTCGCGCGCGCAGATGGAAGCGCCCGGCGCGGTCGGCACTCCCACATTCATGGCGCCCGAACAGGCCCGCGGAAATCCCGAGGACATGGACGAGCGCAGCGACATCTTCGGCTTGGGCGCGATCTTGTACGAAATCATCAGCGGCAAGATGGTGTACGGCCAGTCGATGAACGCGGACTATGTTTTGGCGCGCGCGGTCGAAAACAAGACCGTGCCCATCGATGAAGCGACGATCGGCATCGGCGTGTCCAAACGCATCCGCAGCATCGTGGCCAAGGCGGTCGCGGTCAAACCCGACGATCGCTATCAGACCGTCGTCGAGCTGCAGAGTGACGTGCGCGCGTTCTTGCAGGGAGGCCTGCACTTGCCGCGAAAGAGCTTTGGTGCTGGCTCGGTCATCATCCGTGAGGGTGAGGTCGGCGAGGAGGCGTACATGATCGTGAGCGGCACTTGCCGGGCGCAGCGCAACCGCGACGGTCAACAGGAGACCTTGGGCACGATGACGGTGGGTGACGTCTTCGGCGAAATGGCGCTGCTGCTCGCGGAACCGCGTGCGGCCAGCGTGGTCGCCGTAGATCACGTGACCGTGTTGGTTCTCGATCAAGCAACCATGACCGCAGGGCTCGGTTTCGACGGTTGGACGGGCGCGCTGGTGCGCGCTCTGGCACACCGCTTCCGAGCGCTCGAGCAGCAAATGCGCGACTCCGGCATCAGGCGGAGCTAGCCGTCAAAACCCGCTTGCTGGTGAGCTTGGCGTATAGCGCGAGCGGCAGCCAGAGCGGGAAGAGCAACGGGATGGCTTCGGCCAATTGAGCCATCCCGAGCGCGCCGGACGCGCGCCTGCCTTCGCGATTGGTCACATAGAATGCCGCGGCGTCGGTCGAAGATTGCGGGTGCCGTTCGAAGCGCGCGCACCAGTCGAGCAGCGCGACGAATCGCGCGAGCCGTTCCGCGCGTGCGTTCCCGCGCGCGAATTCGAAGCGGCGCTCACGGACTTCCGGGACCACGAACGCGAAGTACGCGGCGAGCATCACCCAGCTGAACAATTCGACGTTGGCTGTGAGCTCGATCGAGATGTGAAACACGACCCCGAGCCATAACGCTAGACGGCGTACGCGCGGCACCCAGATCCCGAGCGCAATGAACAGCTCACTGCAGATCGCGGCCTTCGCCGCTATGCTCGCAAACAAGACGCTCGTGAAGATCGCGAGCACCCACGCTGGAAGCTGATGCCCTTGGTTCGTGAACTGTTCGGCTGCGCGCGCGTAGCGCATGAACAAAACCTGGCCACTTCGCCAATCCGCGTCGAGCAGCTTGCCGCCCGTAGAACCCAAATAAATCAGCGATACCTGGATCTGAAACAAGCGGCGCGCGAACGTGGGCGCGATGCGCTGTTCGCGAGGCAGCGTGTGCTGCCGTCCGCGCACGAGGAGCAACGAGCGATCGCAAGGGGTGAACGCGAGTAAGAATGCGAGCAAGAGCAACGCGTAGCGGTTGTTATGGTACTGCAGCCGATCGCAGAGCAAAAAATACAACCCCAGGCTCGACGCGGTGAGCAGCCCCTCACGCGGCCAAATACCGACGAACGCGCACAGCGCGGCGATCGCCTGGAGTCCCAGCAATAGCGCGTACCCGGTGGGCCCTGGCAGCCAAGGCTCCGGGATCAGCGGCATGTGGAAATAGTCGCCGAAGTAGCCCGAGTGCATGAACTCGAGCACGAGCCGCATGCCGTTCAAGAACAACAACGCGCCAATCGACACGCGCAATACACCGAGCACCAGCGCGTCGCGCTCCTCACCGAACAAGCGCTGGTAGGTCCCGCCGAGCCCGCTCATGGGCGGTCCGCCTGCAAGCGCACATGCCCAGCTTCGCGGCCATTTTTCAGCGTGTCGACCTCTGCGATCAGGGCGAGCGTTTCTTCGTCTCCAGCCAGATGCCGGACGAAATCGTCCAGCGCGGCTTGCAATCGGAACAGCTGCGCATCGAGGCCGTAAGCGGCGTGTCCGAATCGATTCAGAGTCGCGAGCCGGGTGTAGTGAACGCGATCTTGCCAGCGGTAAGTGTGTCGCGTACCGCTCGGGTCGTTGGTTTCCCAAGCGCCGTCTTGAACCGGTACGATGCGCGCGCGTCCGCGGTGTTTGACCTTTCGGAACAGCGAAATCTTGAAGTCAGACGTCGCGTTGAACATCTGAAAGCCGAACACCAGATCGGGGCTCTTCTGCGCCCGGAACAGCAGCACGCACTGCGTAGCCAAATACGCGCAGAAAAATACGGGGCGCAGGCGGGGACTCAGGTTGAGCAGCGAACGCGGCATCTCAAAGCTGAGTCGGTCCTACACTCTCGATGGTGCCGAGTGGAAGTCCGCTGTCAGCGGAGCGCGAAATAGCCTCGATTGCGGTCAAAACGAGCCATTGCGGCGGCACGTTTAGGCACTAGATTGTGAGCGTGCAAGCGTCCAAGCTACGCAAGCGTGTAGTCGTGGTCGGTGGCGGCTTTGGTGGCATTGCAGCGGTCAAAGCGCTCGCTCATACGCCCGTCCACATCACATTGGTCGACCGTTCGAACCACTACCTGTTTCAGCCGTTGCTCTATCAGGTGGCAATGGCAGGCCTTGCTCCGAACGAAATTGCTTCGCCGATCCGCAGCGTGCTGCGTCACATCGATAACTCGCGCGTGCTGCTCGCTGAAGTCACTGAGGTCGACCTCGCTGCGCGTCGCGTGCACACGCGCGAATCCGGCGAACTGGAATACGACTACCTGGTGCTCGCACCCGGCGCGGTGAACTCCTACTTCGGTCATACGGAGTGGGCTCACGTTGCTCCCGGTTTGAAAGATTTGGACGACGCCGTGGAGATTCGGCGGCGCGTCCTGCTCGCCTTTGAAGCGGCGGAGCGTGAGTCGGATCCGGTCGAGCAGCGTCGCCATTTGACGTTCGTGGTGATCGGCGGCGGTCCGACGGGCGTGGAATTGGCGGGCGCCATCGCCGAGCTTGCGACGTTTGTTTTGGCGCGTGATTTTCGAGCCATCAAGCCGGACGCCACGCGCGTGGTGCTCGTGGAGGGCGGCCCGAGGGTGCTCGCGGCGTTCGATCCCGAGCTCTCGGGGCGCGCGACCCAGAGCCTGCACGAAATGGGGGTGGAAGTGCTGCCCAACGCGCGCGTCACCGCGATCGACGAACAAGGCGTGGCGATTGGTTCGACGCGCATCGAGGCATCCACCGTTCTTTGGGCGGCTGGCGTGCGCGCTTCGCCGTTGTGTGAGCGTCTGGGTTTACCCGTGGATCGCTCGGGGCGCGTGCAGGTCGAGCCGGATTGTTCACTGCCTGGCCATCCTGAAGTGTTCGTGATTGGTGATGCGGCGAGCCTAACCCCTTCAGGTGATACTCAGCCGCTGCCGGGGGTCAGCCCAGTTGCCATGCAACAAGGTCGATTCGTGGCGCGCGCGATCGAGTCGTCGATCGACAAGCGTTCGCGCGGCGAATTCCGCTACGTCGACAAAGGCTCGATGGCGACGATTGGTCGTCGACGGGCCGTCGCCGCGGTGGGCTCACTCAAGCTGAGCGGCTTCATTGCCTGGCTCGCTTGGCTCACCGTACACATTTTCTACCTGATCGACTTTCGCAGCAAAGTCGTGGTGCTGTTCGATTGGGCGTGGTCGTATTTCACGTACCAACGCGGCTCGCGCCTGATCACCGGGCATCGGCTGGAAGCGGGCGCTCCCGAGCGCAGTTTGCCGCTCACGGAAGAGGCCGCATTGCCGGCCGCTCCCGTGCCGGCGGCCCTTCCGGTCTCAAGCGGCGATGGCTTGGAGCCGCAGGGCCAAGGCCTGAAAGCGGCTGCAAATCTCAGCGGGGTAGGGTCCCACTGAGGCGGCCACGGCGACGAATATTGCCGCTCGCGGTGCATCTTGCGCCACGAAATACTCGGCCATCTCGGTCACGGTGCGAACGGTGTGCGGAATGAAGCCGGGGCGCTTGAGGGTCCCGGCTAGCTCGTTCAAGAGCTCCATCGTCGGACCAGTGGCGAGCAAGAGCACGCGCAGGCGCTCCAAGATTTCGTAAGTCTTCAAGCGATCTGCGACCCAGATCGCCGATTCGTCAGCGTTCGGCAGGAGGCGCGGTAGAAACGGTAGCGGCAACTCTGTCGCTTGCTCATCCGGCACGGCGACCGCGAACAGCACACCTTGATCGACGGTGCGCAGCACGGTGTAGCCGGCGCGCACGAGCAACACCCGCAGCGTGGCGGCGCTAAAGTTGGTCAAGTGGGCGTTCTGGAAGAAGTTTTCCTCGAGTAACCCATACGGTTGATACACGTTCGGGACCTCGATCACCATGCGGCCGCCGGGCTTGAGCCAATTGCGCATGCGGATCAACGCCGAGAGCGGGTCGTGCAAATGCTCGAGCACGTGAAAGCTCTGAATCTGATCGAAGCGTAGCTCGCCCGGGTCGTAGGCTTCGATCGTGCCGGCAAAGCAAGAAATGCCGGCTTCTAGGGCTTTTTTTGCTTCGTCCAGGCCAGGTTCGATGCCGAACGGCTCGATGCCGACGGCTTCGCGCATGAGTGCGAGCGTGCGGCCGTGACGACAGCCGATTTCGAGCACGCGGTCACCCGGCTTGGTTTCGCCCAGCGCGCGTGCGTTGTTGGCTTGTGATTGGTGCCACGAGTCCTTGGCGGCCTCGAACTGCGCGTCGCCGGGAACCGCAAACCCGCCACCGGGCGCGCCGTACGCGATGTCACTGTAGTGGTCGCGGTACTGATTCGCGTAGTACTCGGCCATGGCTTGCTGCGTGGGCCGCGGTGATTGATACACTAGCGCGCAGTGGTCGCAGGCAATGTTGCGCACGCTCAGATCGAAACGCCCGCGCGTCCCGACCTCGATGCCGCCCGAGCTCACGCCGCACACGGGACACAGAGGAACTTCGGTCGCTTCGGGGAGGAAATTGGTCACGCCCGCCTCGAGCAAAGTTCAGGCCAGCGATGGCTGCCTCGCGACTCATGTCTCTCGCTTCGAACTCCTCGAAATTGCTAGATTTGGGCGCGAATTGCAGGCCTGGCGCGTGTCACGGCGTTGACGCGCGCCAGGCCTTTGACGGACGGCTTGAAACCGTTCTCGAAGAGGCCCGTACTCGATTCATGCGACACCTCGGTACTGTTGCCCTGCTGCTTTGGAGTCTCACCGGCTGTCACGAAAGCGCGACGACTGACCCAGGCGTGAGCCGCACTGCCGCGACTCCGCCCAACGCCGCACCCACTTCGGCGCACGTTGGTACTGACCCCGGACAAGTCGGGCGTGGCACGCCACTCACCGCGGCAGCCGGCCATGAGCTTTCGGCCTTCGCCGCAGGCTGCTTTTGGGGCGTCGAAGATGCGTTCCGACACGTGCCCGGCGTTACCGCGACCGCGGTGGGCTACACGGGGGGCAATACCCAGAATCCGACTTACGAGCGCGTGTGCGAGCACGACACGGGTCACGCTGAAACGGTACTGGTCGAGTTCGACCCCAAGCGCGTGAGCTACAGTCGCTTGCTCGATATCTTCTTCGAGATCCACGACCCGACGACGCTCAATCGCCAGGGGCCAGACTACGGCGATCAATATCGCAGCGCGATTTTCACGCAGTCCGCCGAGCAAGAACGAGCGGCTAAAGCAGCGCTGACGCGCGCGCAGAAAAAGCAGTCGGACAAGATCGTGACGGCGATTAGCCCGCTTCAGCCTTTTTACCGCGCCGAGGACTATCACCAGCAATATGCCGAGCGCACCGGCTCACACGGTTGCCCAATCCGGCAATTCACCGCCGAAGGGTCGGCGTCGCTATGACCGCACGAGCTGCTCAGGCGTCCGGAATCAGCGAGACCGCACCTTCCGGCAAACGCGCGCCCAAGCGATCCAAGGCGGCGGCTTCGCAGCGCACGTCGACGTATACCCCGGCTTCTTCGTAGCGAGTGCCGAGCACGTTCATGGTGGCGTGCATCTCGGCGAGCAGCCGTTGCTCGCTGAAAGGGACGAGCACTTCGGCGTGCACGTAGCTCGACTCGAAGAAGGCGATGATCTTTTCACGGAGCTCAGCAACATCCTCAGGCCGCTTGGCGGAGAGGAACCAAGCCTCGGGCTGTTCCTGGCGGAGCACTTGCAGCGCTTCGGCCGACAAGCAGTCGACCTTGTTCATCACCAGCCGGCTCGGCACCGCGTCCGCGCCGATTTCAGCTAGGACATCGCGCGTCACGCCGAGCTGTGCGTGCCAGCTCGGGTCGGACGCGTCCACGACGTGCAGCAGCAGCGAGGCCTCGCTGGCTTCGTCCAAGGTCGACTTGAAGCTTGCCACCAAGTCGTGCGGCAGCTTCTTGATGAAACCCACGGTGTCACTGATCAAGATGCGCGGCTCGACCTCGGGAGCGAGAGCGCGCACGGTCGTGTCGAGCGTGGCGAAGAGCTTGTTTTCGACGTACACGTCGCTGCCCGTCAAAGCGCGCATCAGCGAAGATTTGCCGGCGTTCGTGTAGCCGACGAGCGCGACGCGACGCGCTTCTCGGCGTTGTGCGCGGCGCACGCTGTATTCCTTTTGCAGCGCTTCGAGCTGCTCTTTCAGCTCCGCGATGCGATCGCGAATTTTGCGCCGATCGAGCTCGAGTCCGGCCTCACCTGCGCCGCGGCCGGCTTGCCGCTCGCGGCCACGCGGTGACTCGCGCACGCGCGGCGACTCATAGCGCAAACGCGCGATCTCGACCTGCATGCGCGCCTCGCGGCTGTGCGCATGACGATGAAAGATCTCGATGATGACGCCCGTGCGGTCCAAAACCGAGATCCCGGTCGCGCGCTCCAAGTTGCGCAGCTGACTCGGGCTAATCTCGTGGTCCACGGCGATTAGCTGCAGATCCTCGATATCGGTGGACGAGATGTGTACGGCTTCGCCGTCGGAATCGTCGTCGTCATCTCGATCGACGTCGGCACCGGTCTCGCCGGCTGCGATGGCTTCACGACGTCGGCGCGCTTTGTCTTTTACGCGATCGACTTCCACGCCTGCGTGGCCGGAGCCGCCGGTGAGCGCGGCGAGTTCGAGCAGTTTCCCCTCGCCCAGGACCGCCGTCGTAGCCAGCGTTGCGCGTGTTTGCGTGACCCGCGCGACCACGCGGTAGCCGAGGGTCTTCACCAAGCGCTCGAGCTCGTCGAGGCTCGACTCGAACTCGGACTCGGAAACGCCGGGAAGGCGCACGCCGACGAGCAGCGCTTTGGGCAGAGAGGAGAGAGGGGGCGGTGCCGAACGATCCACTGAAGTCATCGAGACGGCGGAAGCATGGCACAAAACCCAACTCGGCTATTTCCATCCCGAGGAACTTGGGGCAGACTGAAAAAGTGAGTGATTTGCGAGATCCCGACCGCGACCCCGATCACCTGCTCTCCCCCGAGCGGCTGATCCAGCTAGAAGACGCCGCTGAACCGGCGCGTCAGCGCCTGAGCGAGGTGCCGGCCCCGGCGCTCGAGCTGGTGCAGGCGTGGCTCGCGGCGGAGCTCTCGGTCGCCCGCGAACGCGCCCTGGAAGTGGCTGATTTCGAGTTCGCCGAGTGCGTGTGCGAGATGGAACAACGCCTGCGTTTTCCCGGTAGCTTCATGCGTGATGCCCAGGCGAGCCTGCGCATTCAAGCGGTGCTGGGTGCGCGCGCGCAGTTCCGCCTGATTCAGGGCGGCGGCTGACGCGCTGGGTAGGGAACCGCGCGCGCTATGAGGTGCGTTGCTGGAACTCGAGCGCCCAACTCTCGGCCTAGCTTCACGCCGCCGAACTCGCCGAACCTTCGGACGACTCGACGTATTCGTACGCAATCGGGCACTCGATGATGGCGACGTAGGGGCGCGTGAGGGCGTTCAGCGTCACCACCGCGGCGCCCTCTGGGTGTCCGTTGAAATCGGTCCATAGCGCTCCGATGGCGACGCCGCTGTGTGAGGTGAAGCCGGCGGCGCGCGACAAGAGTTCGTAGCTCCACTGGCCGTCCGGATCGGCGAAAAAATCAGCCGGCACTTGGTCGAGCGCGAGCGCGTAGTAACTCACGCGCATGCCGCCCGAGGTCACGAAATGATCCAGGGCTTGGATGGGTCGATCGGGGCTGCTTTCGATGCTTTTCAAAACGGGGCGGGTGGCGTCCATGGCGTTGTCCTCTCTTTGGCCCTCTAGCAGGATACTGAACGCAAGAACAGCTGTTCATGTAAGTGCCTGTATTCATGGGTAAATAGACTTTGGTGTTCGGGTGTGTCCGGCGCGGTCGGTGGCCATGGGTTTTCGACTACCCTGGCGGGCATGAGCGACACCAAACCGCGATCTGACGCGCTGGTCTTTTTCGGTGCGACCGGGGACCTCGCCTACAAGAAGATCTTTCCTGCGCTGCAGAGCATGGCCAAGCGCGGCGTACTGAACTTTCCGATCGTCGGCGTGGCCAAGTCGAACGCGACGCTCGAGCAATTGATCGCGCGCGCGAAGGCGAGCTGTACGGAATACGGCGGACTCGATGCGGACGCGTTCGAGATCCTCGCCAAGCAATTGCGCTACGTCGACGGCGACTATTCGGACCTGAACACGTTCTCGCAGTTGAAGGCGGCGCTCGGTGGCGCTCAGCTGCCAACGCACTACTTGGCGATCCCACCCTCGATGTTTGGAACCGTGGTGCAGCAGCTGCAGCGCGGGGGCTGCACGAATCCCGCTCGCGTCGTTTTGGAAAAGCCGTTCGGGCGCGATTTGGCTTCAGCCAAGGCACTGAACGCGACGCTGCACGAGGTCTTCCCCGAGGAATCGATCTTTCGCATCGACCATTTCCTGGGTAAGGAAGCGGTGCAAAATATTCTGTATTTCCGGTTCGCGAATGCGTTCTTGGAGCCGATTTGGAACCGTCGCTACGTCGAGAACGTGCAGATCACCATGGCCGAAGACTTCGGCGTCAAGGGTTGCGGCAAGTTCTACGAAGAGACGGGCGTCATCCGCGACGTGATCCAGAATCACTTGCTGCAGATCGTCAGCTACCTGGCGATGGAAGCGCCTTCCAGCACCATCCCCGAAGCCGTGCGTGACGAGCAAGCCAAGGTCTTGCGCACCATCCGCCCGATCAGCCCCGAAAACATGGTGCGCGGGCAGTTCCGCGGCTACCGCGATGAGCCGGGCGTGAACAGTGATTCGTACATGGCCACCTATGCGGCGCTGCGCATGTATGTGGATTCGTGGCGCTGGGAAGGCGTGCCCTTCTACGTGCGAGCGGGGAAGACGCTGGCCAAGACCGTGACCGAGGTCACGGTCGAGTTCAACAACCCGCCACAGGTGGTGTTCAAGGAGCCTGCGCCGTCGATGGGCAACTACGTGCGCTTTCGCCTGAACCCCGAGGTGGCGATCGCACTCGGCGCGCGCGCCAAGCGACCCGGCGAGGGCATGCGTGGTCGTCCGCTCGAGCTCTCGATCGTGGAGGCTCACGAACAGGGCGCCGATGGGCGCTTGGGTCCGTACGAGCGCTTGCTCGGTGACGCGATGGCCGGTGACGCGACGCTCTTCGCGCGCCAAGACGTGGTCGAGGCCGCGTGGGCGATCGTCGATCCGCTCATTCACGGC
>Ga0164309_10000846_pt1 | contig 15958 bp, 12 predicted proteins | sample Whisoiple_247_MG_FD_109984 | JGI IMG/M metagenome (GOLD analysis project Ga0164309, IMG submission 109984) | Soil microbial communities amended with fresh organic matter from upstate New York, USA - Whitman soil sample_247_MG | ecosystem: Environmental > Terrestrial > Soil > Unclassified >...
CGAGCGATGATTCGACTTCGAGCGATGATTCGCCTGCGAGCGATGATTCGCCTGCGAGCGATGATTCGCCTGCGAGCGATGATTCGCCTGCGAGCGATGATTCGCCTGCGAGCGATGATTCGACTTCGAGCGATGATTCGACTTCGAGCGATGATTCGACTTCGAGCGATGATTCGACTGCGAGCGATGATTCGGCGAGAAGGGCTTCTCCGTCCTTCGTGACCCAGATCCGATAGGCATTGCCGCCAAATTCAGGCCCGCGATCGACCAGGCCGCGCTCGGCCAGAACGCCCATCAAGTAGGAGACGGTTGCCTTGTCGAGATCGGTGCGGTGGCAAATGGCTTGCTGGCTGATCGCGTCGGCGGTTTCGTGAATCAGTTCGGCCGTCGTGTGCAGGAGCCACCACAAGGGGAATGACAGGGCGTGAGCTCGGAGTGTGACTTCGATGTGCCGGCGAGCGCGGTTTGCGCGTAACCACAGCGAGATAAATGCGCGGGCGCCATCACCCGCAATTGGTTTCGGCGGCTCTCGGTTGGACATTTCTGGCCAATCGAACGCTTCCTCGTCTGCCCGAACTCGTGATCGTCGTTGCCTTCTCACGTCGGTCGGGCGCTTGCACTCTTCGTTCCCGCGTCGTACGCGCTTGAATTGGCCGGATTCCTAGGTCTTCGGCGTTGGCCATGGCCGGCGAAAGCGAGGTCGAGCGCCAGCCACTGGCGTCAATGCTTCATTGCTCGTAAGCGTCGTCTACTGATACCCCTGCGCCTGCAGTTTGAACATGTGCGCGTACTTGCCGTCTTTCTCGAGCAATTGTTCGTGCGAGCCGTGTTCGACGATTTCGCCGTGTTCGAGCACGATGATGTTTTTGGCCATGCGCACGGTCGGGAAGCGGTGGGAGATGACGATGGTGGTGCGGCCTTTGGCGAGTTCGCGGAAGCGTTCGAAGACGGCGTGTTCGGAGGCGGCGTCGAGCGCGGCGGTGGGTTCGTCGAGCACGAGCATGTCGGCTTCTTCGCGCATGAAGGCGCGGGCGAGGGCGACTTTTTGCCACTGACCGCCGGAGAGCTCGCTGCCTTTTTCGAACCAGTGTCCGAGTGCGGCGTCGAGGCCGCCGGGGAGTGTTTGCAAGAGTTCGCTCGCGCCGCCGCGTTCTACGGCGCGTTCGATGCGCGCTTCATCAGCTAGATGGGGCACGCTGCCGAGGCCGATGTTTTCGCGGAGTTTGAGTTGGTATTTGTTGAAATCTTGGAACAGGACGCCGAAGCGCAGGCGCAGTTGTTCTGGATTCCAGGTCGATAGATCGCGACCGTCTAGGATGATGCGCCCTTCACTCGGTTGGTATAGTCCGGCGAGCAGTTTCACGAAGGTGGTTTTTCCAGCGCCGTTTTCGCCGACCAAGGCGATGCTGTCGCCGGGTGCGATCGTGAGATCGATGTGACGCAGGGCCCAGCGCTCTTTGCCTGGATAGTGAAATCCGACGTTCTCGAAGCGTAGTCCGCGCTCTTTGGCAGTCACTATTCCCGCGTGCGGAGCAGGGAGCGCGAGTGCGCCTGTTGCGCGTTCTGCCTGCGCGCGCTCGTTGGCCTCGGCGAGCTCGATGTAACTGAACAGGTTCGACATGTACAAGTTGTGCTCGTACAAGTTGCCGATCCCGCTCAGCACCGATTGGAAGGATTGCTGCCCTTGACGAAGCGAGACCACGTACAAGGTTAGGTTGCCGAGCGTGATTCGCGAGAGCGCGGCTGCGACCGCCAACACGCCGTATGTGGCGTAGAAAGCAAAGGTGCCGATCAGGCTGAATGCGTGAGTGAGTAGCGCGCGCCGAATGGCGAGCTTCTTGTCTTCCTCGAAGAAGGACTCGGCGAGGGTGCGATAGCGATCGAGCAGGTGTGGTCCGATTCCGAAAAGCTTGACCTCTTTCACGTGCTCGTCGTTGGCCAGCACGTACTCGAGGTACAGGAGCTTTCGTGACTCGGGTGAACGCCAGTTTCTGATCCGAAACGCGATCTTCGAGTAACGCATTTCGGAGAGCGTGGCCGGGAGCGTCGCGAGTAACAGGCCGAGAACGATCCAGGCGCTGAAGTGCGCCAACATCACCGCGTAGCCGAGCAGCGTCACCACGTTTTGAACCAGCGAAAAGCTTTCGCTGAGTAACGCCACGGGGCGAGACGAAGCTTCGCGGCGGGCGCGGGTCAGCTTGTCGTAGAACTCTGCGTCCTCGAAAAAGGACAGATCCAGGCGCAGTGCTTTTTCCAAGATCTGCACATTCACGTCCGTGCCGAGGCGCGCGCCGAGTAGCGAGCGCACCAAGCCCTGCCCGCGCTGTGTCGCCGCGGAAAGCGCCACGAATAGTAACTCGAGCGCCACCCAGTGCAGGGTGAGCGGCCGGCTGTGTTGCACTACTGCGTCAATGATGCGTTTGCCCGCATATGCAACGGCAAGTGGCATCACCGCGCCGGCCGCGCTGAGTGCCGACAGGTAAACCAAGAGTGACGGCGATGAAGCCCAAACCAGGGATAGCGTGCGGCGGGTGTGGCCGAAGAGTTCCTTGGTGGCGAGCAATCCTGGCTTCGCAGTGGGGGGAGGCGACGGAGAGATCGGCAAGCCGAGAACGTAACACCCGAGTCCCCGCTCCGACACTCTGCCCGATCGGACAGGGGAGACAATGAACGGTGAGAAGACTAGGAAAACTGGAAAGAATCATGATTGCTCGGCCAGCTAGAGTGTGAGATCTGGGGTGCGGCGAGGAGTGTGCGTGGAGTCGATTATTTCCGTTCAGAATCTGACGAAGACGTATTCCTCCGGATTTCAGGCGCTCAAGGGCATCAATCTGGAGATCCGGCGTGGTGAGATCTTTGCGCTCCTGGGGCCCAATGGTGCCGGAAAGACGACGCTGATCGGGGTCGTGTGTGGAACCGTGAACCCGTCCTCGGGCACCGTCACTGCCGACGGGCATGACATCGTGCGGGACTATCGCGCGGCGCGCGAAAAGATTGGGCTCGTGCCGCAAGAGTTGTCGACCGACATGTTCGAGACGGTGTGGGACACCGTCTGTTTCAGTCGCGGGCTGTTCGGCAAACCGAAGAACCCTAAGCACATCGAGCACGTGCTGCGCGAACTGTCGCTTTGGGACAAGAAGAATAGCAAGATCATGGCGCTGTCGGGCGGCATGAAGCGGCGCGTGTTGATCGCCAAGGCGCTCTCGCACGAACCTCAGATCTTGTTTTTGGATGAGCCCACTGCTGGTGTCGACGTCGACCTGCGTCGCGACATGTGGCAGATGGTCCGCTCGCTGCGCGAGACTGGCGTCACCATCATCTTGACCACGCACTATATCGAGGAGGCGGAGCAGATGGCCGACCGCATCGGCGTGATCAATAAGGGCGAGATCATCTTGGTCGAAGAGAAGGTCGCGCTGATGGAAAAGCTCGGTAAGAAGGAGCTGATTCTGCAGCTACAGGTGCCGCTGGCTTCGCTTCCGCCCGAGCTCTCGGATTTTGCGTTAGCGCTCAGTCATGAAGGCTCGCAGCTCACGTACACGTTTCACGGCGAACGAGAGCGAACGAAGATGACCGCGTTGCTCCGCCGACTCTCTGAGCTCGGCATCGAGTTCAAAGATCTGCAAACGCGCGAGAGTTCGTTGGAAGACATTTTCGTCAACCTGGTCAGGTCGAAATCATGAATCGTTACGCGATTCGAGCGATCTTCTTGTTCGAGATGGCGCGTTTTTATCGCACCATTTCGCAAAGCATCGTAGGTCCTGTCATCTCGACTTCGCTGTACTTCATCGTGTTCGGCTCGGCGATTGGTTCACGAATGACCGAGATCGAAGGCGTGGGCTACGCCGCGTTCATCGTTCCCGGTTTGACGATGCTGTCGTTGCTCAACGAGAGCATCTCCAACGCGTCCTTCGGCATCTACATGCCCAAGTTTTCCGGCACGATTTACGAAGTGCTGTCGGCGCCCATTTCGTTCGTCGAGATCGTATTGGGCTACGTGGGAGCCGCCGCGTGCAAGTCGATGATCATCGGTACGATCATTTTGATCACCGCGCGCGTGTTCGTCACCTATCACATCGCCCACCCGCTTTGGATGGTCGGGTTCCTGATCTTGACGTCGGTCACATTCAGCTTGTTCGGTTTCATCATCGGGCTGTGGGCGGATGGGTTTCAGAAGCTGCAGTTGGTGCCGATGTTGATCGTCACTCCGCTGACGTTTCTGGGCGGGAGCTTCTATTCGATCAAGATGTTGCCGCCGTTTTGGCAGAAGCTGACTTTGTTCAACCCAGTGGTTTACCTGGTGAACGGCTTTCGTTGGAGCTTCTATGACGCTTCGGACGTGAGCGTCGGGGTCAGCTTTGGTATGACTCTGCTGTTCTTGGTTGCGTGTCTTGCGGTCGTGCGCTGGCTGCTGCACACCGGCTATCGTTTGAAGAACTAGCGCTTTTTTCGGCCCACGGTCGATTGCGAAAAGGTTCGGCCGCGCGCGCCCCTGATCTCGGCTGAGATGTGCTCCCGTGCCGTACTTGCCTCGCTAACGCTGCTGATTGGCTGCGGTAGCGTGGCTGCGCCAAGTGGCAGCGGTGCGAGCGGCGGATCGGCGACGAATGGCGGCCGCGCTGGCGTGGGTGGCGTTCACTCGGCACAGTCTGCGGGGGGCCCCGGTGTCACGGCCGGTGGAACTGCTGCGAGTGACGGTGGTGCCGGCGGTGCAAGCACGACGACGCAAGCGGGTGCGCCCAGCAACGGCGGAGCGCCGGGCAGTGCTGGAGCTGCGGGCCACTCGGGGGGCAGCGCAGGTAGCCCGAGTGGCGGTAGCGCGGGCAGCGGTGGCGCAGCTGGCAGCGGTACGCTCAGTCTGCCGGCACGCGCGAGCGTGATTGAAGTGCTGCGTCGCGCGAATACGTATTTTACCGCCAAATGGCCGAACCCTGGGCAAGCAATCGATAGCTCGCACACGAGCCACATCTGGACGCGCGCGGTTTACTACGAAGGGCTGATGGCGCTCTATGGAGTCGATCCGAAGCCGAGCGACCTGAGCTACGCAGTCGACTGGGCGAAGAGTCACAACTGGGGCATCGTGGGTGGCACGAGTACGCGCTCGGCTGACAATCAGTGCGCCGGACAAACCTATCTCGCCTTGTACGAGCTCGATCCGCAACCCGAGCGCATCGCCGACATCAAGACGGACATCGACATGGTCGTCGCCGGCACCGTGGTCAATGATTGGACGTGGATTGACGCTATCCAAATGGCGATGCCCGTGTTCGCGAAATTGGGCGTGATCAGCGGGCAGGCCGCGTACCACGCCAAGATGTACGCCATGTATTCGAGTGCAAAAACCAGCCAGGGCGCGGCTGGTTTCTACAGCAAGAGCGATCACCTGTGGTGGCGTGATGCCAACTACGATCCGCCGTACATGGAGCCGAACGGCAAGAATTGCTATTGGTCGCGTGGCAACGGTTGGGTATTCGCGGCGCTCACCCGTGTACTCGATATCATCCCCGAGAGTGAAACGCACCGCTCCGAGTATCTGGCAGATTTTTCGGCCATGGCCGAGGCGCTGCTCGCCGTGCAGCGGAGTGACGGCTTTTGGAACGTGAGTTTGCAGGACCCCACGCATTTCGGCGGGCCCGAACTCACAGGCACTTCCTTGTTTACGTACGGCATGGCTTGGGGCGTACGCAAAGGGATCTTGCCAGCGGCAAAGTACGGCCCCGCGATCCAGCACGCGTGGACGGCGATGGCCTCTGCGGCTCACGACGACGGCTTTCTCGGCTACGTGCAAGGCACGGGCAAAGAGCCCGCGGACGGTCAACCGGTGACGTTCGACAAGCAACCGAACTTCGAGGACTTCGGGCTGGGCTGCTTTTTGCTTGGCGGCAGTGAGGTCGCGCGCCTGGCGTCGCCCTAAACGAAGAGCGTTCCGCGCTCGGCAGCGGGCGCGAACAAAGCGTCCGGGAACTCGTACCAGAGCGCTGGGCGCTGGCTCGCGTCGAAGAAGCGTAACTCCGCCGCTTCACCATCCAGGCTTCCGAGTTCGCCGCCGACCATGCGGCACTCGAAGACGATCACCGTGTACTCGACGACGTCGCCATTGCCGTAGCTGAGTCGCAGGCTCTCACCGCCGAACACGCCAGCAACCGCCCGGGGTTCCACGACCAAGCCCGTCTCCTCGCGAACTTCGCGCACGATGGCTTGCGCGGGAGTTTCACCGGGATCGATGGAACCGGCTGGGAGATCCCACCTTCCGTTGTCCGCGCGGAGCAGGAACAGGATCTGCCCCGCAGCGTTGCGCACGATGGCGGCCACGCTGGGTTGCATCACGAGTTGGCTCCCGATCTGCGAGCGCAGGTTCTTCATGTACGGAGAAATGGGCATGTCAGCTTCTGTATAGCGCGACTCAGTCGGCGATCGATGCGTGAATCCGTGAACGGGCGGGCAGTTGCTGAAACTCGGCGAGCAGCGCCTCGGCGGCGTCCCGGGAAGGAGCGTCCACGGCGAGCCGCGCTCCCTCGAACACGCAGCGATCTACCAGAGTTGCGGCTTCAGCGATCGTCAATGCCAGATGCTTGGCGAGCGCGCGGATCACCGCGACGGTCCCGATGCTCATCGGGCCGCAAACATCACCGTCGATCGCGAGTTCAATCCGGGTCATCCGTGCGCTTCGAGCATCGCGCACTTCAGACCCGGATGAAACGACCTCACTGCACGTGCACGTGGCGCTCTGCCCAAGTGGCGCCGCCGCGGTCGTCGTGAACGACCATCCACAGCGTCAAATCTTTGCCCGAGGCGGACTTGCGCGCGACCCAGCCCGTCTGCGGGTCTGCCGGGATTTTTACCTCGTACTCGAAGATGCCCTCGGTGGCATAGTATTCGATGACCACTTGTTCGGTGAAGTCGACGCCGAATTCGGTGCGCCCGGATTCGACGCTATCTGCGCTCGGGCGTGCGGCGATCTTGTGCTGCGCGTTGCTCGAGTCGCACGCCTTGTAGTCGTTGCCAGTGGTGTCGCAGGCGGTCACCTCTTTGACTTCGTCTTCCGGCCAGTCTTGGCCGTCGAATGTCACTTGCTCGAGCTTCGGGTTTTGATTGCGGTCGGTGCTTCGTACTTGGACGCGCTTCAAGCCGACCACGAATTCGTCGAGGCCGAGCACGCGCCCCGTGCCTGCTTCTTTGCAGGCAAAGGGCAGCTCGTGAGCCTCTTGATCGAGACTCAAATCACCCGGACAAGCGACGCTGAGCACGCCGACCAGTGCCGACGCTCGCGCGGCTTCGGGCAAAGAACTGAGCGCATCGCTCGGCACCGTATAGCTGAAGTTACTGAGGCCCGGACCTTGCGCGAGGACCAGCGAGCTACCCGAGGCCGCCGCGTCTTCGCCGATCTTGTCCAGGCAGCCCTGAACGGTGGAGGACGCGGGGTTCACGCATGCGCCCCAGGCCCAGGTGACCGTGCGTCCTTGTGGATCGTAGCTGAGCGAACTGATGTTCACGGTTTCGCCTGGCGTGGCGAACGGCACATCCATCTCTTGCGCCATCACCCGGAAGGTATTGACGCGAGACCCCGGGTCGAAGTCCGCCGCGCAGCCCAACATGCTCGAAAGACCCAGGAAAAATCCGATGATTGCTACGTTTTTCATAGTTCGCCTCGCAGGCCGATGATCGGCAAGAACGGGATCCCACTCAGGCTCGAGCTCTGGGAGTAGTTGTAGTTGTAGGAAACGCCTTCGGCGTTCTTGTGAAGGTAGGTGTTTTGCACGTCGAGGTACGCGCTGAGCTTCCAAGAGCTGAACGTCCAGGTCTTGTCGATGCGCAGATCGAGTTGGTGGAACGCGCCGGTGCGCCCGGAATTGAGATTGCCCGAGTTGACCGGCGAGTAGGCGCCCGCGTCGTAGTCCATGACGCCGCCGAGCACGGGCGTGTACGGCGTGCCGGAGATGTAACGGAAGCGCGCGCCCGCTTGCCAGCCGCGACCGAGCTTGTAGCTGCCGAGCGCGGTCAAGATGTGCGTCTGGTCGTAGTCGTAGATGTACGTCGCGGCGTTGGGTGCGTCGCGCCGCTCGCTGCGTGACAACGTGTACGCGATCCAACCAAAGAAGCGACCTTCGGGCTTGTAGCGGAGCAAAAATTCGGAGCCGTAGATCTTGCCGGAGCCGATGTTCTTGTAAGATTGCCCGTTTGCGCTTTCGTCAGCGGCCGCGACTGGCACGACTAGGTTGCTCAGGTCCTTGTAGAAGCCTTCGACCGAGAGCTCGAGGGGATGGCTGATTTCCTGCTCGAATCCGAGGCTGTAGTGAACCGCGCTCGGGCTGGTGACGCCTTTGCTCCCGAACGGCTCGATGCTTTGGTACGGCTGGGGCGGCTGATGATAGAGACCAACTCCGCCTTTGAGCGTCGTGCGCGGATAGCCTGGGTGAAGATCGAAGCGCGTGCCGATCCTGGGATCGACGGTCCAACCTTTGGTGTCCGAGTTGTAGTCCGCGCGCACGCCGGGGAAGAGCTTGAGATTGTCCACCGGCGCGAGTTCGAACATGGCGTATGCGGCGGGTCGAAACACGTCACCTTTGCCCTTCAATTCCACCATCGGACGCCCGAAGAGCGGTCCCGAGTTTTGCGTAGAGTCGAAGTTGTTGGGTGGCGCTTTCCAGGTCACGTCGTAGCTCAAGTATTCGATGTCCAGGCCAGCCACCGCGGTGATGGCCGGTGAGAGTTGGACGCGAGCGTCCGCACGGGCGCCGATCGAATTGAGCCCGAGGTCGAAGCCCAGCCCGCCGATCGAAACGTGCTGGCCTTCTCGGCCTGCGGAGATTTGAGTGCTGATGCGCGCAGTGCTCGACGGGCGAGTCTCGATTCGTGCCTGCACCCGACCGAAGCTGCTGGTTTGCGAGGCATCGCCTCCGATGGCAGGGTCGTTCGAACTGGGGCTATTGATGGTCAACTTGAAGCGATCGTCGGCGCCGAACGCGAACAACCTCAACGTGGTTTGACGGGTGATGTCATGCTCCACCATCGCCTGGTAGTCGTAGTAGACAGGCGCCTTCGTCACTCCGACGCCGCTGTCTTTCAGCGCCGCTCCGAGCCAAGCGTCGAGCCATGAGCGCCTGCCGGCGAGCATGAAGCGTGTCTTCTTGCTGATTGGGCCTTCGACCAGTAAGCGACCGTCGACCAAGTCGAACTGTAGCAGTCCGCCGAGGCGATCCTTGCGCGGTGATCGCACTCCGACATCGACCACGCCGCCCATGGCGCGACCGTACTGTGGTCCGAAGTTGCCCGGGTAGAAGTCGAGCTTCTCTAGCATTTCGGTCGGGATGACCGAGGACAATCCGCCGAAGTGATACACCATCGGGATCTCGGTGCCGTCGACGAACACGGCGGTGTCGTTCGGCGAAGAGCCGCGTACGATCAGCATGCCGTCGCCACCCGGTGGTCGAGCTACACCGGGCATGTTGCCGATGGCGCGGATCGCGTCGCCGTTGGTGCCTGGGATCTTGCTGATTTCTTCCGCGGCAAGCACGTGCTTGGTCGGTTCGCGTGGCGGCTTCTCACCCTGTACTTCGACGTCCAAAGCCTCGCCTTGCGCGGCGTCGGCCGCGCTCGGTTGAGCTGGCGTCGGTGCGACGGTCGCTGCCGCAGCGGCGGCAGGCACCACCGGCGCGGCTGGTTCGGGCTCGCTCGGCGGTGCGAGCTTGAAGTCGAAGACGTAGCGGATCTTGGCCGGCACGGCCTCGCCGTTCTTTTGCGCGGGCTCGAAGCGCAGGCCACGAGCCGCGTTGATCGCCGCTTCGTCGAACTCGGGACCTGCCGATTCGGCGACCGCGACGTCCGTCACTTGGCCGGTGCGGTCGATGCTCAGCGTGAGCGCGACGCTCGCAGCTTCACCGCTCGCGCGCTTGGCTTCGGGGTAACTGGGGTCGACGCTTTCTACCAACTTTGGAGGCACGAGTGCGGGCGCATCCGAAGCATTGGGTTGTCCGACTGCGATGCTCGGATATGCGAGCGCACAAGCAACTGCGATCCAACTGAGTTTCATGATTTGCCTCTCCGCGCCGGCCTAGAGCAACGTCCGGGCCAAGTGCGCGGAGCGCCTCGCGAGTCACGAGTTCTCCTTTAAGGGCCACTCGATCGTTGGTCGCCGTCGTTCGGGACAGCTGTCCGAGTCCGCTTTGGGCTGTCCGTGTCACCCGGACACCTGTCCGTGGCCGAGTCTCGTGACGCGTCCGAACGGCACAAAAGAAGCCAAATCGTCGACGTGCACAGGCTGGCACGTGCCGTGCTTATTGGCGCTGCCATGAACTCGAACATCGTCGAACGCTCCAAACAGATTTTGCTCGAACTCGGTGCTTCCCCGATCATGTATTTGATGCTTGCGCTCAGCGTCGTGAGCGTCGCCATCATGATTGAGCGCGGTTGGTTCTTCGCCATGGTCAGCGAGAACATCGCCAAGTTGGCTGAGGCACTCGGCGACCGCTTGAACGCACACGACGTCACCGGTGCTCGTGACTTGGTTGCTGCTTCGAAGTCCGCTGAAGCGGCGATCGTCGCGGCGGGTTTGAAGCAACTCGCGCGCGGCGCGGACGCCGCGGAAGAAGCGATGGCCAGTGCGACGGCGTTGCAGCGCATGCGGCTCGAGCGGCGCCTCGCGTTCCTCGGCACGCTCGGCAATAACGCGCCGTTCATCGGCTTGCTGGGCACCGTGATTGGCATCGTCCAGGCCTTCGACAAGTTGCAGGCGACGGGTTTGGGGGGGGCCGCTTCGGGGCCCGCGACCGACGTGATGGGCGCGATTTCCGAATCACTCGTCGCGACTGCGATCGGCTTGGTCGTCGCGATTCCCGCGGTGGCCGCGTTCAACTTCTTTCAACGCCGAATTCGCGCCACGGTCGCTAATTCCGAGGCGCTGACGCACATCATCTTGGCCTACGCCAAGGGTGAAGCGGCGCAGCCGGGCAGCTCGCTCGCGCAGACCGGGTCGCGTCCGGTGTCCGCTCGCGAATCACAACCCGAAGCCTTCAGCATGCAGCGCCTGACCAACCCCGGTTGAGCAAAGAGGAACCATCCCAATGGCAAGTGTCAGCAGCAACGACGAAGAAGGCATCAACGGCATCAACGTCACGCCGCTCGTGGACGTGACCCTGGTTCTGCTCATCATCTTCATGGTGACCGCCAAACTGATCGCCAGTCGCGGTATCCCCCTCGACTTGCCGAAGTCGGCCACCGCGGGCACCACGCAAACGATGTTCACCGTAAGCATCGACGCACAAGGCAAGGTCTCGACGAACGGTCAACCGATCGCCGACGACGCGACGCTCCGAGCTCAAACCAGCCAAGAATTGCGCAAGAACCCCGAGCTACGCACGGTGATTGCCGCATCCGCAGCAGCCAGCCACGGCAGCGTGATGCACGTGGTCGACACCATCCGCGATGCGGGCGCAGTCAAGATCGCGTTTCAGGCCGACAAAGCACCTCCTAGTCCGAGCAAGTGAGCCCAGCTGGAGATGACGATGACCATGAATTATCCCGTCGAGCCCCGCGAAGTGGTTCAATCCGAGACGCAGCTCGACGCACTCGTCGGAGAGTTGTTCGGACGCGCTTCGCGCAAGAGCCACCTGGCGACCATCGGCTGGGTCTTGGCTCTCGGTAGCCACGCCGCTGCCGCGCTGCTTTTCGTCAATCACCAACAAGCTGCGGAGCACGTGCGTCCGCGCCCCCCGGTGGATATGGAGTTCGTTGCTCCGCCGGAACCTCCGCCGCCACCGCCCGAAGTCGCGCAACCCGAAGAACCGAAGGCGGCAGCGACGCGCGCTGTCGCGCCGGCACCTCCGGCTGCGGCGCGAGCCGGCGCGCTGCACACCGCAAAGGCTGACGTGGCGCCCGCGCAACAACAGGAGGAAGCCGTCGACTTCACGACCGATCCGCACGGCGCGAGCTATGGCGGAGGCGTAGTCGCCGTCGGTGGCACGGCCGATCACGGTGCAGTGGGAGCCCGCGTGGTGCCCGAAGGCGGGAAAACACCAGGTGCGCCGGTGACCGCACGCCCCGTCGCGGATGCGCTCACCCCAGCTTCGGATTTGAGTCGCAAGCCGCGGCTCCCGGGCGGGGACCCCTGTCACGGCTTTTTCCCCAGCACCGCGCACGACGACGTGGGTGACGCTGCCGTGATGGTCACGATCGCGAAATCTGGCCGTGTTTCGCACACGCAGCTGGTCTCCGAATCGCCGCCCGGCCAAGGTTTCGGCGCGGCGGCCCGTACCTGTCTGGCCAGCCAAAATTTCGTACCAGCGCTCGACCGCGCTGGAAACCCGGCAGCGACGGCAATTCGCGTCAATCTGCGGTTCAGCCGCTGAGTTTCGGGGGCCAGGGTGGAACCGCAAATGCTATCTTCCGGCACCGCGGGCGCTCATGGCCGATTCTTCGTCACCCAAAGCCAAAAGCGTTCCTCCCGAGATCACCGGTTGGATGGCGGGCGAGTATCGCCTGGGGCGCAAGTTGGGGGAGGGTGGCTTCGGTGCCGTGTACGAAGCCGTGCACCCGTTGCTGAAGCGACGCGCCGCGGTGAAGGTTCTGCATCGCATCGCAGGTTCCGACTCGGATGCGGTGTTGCGCTTCGTGGCTGAGGCGCGCGCCGTGAACCAAATCAGAAATCGGCACATCATCGACATCTTCTCGTTCGGGAAGCTGACGGATGGCCGCCATTTCTACGTGATGGACTTGCTCGAGGGCGAACCCCTCGACCGCTACCTCGCGCGCGAGGGCCGCTGTAGCGTCGAAAATACCGTCCAGTTGTTGCGCCCGATCGCGGAAGCTTTGGACGCTGCGCACGCCGCGGGCGTCGTTCACCGCGATCTCAAACCGCAAAACATTTACCTGATCTGGGACGCCGAAGGCGAAACAGTGCCGAAGCTGCTGGATTTCGGCATGGCCAAGTTGCTCGCGGATTCGCGCGTGCACACCGTCAGCGGCACGCCGCTCGGCACCCCGCTGTACATGTCGCCCGAGCAAGCGCGCGGTGACGTGGTCGACGGTCGTTCCGATGTGTACGCACTCGGCGTGCTGTGCCACGAGCTCTTGACCGGACAACTACCAATCACTGGTGAAAATACGATCGCGGTGTTGATGGCGCACATCATTCAAGCGCCACCGAAGATGTCGGAGGTCTGTCCCGATCTTTCGCCCGAGCTCGACGAACCAGTATTGCGAATGCTGGAGAAAAAGCCGGAACAGCGCCCTGCAACCGCCACACAGGCGCTGAACGATCTCGCGAGCGCCGCCGAGCGCGCTGGCTTGCTCGTGCCCTCGGGCCCGCCCCGGCTCTCGCGTCCGTCCCCCGATTCGGCGGCGAATCCGCCGCACTCTCGCGAGACTGCGGATACTACCCTGCAGCCCTTCTCTTCCGGCGCTGGCGGCATCACCGATCCCGACCAGAGTCGTGAAGCCATGGTGCGCAGCGCGAGCCTTTCACATCGCGAGCGCTCACGTTGGCAGTTCTGGGTGTTCTTGGCGATTGTGGCTGCAGCCACCACACTCTGGTTGAGTCGCGGCTGGCATGACTCGCCGATCGCGACGTCCGCGTCTGCGTCCGCGCGTGCTCCGGTGCTCGTGTCGCCCCCGGTCCCTCCCGCCGCTCCCGCAGCAGCTCCTTCTTCGGTGCCAAGCGTGGCAACTGCGGAGAGCGCGGCGGTTGCACCGAGCGCGGTCTCCGCACCGAGTGCCCATGAGGCCGCACCCAAGCCCGTCAAGCGCGCTCCGGCTCCGCCGGCTGTACGCGCGCGTATCCCGAGCGATCTCGAGAGCCCGTTTTGAAGTTCAGTCAGCGGTTCACACTCGGTTTGCTGTGCGCGCTTGGCAGCGCGTGTTCCGAATTTCAGACCATTCCCGACTCGGGTTGCGGCAACCACGTGATCGAGGAGGGCAGCGAAGATTGTGACGGCTTCCCCGATCCGAAGGTGAAGGGCTCGGTCTGCATGCATCCCGGCACTGCCTTCGAGTGCCACTACGATTGTTCGATTGCTAACAATGGCACGCAGACCCCGTGCCCGATTGGCTGGGGCTGTGACGAGGACTTCGTGTGCCGCGCGCCAACTGGGTTCTTCACGGAGTCCTCGCGCTCGCCCGACGTCGGCGCGTGGACGCTCAGCTCGGGTGATTTCGACGGTGACGGGCGTGAAGACGTCGTGAGCGCCGAGCCGCTCGATGCGAACGGAGCCACTCGGCTGCGCTTCAACTACTTCGACGCGCGCGGCGCCCTGAGCGAGACGCGGCTATTTCCAAAGACCCTCGTTTCACCGTCGATTAATCGCACCTCGCCCGGGGACGCGCTCAGCGATATCGCGTTCACGATCGGACTCATCGGGGTCATGAAGGGGCGCAGTGATCGGAATTGGGTGCCCGAGGTATTCAGCTCGTACCGACGACCGAACGCGACCGTGCGCATCATCGGCGTGCACGACAAAATCGTCTCTGGGTCGACCACGTTTACCACGCTGATTTCCACTCAGAGTATGGGCAGTGGGTTCTACCTCGGCGACGATAACGGAACGCTGCAGCGACGAGTCGATGTACCCGGCAGCATCGAGCAGCTCGCTGGTGATCTGGTGAGTGGGGACGTGTTTGCGGATCCCAAGCACTCGCCTTGCCTCGAGCCGGTGTTTGCCATGCGCGGGGCGACGTATTTCAGCGTCGTGAATACCTGTGACACCAGCGAGTTCGGTGAGGTGATCTGGCGCATGCCCTTCGTGCTGACCGACATCGAATTGATGCCACCCGCGCCGATCGACGCGGCTCCGCTGCTCGTCGACATGAATGGGGATGAGCATTTGGATGTCTTGCTTGGGGCGGGCGGAGTGCCTTACGTGGCTTACGGCGATGGGCAAGCGCTCGCCAGCGCGATCCCGTACACCTATCCGCAGCGGGATTTCCCTGCTGGCACTCCGCTAGCCGTTGGCGAATTCAGCGGTGATAAAGCCCTCGACTTCGTGTTTCCCGATCGATTGTTGACTTCGACGACGGCGTATCTCGGAGCAGTTCCAAAGTACACCGAACTCCGAAACCGCCACACGACGCCCTGGACCGTCGCGAAGATCGCCGATTTCAACGCCGATGGCTTGCAGGATGTGGTCGCGGCGTCGAGCGGGAACCTGAACATCGATTTCTTCAATCCCATTGGCGCGGGAAACCTGTCAGGAAGCCAGATTTCGACTTCGGCGCCCGTGCAGTTCCTGACTGCCGGCGACTTCGACGCTGATCGCATCAACGATGTGGCGTTCGCCGAAATGTCACCTGTCGACGAGGTGAACGGGACCTTGAAGGTGGCATTCGGAACCCCGTTCGGGCTGCCTGGATCACCCGTCACCATCGGTCGCGTCGAAGGTCTGGAAGCCCTAAACAGCTATCGCGACTCCGGCTGGGACAACCTCACTGCGTGCTCGAGCGAAACGATCGCTGACCAGCAGAACGGCGCATTGACGCTGTTGGCGGGCGGCCCGGATCGTTTGCCATTCGCGCCGCTGGCACTGACCGAGTTTTCGTCGAACCAATCGGTCGAGAACGCCCACGCATTTGCGGTCGTTTCCGGACATTTCGTCAGTCATGAGCAAGCGGGCGTACTGGCGCTCGCGCTCTTTCAGCCGCGAGAGAAGGAAACTCCGCCAGTCAATGTTTGGTCGGTGCCCGCGATCTTGGAACCCGGCAGTGCGTCATTGCGATTGGACGGCGCGCTCGATCCGCGCTTGCAACCGATCGTGTACAACCCCGGAGACGGCAGCGTCTCCGCCAACGTCGCGACCACAGCCGCCGATCTCGACAACGATGGCCTCGACGAGGGTATCTTCGCCATGCCCGCGGACGGCCAAAGTCACTGCGGGCTACTGCTGATCGGCGTGGATGACCATGGCGCGCTCGGTGACGCTTCGCAAAAGCCGGTCGTCATCAATGAGCGGTGCCCGGATCCGCAAGTTCAGGC
>Ga0164309_10000847_pt1 | contig 15933 bp, 10 predicted proteins | sample Whisoiple_247_MG_FD_109984 | JGI IMG/M metagenome (GOLD analysis project Ga0164309, IMG submission 109984) | Soil microbial communities amended with fresh organic matter from upstate New York, USA - Whitman soil sample_247_MG | ecosystem: Environmental > Terrestrial > Soil > Unclassified >...
CAGGGCGTGCCCGGAGAACGACTCCTCGACGCGCGCGTTCAGCCGCCCGACCTTGCGCCACTGGGTGCCGAACGCCTTCTGCGACTTCGGGCCGATGATCCCGAAGATGACGCCCATCAGCGGGATGGAGACCAGCGCCACCAGCGCGAGCTGCCAGGAGATCGTGAACATCATGACCAGCACGCCGACCACGGTGAGGATGGAGGTCAGCGCCGAGGACAGCGACTGCTGCATCGTCTGGGTGATGTTGTCGATGTCGTTGGTCACGCGGGAGATCAGCTCACCGCGCTGCACCTTGTCGAAGTACGCCAGCGGCAGCCGGTTGATCTTGGTCTCGACCTGCTCGCGCAGCCGCCACATGGCCCGGACCATGATCACGTTGATGATGTAGCCCTGCAGCCACATGAGCAGCGCGCCCGCCACGTACAGGGCGAGCACGGTGACCAGCAGCCGGCCGAGCAGGTCGAAGTCGATGCCCGCGCCGGGCACCAGGTTCTCCGCCGCCGCGACCATGTCCGCGACCCGCTCCTGGCCCGCGGCGCGCAGCCCCTCGACCGCCTGCTCCTGGGTCAGGCCCTCGGGCAGCTGCCGGCCCATGAAGCCGGTGAACACCGCGTCGGTGGCCCGGCCCAGCACCCGCGGGGCGAGCACGGTGAGCACGACGCCGGCCGTGCCCATGACCGTGACCGCCACGAGGGCCCACGTGTACGGGCGCAGCAGGCCGAGCATCCGGCCGAACGACTGCCCGAAGTTGTCCGCCTTGCCGGGCGCGACCGAGTCCCACGAGTCCGAGGCCAGGCGTGCGGCCTCCCCGAGCTCGATCTCGAGCTTCTCGTCCTCCGTCAGCTCCGGCTCCGCCGGCTTCGTGCGCGTCTTCTGGTCGCTCATGCGCCGGCCTCCACCGCGAGCTGGGACTCCGCGATCTCGCGGTAGGTCTGGTTGGTCGCGAGCAGCTCGTCGTGCGTGCCGAGGCCGGCCACGCGGCCGTCCTCGAGGACGAGGATCTGGTCCGCGCCGGTCACCGTCGACACCCGCTGGGCGACGACGATCTTGGTGACGTCGGGCAGCTCGCGCCAGAGCGCCTGCCGCAACCGGGCGTCGGTCGCGAGGTCGAGCGCCGAGAACGAGTCGTCGAACAGCAGCACGGCCGGCCGGCGCACCAGGGCGCGCGCGATCGCGAGCCGCTGGCGCTGCCCGCCGGACACGTTGGTGCCGCCCTGCGAGATCCGGGCCTCGAGCCCGCCCTCCATCTGGGACACGAAGTCGCTCGCCTGGGCGATCTCCAGCGCGCGCCACAGGTCGGCGTCGGTCGCGTCCTCCTGGCCCAGGCGCAGGTTGGACGCGACCGTCCCGGCGAACAGGAACGGCCGCTGCGGGACCAGGCCGATGCCGGCCCACAGCTCCTCGACGTCGCGGTCCCGGACGTCGACCCCGCCGACGCGCACCGCGCCGCCGGTGGTGTCGAACAGCCGCGGGATCAGCGAGACGAGCGTCGTCTTGCCCGCGCCGGTCGAGCCGATGACCGCGAGGGTCTGGCCCTGCCGGGCGGTGAACGAGACGCCCGAGAGCACGGGGTGCTCGGCCTCGGGGTACGCGAAGGTCACGTCGTCGAACGCGACCTCGCCCGGCCGCGGCGTGCCGCGCACCGGCTCGGCAGGCTCGGCCAGCGTGGACTCGCTGGTCAGCACCTCGGTGATCCGCTCGGCCGACACGGCGGCGCGCGGGATCATCACCGTCATGAAGGTGGCCATGAGCACGCCCATGAGGATCTGGCCGATGTACTGCATGAACGCGAACAGCGTGCCGACCTGCACGTTGCCGGCGTCGACCTCGATGCCGCCGAACCAGATCACGCCGACGACGGTCACGTTGAGCACCAGCATCGCGAGCGGGAACAGCACGACGAACAGCGAGCCGATCTTGCGGCCGACGACCATGATGTCGGTGTTGGCGCCCCGGAACCGCTCGCTCTCGATGTCCTCCCGGACGAACGCCCGCACGACGCGCACGCCGGTGAGCTGCTCGCGCATGATCCGGTTCACCGCGTCGAGCTTGGTCTGGAACGAGCGGAACAGCGGCACCATCCGGCTGATGATCACGCCCGCGACGAGCAGCAGCACCGGCACCGAGACGGCGATCAGCCAGGACAGCCCGACGTCCTGCCGCAGCGCCATGACGATGCCGCCGATCGCGAGCATCGGGGCGCTGACCAGCATGGTCGAGCCCATCATCGCGAGCATCTGGACCTGCTGGACGTCGTTGGTGTTGCGGGTGATGAGCGAGCCGGCGCCGAACCGGGAGATCTCCCGCTCCGAGTAGCCGCTCACCCGCCCGTACACGTCGTCGCGCAGGTCCCGCCCGACCTGCATCGCGGCGCGCGCGGCGAAGTAGGTGGCGACGACCGCGGCGACGATCTGGCCGAGGGACACCACGAGCATGGACCCGCCGGTGCGCCAGATGAACCCGGTGTCCCCCTGGGCGACGCCCTCGTCGATGATGCGGGCGTTCAGGTTGGGCAGGTAGAGCATGGCGAGGGCCGAGCAGAGCTGGAAGACCAGCACGCCGAGCAGCAGCCAGCGGTAGGGGCGCAGGTAGCGCATCAGCAGACGGGCGAGCACGTGTTCTCCTGGGGTCGGCGGGCGACGAGGTCCGCGACCACGGGGCGGCGGGGGGTCCGTCCGCGATCGGCTCCGACAGGGTAGCCACCGCCACCGACACCCACTGCCACCTTTTCGCCCACCCCCGGGGCGCGTGGAGTCTTGTCCCGCGGCGGCAGCGCGCCCTAGGGTCGCCCTGTCCGAATTGTCCTAAATGTCCCTACCGCGGACTCAGGCCACGGGTCCCGGTGCCGTCGTCCGCCCTGCCGCCCGGCTCCCGGGCCCCACCGCGGCGGCCGCCCGGGAGGCCGGACCGGGCGCGCGCCGGGCGCGACCGAAGGACGTGACCGCGATGGCGAGCACGGGGGCGCAGCACGCCGCATCCTCCCGCACCCCGGCCCCCTGGCCCCGCGTGCTGCTGGGCGGGACGCCGGTCGACCTGCTGGAGACGGTCGGCGCGGTCGACACCGTGGTGGGGCACGCGACCCGCGGGGCGGGCTGGCCCCTCGGGGTGATGAGCGCGAACCTCGACCACATCCACCACTTCGGCTACCACGGGCCGTCGTCGCTGGTGCCGTTCGCCTGGGCGCACCCGGACGCCGGGGATCCGTACCCGGCGGGGCCGCCCGCCCCCGACCCGCTGGACGGGCTGCCGCCGGTCCGCTGGCTCAACCTCCTGGACGGGGCGCCGCTGGTCCGCCGCGCCGAGCACCTCACCGGGCACGCCTGGCCCCGGCTCGCCGGGAGCGACCTGATCGCCCCGGTCCTGGACCGCGCGGCCGCCGTCGGGCTGCGGGTGGGCTTCCTCGGCGGCCGCCCGGAGGTGCTCGACGTCCTGGCGGAGCGCCTGGCGGCGGAGCGGCCGCGGCTGGCGGTGGCGGGGCTGTGGGCGCCCCCGCGGCGGGACCTCGACGACGCCGCGGCGTGCCGGGCCTGGGCCGGCCTCGTGCGGCACGCCGGCGCCGACGTCGTGGTCGTGGGGCTGGGCAAGCCGCGCCAGGAGCGCTGGATCGCGCGCTACGGGCCGCTGACCGGCGCCGCCGTCCTGCTCGCGTTCGGCGCGGTGGTCGACTTCCTCGCGGGCGCCGCCCGGCGCGCGCCGGAGGCGGTCCGCGACCACGGCTGGGAGTGGGCGTGGCGGCTCGCGCACGAGCCCCGGCGGCTCGCGCGGCGGTACCTCGTCGACGGGCCGCCCGCGTACGACGTCCTGGCCCGGCGGAGCTTCGTGCTGGTGCCCGGGGCGCCCGAGCCGGCGGGGCGGCCGTGACGACGCAGGCGGTGCGTCCCGCGACGGCCGGGGCGGCGTTCGCGGCCGCCCGCGCGCCCGCGGACCTCGGGGTCGTCGTGGTGACGTACGACAACGAGGCGCACCTCGACCGGCTGCTCGCGAGCCTGCGCCTCGAGGCGGCCGGCACGCGGATGCGCGTGGTCGTCGTCGACAACGGGTCCTCCGACGGCACGGTGCGTCGCGCCCGCGCCCACCCCGACGTCCGCACCCTGACCGGCCACGGCAACGTCGGCTACGCGGGCGGCATCAACGTGGGTGCCGCGGCGCTCGGCGACGTCCCGGCAGTCCTCGTGCTGAACGCGGACCTGGTGCTCGAGCCGGGTGCCGTGCCCGCCCTCCTCGCGCGGCTGCAGCGGCCCCGGGCGGGCGTGGTGCTGCCGATGCTGCTCGACCGGTCCGGCGCGGTCCAGCCGTCGCTGCGCCGCGAGCCGTCGGTGACCCGGTCGCTCGGCGACGCGGTGCTGGGCCGCTTCCTCGGCGACCGGCCCGGGTGGCTGTCCGAGACGGTGCGCGACCCCACCGCCTACGCCTGGGCGCACCCCGTCGACTGGGGCACCGGCGCCGCGATGCTGGTGCGCGCCGAGACCGCGCGGTCGGTGGGCCCGTGGGACGAGCGGTTCTTCCTGTACTCCGAGGAGACCGACTACTGCCGCCGCGCGCGCGAGGCCGGCTGGGAGGTGTGGTTCGAGCCCGCGGCGCGGGTGCGGCACGCCGCGGGCGGGTCGGGACGGGGACCGGAGCTGACCGCGCTGCTCCAGGTGAACCGCGTCCGGTACGCGCGCAAGCACCGGGCCGCGCCGGTGGCCGGGGCCACGCTCGCCGTGACCGCGGTGACGTCGCTCGCGCGCACCTGGGACCCCGGGCACCGGTCGGCGGTGCGGGCCCTGCTGCTCCCGGCGGCGCGGCGGGCGCTGCCGCGCGGGCGGCCGACCGGCCTGGTCCAGGCGGACGGCGGCCGGCCCGCGGTCCCCGCCGCCCCCGCGGTGGCCGCCCCCGCGCGCGTCACCGGGACCGTCGTCGTCCCCGCGCACGACGAGGCGGCGGTCATCGGCCGCACGCTCGCCGGTCTCGCGCCGTGGGCCCGCGCCACCGGGGTCGACGTCGTCGTGGTGTGCAACGGCTGCACCGACGGCACCGCCGCCGTGGCGCGGCGGTTCCCCGGCGTGCGGGTGCTCGAGCTGGCCGAGGGCTCCAAGCCGCGCGCGCTGGACGCCGGCGACCGCGCCGCCCGCGGCTTCCCCCGGGTCTACCTCGACGCGGACGTCACGGCGACCCCCGCCGCCGTCGCCGCCACGCTGCGCGCGCTCGCCGCCGGACCGTGGCTGGCCGCCCGTCCCCCGGCCGCGGTGGACCTCGCCGGCGCGTCCGCGGCGGTGCGCGCGTTCCACCGCGCCCGGGCCCGGCTCGCGGCACCGCGGGACGCGCTGTGGGGCGCGGGGGTGTACGGCCTGTCCGCCGCGGGCCACGCGCGGCTCGGGCGGTTCCCGGACCTCGTCGCGGACGACCTGTGGGTGGACGCGCTGTTCACGCCCGCGGAGAAGCGGGTGGTCGACGCGCCACCGGTGCGGGTGGTCGCGCCGCGGACCGCGCGGAGCCTGGTGCGGGTGCTGGCCCGGACCGCGCGCGGCTCGGCGGAGGTGCGGGCGCTGGCGGAAGCGGCCCCGCCCGCGCCGCCGGGCGCGGTGCCCGGCGCGGGGCGCGCGCCGGACCCGGGCACGGGACGCGCCCCGGCCGCCGGCGCGGTGCCGGGCCCGGCGCGGACCGCCGGTGCGCTGCTGCGCACCGTCCGCGGCCCGCGGAGCGCCCTCGACGCGGCGGTGTACGCGGCCCTGGTGACCGCAGGCCGGGCGCGCGCCCGGCGCGCGCCCGCCTGGGAGCGCGACGAGAGCAGCCGGCGATGAGGACCCCCGCGCGCACGCCCCCCGCCCCCGGTCCCGTCGTCCTGGGCTACCTGGTCCCGGAGTTCCCGGGGCAGACGCACGCGTTCTTCTGGCGCGAGGTCGCGGCGCTCGAGCGCGCCGGCGCCCGGGCCGCCCTCGTCTCGACCCGCCGCCCCGCGCGGCCGGCCGCGCACCCCTGGGCCGCCGAGGCGACCGCCCGCACGACCTACCTGGCCGACCCGTCGCCGCGGGCGCTCGCCGCCGCGGTCGCCGTGCTCGGGCGGGCGGCGGTCGCCGGACGGGCGCCGGGCGTCCTGCGCGAGGCCGGGGCGGCCGCGGCGGGCTCCGCCGGCGGCGCCGCCCGGCGCACGATCCGCGCCGCCGGCCTGACCCTCGCGGCCGCCCGGCTCGCCGCGCTCGCCCGCGCGGGCGGCTGGTCCCACGTGCACGTGCACTCGAGCGCGGACGCGGCCCAGGTCGCCGCGCTCGCCCGGCTGCTCGGCGGGCCCGGCTACAGCCTCACGCTGCACGGGCCGCTCGCGGACTACGGCGGGAACCAGCGGGGCAAGTGGCGCCGTGCCGACTTCGGCCTGGTGATCACCGAGGGCCTGCGCCGGGACCTCCGCGCCGTGCTCGGGCCGGACCTGCCGGCGACCCTCGCGGTCGCGCCGATGGGCGTCGACCCCGCCGCGTCCGCCCCGGCCCGCCCGTACCGGCCGTGGCCGGGCGCCGGACCGCTGCGCCTGGTCTCCTGCGGCCGGCTGAACCCGGCGAAGGGGCACGACGACCTGGTGCGCGCCGTGCGGCTGCTCGTCGACGACGGCCTGGACGCCCGGCTCGTCGTCCTCGGCGAGGACGAGGACGGCGGCCACGGGTACCGCCGGGACCTGGAGGCGCTGGTCGCGGGGCTCGGCCTCGCGGGCCGGGTCCGGCTGCCGGGCGCGGTCGGCGAGGACCGGGTGCGCGCCGAGCTCGCCGGGGCGCACGTGTTCGCGCTGGCGAGCCACGCCGAGCCGCTGGGTGTGGCCGTGATGGAGGCGCTCGCAGCGACCCTGCCGGTCGTGGTGTGCGCGGGCGGCGGCGTCGGCGAGCTGGTCGACGACGGCCGCACCGGGCTGCTGGTGCCCCCGCGGGACCCGGCCGCGCTCGCCGCGGGGGTGGCGCGGGTCGCGGCGGACCCGGCGCTGGCGACGGCGCTCGGCGCGGCGGGCCGGCGGCACGTGCTGGCCGGCTACGGCAGCGACCGCGGCGCGGGCACGCTGCTCGCCCTCGTCGGCGCACGGAGCCCGGACGCGGCGGGGGCCCGCGACGCGGCGGGGGCCCGCGACGCGGCGGGGGCGCCGGCCGGCGCGACCGACCGCCCGCGCCGCCCGCTCGCCCCCGCCCCGGCCGACGGGGGCCCGCGATGAGCGCCGTCCGCCGGGTCTGCACCGGCCTCGCGGTCGCCGGCGTGTGCTTCGGGTCCTGCGCCGGTCCGACCGGAGACCCGTCCGCGTCCCCGACGCCCGGGCCCACGTGGCCGGACCCGCTCGCGTGGCGGGAGGTCGACGGCGGCCCGGGCTTCTACGACGCGTTCGACCCGACGCTGCCGCCCGAGCAGCGGGCGTTCCCGGTCGGGGTCTGGCTCGAGAGCGTCACCGACCCGGGGGACGTCCGCCTCGACCTCGCGGCCGGCCTCACCACCTACGTGGACCTCACCACGGACTCCGACCTCGCGCTGCTCGACGGCACCGGCCTGGCGGCGCTCGTCGGCCGGGAGGACCCGCGCGCGGCCGGGGGCGTGCTCGCCGACGAGGTGGACATGTGGGCGGGCGCCGGTGAGAACGGCTGGACCGGGCTGTGGCCCGGCCAGGGCGAGGTGTGCGACCCCGCGAACACCCCGTGCGGCTACACGGTGCAGGCGGCCGTGCGCGCCGGGCTGCCCGCGGGCGCGCTCACGTACGCCAACTACGGCAAGGGGGTCGCGTTCCGCCTCGACGACGCCGAGGCCGCCCGGTTCGTCAACGACTACGCCGACGTCGTGTCGGTCGACACCTACTGGTTCACCGACCCGCACATCTGCGGCGGCCACGAGGGCGGGATGCTGCTGGCCGGCGGGCAGCCGCTCACGGAGCTGGAGTGCCGGCGCCCGGCGAACTACGGGCGGACCGTCGACCGGGTGCGGTCGCTGGTGGACCCGCCCGGCAGCCGGCCGGTGTGGGCGTTCGTCGAGCTCGGGCACCCGTTCTCCGAGGACGACGCCCCCACGATCACCGGCCCCCAGGTCCGCGCCGCCGTGTGGAGCAGCGTCATCCACGGCGCGCGCGGCGTTGTGTACTTCAACCACAGCTTCGGCGGCGACTGCGAGTCGTTCCACCTGCTGCGCGAGGCCTGCGGCGCGGATGTCCGCCCGTGGGTCACCGAGGTCAACCGGCAGCTGGCCGCGCTCGGCCCGGCGCTCGCGGCGCCGTTCCTGGACGGCGCGGTGCGCGCGGACGGCCCGGTGGACACCGCGGTCAAGGTCGACGGGGGCACCCAGTACCTGCTCGCGGCCGCCACCGGCACCGGGGCGGCCACCGTGCGGTTCGACCTGCGCTGCGCGGCGGACGGCACCGTCACGGTGCTCGGCGAGGACCGGGAGCTCGCGATCGTGGACGGCGTGTTCAGCGACGCGTTCGCCGACGGCCTCGCCGTCCACCTGTACCGCTACGACCACGCGCCCGGCGCCGCGCCGGGGTGCGCCGCGCCGTGACGACCCTCCTGCCGCAGGCGCCGGCGCCCGTGACCGGGACGCCGGTCGCACCCGGCCGCGACCGAGGCGTGCCGCTGCTGCTGCGCTACGCCCTGGTCGCGATCGGCGCGGCGCCGGCGAGCATGGTCGTCGCCCCGGTCGGCGCGGCCGGCACCGTGGCCATGCTGCTCACGCTGCTGCTCGGCGCGTTCTGGCTGGTGTCCTGGACCTGGGGCCTGCACGACCCCCTGGCCGCGCGGCACCCCGGCCGGCTCGCCGTCGGGGCGCTGCTGCTCGCCACCGTCGCGTCGTCCGCGGCCCTCTGGCTGGGCACGACCGGCGGCAGCACCGTGGTCACCCGGGCGGCCGGCGAGCGGTGGCTGCTGCTCGTGCTCGCCAGCGCGACCCTCGTCACGGTGATCCCCGAGTGCGCCCGGTCGGTCGCCGCCACGGCGCAGTGCGCCCGGGCGCTCCTCGACGGGTTCGTGGTGTGCTGCCTGGTCGCGCTCGTGCAGTTCCTGCTGCACGTCGACCCGGTGGACTGGGCGCCCTGGGTGATGCCGGGCTTCACGCCGAACGGGGGCGACACCCCGTTCCAGCCCCGGGGCGCCCTGGTCCGCGTCGCGGGCACGACGTTCTCCCCCATCGAGCTCGGAGTCGTCGCCTCGATGCTCCTGCCCCTGTCGATCTGGCGGGCGGTGTACGACCGCACGGGCCGGCGCTGGGCGCACCTGCTGCGGACGGGCCTGCTGGTGCTGGCCGTCGCGATGAGCATCTCCCGGTCGGGGGTCCTCGGGCTCGCCGTCGCGACCGTCGTCGTCCTGCCGTTCCTCCCCCGGGTGGCGCGGCACTGGGTGCTCGTCACCGCGCCGGTCGCCGTCGCCGGGCTGTTCCTGTCCGTGCCCGGGCTGGTCAGCACGCTCGGCGGCGCGCTCGGCGCCGACGCCTCCGACCCATCGATCTCGACCCGGCTCGACAACTACCCGCGCGTCGTCGCGATGTTCGACGCGCACCCGCTGCTCGGGCTCGGGCCCGGCAACTACATGCCCGAGGACGCGCTGCACATCCTGGACAACCAGTACCTCAACGCGCTGGTGACGACGGGCGCCGTGGGCGTGGCCGCCACCGTCGTCTACCTGGTGCTGCCCGGCGTCACCGGGCTGCACGCGGCCGGCACCGCGCGCGCGCCGGAGCTGCGCTGCCTGGCCGGGGCGCTCGCCGCCGGCACGCTCGCGGGCGCGGTCTGCTCGCTCACGTTCGACTCGCTGTCCTTCCCGGTCTTCGCGCTGGCGTTCCCCGCGCTGGTCGGGCTCTCGGGGGCGGCGTGGCTGCTGGTGCGTCACGAGGAGGACCCGTGGACCCGACCGACGTCCTGAGGACGCTGTGGCAGCAGCGGTGGTACGTGCTGCCGGCGATGGTGGTGGCGCTGGCCGCCGCCGGGTACGTCTACGGCTTCGCACCGCGCAGCTACGAGGTCACCTCGACCTACGCCCTCGTGAACCCGGCCGTGCCCACCGCCGAGGAGCTGGAGCGCGACCCCGCGCTCGCCGCCCTGAACGCGGACAACCCGTACCTGCGCTCCGCCGACACCAACCTCATCACCGACGCGCTGATCGCCCGGCTCGGGGCCGCCTCGACGGTGGAGCGGCTCCAGGCCGACGGGGTCGGCACCGACTACGGCGTGGGCCCGGGGGTCGGCGGGAACGGGTTCGTCGTGGACATCACGGGCGTGGGCCCGACGCCCGAGGCGGCGGTCGCCACCACCGCCGCGGTCGGCACCGTCCTGGAGCGCGAGCTGGACGACCTGCAGCGGGTCAACGGCGCCGACGACCGCTACCTGTTCACGCCGCTGCTGCTCGCCCCGCCGGACGACGCCACGGAGCAGTTCTCCAGCCGGCTGCGGGCCGTCATCGTCGTGCTGCTCGGGGGCGCGGTGCTGGTGTTCGCGGCGGCGAGCCTGGGGCGCTGGCGCTCCGGCGCGCGGGCGCGGCGGGCGGCGGAGCGAGCCGCCCCCCAGGGGGCGGACGGGCACGCCGGGGACCCGGGCGCCGGGGCGCGGGCCGGTGCCGTCGCGGCGCGGCCCGGGACGACCCGCGGCGGGAAGCGGGCGCCGGTGCGGTCGACCGGGGCGGGGGGCGGCGGGACCGCGCGCGCCAGGTCGTCGAGGACCGCGACCGCGGCGCGTCCGCCGGGTCCCGCGGACGAGGCGGCGCCCGACCCCGCGCCCGCGGCCGACGAGCCCGCCCGCGGCGCAGGCGCCGGCCGCACCGGACTGCCCACCGCGAAGCGCCGCGGCTGACCCCGCCGCGCGGTCGCCGGGTGGGCCGTCAGCCCGCCACGCGGTCCGCGATCAGGCGGCGGCGCAGGTCGAGCGCCGTGCCGGACTTCGCCGAGACCATGACCGCCACGTCCCGCAGCCGGACCCGGGCGAGGAAGGCCGCCAGCCCGTCGCGGTCGAGCGGGGCCTCGTCCGAGTACGCGGGGCACCGCATGTCGTCGGTGTGCGGCACCGGGCGCTCGCGGCCCTCGACCTCGTCGAGGTACACGCCGTACAGCACCATCTCGGAGACGTGCAGCTCCCGCCCCACCGCGGCGGCCCACGGCAGCCCGGTCACGGCCTCGACGCGCGCGAGCATGCGGCGCACGACCGCCGGATCCCAGACGCAGGGCCAGCACACGTAGTCGGGCCGGGCCGGCTCGTCGCCCGGGGGCAGCCCGAGCAGCCGCCGGGCGACCTCGTGCCACCGGACGTGCCGCGGCAGGTGGGCGGAGACGGCGCCCTCCCGGCGGTACAGCGGCACGGCGCCGTCCGGGGCGAACGTCCGCGGCCCGAACGGCCGGACGAACACCAGGTCGGAGTCGGCGAGCAGCACCAGGTCGGCGTCGGCCGCGGCGACCGCCGCGAGCTTGACCACCTGCTGCGCGACCCAGCCGCGCACCGGCGGGAACGGGGCGCGCGGGTCCAGCCACAGGTTCAGGCCGGGGACCTTGCGCAGCGGGCGCGGCACGACCGCCCGGGCGTCCTGCACCGTCGTGCGGTCGCCGGCGAGCGGCCGGAACAGGTCGAGGTCGGCGGGCGGCACCACCAGGGTGTGCCGCACGGAGGGCGGCGCGAGCCGCAGCACCGACCGGTTCAGCTCCACGCACAGGGCGTGGTCGGGGCGGTAGGAGGGCGTGAGCACGAGCATGGTCGGGCTGCCCGGGGCGGCGGTCACGGGCCGGCCGCCCGCGCGCCGGCGGCGTCCCCCGCCGGGTCCTCGCCGCGGGCGCTCGTGCCCCCGGCGGCACCCGCGTCGCCCGCGACCGGCACCCCGCGCACGTGCCGCTCCACGAGCGCCACCAGCCGCGCCTGCGACCCCGCCCACGACCGGCCCGCCACGCTGGCCTGGAGCGCCGCCGCGCGCCCGGCCGGGTCGGGGTGCTCGACGGCCGCGGACAGCGCGTCGGCGACGGCGGCGGGCGTCGGCGCGGCCCACCGGACGTGCGGGTTCGGCAGGTCGGCACGGGCGTCGGCGGCGTCGTTGACGACGGGGACGGTGCCGGCCGCCAGCATCTCCTCCGCGACCAGCGAGATGTTGGTGAACGACAGCGCCAGCCCGGCGAGCGTCCGGTGGTACAGCACGTTCAGCGCGGCCGGGTCCAGGCCGCCGTGCCGGGTCGCCGGGACCCCGAGGTCGCGCGCCGGGTCGCCGTAGACGTGGATCTCCTGCTCCGGGTGCGCCGCGTGGAACCGCAGCAGGGCGAGCCGCGCCAGGTCGTACCCGCGCCGGGCGACGTCAGGCTTCGCGTACAGCACGACCCCGCTGCGGGGTGCGGGCGGGAGCGGCCGGTACACATCGGTGTCGCACCCGAACGGGACCACGTCGACGTCGACCCCGAGGTCGGAGCGCAGGTGCCCCGCGACCATCTCCCCCAGCGCCAGGACGCGCAGCCCCAGCCGGTAGGAGTCCTCCGCCAGGGCCCGCCGGGCGCCGTGCGGGTAGAAGTACGGCTCGACGTCCTGGACGAAGTACAGCCGCCGCATCGGGTCGGTGCCGCGCAGGGCGAGCACGTGCGCGGTCTGCCAGGACGTCGCCACGCACGCGTCGACGCCGTGGATGCCGTCCGCGACGTCGCGGACCTCGGCGCGCACCTCCGGCCACCCCGCACGCACGACCGCCGCGCGCCGGGCGACGTCGCCGCCGTGCCGGTCGTAGAGGTAGAGCACGCAGCGGTGGCCCGCGTCCTCGAGCGCGCGGATCATCCGGAACATCGTCGTGTGCCCCCCGGAGTGCGGCCCGGGCGGGACGCACAGCCACCCGACCGTCAGCGGCCGGTCCGCGGTCGGCGGCGTGGCGGGTGCGGCGCGCGCGGCCGACCCGGGGGCGGCGACGTCGCCGGGCAGCAGCGGGAAGTCCAGGGCGGCGGCGCCGGTCGCCCGGTACAGCCGCGCGGCCACCCGCTGGGCGGTCTCGCGCGCGCCCATGTCCCGCACCCGGCGTGCCGCGGCCGGCACGTCCCGCGCCCTCACGCCGCCCCCTCGGCCGCGCCCGCGCCCGCGGCGCCCGCAGCGGCCGAGGGGCCGCCGGCCGCCGCCCACCGCGGACCCGCGCCGGGCGCAGCCGCTCCCGGTGGCTCCCCGGGCACCGGCGGGGCGCCGCGCGCGCCGTCCCGGGTGTAGGTCCCGGTGCGGGCCCAGCGCCGCCCGCGCCGCAGGTCGTCGGCGCGCACCCGCACCGCCCGCGCCAGCCCCGTCGCCCGGCCGACCGCCCCCGGCTCCGCGTCGAGCGCCGCATCCAGCCGCCGCCACGGACCCGCGAGCCCCGGCGCGACCAGCAGTGCCTCCGCCATCAGCCGCCGCACCCGGTCCGGGTCCCGGCGCCCGCGGTCGACCTCGTACCGGCACGCGCGCAGCGCCTGCCGGACCAGCGCCCGGCGCGCCGCGGCGGCGAGGGCGTCCCGCTCGGGCAGGCCGGCGGTCCCGGCGGCCGCGAGCTCGGCGAACGCCGCCACCCGCTCCCGGAAGTCCGTCGCGTCGTCGACCTCGCGGGCGGACAGGCTCGCGGCGTGCTCGCGGTGCCACGCCTGGTCGGCGCCGCCGACGTGCGCGACGTCCGCGTGCGCCGCGAGCCGCAGCCACATCTCCATGTCGTGCGCGTGGGCGAGGGGGCGCTGCCCGCCGACCGCCGCGACCACCGACCCGCGCATGAGCACCTCCGGCGACGTGATGACGTTGTACCCGTCGGCGCACCGGTCGGCGAGCCACCGCCGGCCGGGCCAGACGGTCCACCGGCGGGCGCGGGTGCGCGCGGTGCGGGGCGGCTCGCCGGCGAAGTGCACCGGGTGCCCGTAGACCAGGCCCACCGACGGGTACGCGCGGGCGACGGCCACCGAGCGGGCCAGGGAGCCGGGCGTCAGCAGGTCGTCGGCGTCGAGCCGCACCAGGAACTCCCCCGTGGCGCGGGCGAGCCCGTCGTTGAACGTCGCCACCGGACCGCGGTTGCGCGGGTGCGCCAGGACCGCCACGCGCGGGTCGGCGGCGGCGAGCCGGCCGGCGACCGCCAGGGAGTCGTCGGTGGACGCGTCGTCGACCACGACCACGTCGACCCGGACACCCGCCTGGGACAGGGCGCTGCCGACCGCGGCCGGGAGGTAGCGCGCGTAGTCGTGGCACGGGATCACGACCGTGACCGTGGCGTCCTCGGTGGGCACCGCGCGGGGGCGCACGTGCACCGTGCGCGTGAGCGGGCCGGCGGGGGCGGTCACGGGACGCGGCCCGGGTCCCCGGGGACGACCGGGGCGGCGGCGGGCGCGGCGGCCGCGACGCCCGCGACCGCGACCCCGGCGCCGCCTGTCGCGCCCTCGACCGCGCCGACCGCCGCGCCGCCCACCGCCCGGGCCGCTGCGCCACCCGTGTCGCCGTCCGCCCCGTCGCCCACCGCGTCGTCCGCCCCGACCGCCCGAACCGCGCGCGCCGCCCGGAGGTCCCGCAGCAGCGGGCGCCCGGCCACCGCCACGTAGACGAGCGCCCCCGCGGTCCCCCCGGCGGCGAGCGCCGCGAGCGGCCCCCCGACCTGCCGCGACACGAGCACCGCGGCGGCGACGGTCGGCCCCGCGGCCGCGAGCGGCAGCCAGGTGGCGCGCGCCAGCGCCCGCAGGTCCGCGCCGCTGCGCCGGACGGCGACGAGGTACAGCGGCAGCACCACGACCCCCGCCACGACCACGTGCGCCCAGCCGACCCCGGCCGAGCCGCCGAGCCGCGCCCCGACGACGACCGCCGGCACGAGCGCGACCAGCCAGGCGACCTGCACCCCCAGCACCGGCCGGGTCGCCCCGCGCGCGATCAGGTACGTCGCGAGCAGGTCGAACAGCACCCGCAGCGCGCCGAACGCCGCCAGCGCGGCCAGCGCGCCGGCGGCCGGCGCCCACCGCGCGCCGTACAGCAGCGTGACGACGGGCAGGCTGAGCGCGCCCAGCAGGCACGCCACGGGGACGGCCGCCGCCCAGGTGAGCCGCGTGGCGAGCGCGAGCCCGCCGTCCCCGCCGCCGTCGCCGCCGCCGTCCCTGTCGCCGTCGCCGCCGCGCCCGCCGCCGTCCCCGCCGCCCGCCGCCCCCGCGCCCGAGCCCCCGCGCCCGTCCAGCCGCGCGAACGCGGCGAGGGCGACCGGCCGCACCGTCTGCCCGATCACCGTCATCGGCCAGCTCGCCACGTTGAACGCCAGGACGTAGTACCCCAGCGCGACCTCGCCGGCGCCGCGCGCGAGCACCACCTTGTCGACGGCGAGCAGGGCGATCGACAGCAGGTTCGCCCCGGCGAGCGGCGCCCCGTAGGCGATGGCCCCGCGTGCCAGCGCGGGGTCGTACCCGAACCGCGGCACCGTGCGGCTGAGCAGGAACTGCGCCGCGGTCGCCGCGGGCTGGGCCACGAGCCGGGACACCGCGAGGGCCATCGGCCCCCAGCCCGCGCGCACCAGCAGCACCGTGACCACGGTGCCGACCACGAGGTCGACCAGCCCGGACGCGAAGATCTCCCGCTGGTGGAAGCCCCGCTGGAGCCGCGCGTAGGGCACCACGCCGGCGGCGGACACCACCAGGGTGGCCGCCAGCACCGCGATCACCGGTGCGGCCCGGTCGCTGCCCAGGGCCCGCGCCACGGGCTCGGCGGTCGCCGCCATCGCCCCGGCCAGCAGCGCGCCGAGCACCAGGCTGATCGTCGCGACGGTGGGCTCGAGGCGGCGGGGTTCGCGCGCCCGGACCAGGTCCGCGCTCAGGCCGAGGTCCACGACGGTGACGAGCACGCCCTGCACCGCCAGCGCGATCGCGAACACGCCGAAGTCCTCGGGTGCGAGCAGCCGGGCGAGCACGATGCCGACCAGCACGTTCCCGAACCGCAGCACGACGCTCCCCGCGCTGCCCCACGCGATCCCGCGCCCGACCTGGCGGCCGAGCCCCGTCGGCGCCGTCACCGCGCACCCTCGC
>Ga0164309_10000850_pt1 | contig 15896 bp, 13 predicted proteins | sample Whisoiple_247_MG_FD_109984 | JGI IMG/M metagenome (GOLD analysis project Ga0164309, IMG submission 109984) | Soil microbial communities amended with fresh organic matter from upstate New York, USA - Whitman soil sample_247_MG | ecosystem: Environmental > Terrestrial > Soil > Unclassified >...
AGACCGGAGCACGAGTACGTGGGCGGTTTCGCGCCGCACACCAATGCCCCGGTGTCCGAATCGGGCTGACAGAAACCATTGCAGCACTGATCACCCGTCGCGCACGAATCACCATCCGCGCGACACGGGTCGAGCACCCAAAACCCGCGCGAATTGCCAGCCAAGAGCTCTTGGCCGGGCAGATAGAAGGCAGGGTGGCTGGCATCTTTGCCGGATTTGGCGTCGAGATCGATCGCGGCGACCCAGAGCTTTTTGGGAGTGATGTTGGCGAGTAGATCGACGCCACGCGGGTCACTGCAGAACGGCGGAATGGTCGCAACGTTGGCGTAGCGCCTGCGACTGGTGAAGACCACCCAGGCATAGCCGCCGCCAGCTACCGGATTCACCGTCGGCTCGTAGTTCAGGTCGACATCGCTTTCGTGGCTGGCCTGAATACCGCCCACCGCCTTGCCGTCTCCGGTACATCCGAGAGTGACCGGAGCACTCAAGGGCGCGAGGTAGGAATTGCCCTGTTCGTCGAGCCCGTTCAACTGATTCAACGGGGTCGACGTTTCGGAACCGCTGAGCCCGTTCCAATAGATCCGCGCCAACGCGCCCTTCCGCGTGCGTAGATCGCCGAGGCTGTTACCGTCAAAGCCGGCCTTCGTCTGATGATGATAGACGATCGATTTGCCGTCGGGGAAAAACGCGGGCCACCCCGGTCGCGTTTCTTCAGGTTGACCGGCGTAGTCGACGGCGATCAGCGGATTCGAGACCGTGAAGCTCTGACGATCGAAATCGACGACGACCAGCTTTTGCATCGGGCTCGTGAACGAGCCACCACTCTGAGGGTTGAACGCCACCCGCTTGCCGTCCGGCGAAAACATCGGCGTGCCGATGTTGCTCGCGATGTCACTCAAGCCGGGTGCCATGGTCGGAGCCGCGCCATCCGGGAGCTGCAGCACCTCACCTTTCCCGGTCAGAGCCAGACTTCCGTCGGGGTACATGCCCGGGAACTCTGCATACGTGCCCATCTTCGTCTCATCGGCCTTGCCGTTCACGCTGAGCCCATAGGAGAACGAGGAGCCGGCTTGATTCGGGCTGATTAGCCGCGAGCCATCAGCAGAAACCGAGTGGCACACGCGACAGTTGTCCGAGCCCCCGCTACTTCCCGCCACGAGTGTCGGATCGGTGTCGCCGACGCGGATACCGAGCGTGGCACCGCCGAACGTATGGTCGCCCGCGACCGCGCCGGTGTAGTTCTTGGCTAGCTGTGTGCCGTACGAGTTGTAATAGATGATTCCAGACAGCCGCGCGTCCGCGATCACCCAGTGTTGTTCAATCGGTCCGTACGCCGCGCCGCCGCTGGCAACGGTGACCTTGAAAGTCAGCGGATCGGCCTTACCCAATGCGCTGTTCGAAGCACGCTCCCACACATCCTGAGGGATCGGGTGCTGCACGAACGGGCCCTTGGTGTCCGCCAAGATCGCCGGTCGACCAAAACTACCCGACCAGTGAAACGAACCGCTCTTCGTCGACAGCTCGAACTTCACTGCGTCGGCGTCGGCTTTGCTCCAATCCCACGCGACTAGCGGAGCGAGTACACCGCGCGGAAACACCGTGCCATCGTAGGGATAGACGAGCTTCAGGTTCAGGTCGCTACCGCTTGAACTCGGATCGTCGAGTGCGTCGAGCACTGTCTTGTCGGTGATCTTGACGCCGAGCCCTTGCCCACCCACACCGCCGGGGCCGCCGCCCTCGGTGAGCTTGCCCACGCTGGTGGGGATCTGCGCCGCTTGCCCTGGAATACTCGGATCGGCGCCGTTCTGCGACCCGGCGATCTGAACCGTGATCGCAGCTTTGGCCTGTTGCTTATCCAAAGCCGCCATGACCGTGACATCGCCCGCGGTGCTCCCGGTTGGGGTGAAGCTAGTCTCCGAGCCGGTGCCTGGACCGACGCTGCCGAGATCGCCACGATCGACGCTCCAAGCGACTTTCACAGGAACCTTGCCGAGGAATGCCCGAACCACGACCTTCGGCATGGGCTTGGCAGGATCGACCGCCACCATCGAACTCTCTGCTTTGATGGTGAGGGTTTCGTTCACTCCACCGTTGGATGTGCCGGCGGTGTCGTTACCCACGACGAGTCCGCCGCCGTCATCGCCGCCGTTCGAACCGCCGCCCGTCCCCGGATCGTTGGTTCCAGCATCGAACGGATCTGTATGATTGTTGACCGAGGGTTTACTGCTGCACGCACCCGCGAGCACAGCCGAACCGAGCGCAACCCAAAGCAGTGAACTGCGGACCATGAGCTACTATGCGAGCGCTCAGGCAATTTCAGAAGACTATTGGGCTCCAAAGCCAACAATAGGTGTGCGCAATGCCTCTCTCCACGCCGTGCCGCATGCAAGAGGCGAGGGCTTCGCACCCAGACGTACAGACAGCCGTAGCGCTCTTTCCTTAACCCTCAGTGCCCGATGGCCCACGGGTAGCCGCCGTGGGCGGACTGCACCGCGCGCTTCGCCGGCTCACCGTTCGACTTCGGAGTCTCGCGTTTGACGACACGCGGCGCGTGCTGGCTCTGCTCGTGCACCGCCGCCGCGCGGCGCCCGACGACTGAACCCGTCGCCAAATTCGGCGCGCTCAGCAAGCGCTTGCCGTGTTCACCGCACTCCGGGCAGGCTGCCGGCTCGCGCATTTGCGCCATGGGCCGCGTCAGCTCGAACATCCCGTGATCGCCGCACTCGAATTCATAGATGGGCACTTCTCACCTCGAAAAAACAAAGTAGGTGGCGCGGCGCCGAAGCCCCGCGCCCGTGATGAACCGCAACTACTTGGCGACGGCCAAATCACTGCCCGCGGGCACCGACTTCGCACTCGGCCCATCCCCCGACGGCGTAATGTCGAAGTCGAAGATCTCAGTCGGAATGGCCAGGGTTGCGCAGGCATTCGGAATATCCACGATACCGCTGATGCGCCCCTCGACTGGCGCAGTGCCCAAGATGGCGTACGCCTGAGCGCCCGTGTAACCGAACTTCTTCAGGTACTCGATGGCGTTGAGGCAGGCGCGCCGGTAAGCGACGTGCACGTCCAAGTAGTGCTGTGTGCCGCTTTCATCGACCGAGATGCCCTCGAAGATCATGTACGAGGAGTAGGTCGGCTCGAGCGGGCTGGATTTGAAGACGGGGTTGGTAATGCCATACTTGGCAATGCCGCCTTTGATGATCTTGACACGCAGATCGAGGTAGCCCGCCATTTCGATGGCGCCGCAGAAGGTGATCTCACCGTCACCCTGCGAGAAGTGAATGTCGCCCATCGAAAGGCCACCACCTTTGACGTACACCGGGAAGTAGCAGGTGGAACCCTTGGTGAGGTTCTTGATGTCGCAATTACCTCCGTGCTCGCGCGGAGGTACCGTGCGTGCGGCTATTGCGGCAGCCGCAGCGACGTCCCCCTTAGGCATGCGACCGAGGTGCGCAGTCGCCGCAAAGGGTAACGTGGCCAGTGCGGGCACGCGCTCTGGGTTGGTGTCGAACAAAGCCTTTTCGCGCTTGTTCCACGTATCGAGTAGCTCGTGCGAAGGCAGACAGCCAATCAAGCCGGGGTGCATGATGCCTGCGAACTCGACCCCGGGAATGTGACGAGAATTGGCGTAAATGCCGCTGAAATCCCAGCAAGCTTTGCGCGCTTCCGGATAGTGATTGGTCAGGAAGCCGCCGCCATTCTCTTTGGCGAAGATGCCAGTGAACCCCCACTGGTAGTCGGGCAGCACGCCGACGTCGAGGATATCGACCACCAGCAGATCGCCAGGTTCTGCGCCCTTCACGCCGATCGGGCCGCTCAGGTAGTGCACCTTGCTCAAGTCGACGACTTTCACGTCCATCGCGGAGTTGTCGTTCTTGATCTGACCGCCGGTCCAATCGATGCATTCGACGCGGAACTGCGCACCCGGCTCCACCCAACTCACGATCGGAATGTCAGGATGCCAACGGTTGTGAATAACGTCGTGATCCGTTGCAGGCGCGGCGAGGTCAACCTTGATAAGCGTATCCATGAATGCTCCTTGGCCTCAAATCTCGTTACTCGAAATTCCTGAAGCGTGACGAGCTTGCGAAGCCGTCCGCGCAAGACGAGAAGTCTCGCTCGGCCGACCCCACATACTCGGACTGATAGGATTGCTGGAGTCTAGGAAGGCACCTGTTTCGTGTGATGCACGCGCCGGTTTCCCCTCATAAAAAAGTTCGCGCCGGAATTCCCATCCTATCCGGCGACACGCAAATACAATCGGGTGAGCAGCTCCGGCAACCGCTCTGCCCGATCCGTCAGCACGTAATTCCCGTTACCGAAAATGCAGCGCACGCTGCTTTCCGAGGACGAATCGAGGCCGAGGCAAAAACTCATCACGCCGCGCGTGGAGTTCTCTTGGGTCGCGCGTTTCGCGTCGAACAAGAGGTATTTCGGATCGTGCACGTCGACGTCCGAAGGCTCACCGTCGCTCACCACGAGCAGCAATTTACGACGAGCGACGCGGGCACTCAGCGCGCGCCCCGCGTGGCGCAGCGCACTGCCGAGCCGCGTCGAAAGTCCGGCGCGCATTCCGGCTAGGCGCGCACGCGCTCGCTCGTCGTACGGCTGGTCGAAGTCCTTGAAGCGAAAGTAACCGACGTCGTGGCGACCGTTGGAGCAAAACCCGTGAATGGCAAAGTCGCGCGTTGTCTCGCCGATGGTCTGCGCCAGCAACGCGCTCGCGCAGCGCGCTTGCTCCAGGATTGAAGCGGACCCGACCTTCGGCACCGTATTGAGCGACTCAGAACAGTCGAGCAACACGAGCAGTGCCGGTGGTTCGCGCTGAAAGCGCACTCGGCGATACACGCGCGAGTCTGGGTGCACGCCGCTTTCCCGCGCCACCACGGACTCGAGCACTGCGGGAAGATCGAGGCGGTCCCCATCCGTGAGCTGGCGCAAGCGGATTGGGCGATGACTGGCGAGCCTCAACGCTGCCCGTTCGAGGCGCCGTTTCGCCGGCGCGTGACGCGCAAGTAGGGCGTCCAAGCGCGCCGCATCCACAGCGGGCGTTGGTTTCTCCCAAAGGCTGCAAAACGCCGCGCGTTCGCGGCGAATCACGTAGTCCCACTCCGGGTAGCGAACAGCGGCTTCACTCGCTGCGTTCGACTTCCCGCGCAGTGCGAGCGGCCGCTCGAGATCTGCACTGGCATCGGCATTGGCCGGCTCGGGTGCGCCGTTCTCTTGCGGGTCGGCGTCGGCCAGCGCCGGTGGTTCCCGATGTTGCGCGTCCTCGAGCTCGAGCTCGGTGCCGTCGGCCCAGCTCTCTTGCTCGAACTGCCACAGGCCGGTGTTGTCATCGCGGTAGGCGGGTTGAACCAGGTAGTCGCGCGCGTTGAACGGGACGCGCATCTGCCCTAAGTCGTTCCCTAAGCGGCCACCCAAGCTGCGCAGGAAGTTCGGCTCGGACCACGCACTGCGATCGGCGAAAAAAGACTGACGCGCCTTCATCACCCAGCTGTCGTCGTCTTCGTAGCGGTCGTCGTGCAGGGCGCGCGCGAGACGCGCGAAGAGCGCGCCACTGCTCTTCGCGCCCTGCGATTCGGCTTCGTGATAGGGTGCCCACAGCCGGGCCAGCCCTGGGTAACGCTCGCACGCCAAGCGCTCGACGCGTGCGTCCTCCAAGAGCGAGATGATCGCCACCTGAGCCGGTTTCAGACTGCCGACGACAAAGCGCGCTCCCGCGAATCCAAACGCCCGATGGGCCGCCACATGCGCCGTGGCCGCCAGCAAATAGTTCGAAAAGCTGCCTGGCACGCCACGCAGCGCCGAGTTGACTAGCCACACTCGAGTGCCGAGGAAGCGGGGCCGCCGCGGCCGGAGCTCCGCGACCTCGGGCAAAGGCAGCACCTCGAGGTCCAGCCCCCAGAGTGCCCGCACGAAGCTGCGGGCGCTGATCCGCAGGGACTCTGCCGCCCCCGCACTCACAAACAAGCCCTCACGCTCGCTTCCAAAGCTCGCACGAGATCCGCGTCATCCGTCAACGGGCGCACGAGAGCCATCTCACAAGCCGCTTCGACGCCGATGCCGTGTCGAATCAACGAACCCGCGTGCACCAACATGCGAGTCGAGATCCCCTCGTCCAGCCCGTGGTCCTTCAAGCGTCGAGCGGCTTCCGCGATCGACACCAGGCGCTCGGCGAGCTCCGGAGCAAGGGCCGTCTCGTGGATCAAGATTTCGACTTCTCGAGCGCGCGGTGGATAGCCGAACTCGATCGCACCGAAGCGCTGCTTGGTCGATGGTTTGAGCTCTTTCAGCGCGCTCTGGTAGCCCGGGTTGTGCGACACCACGAGCTGAAACTCCGGATGTGCTTGGAACGCTTCGCTGTGTGCGGGCAACGACAGCAAGCGACGGTCGTCGGTGAGCGGGTGAATCACGACCAGCGTGTCTTGGCGAGCCTCCACCACTTCATCCAAGTAGCAAATGGCGCCGAAACGCGCGGCTGTCGTCAGCGGTCCGTCGTGCCAACGGGTCGCGCCGCCTTCGAGCAAGTAGCGCCCCAGCAAGTCGGACGCGCTCATCTCTTCGTTGCAAGCCACGGTGACCAGTGGTCGCCCGAGGCGGAAGGCCATGTATTGCACGAAGCGGGTCTTGCCACAGCCCGTGGGCCCTTTGAGCATGACCGGCATGCGTGCCGCATACGCCGCTTCGAACAAGCTCACCTCACCCGCGACCGGCAGGTAATACGGCTCTTCGCGAACGCACAGCGCGTCGAGAACGCTCGCGCTCACCGGTGCACGGCCTCACGTTCGCTCGGGATCCCTGGGATCGGGCACTCTTCGGTCCCCACCGCGGGCCGCGTGAACGACTCCACCATGTCACGCGTGCCCTCCGGATCCTCGACCCACTTCTTGTAGAAGTCGTAGGGACAGGCCGCGACTCCGCGATCGCCTTCGCGCGAGTTGAGCAGGCCCGTGTAACCCCGGTGCACCAGCTTGAACAGGTGATTTTCCGACTGCATGTTCTTGCGCGCGTCGCGGATCAGCGAGGTCGAAAGCTGAGCGTATTGCACGCCGTAGTCCTCTTCACCGCACTCGCCGAGCGTGCGTCCGTCGAAGCCGATGATCGCCGAGTGTCCGAAGTACGAGTACACGCCGTCGAAGCCCGAGGCATTGGCCACCGCGACGAATACGTTGTTGGCCCAAGCCATGGCCTTTGCCATCAACACTTGCTGATCTTTGGCCGGATACATGTAGCCCTGACAGCGCACGATCAGCTCCGCGCCTTTCATGGCGCAGTCCCGCCAAATCTCGGGATAGTTTCCGTCGTCGCAGATGATCAGCGAGATCTTCAAGCCCTTGGGACCGGTCGACACGTAGGTGCAGTTGCCCGGATACCAGCCCTCGATCGGCACCCACGGCATGATCTTGCGATACTTTTGGACGATCTCGCCTTGATCGTTGATCAGGATCAGCGTGTTGTAGGGCGCCTTGTGCGGGTGCTCTTCGTGCTGTTCCCCGGTCAGCGAGAACACGCCCCACACTTTGGCCGCTTTGCAGGCGGCAGAAAAGATCGCCGTCTCTTCACCCGGGATGGCCGAGGCGGTCTCGTACATCTCCTGCTTGTCATACATGATGCCGTGCGTGCTGTACTCGGGGAAGATCACCAGATCCATGCCCGGCAAGCCGATCTTCATGCCTTGCAGCATGTCGGCGATCTTCTTGGCGTTGGCCAGTACCTCGGCCTTGGTGTGCAGGCGCGGCATCTTGTAGTTGACCACCGCGACGCCCACTGTGTCTTTGCTGCTCGAGATGTCACCGTGAATCATCTACTGGCTCCTGAATGAAAGTGCGGCAAGGTGCGAATCAGACAGCGAGTAAGCGGCGCACCTCGCCCACGTCGACCTTGTCGCGCGGCTCGTCGGCGGTAAAGCGGCCGCCTTCGATCACCAGCAAGCGATCCAGAATCTCCATCGTGAAGCTCAGGACCTGCTCGGAGACGATGATCGTCAAGTTGCGCGAGTCACGCACCTTGAGCAGCACCTGGGCGATATCCTTAATGACCGACGGTTGAATGCCTTCCGTCGGCTCGTCGAGCAGGAGCACTTTGGGCTCCGCGGCCAACGCGCGCGCGATCGCCAACTGCTGTTGCTGACCGCCGGACAGGTTCCCGCCGCGGCGCGTCTTCATCTCGGCCAGCACGGGAAACAGCGTAAAAATGTCGTCGGGCAAGCGCCCCGTGGGCGAGCCTTCCAACCCCGTGAGCAGATTTTCCCAAACCGTGAGCGTCGGAAAGATCATGCGCCCTTGGGGCACGTACGCGATGCCCTCCTTCACGCGCTGATAGCTGGGCATCTTGGTGACGTCGACGCCGCCCACCTTGATCGTACCCGAGGTGCTGCGAATCACGCCCATCAACGACTTGAACAAGGTGGTTTTGCCCATGCCGTTGCGGCCCATGATGGCCACGATCTGGCCCGCTTCGGCCTCCAGATTCACGCCGTGAATGACTTCACTCTGCCCATAGCTGACATGCAGATCTTTGATTTCGATCATGACTTTGGCGATTCTTGGAAGGGGGACGTCAATCAATGACCGAGATAGACTTCGATCACGCGCGGGTCGGCGGTGACTTTATCCATGCTGCCTTCTGCAATCACTTTGCCTTGATGGAGCACGGTGACCTTGTGAGCGATCTTTCGCACGAATTCCATGTCGTGCTCGATCACGATCACCGAGCGATTTTTGCAGATTCGATTGAGCAGCTCGGCCGTCTGCTCGCGCTCGTTCACCGTCATGCCGGCAACCGGTTCGTCCAGCATGAGCAGCTCGGGATCCTGCATCAGTAGCATACCGATCTCGAGCCACTGCTTTTGGCCATGGCTCAGCAGCGCGGCTTGCTGTTCGAGCTTGTCGGCGAGCATCACCTCTTCCGCGACCTTGTGCACGCGCTCCATTACGTCTGCCGTGCGCTTGAAGAACAAGGCGCCGAATGCCGTGCGCCCCCGCGGGAACGACACTTCCAAGTTCTCCGACACCGTGAGGTTCTCGTAAATCGACGGAGTCTGGAACTTACGACCGACGCCCGCGCGGACGATGTCGTGCTCTTTCATCTCCGTCAGTTCGCGGTTCTTGAACACGATCGTGCCCGTCGTCGATTTGGTCTTGCCGCAGATCAGGTCCAAGAGCGTGGTCTTGCCCGCGCCGTTCGGGCCGATCACCACGCGCAGCTCGTTGCGGTCGACCAAGAAGTTCAGGTCATCGACGGCCTTGAAGCCGTCGAATGAAACGCCGAGCCCCTGAACAGTGAGCATCTCGTTGCTAGACATGCTTGCCTCCGCTCTCCAGGGCCGCCGTCGCCGCGACCGTCGGTTCTGGTTGCGTTTCCGTCGTACGCGGACCGCGCTTCATGAACCCTTGCAAGCGCGGTTTGCCGAATCGCTCATACAGGCCGGCCAAGCCGTCCGGGAAGAGCAAGACCACGCCGATGAACGTGGCGCCCATCAAAAACAGCCACAAATCCGGGTACTCTTCGGAGAAAAACGTCTTGGCGAAATTTACCATCAACGTGCCGAACACCGCGCCGACCACCGACATGCGACCGCCGACCGCCGTGTAAATCACCATCTCGATCGACGGCGTGATGCCGACGAAGGACGGCGACATGAAGCCGACCTGGAGCGTGAACATCGCGCCACCGATGGCGCACATCACGGCCGACATGCAGAACGCGAGGGTCTTGAAGTTGGCCACGTCGTAGCCGGAGAAGCGCACGCGGTCCTCTTTTTCGCGCAAGGCCAAGAGCAGCATGCCGAACTTGGTCGACAACACCCAGCGCGTGAACACCACGCAACCGATCAAGAGCACCCCGTTCGCGTAGTACAGGATGTACTTGGCCGAGTCGGAGCGAATGTCCCAGCCGTGCATCGTCTTCAAATCGGTGATGCCGTTGATGCCGCCCGTCAGGCCCTGTTGGCCGACGATCAAGACCGACAGAATCAAGGCCACCGCTTGGGTGATGATCGCGAAATACACGCCGCCCACGCGGCGTTTGAACATCGCCGTGCCGATGATGAACGAGAAAAACGCCGGCACCAGCAAGATGGCCAGCAGGGTGAAGCTCAGGCTGTGAAACGGCTTCCAAAAGAAGGGCAGCTTCGTGATCTGATTCCAGTCCATGAAGTCCGGAATGCCGGGTGTGGTCTGAATTTTGGTCGAGATGGGATCGGAGGCCTCAAGCTTGAGGAACATGGCCATGCAATAGCCGCCCAAGCCGAAGAACACGCCTTGACCCAAGCTCAGGATGCCGCCGTTGCCCCAGAGCAGCACCAAGCTGACAGCGACGAACGCGTATGTGAGGTATTTACCGATCAGGTTCAAGCGGAAGATGCTGAACACGCTCGGAAACAGCACCAAGATGACGGCCGCCAGAACGACGACCCCAATCCAGTCGGACTTGCCTAGCTTCTTCGTGAGGAGGTTCATGTTCCCTGCCCTGATCAGGTTCGGACCTTCATGGTGAACAGCCCTTGAGGCCTGATCATGAGGATGATGATGATGGTGAGCAGCGTCAGCACCTTGGCCATCGCGCTGGTCAGGAAGAACTCGAGCAGCGACTGCGCCTGAGCGATGGAGAAGGCCGAGGCGATGGTGCCGAGCAGGTTTGCTGCGCCGCCGAAGACGACCACCAAAAAGGTATCGACGATGTACAGCGAGCCGCTGGTTGGACCGGTAGAACCAATGGTGGTAAACGCCGCGCCCGCCAAGCCGGCGATTCCGCAACCGAGCGCGAACGTAAAGCGATCCACGCGATCGGTGTTGATGCCGACGGCCGAGCTCATGACGCGGTTTTGTGTCGTAGCGCGGATGCGAATGCCCCAGCGCGATTTGAGCATCAGCAGATAGACGCCCGCGGACACCAAGATCGTGAGCCCCATCACGAAGATGCCGTTTCGCGGCACCTGAATCGACGGCGTGGGGTTGAACGCGCCCAGCAGCCATTCGGGCAACTCCGCGCTCACTTCTTTGGGGTTGATGAAGGAGCGAAAGAACTGCTGCATTGCCAGGCTAAGCCCCCAAGTAGCCAACAGCGTGTCGAGTGGACGCTTGTACAAGCGCCGAATCAGCAGCACCTCCACCACGTATCCGACGGCGCCGGCGACGAAGAACGCCGCCACCACCGCCGGTACGAAGTACACCTCACGCAACCCGGGCGCGAAGTTCTGAGTCAGCTGCGAGAACAGGTACACGACGTAGGCGCCAATCGCCATGAATTCGCCGTGCGCCATGTTGATCACGCCCATTTGCCCGAAGATGATGGCGAGCCCCAACGCCATGAGCAGCAACACCGTGAACAGACTCAGGCCGGAAAAGCCCTGCATCGCGACCATCGAACCAATTTCGTTCAGGCTCATCGCATTCCTTCTTCGTTTTTGAGGGGAACCTGCACTCGCAGCTGACGTTTCGTGTCTCGGCTCAGCTCACTGATAGCCCTTCGGGAACGGATTCGGCTCGATCAGATCCGACTCGTGGACGACCTCGAATTGCCCGTCGGGCTTGGCCTTGCCGATGCGCGCTTTGCTCCACAAATGATGGTTCTGGTGAACCTTCACGTAGCCCTCGGGAGCGATCTTGATCTCGATGTCCGGCGAGGCCGCGACGACCTTGTCGACGTCGAAGCTGCCCGCCTTCTCGACAGCCGCTTTCCAGATCCACGGACCGAGGTAGCCGGCTTGGGTCACGTCGCCGATCACGCTCTTTTCGCCCCACATCTTCTTGAACGCTTCGACGAAGGCCTTGTTGTTCGGGTTATCGAGACTCTGGAAGTACTTCATCGAAGAGAAGAAGCCGGTCAGGTTCTCGCCGCCAATACCCAGCACTTCATCTTCCGTCACGGAGATGGTGAGTAGCGTTTGGTTCGCCGCGGTCACGCCAGCTGCGTTTAGTTGCTTGAACCAGGCCACGTTGCTGCCGCCGACAACTGCCGCAAAGATCACGTCCGGCTTCTTCAGCTTGATTTTGTTGATGATCGAGCCGAATTGCGTGTTGCCGAGCGGAGCGAACTCTTCGCCGACGACCGTGCCCTTCAGCACGTTTTCGATGTGCTTGCGCGCGATCTTCATCGAGGTGCGAGGCCAGATGTAGTCCGAGCCGATCAAGTAGAATGATTTGGCGCCCTTCTCCTTGTTCACCCAATCGAGGCTGGCCAAGATCTGCTGGGTCGCTTCTTGACCGGTGTAAAACACGTTCTTCGACTGCTCGAGGCCTTCGTAGAAGGTTGGGTAGTACAACAGGCCGTTCTCTTTCTCGAAGACTGGGAGCACGGCCTTGCGCGACGCAGACGTCCAGCAGCCCATCACGGCCGCCACCTTGTCGTTGACCAGCAACTTGCGCGCCTTCTCGGCGAAGGTCGGCCAGTCGCTCGCGCCGTCTTCTTGGATGACCTTGATCTGACGACCAAGAATGCCGCCCAGCGCGTTGATCTGCGCGATCGCGAGCTTCTCCGCCTGCACGGAGCCGGTTTCGCTGATGGCCATCGTGCCAGTCGTGGAGTGCAGGATACCGACCGTCACGCTGTCATCGTCGACCTTGAGCCCGGTGGTCATGATCTTGGCCGTGGGGAAATCCGACGCTTTGGCGGTCGATTTCTCCAATCCGGGCGGGAGCAACACGGTCGCTCCAGTCGCCTCCGTGGAGCGCTCGAGAGCGGCTGGCGCCGACGCGGCCTTTTCGGGCTTGGCGGCGGCTGGGTCACTCGAGGCCGCGGCGTTCGACTTCTTGCACCCGCCGAGCGCGACGACTGCGCACAGAAGAGCGCCGGACACGACGAGTGAGAACACGCCGCGAACGGCGCGATTTCGCTGAGAAGAAACTAGCTGCATGGGTGTCTCCATTGTCTAAGGCAATCCCTACGAGAAGGACGATGCGAGCGACTCCGCCGGCACGCCGGCATCAGACCGCAGCGACTCGGCGAACCTTTCGCCAGACGCGACAGAGCATCAAAAGCAAACACGTCAGCGAGAGCGACCGCGCGGCCGCTCCACCTGCACTTCGATAATACGACAGGGTGATAGGCCTTGCCAGATGTTGCACCCATGTCGCGCATGTTTAGTTTGCAGACTGCTAGCGCGCGACGTCGTGAGCGTGGTGCACTACGCTAAAGACGCGGACGAGTTTCGTAGCGCAGCGCTAACACGCGCTCCATCATGACTTCCCGTGGGCGAAAGTTTCGAGAGATGACGCGAGCGCGATCGTGCACACCAATCACGATCCAGCACGTTTTTAGGCACTTAGCCAGCGCATCCGCGACTAGGCACAATGCGTCGTGAAGCGCACAGCGATGTGTCGTGTCGCAGTAGTCAATTGCGGCAACTGCTCACCCGCGGCGCATTTCGTCGCACTGTGCGTCACACGCAGCAGCGACGCATACCGCTTCGCACTTGAAAATCGCGCTCGGGTTTGAGCTACATCCAAGTCATGAACTCGCTTCCGATGGAGTTGCGCCGTAGGATCGTCGAAGCGTACGAAAGGAAAGAGGGTACCTACTTCGAGCTGGCGCAGCGCTTTGGCGTCGGCGAAGCCACTGTGTATCGGCTGCTGAGGCTCAAACGCGAACGCGGCAACGTGAGACCCAACGCGCCGACCGGTGTGAGTGAAGAAGAGCTGCAGGCGTTCGAGAAACTCACCAAGGAATTGCCGCACGCCACCCTCGAGCAATTGAGGGAAGCGTGGGTCTCGCGCACGGGACAACAGCTCAGCCGTTCGAGCATCGTGCGCGCGCTGCAACGCGCTGGGATCACGCGCGAGAAGGCGAGTCGGAGGCGCGCCGAGGCCCTACCAAGCGAGGCCGCCGCGGGCGAAGAGCCACCGGGGCGAAGCGAGTCGGCGAAACAATCATGTGGGCCCGATGACGGCTAACCGCGACTGGGAGCCGTGAATCAACGGAGCAAGCGACGTGGAGATACCCAGGGCGCGGAACCACGCCGCTCTTTGATCGTCCTAGGCAACGTTTGCTCTACACGGCTACTGCTCACCGCAAAGCCGCCTCGTGATCGCGGACGGAATGCTCGAATGAGGTCGGTGGTCGGCCGGCGATCTCCTCAAATTGCTCGGGCGGCGATCGCGTGCACCTCGTCCTCCGCCAGCCGAAGAGACCGCGCTGACCAGTTTTCCTCGAGGTGATCTGGGCGGCTCGTACCGGGGATTGGGAGCATGACCCGCGAGCGCGCGAGCAGCCACGCCAGTGCGATCTGCGCCTGAGTGGCATGGTGACGCGTGGCGGCGGCGGCCAGCGCGCCGCCAGCCTTAGCGAGCGTGCCGACGCCGAGGGGAAAGAACGGCATGAAGGCGATCTCGCGCTCCTCGCAAATCTCGAGAACCCGCTCGGGTTCCTCCACCTCCGCGTGGGTCACGCGCGCGAGCTCGCCGCCGCCACCCGCCACACTGTAGAGGTTTTGCACGCAAACAATCGGCGTCCGGGCGAGCGCGAACTCAAGCTCAGACGGGCCGACGTTGGACAGCGCGAGATGGCGGATCTTTCCTTCGTTCCTCAGCGCGATCATCGCATCGAGCTGTTCGGCGAACGGCACCGGAGCGTGCTTACCCATGTAGCGGAGATGCACGACGTCAAGGACGTCGCGGCGAAGCTCGCGGAGATCGGTCTCGCAGCCTTCCCGCAATTGCTCCGGACGGCAGAAGAGACCCCAGCCCTTGTCGGACGTTCGCCGCCCTCCGAGCTTTGACGCGATGACGAGGTCTTTGGGGTACGGGTGGAGAGTTTCGGCGATGAGCCGGTTGGCGACGTGAGGCCCGTAGAACCATGCCGAGTCGATGAGATTCATCCCGAGTGACACCACACGACGAAGGACATCGCGCGCCCGTGCAGGATCCTCCGGCTCTCCCCAAACGTCTGGGCCGGGCAGACGCATCGCGCCGAAGCCAAGCCGAACGACCTCGAGATCGCCGAGGAGGATCGTGGATGGACCGTGGGCAAAGGCGGCATGGGTCGAGGTCGTCGTGCTCATGAGCCGAGATGCTGATGCAGGAAGGAGAGCGCCCGTTCCCAGGCCTTCTTCGCGCTGGCCTCGTGGTACGTCGCCTTGTCTCGTTCGCCCATTAAGGAGTGGCGGGCCCCTTCGTAGATGTGGAGGTCCATCGACTTCCCTCGCGCCACGAGAGCCTCTTGGATCTGGCGTACCGTGTCCGGGTTTACCCAGTCGTCGTGGGGAACGAAATGCGCCTGGATGGGAGCGGTCATCTTGTCGAGATCGAGCTTCGACGTCTCCACGATGCCGTAGAACGGGATCGCGCAGCTGATGCCAGGCACGAATGAGGTGGTGGCGAAGGTAAGCGCGCCGCCGAGGCTGAAGCCGACGATGCCGACCTTGCCATTGGAACGAGGCTGCTTCTTGATCCACTCGAGCGCGCCCCCGATTTCTCCGACGGCGCGCGGGAAGTCGAACACCGACATGAGCTTCTGGGCCTCCTCGTCGGTGGTCGCCACCTTTCCGTGATGGAGGTCTGGCGCGAGGACGAGAAACCCTTCGCGCGCGAAGCGGTTCACCTTGGCGCGCATCTCGTCGTCGATGCCACGCCAATCATGCACGACGACGACGGCGCCGGCCTTCGCGATCCCCTCGGGCTTAGCGAGCTCTCCGCCGCACGTCCCTGTTCTTGTTGCAAACTCGATGTGTTTCATTCGCAGGTCTCCTTCTCTGCCGGTGAAGATAGGCAAGAGATCCGCGAAGCCGTAGAACGGACGCACCAGTCTCTTGCACAATCCTGCCAATGAGAGTTGTCAGCGCGCTCTCGCGGTCCTGAACGGTTTCCGTCGCGGAGCCGCCGACGCGCGCAGAAGGCGAGCGTCCTGCCCCGGTGGAAAGCCAAACGCACGCTTGTACTCCCGGCTGAATTGCG
>Ga0164309_10000851_pt1 | contig 15895 bp, 14 predicted proteins | sample Whisoiple_247_MG_FD_109984 | JGI IMG/M metagenome (GOLD analysis project Ga0164309, IMG submission 109984) | Soil microbial communities amended with fresh organic matter from upstate New York, USA - Whitman soil sample_247_MG | ecosystem: Environmental > Terrestrial > Soil > Unclassified >...
AAATAGAAGCCCTGCGTCCGAAATTAGTCGTGACAGCAGAGCCGCGCTAAATCCAGGGGCGAACTTTCTTGCGCGAACCGATCCGCGACTCGCTCAGAGACGCAGAGACGCGACGCTCACCAACAGGCTCGCCATGCGCTCGAACAACAACGCAAAGCAGACCAAAATCAGGATCGAGCGCAGCGGGGCAAGCAATGCCACGACGTGCGCCGGCGTTGCCGCGCGCGCGATCAGCGCATTGGCGAGCTCGAGCACGATCGAAACCGCAACGATCGGAGCGGCTACCGCCAGGGCCAGCTCGATCGCGTGCGTGAGTCCGAGAGCGACCTGCCACAGTGCGCCGTGCGAGACCGTCTGAGGGCTCGACAGCGCAGCGACCACGCGCGCGGCTCCGCCGCCCTCGAGGAAGATCAATGCCACGAGGAGCGAGAGCAGCGCACCGAGCGGCGACGTTTCCTCGTCGACGACGGGTAAGCCCTGCGTTTCACGCGCGCCGCGGATGTTGTCCGTGAGCCCACCTGCCATGCCTGCCGCCCAGAGCGCACCAGAGGCGGCAATCGCCACGGGTAGCCCGCGCGCAGCTTCGAACAAGAGCGCGACGCCAAACGGGGCCGCGAGCTGGAGCGGCTGCAAGCTGGGTGCAATGCTCACCGCCAAAGCCAAACCGAGCGCTGCCCGCGTCTGTGCGGGCAGCGCGTTCAGCCCAAAGGCCGGAAGGATGGTCAAAGCGGGCGTCACGCGCGCCCACGCAAGCGCCCAGCCGCGCAGATCGACGTTCAGCGCGCTGAGCATCGGCTGCAGGATCTGTGCAGGATCCGTGTGGGGTAGCGAAAGGGGAAGCAACGTTGAGTCGCGTGCGCAAGGGCTTCGATTGACCGAGCGAAAGCACCGCGATAACGGTGTCGCCCCAAACCGCCCATGAGCCTCGACCTTTCCACGATCGGTTTCAAGACCGAACCACACGTCTTCACTTACGACTGGAAGGCGGCGGTTCTCTACGCCCTCGGCATCGGCGCAAAACGCGAAGAGCTGGACTACTTGTATGAGGGGCGCGGACCGAAGGTATTTCCGACTTTCGGCGTGATTCCGTCCTACGGCCCAGTGAGCGAGCTGTTCGCCAAAACGCGCTGCGACATGACGCGCTTGGTGCACGGCGCGCAGAGCCTGCGCATTCATCGACCGCTACCACCGTCGGGCACACTGCACACCGTCGGCAAAATCGTCGGCATCTACGACATGAAGAAGCTGGCGCGCGTGGTGTTTGCGACCGAGACCACGCTGAACGGTGAGCCTTGTTTCGACACCGAGTGGCAACTCTTGGTGCTCGATGCGGGGAACTTCGGCGGTCCGCGGCCGCCCAAGAACGAAGCCCCGAAAATTCCCGAGGGGAAGACACCGGACTTCAGCGTCACCGAGACTACGCACCCGGAACAGGCGCTCCTCTATCGGCTCACCGGCGATCTGAATCCGTTGCACGCCGATCCCGCATTCGCCAGCGTGGTCGGGTTCGCTCAAGGACCGATCTTGCACGGGCTATGCACGTATGGCTTCGTGGCACGCGCGGTGATTCAGCAAGCCTGCGGCGGCGACGCTAGCCGATTGAAAGGGCTGACCGCAGAATTCCGAAAGCCGGTTTGGCCCGGCGAAACTATCCGCACCGAGGGCTACGTGCTCGGTGACGGCCGCATCGTATTGCAGGCGTTCGCGGGGGATCGGCCTGATGCCGTGATCACCTCTGCCTTCGCCGAAGTTTGAATTTTCCCGACAACCATCGGAGATGCCATGAGCGACTCAGAACAACCCAAGAAGGTTCTCTCGGTTCCCCCACCGGTCACGGACGAGATCGATAGTGAATGGGGCGGCAAGGGCGCCGACGACACGGGCAAGGCCAAGACGGCAACGAAGGCCGCCGAAGAAAGCAAACCTCCGGCGAAGGATTCGGGGCCGCCCGGTGCCGACGAGCAACTAAAAGCAGAGCTCGCCGGCCAAAACGAGACCTCCGCCGCCCCCGGCACTCCCCCGCCCGCCTCGACCTCGCACGCTCACGATGAGGAGGAGGACGAGGAAGAAGAAGAGGAGGACGAGGAAGAAGAAGAGGAGGACGAGGAAGACGCGCACGTCGCGCGCGCCGCTCACGCTGGCGTGGCCTCGACCACTCGTCCCGCGGCGAGCGATGACTGGTTGCCGGATTGGGCGCCGTGGGCAGTGTTGGGCGGCTTGGTGCTCGTCGGCGTTGCCGGCGGCGTCGGTGCCTTCGGCAAGGCCGCCCCCGCCGAGGCCAAGGTAGAAGCGAAGGCTGCGACCGAAGCAGCCGCACCCACCACGGTCGGCGCAAGCCATTTTCTGGTGCAATACAAGGGCTCGCTGCGTGCGCCCGCGACCATCACCCGCACCAAAGAAGAAGCCAAGAAGCGCGCCGAAGAAGGCTTGGCCAAGGCCAAGAAGGGCGAAGATTTCGCGAAACTCGCCGGTGAATACTCGGACGAGCCAGGCGCCGGGCAGCGCGGCGGCGCGCTCGGTGAATTCGGGCCGGGTCAAATGGTGAAGCCGTTTTCCGACGCCGCGTTCAAGCTCAAGGTCGGTCAAGTGTCGGGCTTGGTCGAGACGGACTTCGGCTATCACGTGATCAAGCGCACCAAGTGATCGACTCGTCGAAGATGGAGCGCGCCGGATGGCGCGGGCTGATTGCTGGCGCGCTCGTGCTCTGCTCCGCGTGCGTAGTCACGACGTTCGAGTCACCGGGGGAGCCACCGCGCATCGCCCCTCCCCCGAGCCCGGTCGCTTCTACCGGCAGCAAGCACACCGCGAGCAATCCCGCCCCCGCCTCATCTGTCGATATCTCGGCGCAACCCGCCGAGATCGCCGCGCGTCACTTGCTGGTCGCTTACAAGGGCGCGCTGCGTGCATCGCCGGGCATCGGCCGCAGCAAGAACGAGGCACGCACCCGCGCCGAAGAAGCCCAAAAGCGCGCCATGGCCGGCGAAGATTTCGTCGAACTCGTCAAGCAATACTCGGACGAACCCGGCGCAGGCGAGCGCGGCGGCGATCTCGGCAAGTTCGATCGCCAATCCATGGTCCCCGCCTTCGCCAACGCCGCCTTCGCCCTAAAAGTCGGCGAAATCTCAACCGTAGTCGAAACCCAATTCGGCTACCACGTGATCAAGCGCACTGAATAACCGTCTCAGAACAAGCAGCAACAACTCTGCAAAACGAGGCTCGAGGGGGATTGACCGCCGAGCCGCAGAGGCCGCAGAGATCTGAGAGAGAGGGATTTGGGTTCGCACAGCGCGTCGGTTTGATTCGGAAGGACCGACCTTCGCGCTTGCTGAGCGCGCCCATCTTTCGGACAGTCTCGTCACTCGGTCGTGAACTAGGACGCACCTTTCTGGCAGTGCGCCCCCCAAAATCTCCCTCAGATCTCTGCGGCCTCTGCGGCTCGGCGGTAAAAAAATCTGGGGGGTCGTTTAGTCGCGCAGGAGGTTTTTGGCGATGACCATGCGTTGGACTTGGCTGGTGCCTTCGCCGATTTCGCAGAGTTTGACGTCGCGCAGGTGGCGTTCGATGTCGAACTCGCGCGTGTAGCCGTAGCCGCCGTGGATTTGCATGGAGTTGTTGCACACGCGCGTGGCGGCTTCGCTTGCGTACAGTTTGGCCATGGACGCTTCGGCGGTGAAGCGCTGCCCGTGATCGGCCAGCCAGGCCGCGCGTTGAATCAAGAGCTCGGCGGCGTCGAGCTCGGTTTTGCCGTCGGCCAAGAGCCACTGAATGGCCTGAAATTCGGCGATGTTTTTGCCGAACGCGCGGCGCTCTTTGGCGTAGTTCACGGCCATGCTGAGCGCGCCACGGCCCAGTCCGAGCGCCATGGCGGCGATTGAGACGCGCCCGCCGTCCAAGATGCGCATGGTGTCGAGGAAGCCGTGATCGACCTGGCCGAGGCGTTGAGCGTCCGACACGCGCACGTTCTCCAGATGCAGCTCCACGGTGTCGCTCGAACGACAGCCGTACTTGTCGAGCTTCTTGCTCGCGGAGTAGCCCGCTGTGTCGGTATCGACGATGAACGCGGTGATGCCATGCTGCGGCTCGACCTCTTTGTTCGTGCGCGCGAGCACCACGCAAAAGCCTGCCACCGAGCCCTGCGTGATGAACATCTTGGTACCGTTGATCAGCCAGTCATCACCGTCACGCACGGCGGTCGTTTGTAGCCCCGCAGCATCCGAGCCGGAGCCCGGCTCGGTCAGTGCCCACGCGGCGAGCCACTCGCCCGTGCAGGCGCGGCTCAGGTATTTCTGCTTTTGCTCTTCGGTACCGAAACAAAGCACGTGCCCGGTGCCGAGACCGTTGTGACTCGCGACGGTGAGCGCGAGTGAGCCGTCCACACGCGCGCATTCCTCCACGCATACCGCGTACGCGAGCATATCCATGCCAGCACCGCCGTACTCCTCCGGAATGCGGATACCTAGCAAGCCGAGCTCGGCGAGCCTTTTTACGATCTCGTGCGGAAAGCGCTGTTCTTCGTCCCACTGCTTGGCGAAGGGCTTGACCTCGCGCTCGCAAAACTCGCGCACTGCGGCGCGCAAAATTCGATGCTGTTCGGGAAGTTCGAAATCCACCCTGTAAGCTTAGTGCAGCGGCAGCTTCACCGCTTGCCTTCGCCGTCTCACTTCACGTCGGCCAAGACGGCTTTGACGCGCTCGAGCTTTTTCGCCTCGGGGATGCGCGCAGCCTGACTGTCCGCTTTACCGCGAAGAACGAACAGTTCATCACCTACACCCACCACGGTGCTGCCTTTTCGGCCGACGACCCAGCCAACGAGCGGCGATGATTCTTCATCGCGCACGGAGAACGAGACCGCGTCGACGCCAGTGTCTTTCAAGCCCTTCGCGCCGTCCACTTTGCGCAGTGTCTTGAGCACGTCCTTCGCTGAATCTTCGTCCACGCGCGTGAGCGCAAATACGCGGTAGCGCTCGGTGCCTTCGCGGTAAAAACCGAGCGCGCCGGTGCCAGTGCCGGCGATGCCCAGCAAATCCTTGGCGGCGTAGCTGACGCCCATCGGCAGACGATTCACGCTCGGAAGCAGGCTGACCGCTTTGGGCGGATGTGCATCCCCGGGCAATGCGTCACCGAGCGCTTTCGCAATCGGCGGCAGCGCGCGCTGCGCACTCGCCTTCAATTGATCGGGTGGTTCGAGCTCGTTCGTGTAGCTGAGCTCAGCCACCATATCCGCGCGCCAAACGTAGGCGATGCCCGAACCGAGCGCACCCGCACCGCCAGCCTCGAGCGCTGCGGGGACGGTCTCCGCTGGATCCGCGTCGGCGACGACGCGCTTCGTAAAGAAGCCGTATGCGCCTTCTGCGGACGCGAAGCGTGAGAGATTGACGTTGACCGCGCCCGGTGAACCCTTGCCGTCGATGTAGCGCAGCGTGACCACGCGACGTAGACCGAAGCTCTTGTAGACTTCACACTCGCCGTCGAACAGCTCGGTGCACACGGCATCCAACGAGTTTTGCGCGTTCTCGCCGAAAGCGCGCGCTTCGCTGTTCGGATCCACGCAGTAATCGCCAGCGGTTCGCGGAAAGAAGGGCGCGCTCACACTATCCTTCACTGTACCGCCACCACTGGCGCAGGCACCGGGCTTGGAGCTGGCGATGGGCGGCGGTGGCGCGCCTCGCTCGACCGTGCGCTCCTTGTTGCAAGCGAAGGCGAGACACGCGAGGGCGACCAGGGTCGCGTTGCGACCGAAGGATCGGATGCTGGGGGTCATGGGCACCCGCTTTCTAGCTCCTCGCTCGTTGCAATGTCAGCTGTTCTGACGACCAAGCCCGGCCCCCGGACCCGTGACAAAAACACATTCTCGTACCTCGCAATGGTTGCAGAGCCTTGCAATCCTTACCGCCCAGCTGCCGGGTGCCCTGGAAAATCCCCAATAAAACCAGCCTGTTTCAATTGCGGAGTCCGGCATAACCCTTGCTGAAGGGCTTGCGGACCCGTGGATTTCTCTTACCCCGTCGAAACTCGCCGCTTGGCTCGCAGCCGTGGCTTCACCCTGATCGAGCTGATGGTCGTGGTGGTGCTGATCGGTCTGTTGGCTGCGATCGCGGTGCCGCAGATCGCGTCCCGCATGCGCGAGCGCCGCGCCAACCAGGCCGCGCAGCAGATCGCCCTCCTCTATCGCAATGCGCGGCTACGAGCGATGGGTCGCGGCTTCGCGGTGTTGGTCAACTACAGCACGAGCACCGGGTTTCGTGTGCTCGAGACTCTGCCCACCGGCGGCGTGATGAGTTGTACGCCGACCCTTCCGCCGTCGTGTACGAACACGAACTGGGCGGTGGCGACGCAAACGCGCCTCGTCGAGCAGTTCAATCCAGCCGCCTCCGGATCAACGGGCCTGTTCGCGGGAGTCACGGTCAACGTCAAAGCTCCGGATGGTTCGACCACACCGACTTTGGACGTGTGTTTCACGCCCCGCGGTCGGACCTTCAACCGCACCCTACCCGCCAATTCGCTCGATGTGATGAGCGGCGTGATTGACGTTCAGGTCGGGCGAGACTCGATGTTGCAGCGACACGTCAACGTGTTGCCCAACGGCATGGCGCGGGTAGCGCTATGACGCGCCGGGCTCAGCGCCAACGCGGTTACACCGCGGTCGAGCTGATGATGGCCATTGGCATCTTCGGTATCGGCGTGACCGGCATCATCGCGATGGAAAAGGTGACCACGGTCTCCAACCAGCACGCGAAGAACCTGGCCATTGCCACGCACATTGCCGAGTCATGGCTGGACATGTTGGCAACCGACGCGGTGACGTGGAATCACCCATCGCCGGGAAATGCCGTCCCCGACATCACTACAGAGACCACCTGGCTGCGCTCGGCCAGAGCCAACGCCAACACGGCCAACGATTGGTTCTTGCCCGACTACAGCCCCGTGTATTCATTCGGTCCCGCGTTCGACGCGCTCGGCAATTCGGTCGACCCAGCGACGGCGCCTGCCGGCAGTGTTGCGTTCTGCTCGCACCTGCGACTTTCGTGGTTGTACCAGCCGACGGTCAGCGGCAACGGCCTGATCCGCGCCGAGGTGCGCGTGTTTTGGGTGCGCGATCGCCAAGGCTTCTCGCAAGACATGTGCAGCGCTGGACAGATCACCAAGGTCGGCGGCTCGACCCAGGTCTTCCATTTCGTGCAAAAGATCACCGCGATTCGGGAGAACACGCTGTGAATCCCGTGCCCGCACGAGGCGGTTCTAGCCGCATCAACCGTCGGGTTGATAGCTCCGGCTTCACGCTCGTAGAATTGATGGTCGCGCTCACCGGCGGGCTATTCATCTCGCTGGCCGTGTTTGCCCTCGCGCGCGATAGCGGTCGCTTCTATCAACGTGAAGCGCGTTTGGCGAATGCCACGGTCAGCGGGCTGATTGGCTTCGAGCGGCTGCGCGCCGACATCGCGCGCGCTGGGTTCTTGGCCTCGCCGAACATCGTCCGTGATCCGCGCGTGTGTAGCCCTCCGAATGGTCAGTGGCCCGCGGGGCTACAGAACTTGGCGAGCATTCAAGTGACGGCACCGCCGGTCAACTACCCTGCGCTGCAGGCGAACGGCCGGACCCCGCCCGTGCTCACGCTCGCCGGCTCCTACACGTCACCGGACGTGTACGGCGCGAAGATCGTGCCGGGCGACAGCGCCGTGACCTTCCAGCTGTCGACCATCGAAGGCGCGGGCGCGCTGCGAAGACTGGGCAACAGCGCAATGCCCACCACCGGCATGATGACCGCTGCCTTCCCAGGTCAGCATGTGCTGCGCGTGGTGCAGAACGGTTGGCAATATTACGGGCAGATCGTCACCTCAAACGGCGGAGCTCAGCCCACGGTCACGATCAATGCAAGCCCGAAGGTTCAATTCCGCTCGGGCAGCGCGATCAACTGCGGCTTGACCGACGTGGGTTCGGGCGCCAGCACCGCGACCATCAACGTCGTCAATTTCGTGCAGTACGCGGTGCGTCCGCTGCAGACGGCCGGAGCGATCGCCGGCTACCAAAACGTGTTCACCAATAGTGCCGATGCCCCCGGTGAGTCAGGCCGAACCGAGCTGACCCGCGTGGAGTTGGACATCAACGGGCAAGTGCTGAACAACACCGAAGAGCTCGTGGCCGAGTACGCGGTGGACTTGAATCTACAACTGACCGCTGTCACCAGCGTCACGGGCTGCTGCGATCCGACCTTGGGCTTGGTCTCGCCGGGACAGCCACTTTACTCCAAGTTCACCTCGCCGGTGTTCGCCTCGGCGAACACGCCCGAACTGATCCGCAGCGTGCGCGTGCGTTTGGGTGTTCGTTCACGCGACGCGGATCGCACGGGCACCATCACGAGCGCGGCGAACCAGGGCCTTTTCCGCTTCAATATCAGCTCGGGTACGGCCGAGACGTTCGCGCGTGTCCGCACCTTTCAAGCAGACGTCGCGCTTCACAACCAGGCAGACATTCTATGGTGAACCGAGCCTCGAACCCCAACCCGAATGCGCACGGTCCTGCAGCGCGCACGGTCGGCCGTCAAGCTGAGCGCGGCGCGGCCGTATTCATCGTGGTGATGGTGCTCACGTTGCTCACTGCGGTCGGGCTTTTCGCGGTGCGGTCGGCGAGCATGGCCGACCTCGCCGCGGGTTACGATCGCGAAGGTGCGCAAGCTGCCCTGGTCGCCGAATACGCGATCACGGCCAGCGCAGCGTACCTCGCCAACGACCCGAGCACCGTACTGCTCAGCTACAAGGCGTCGATCACCAACAATCCTCAGCCCTGCCAATCGAACGCATTGCCGGGCGCCTTTCCTGCACCAGCACCCCGGCCCGGTTGTTATCGCCTGGAGCTCGACGAGCTGCAGAACAGCTTCACCAGGATGAGCAACGAAACGGCATTCGCGCCGCCCAACACGACTACGGCGGTCGGCGCCACCTCGAGCCTGAACGCCAACGAGACCACCAATGCCACCTTCGTGGTTGAAGTGACCGATGTCGCTAAAACCGGCGTGCCGGCCGAAGGTGACGACGCGAAGGTCTCGACGATCCAGATGACGCTGACCGCCATCTCTCAAGTCCGGCCCGCCGCAGCCTGTACCGCGTCGAGCACTGCGCCGGCAGCCGGACAACAGGTGATGCGCGCGATGATCGCTACAAAAAGTACACTCCTATGATCGAATTCAGCCAGGAACAGCCACGAGTATCGAGACCGCCAGCACCGCACGCTCAGCGCAGGCGCCTCTGCCCGCTGTTCAGCGCGTTGCTTGCCCTGTGCGGTTCGCTGGCTTTTTCCGGCCAAGCCCGAGCTCAGATCGACGCCGACGTGAGCCGCCCGATGCCCAACGTGCTCGTGCTGGTCGATACCTCGGGCTCGATGGAATACAAGACCTCGAGCAACGCATTCCCGGCGTGCAAGTACGACGGCACCGGAGCGATCGCAAACGGACCAACGACCTCGGAGCGGAGTCGCTGGATCGATCTGGTCGAGGTGCTCACGGGTACGATCACCAACTACGAATGCCAAAAGCTCGACCGCGGGTCCGCCTCGTTCAAGAACGAATACAAAGTCTCGAACGGCAATTCGCCCTATGACTTCTTGTACGCGAACCCGCACCACCGCCCGCTGAGCGGCGGTTGCGCGATCGGGCCGGGCACGATTTCGAGCACGAATCCCGCGGACTTCCCGTCCAATTCGTTCAATTACCACGTCTATAACAATGTCGGGACGAGCTGCCCGTTCACGCAATCGTCGGACGGCATCCTGGACAGCTACCAAAGTGGCATCCGGTTCGGGTTGATGACCTTCGACACCGATCCCGCTCCAGATACCACCGAGGCTGGTACCTACAGTTACGTCTTCGGCCCGTCCCACACCGGCAAACCGATCGGCTGCACCACTGCCAGCCCAATGGAAGTCGGAGCACGCAATGCTTCAGCCCCGCCCTGGGAAGGGCGCATGGTCACGTTCGGTAATCCGCAACCCGGCTCGCTCGACTACCAGAACAAGAATCAGCAGATTCAACAAGTGCTTCGCGCGAGTCGTCCGTACGGAGCAACCCCGATCGCCGGCATGCTCTCGGACGCCCGTGATTTCTTGATCAACGACACGACGTTCGATCCGGTCGATGCGACTCAAGACTTTGGGCCGTACCGCGACCCGTACAAGGCCTGTCGCGATACCGCGATCATGCTGCTCTCCGACGGGCAACCAAACATGGATTTGCGCGGGCATTGCTCGGGTAATGACTGCCCGTTCCCGTTGCCAGAAGACATCGCCTACGACCTATTCAACACTCGCAAGATCAAAACCTACGTCGTCGGTTTCGCGCTCGATACGTTGACGGTGGGCGGCAGCACCATCGACTGTGCAGCGCTCAAAGACACTGATCTCGGAACGAATCCGTCAGCGCTGTGTGCGGCCAATCCGGATAATCCCGCGCTCCAAGCTTGCTGCAACCTGGCGCGCATCGCGCTCAGCGGTGATAACGTGATCGGGCGGCACGCCTACTTCGCCAACAATCGCGAGCAATTGCGCAAAGGCATCAATGCCATCTTGTCGGCGAGGTTCACCCCTACCAGCCGCACGCAAGCGGCCTTCTCGGGGGTCGCCGGAACGAGCACGAGTGAGTTGGCCCCCGCTGCCTCGTATCGCTTCTTCAGCGCTTTCGTCCCGATCACCACGCAATCTTGGGCTGGAATCGTGCAACGCGAACGCTGGAAGTGCGATGACACGCACAAGGCGGTGCGCGTTCCCCCGAGCGCCACGGCGGGTGATCTGTTCGCGCGCAACTTGAACTCACAATCCGGACGCACGCGCACGTTCTATACCGTTCAAGCGAACGCCAGTGCAGGCGGCGTCGTGCACTCGGATTACTCGGTCCGGCCGAATTTCGGCGGCACGGACTTGGACGGCGTGGGCACGGTCAGCGGCACGGTGAACGGCGCCTCCGCGACGAACTTCGTGGCCAACACGTCACCCGCCTCCATGGGTCTGGACAATAACTCGTGCAACGACATGGTGAACGGCGTAGCCACGTCGCTCACGGCCGCGCAATGCCGTGACAAATACCTCAAGTGGCTGGTAGGCGCGCCCAACTCCCCCTATGCCGACCGTTGTGTGCAACCCGACGGCACCAAGACCGAGGACACCTGCAATCTGCTCGGCGACATTTACCACGCCACGCCGCGCATCGTGAATAACCCTCGGGAGTTGACCCGGGACGACACGTACCAAGCCTTCGTCGGCAACTACGCGACCCGTCCGATGATGCTCTACACCTCGAGCAATGACGGCATACTCCACGCCTTCAAGGTCGCCAGCAACTTCAAGGACGACACCGAGAAGGTCGACGTGATGAAGAACAACGAACTGTGGGCGTTCATTCCGCCCCAGGTGTTGCCGCACATCTCGTCCGAATATCCTTCCACGCATCAGATGCTGCTCGACGGCGTCTCCGTGGTGAAGGACGTGGTGGCTCGAAAGACGACCGGCACCTATCCGTACGTGTTCGAACGCACGGTCGCGGATGCCGTGGCGGGCGCCAGCTCGAGCACCACCTGGCGCACGATTTTGGTCCAGGGGTTCGGTGGCACTTATCCCGGTTATTTCGCGCTGGATGTCACCAATCCCGATCCAACGATGACGCTCAATGCCGAGACCGGTGGGCCCCGCTTCTTGTGGCAGCTCACCAGCGACACGAACGGCAATCCGCTCTTCGGCAGCGGTGGCGCCACGCCGGTCATCACCACACTGTTGCTCGAGGATGACGGCCAGGAGGCGCGCGAAGTACCGGTCGCGATCTTGCCCGGCGGCTCCGGCGGCGCAGGCAGCGCAGGCACCGTACCCGCAACGCCCGGCTGCGCGCGCGCGACCACGGATTTTGCCAAGTTTGGTGCGTATCCGCCGCGCCCGCGCGTCCCCTGCTACACGCAGAACTTGGGCGCACGCTCGCTCACCATCGTCCGCCTCGACACGGGCAAGATCATTCGCACCTTCCGGCGGAGTAAGTTGGAAATGCCGACCGGAATTCGCCCCCGCGTGACCGAGTCGCCTCTGGACTCGCCGATCACCGGTGAACCCGTCGCGTTCCCCACCGACGTGGGCTCCGTCGCCGACCGCATCTTCGTCGGCGATCAGGATGGCGCGCTGTGGAAGGTCGATGTCTCGAACAAGGCCCCCGATCAATGGACGATGTCGCTGTTTTGGGACGCATTCCCTGCGGTCCAGATCCACGGCAACTCCAAGGCTGAATGGAACAGCGGTCAGCCGATCGCGACCGCGCCGGTGCTCTCGGTCGACAGCACGGGCAGCCTGACGCTCGCGGTGTCCACGGGCGACCAAAGCTCGATCGGCTCGGCCACCGGCATGTTCAACTACCTATGGTCCCTGCGCGATCTGCCCAACGCGAGCCGCCAGCTTTTGCCCGACATGCGCTGGGTTCAACAGTTCGAGAACGGTGAGCGCATCACGGGCCCGATCTCCCTGTTCAATTCCTACCTGTATTTCTCCTCACTGAAGCCGCCCCCGAGTACCGCGAACTGCACGACCACCAACGGCGCGCGCATCTGGGGCATGCACTACCTCATCCCGCGTGACGGCGAAGGCGGCGCGCTGCCGCCCGATCGCACCGTGGGTGGGCAGGCCGCGCCGTTCATCAAGAGCCTGACGGGCACTGCCAGCCAATTCGTGACCGACACGGACTTACTCGGTACGAACTCGGCGAACCAAGCGGCGATCTTCGGGGTCACTGTCGCGCAAGTCCCGACCTGTTTCGCCGAAGACGTAATCCCTGACGCGGTCTTGGGATCGCACACGCGCATCTCGAACGCCACTCCGGGTGACTTCCAACTTGTCTTTCAAACGGGTACGGCGTCGCTCGGCAGCGACGGTAAGGCAAACGGTGCGGCCCCTGACGGAGCCGCAAGCATCACCTTGCCGAAGCTCGCCACGCCCGCCCGCGTCGAAGCCTGGGCATCGATTGTCGAATGAACCAACTACTGCTCAATCCGGCGACGACATCGCGACTGGCCCTGTTGGCCTGCTGCCTGTGCGCGAGCTGCCACGCGAAGTCCGAAGCGGCCAGCAAACCGGCCGCCTCGAGCAGCGGTACAGTCAGCAAGCCGGTCGATCGCTTGGCACCAGACGAGCTAGCCGCGGGCAACGCAGAGGTGTTCGGCTTCGTCGTCCCGCGTGAGATGCATGTCGAGCAGCGCTACAAGGAAGCCACACACCTGCTTGGTCCGGTGAAGCCGGACGCGCTGGCGAATTACGTGCGCGAACGCGTGGTCGTCTCGCACGTCGAAATCGGCGCGGCGCGCACGATCTTTCCCGATGCGCGCATCAAAGCCGGCGCACCCGATCGCGTGTACGAGCTCGACGTGATCCCGGAGCCGGGAAACACACGGCTCGTGATTCGCGATACGACGCCACCCAAGGTCGAACCGGGGTTGACTGACGAAGAGCGCTGGCGCAAAGCCGGCCTCACGCCGCAAGGCCGGCCGTTGGATCCCAAAGCCTTCGAGTGACGCGGGCAGTTTTTTTCAGCGATGCGCTTCGTCTTCGAGACGCATCGCTTCGATCAAGAGCCCGCCGATGCTCGGCCGAGGCGGCGCGCTGAGTGTCGTTACCGCAGCGCTGCGAAAGGTGAAGCTGCCCTTTTTCCAGCGCAACGCCTCACGCAGCACGGACAGGGCTTCGGCCGGCTGATCGTCGAGCGAGGCCGCGGCCAAGGTTCCGTGCTCGAGCTCCAGGAGCGCGATCTTGCCCAAGTCCGAGCGCACCTTCAGGTGCCCACTGCGGCGTTCGAGATCGAGCAACGTGAGCACCGTGGCCACCGACATCTGTGCGAGATCACCGCTGAACGCCGCCCCGGGACCCGAAGCCGGGCCCTCCGAGGTGAAAGATTCTTGCTGCTTGCGCAAGCGGTTTGCCATCTCGATCAACGCACCGACCTGCGCCACCACCTCCTCGTCGCGGAACGGCCGCGTGAGGTAGAGATCCGCCCCCACGTTCAAGCCTTGCAGGCGTGACTCGGTGTCCTCTGGATTGGTCAAGAACAGGAACGGCGTCGTGGCCACCGCCGAGGATTCCGTACGCACGCGGCGCGCCACCCAAAAACCGTCGATGTCCGGCAAGGTCACGTCGCACAGAATGCAATCCGGCTGCAGCTCTCGCGCCAGGTCGAAGCCAGCTCGGGCTTCGGCCGCCAGGTGGACCTCGTAGCCGGCCTCACCGAGGAACTTGGCGAGCAGGGTCGATTCCCACTCGTCGTGCTCGATGATCAAAACTCGGCCTTTTACCACAGACGAACGCTAGCATGCCCGAAACCCCAAGATTCGCCACGAGATTCGGGGGCACGGCCCTTTGGCGGCGGGCCGGCCGCCGGTTTGCCTCTGCGCGCCCTTGTCCCGCTGTCCGGGTCGCGGTACGCGGGCAACCGTGAGTGACGAGTCATTGAAGCGTACGCCGCTGTTCGAAAAGCATCAGGCCCTCGGAGCACGTCTCGTGCCCTTTGCGGGCTGGGAGATGCCTATTCAATACAAGGGGATTTCGATCGAACACCAGGCGGTGCGCGAGCGCGCCGGCCTGTTCGACGTATCCCACATGGGTGAACTCGAACTGCGCGGCGAGCGGGCGCTGGAGTTGGTCAACTCCTTGATCACCAACGACATCGCGCGCGCGGCCGATGGCCAGGCCACCTACACCTGCTGCTGCAACGAGGCCGGCACGGTGCTCGACGATCTCATCGTCTATCGCCGCGCGACGAACGACGTGCTCGTCGTGTGCAACGCTTCCAACCGAGACAAGATCTCGGCGCACTTTGCCGCCGCCGCGCGCGGTGTGTGCGAATTCGAAGACATCAGCGACAGGACCGCGCTGCTCGCCTTACAAGGTCCGCAAGCGCTGGCGGTGTTGAGCCGCGCCGGCGTCAGCCTCGACCTTGCGTCGCTCAAGACCTTTCGCTTCGCGCCCGGCACGGTGGCCGGCGTCTCCTGTGTGATCGCCCGCACGGGCTACACCGGTGAAGACGGGGTCGAGCTGTTTTGCGCCTGGGGCGACGCGGTCCAGCTGTGGGACGCCTTGCTCAGCGCCGGCGCTGACGCGGGCATCGAGCCGATCGGCCTGGGCGCTCGCGACACGCTCCGCTTGGACGCTCGGCTCTCGCTGTACGGCAACGAGATCGACGAGACGACCAACCCGCTCGAGGCAGGGCTCGGCTGGGTAGTCAAGCTCGACAAGCCGGATTTCCGCGGTAAAGCCGCCCTAGTCGCGGTCAAAGAACGCGGACTGAGCCGAATTTTGGTTGGTTTCGAGATGACCGGCCGCGGCATCGCACGCCACGGCTACCCCCTCTGCGACACCGAGGGCAACGAGTTCGGGCAGTGCACGTCGGGCGGCCCCTCGCCCACTCTGGGCAAAAGCATCGGTCTCGGCTATGTCCCCGTCGCGTCGAGCGCGATCGGCAGCGAGCTGCTGGTCGATTGCCGCGGGAAGAAGATCCCCGCACGGATCGTGAAGACTCCCTTTTACAAGCGCAAGTAGGCGGCCCCAAAACGCCAAGGAGACGAACTCAACGATGTCGAGCCCCAAAGAAGTCAAAGACGACCGCAAGTACACCAAGGACCACGAGTGGGCACAAACCGCAGGCAATGAGCTCTTGGTCGGCATCACTGCGTTCGCCGTGGACGCACTGGGCGACATCACGCTGGTCAGCCTCGACGTCAAAGTGGGCGACACCGTGAGCGCGGGCAAGACCTTCGGCACCATCGAAAGCGTCAAGACGCTGAGCGATCTGTTCGCGCCGGTCAGCGGCAAGATCACGCGCATCAACGGCGCGCTCGAAGAGCACCCCGAGCTCATCAACGAGGATCCTTGGAGCAAAGGCTGGATGATC
>Ga0164309_10000852_pt1 | contig 15879 bp, 9 predicted proteins | sample Whisoiple_247_MG_FD_109984 | JGI IMG/M metagenome (GOLD analysis project Ga0164309, IMG submission 109984) | Soil microbial communities amended with fresh organic matter from upstate New York, USA - Whitman soil sample_247_MG | ecosystem: Environmental > Terrestrial > Soil > Unclassified >...
GACTTCCTGCGCGAGCTCTACCGGACGCTGCGCGCGACGTACAAAGACATCGACACGACCGAGCCCGCGACAGCGTTCGATCCCGACGCCCCCGTAAACGATGCCGCGCCGGCCCACGCGGCGCGCGCGGGGATCTACCTCACGAACGCTTGGATCGAGCCGCACGCGCCGCTGCTCGGCCGGCGCGGCATGGTCGTCGCGCCCAAGACCCAGGACTTCGCACCCGAGGACCTACCGGCGTTCGAGGTCGTGATGGACAAAATGAAGCTCGTCGCGGCGCGCTCGGTGCCGGGCATCGCCGACCTGCCGTCGAGCACGCCGGATCAGATGCAGTGGTGGATCGTATCGGAGGACGGTGTGCTACCGCCCGGCGCGCACGTCGAGCTGCGCCAGCTGGTCTTCTCCGACGACTACCACGGCGACGACCCGCGCATTCCCGGCGACTTGCTCAACGCTGACATCTTCGGGATCGTCGCGCCGTTCCCAGGCGCCGCCGCGAGCTCGAGGGCGTTCGTGAGCACGACGGGCCGCTTCGTGCTGCCCGTCGTCTACGCGCTGGGCCGCGACCCCATGGCGACGCTACGCATCACGCTGTGGTCGCCAACCTCGGGCGAGCCGAAGATCAAGAACTACGGCGAGGTCATGTTGCCCGCACCGGCCGACTTCATGTCGCGGCCGGCGCTCGATCCCGGCGTCACCGCGCAACTGCGGCTATCGTACGAGGGCGTGCCCGGGCGGGTGGTCGTCATCCTGGAGCCGGGGGCGATCACGGCCGCCGAGGGGCGCGCGGTCGTCGTGCTGAACCCGCGTAGCGGCGAGCTCGTCGTCGAGGACCACGGGCCCAACGCGGACGCCGAGATCCGCATCGCGCTCACGAACTTCGCCATGCAAGATAGCGCGCTCGTCGGCTTCTTGCCCCCGGGCTCGACCGATCCGACGCTGTGCCCTCAGCTCTTCGATTTGTTCCTCGGCAGGCTACCCACAGACCGGACCGACCCGCCCGACCCAGCCCACCCCGAACTACGCAGCCCGTCCGAAGCGTCGCGTCTGGCGCTCGGCGCGGGCTCCGCGCCGGCGCACCCCACCGAGCTCGCGGGCCTGCTGCGCGAGGCGATCGGGGCGGGCGTCGACGTGCGCGTGCTGGCGTGGCGCGACGCCTTCCAAGACCCGAACAACAATGCCCTCACGAGCTCGCTCGGGACGGTGAAGGCCGTCAACGCCGTCGTGGGAGGCAAGCGGGGCCAGGCCATCTGGGACGCGACGAGCCGCGAGACCTATCAAGTCCACCACCAGAAGGGCTCGTTCGTGCGCGTCGCGGGCGGGCAGGTCGCCGGGTTCCTGGGCGGCATCGACATCCTCGCGGCGCGCTGGGACACGCACCGGCACCGGCAGCCCGATCCCGAGCGCCCGGGCTCGACCTGGCACGACGTGCACTGCAAGGTCGAAGGGAAGGCAGCGTGGGACATCTACCGGAACTTCATGCAGCGGTGGAACGCCGCGAACGGCCTACCCCAGATCGTGGGCTCAGACGCCGGCCGCACGTCGGCTCCGCCGCCCGATGATCCGGCATGGGGCCCGACGCCGGTGGTCGACGATCCGCTGGTCACGAAGGCCGACGGCCCGCACGCCGCGCAGATCAACCGCACGCTGTCTCCGCACTTCCCCGCGTACGGCGGCACGGTCTCGCCGTTCGACATCGTCGATCCCGTGCGCGGCGATCTGTCGGTCAAGGACACCTGGCACGAGATCCTGAAGGTCGCGAAACGCTTCATCTACATCGAGGATCAGTATTTCTGGATCCGCGAGCACGCGGACGCGCTGCGAGCCTGGCTGCTCGCCGATCCGGAGCGCTTCCTGTTCCTCCTCCTGCCGAGGCGCTTCTCGGATCTGCCGACGGGGGATCAAATCCACTATGCGCTGCGCCGACGCACGCTCTGCCGCCTACTCTACGGCGTGGAGGACCTGCCCGCGGGGGACCCGGCGACCATTCCGGGGAGCCTCGACGAGCGCGTCGTGATGTTCCACCTCGCGAGCCGCGAGAACCTCGATCCCATCTACGTGCACGCGAAGACCGCCGTGATTGACGACACGTGGTTCACGATCGGGTCGGCGAACCTCACGCGCCGTTCGTGGACCTTCGACAGCGAGATCAACGCCGCCTGCGTCGACACACGGCTGCGTCGAGGCGGCCACCAGAGCGCGCGCGAGCTGCGCGTCGACTTGCTCGCAGAGCACCTGCAGCTCGCGCGCCCGGAGCGGCCGCTCATCGAGGATGCGCGCGACGCTTTCCGCATCGTCAAGGAAGCGCTCGCGGGCAAGCGCCCGTGGATGCGCACGCACCTGCTCAACGTCGACCTAAAGTTCACGCACTACGGCCCCTTCCCCGACGGCGTCGATCCGAGCCTGGTCGAGGCCGTGAACCTCGTCGTGGACCCCGATGGCACGAGTTTCAATCTGGATATCTCCGTGCTCGGCGCAGTGGAGCTCTTCCGGTCGGTAAGCTCCGCGCCGGGCGATCTCACCTTTGGCGGCCTTGGCCGCTTCCGGTTCACATTCGACGTGAACCACCTCGGGGTCGCGCCCGCCGAGGTGCTCGTGCGCGTGGAGATGCGCAGAGGCGAGACGCTCGCGCCCTGGGTGACGGTGGGCACCTGGCCGGCGACCGCGCCCGTAGACGGCAGTCTCTACACGATCGGGCAGACCTACAGCGTGCGCGCAACGGCGCTCGCGGCATCGAATGCGGCGCCGCTCGGCGCGATCGCCGAGCACGCCGTCCCGACGACGGATCCGGTCACGAGCGTGTCGCTCACGTTCTAAAGGCGATCGTCGGCCGTCGGCAGCGGCGTCGCCCGAAAGGCTTCAGTCAGCCCCATGCAACCGGTAAGCGTCGATGTTGAAAGTCCGAAACCCGATCGGCGCCAGCAGCTGCGCGGTCTCGCGAGCTCACATCGGCGCTGGGCGCTTCGATTTGCGGGTTTGAGCCTGTGTGGGCTTACGGCGTTCGCGCTCATGTATGCACAGGAGACGACTGGCGCACACGTCGCGCGTCTGTGGAGCTTGGGATGGTGTGCGTTCTTTGGGCTGAACGCTGCAACGTCAGCCCTGAAGTACCGCGTGCTCACGAACCGCTTGCGTGAGGCGGAACGCGCCGAACCTTAGCTCGTGTACCACCCGAAGCTGGCGAAAGCATAAGTGCCCGCACTCACGTCGAAGTAGTTCCAGCCGCCGATTGCGGGAGCAAATGTCTGCTTCACGTTGCACACGGCGAGCGTGCCATTGACCTTGATGGTGCGTCCGTCGAAGTTCGAACAGACGAGGCTGTTGAACGTGGACTGGGTCCGGAAACAAGCTGGACCGGTCGTGTTGAAGTTTCCGCTGTTTCCGGACTGTGCCGTCGGAAGGTCGACTGGATTGGCGCATGTACCGGGGCTCGTGCCGCCCCCCGTCCCGGCAGAACCAGCAGAGCTACCGCCCGCGCCCGCGACACTACCACCCGCGCCGGCACTCGAACCGCCAGCGCCCGCGTGACTGCCGCCCGCGCCCGCGGCACTTCCGCCGGCACCTGCAACCGAACCACCGCTACCGCTGTTGCCGCCCGAACCACCAGCACCGGACGCACTGCCGCCGGCGCCCGCGCTCGTACCACCAGCGCCCGACGCACTGCCGCCCGCACCCGCGCTCGAACCGCCAGCGCCAGCCACACTGCCGCCCGCACCCGCGCTCGAACCGTCAGCGCCAGCCGCACTGCCACCGATTCCTGCTGTCGACCCAGCAGCGCCCGCGCTCGAACCTCCGGCACCACCTTGCGCTGAACCGGCACCGCCACTCATTCCGGCACTGCCACCGCCGCTCAGCCCGGCACTGCCGCTCATTCCAGAGCTACCGCTACCGCCCACACCGGCACTGCCGCCGCTCTCTTGGCTGCCACCCACGCCAGCGCTGCCACTCGCTCCCGGTGTGCCACCTGAACCCCCCGCGACGTTGTTCCCGCCATGGCCGCTCGAGCCACCCTTACCGCTGGTGCCACCGCCACCGCCCGGCTGATCACCATCGCCCGAAGACGAACATGCGAGGGGCACTGCCAGCAGCGTGATCAAGAGTACGGAGCTCGAGCGTAGGCGCATGGCGAAGGACGTTAGCACGCATTTCCCCGCTTGAGATCGGTTCTAAGCGGGCCGTTTCGCCTGTTCGACTCCCGCTTCCGTTAGTCGCCAGCAGACGCCGCCCGGCACACCAAAGACGCGCTGAATCAGGCTGGCTACTTCGAGCTCGCGATGCGGGTCGGTCGTCGCTCCAGCGTCGAAATGATGTGTGACGCGATCGGGATGCCCTGCCGCTGCGTAGCGCTCGGCGATCGCTCGGAACAGTTTCTTTGCTTCTTCGCTCACGAGCTCAGAATAACGATCTCCTTCGCGCGCGGTATCGTCGAAGCGTAGGCCCTGCACGAAATTGGCGAGACGACGACTTTCGCCATACGGCGAACTTCGTCAGGGTTCGCCGCTCACTCCATTCACGTGAGCGAGAAGGCGTAGCTCGGCATTCCCGCAGCATCTCGTCGAAACGGGAGCCACACCAACGTGAGCGTGCCGACCTCGATGTCCGTCTTGCGCGGCGCGAGTTGGGTGCGCGAAACTTCGACGCTGTTCGGCGCGCGCGTTTGCAGCGCGGCGAGCTTGGTGTTGGCTTCGGCCTGCAGCGCCGCCCATTTCTCGTGCAGTGCGGCGCGTTGCTCTTCGACGCGCGTGACGTCACCGGCCTGCTTTTTGGCGCGGCCGGCGCGGCGTACTGCCGAGGCTCCGCGCCGCACGTTGCTGGCTGAAGCGACCGAACGACCCATGATGGCGCCGAGCAGCGCCGAGCCGACTGCTGCCACCGTATCGACGTTTTCCGCACTCGATTCGGCGCGCTCCTGCGCCAGTTTGGCGTCGATGGCCGCGAGCTTCGTCTTCATCTGCTCGAACATGGGATCGTATTTGGCGCGCAGGGCAGCGATCTCGTCGTCGCGCTCCTCGCGCGCAAGCTGATCGACGCGCGCTTGAAAGGCGGCCGGCGGCTCGCCGGGAAGCGCGATGAGTTTCAGCGCCGGGCACGCCAACAGCTCGAGCTTTTGGTCTTGGTACAGGTGCGTGACGAACGACTTTTTCCAGCTAGTTTGCTGCTTGACCGTGGGAGCGCGCTTGGGCAACGGCAAGAACGACGCGCCCGTCAGCGGCTCGTGCCTCGCGCCGCTCAGCAGCTCCGGTTTCACGGCCTGGTTCGCAGCAAAGTCGAGGTCGAGCGTTTGCTCGCCCAAGGGCACGAGCAACGCCAAGCTCCGCCAGTGATCGACGCCGGCTTTGGCATCCACGAAGTGCAGCTTAGCGCTGACACCGATCGCCGGTTGGTACGTGACCGGGCCTTCGCCATTCACGGCCACGAATAGCTCCGGCAGACCCTCCGGGGCGCTCGGACGCGCGCCCACCGTAGCAGCGGCGCCAGCCGCTTTCGTTGGCGACGCTGCCGCGGGAGCAGCGCCGTTGCTCGGTGCCGCCGCCAACGCGGCCTTTTTCGGCGCCATGAGCGTCTTGATTTGATCGCGCGACAATGGTCCGCGCAAGAACGACAGCGTGTGTCGCGTCTGGAAAATCACGGGGCCCGCCTCGCGCACATCGTTCATCAAGAACACGCGCGAGCCGAGCGCTGAAAGCACTGCTTCCGTCGCAGCGCGATCGAAACCCCGATTCGCGCCCAGTGCCGCGCCCTCCAAACCTTCGATCACGCGCAGCTTGTCGCGCTCGGTCTGCAGTCGTCCCAAGAACCAGGTGCCGCAGTTCGAAAGCCCCTTATAGTCGAGATCGACTGGGTTCTGCGTCGCGAGCACCACGCCGAGCCCGAAGGCGCGTGCTTGCTTGAGCAGCGTGAGCATCGGCCGCTTGCTGGGCGGCGCCGCAGTGGGCGGGAAATAGCCGAAAATTTCATCCATGTAGAGCAGCGCGCGCAAGCTGCTCGTGCCCGATTGCCGGCGCATCCAGGTCAGGACTTCGTCGAGCAACAGCGTGACGAAAAACATGCGCTGTGCCTCGGACAGGTGCGCGATCGAAAGAATAGAGACTCGCGGCTTGCCCTCGGCGGTGCGCAGCAAGCGCGCCACATCGAGCGCTTCACCGCGCGCCCAACCAGCCGCCGCGGGCGACGCCAGGAGCGTGTTCACCGCGACGGCAAGATCCGCGCGGTCCTTCTTCGGGTAGAACGTCTCCAGCGCGATCACGCCGACCTTGTCGAACGGCGGCGTCTGAATCGCGCCGATAATCGCAGCCAAATCCAGACTCTTTCCGGCGGCCCAAGCTTGCGAAAGGATCTGCGAGAGCAGCAGGTGCTCGCGGCTCTTCATCGCATCCGCCTCCACGCCGATCAAACCGAGCAGGCCCGAGACGGTGCCCTCCACCTTGCCCGCGAACAGCTCGGCATCTTCGAGCACGGCCGCATCGGGCGCGTCGAACGAACGCAGCAGCGAAAGCTCCACGCCTGCACTGCTGCCCGGCGTGTAAATCGTGAGGTCACACGCATCGCGAAAGCGCTGGATGCGGGCCACGTCCTGACCCCACTCGCCAAGACCCGCCGCGTGCGCCGCCGCTACCTTCTCGGCAAAAGCTTCAGGCGTCATGCCCTGACGCTGCGCTTCCTCGACGTCGATCCAAGGCAGAAAATCAGCCGGCTTCGCGCCCGGGAAGCTGAGCAGCAAATTCGCGATGTCGCCCTTCGGATCGATCACGATCGCCGGCACGCCGTCGATCGCGGCTTCCTCCAGCAGCGCAATGCACAAGCCCGTCTTGCCGCTGCCCGTCATGCCGACGCACAGCGCATGCGTCGTCAGGTGCCGCGAGTCGTACATCACGAGCTCGGGCTGCCGCTTGCGCTCGAGCAAATCGAAAGCGCTGCCGAGGTAGAAAGCGCCCAGCTGTTCGTAGTCTTGCATTTGGCCAGTCGACGGGAGGCGAGAGGTTTACCCTCCAAATCGCCGCTGGCGCAAGCTCGCGCCGCTCGTTACTGCAGGACGACGCGCCAGAACGACAAGTCAGAGCCGTGCACTAGGCCGACGATGGTCTTGCCGTCGTCCGAGATGAAGTCTGCGCCGGCAAGCTCGAGATCAGCGGGTGGCTCGTAACCACGCGCCTTCAACTCATCGATGATGGTCCTCAGCTTGTTGCTATCCGTCCAGATGACGGCTTGCTGGTACGTGGCGTCGTTGGCGCCGTATCCCACGACCGTACTGCCATCGGAGGAAACGGCGCGGGCAACGGTGCTCGTGTCACCGGGAAGGAAGCCGAGCTCGGTGATCACACCGCCCTTCCAGCGAAAGCCAGTGGCCGCACTATAACCGCTGTTCTGACCAAAGCCGACCACCGCGGGGTCCGTTCCATTGGCGTGAGCGATTTGGGTGGAGTCCCATTTGCCAACGCCGATCTTGGTCACGACTTGGGTTTGTGCATTCCAGAGCCCGGCTTGGGAAGTGCTCTGGAGTTGGCCCGCGACGTTCTTGCCGTCCGGCGTCATCGCGACGACGCTCCAGAGCTCGGGGATGAGAGTCCGAGTCGTGCCGTAGATGAACGCACTGCTGCTCTCGCTCTGGTCTCCAGCCATGATGGACGCGCTGCTGGAAGCAGCTCGGACGTACCCGATGAAGGTGTACAGGCTCGGAGCCGCCGTGCCGGACCAGCGCGCGTTCGAGTTACTCGCGTTCGTGCACGCTGGCGGATCCGCGCAGCTGATGTAGCCGAGCGTCACGCTCCCGTCGCTATTCATTGCCGTGGCGTTCCCGCCTTTCCCATAGCTCTCGAGCTCAGTCACCGTGCCGTCGTAAGCGAACGTCGCGGGGTATTGGGTGAAACCCGAAAACAGGTATCCAGCGAAGCGTTTCCCGTCGCGACTCATGGTTACAATGTTGCCGATACGCCTGTTCGCGGGGACGGCCTTGAAAGACAGCGCTTCGAACGTGGCGCGGCAGCCGCACTCTCCGCCGCAATCCACGCTGGTTTCAGTGCTATCGATCTGGTCGTTGTTGCAGTGGGTGGCCAAACAAGTGTCGCCCGTACGCCCGACTTTCTTGCCGCTGCCAGCGACGCAAGTCGCTCCACTGGCGCACTGATTGTTTGCTGTGCACACGCCTTCGCCGCTGGCGCAGGGGCACTGCGTGGTACACGTGCGATCCGTGGCCGTAGAGCACACCGGCTTGTCGACGCACACGACATCACTGGTTGACGAACCGGCCATCGTTTGATTCTGGGTCGCGGAGCACACCGTCCAGGCTTTGCAGGAGGTCGAGTTGACCTGCGTGCTGAACTGTCCGGAGCTACAGGCAGCGCATTGCCGATCGGTCACGCTGGTGGGCGCAGCTGTTTGGGCGCTGCCAGGCTGGCAACTCGTCAATGCCGAGCACTTTCTGTCGGAAGAGGCCGTCGCCGCCGTCGACTCGTACTGCGATGAGGTACAGGCGGTAAGCGACAGGCATTGACCGGCCGACTCGTATTTGCCGGCGCCACACTTCGAGCAAACCCGATCGGAAGTGAGGGTCGGTGCGACGCTCTCGGTCTCGCCTGAGGCGCACTGACTCCACGTGGTGCATTGCGCGGCGTTCACGGCGCCGCTGAACTTACCCGCGGCGCATGGAGCGCAAGCGCGATCACCAGTCGCCGTGGGCTGAGTGGAGACGTAGGTTCCCGCACCACACACCGACCACGGGGCGCACAGCCGGTCGCTCTCGGCCGTAGGCGGCGTTTTCTGATATTCGCCAGTGACGCAGATCGTGAGTTTTTTACATGAGGCACCAGCTTTGAATTCGTCCGCAGCGCAGTCCGTTGTGCTGCCGCCACCCACGCCGCCGACTCCGCCTTGGGCGCTCACGTCGCCGCCTTCACCGCCCTCGCCGCCCTCGCCGCTGTCGCCAATCGCGTCATTACCCCCAACGCCGCCCTTCGACGAAGTCCCGCCAGAGCTTTTGGCTCCGCCTGCCCCGGCCTCGACGCCAACGGGCTTGCCCCCGCCCGCACCTCCATGACCCATGAATTGCCGATCTGGCCCGGAGCACGCCAACAAGATACCCCCGCCAACTAGCCCCACTGTGAAAGCGCGCATCCGAGCGATGTTAGCTCGCCAGCACGCATGCGTCCAGCCGCGGGCACGCACCTCGGCGCCAAGTGTGCGCGGCTCTCGCTCGTCAATTTTGCCGCGCTTGTCGGATACCGAGTTTCGCGTTCTTTTGATTGGCAGTCTATCCGAGCGCGGTCTGCCGTAGCCGCATCAATGCGCCGGATAGCGCGTCTCGAGCTCAGCCAGCGTCTCGGCCGTGTCATTCACGACTCGCTGGGAGATCATCGGCTCTGTCCCGAGGTAACCGAGCGCGCGGCGCCCATAGATTTCAGGTTGGAGCGCGGCAGTGGATCCGGGCTCCGTCACCACGCGATCGAACAGCGCGCTTGGAAGGAGCGCACTGCCATCGTCCGCGAGATCGCTACCGCGAAACAACACCGGCTCCGTGAGCGATTGCGGAAGCGGCGCGAGAATCGTCACGTCATTCATGTCCAGGTCGTAAGAGCTCGTGCCTCCCGACCCGCCCGTACTCGTAGAGCCCGCCGAGCTAGCCGCACCTGCAGCGGCCTCAGCGTGTCCAGCGACACCGGCAGAGCCGCTCGAGCCAGGTGCGCCTCCGTTCGCTTGCGCTTGGCCACCGCCACCACTCGTGCCACCAACGGCGCTCGCACCGGCGATGCCGCCACGGCCGCCCGATTCGCCCGTGATTAGTTGTCCGCCGACAGCCGTTCCACCATCCCCCTTGCCAGCGTCGGAGGAGGAGGAATGGCAACCTCCCCCTCCCGCACCGAGCAACACCGAAGCCAGCAAAAACGCGGGGCGTCGCGAAGCGCGTCGCACAGCATCCCGAAGGACTGCGAACACACCAACTGCCATGCGACGCCCCAGCGCGAGGAGCAGCCCTAGTTCAGCACCGTCTCCATGTTCCAATCGACGAAGAGGCCCTTCCATTCGCTCTGTGGGATCTGCACGCGGGCATCTTGGATGTTGATCTTGCCCGTGTCCGCATTCATATCACCGTCGAGTGCCCGCTTGAACATGGCGGCGGCAATGCCAGTGTCGCCGACGCCGCAGTGCCCGCCGGTGTAGACTTCGAACGAATGGTTCTTGGGAACACCGAGGGCCGTGTACACCGAATGCGCCGCCCAGGAGGCAAGCGCTTCGCTGGTTCCAGCCAAGTGACACCAGGAGCCCTTGCCGTTGTTGTTGGTGAAGTGCACCAAATACCGGGGCGCAATCGTCGCCAGGAGCATGTGCTGATCGAACGGCAAATTGTTGACCGTCGCGGGGGCGCTTCGGAACGACTTGGCTGCTGAGGTCACCCACGGACCGCAGATCCCGTTGTCCTCGAGGTTGTCGATGCCCTGCGGGGTGTCCGTACAATCCCAGCGGGACTTGCCCGCGCCGTGGCGGAACCACTCGGTCATGCGCCAGCTGGTGCCACCACCACCGCCCGACTCCACGATGACGACAATCGGCGCACGACTGAAGACGCCGGCCAGGAACGCACCCTTGCCACATCCGGAACACCCCGAGACGGCAATCGTCTTTGGGTCATGTCCGCTGTTTGGATTCTTCTCGAGCACATCCATCACGCGATTGATCATCCAACCGTTGACGATGTTCGGGTTGACCTCGGAAATGCCATAGAGCGTCTTGATCTTGGCGTCGTTGCCGCTTCCCAGCGACAGCTTCTTGCCGGCTGGGAGGATGCCGGACGAAAGGTCCACGTTGATGGACTTCCCGGACCCGCTGATGGTGGCGGAGAAGTCCGCGCTCTTCGTCCCGACTTTGCAGGTGATGGAGACGTTGCCACCGCTGACCGTTCCAGACACCTCGTCGCAGTCACCCGGGACCGGGCCGTAGAGGTACTTGGCTGCCATCGCCAGGATTTCCTTGCGGCGGCACTCCCATTGAGCCTTCGTCGTCACCTTGGTTCCGTCGTAGAACGTGAAGGGATCGGGCAGTTTGATGCCCAGGTCCTTGAGGGCCGCGGCATCAGGGAAATTGGGCAGCACGCACTTGCCGTCCCCGACGACCACGGGCCCGGTCCCTCCGCTCGAGCTACCTCCGACACCAGACCTTCCACCCGTCGAAGAGTACCCACCTGTCGTGGCTGCCGACCCGCCCGTCGTTGCAGAACCGCCAGTCGTTGCAGAACCGCCAGTCGTCGCAGAACCGCCAGTCGTCGTCGTGCCAGAGCCGCCCGTCGTCGTGCCCGATCCTCCCGTCGTGGCAGACCCGCCGCTCGTGCCCGATTTCCCGCCGCTGCCCACGGTCGATCCGCCCGTCGAGGAGAATCCTCTGGGTGTCGAATCGGCAGAGCAAGCAGCGAAGTTCCAAAGCGCCAAGGCAGGCATTAAGACGGCGGTAAATTTGCGTGAAAAGGCGGACATGAAGGCCTCCAAAAATTCAAAATCGGGATGCAACGCGCAGTGGGTGTCGCGGGGGAAAACCATCATGGATCGAGTAACGAATACGCACGATGCGGCAGCAGTAGTCGAATCTTCCGAGGTGAACAGACGAAAGCACTGACAGGCCACGCGGGAGCGTCGCGCGCGAGCTGCCAATCGCGAGCCGCCCTCACGGACACTCGCTCGAATTGCGGATTCAGTCGCCGCTAGTTTTTTACGAGGGGCCCTCGCACGGCAAAGTCGGTCGATGATCGCGGCCGAGGCGCTCGGCTGGCTCAGCAAGGCAGACTCGCTGCGAGCTACGCGACGCGCAGCGCGTGCTCGGCCCGCTTACCCAAACCCAAGCGCGCTTCTTATTGTTGGGCAAGCGGGCGCGGGCGTCCGAGCGCGGCGCGTAGCTCGAGTGACGATTGGCTCACTCTCGAAAGCTTCCGTCGAGAGTGACAGAGCCTCATGGTCAGCTCTGCTAGTCAAGATGCGTGCCGGCACGCAAAAATCGCTCGAGTCTGCCCACCGAACCGCGCTGAGCACGGAGTTGGCGCGGCGTTCGGATCTTGGGTCGAACGCGCGTGGCGCAACCTGGCTCAGCTCTTCAAAAGCACGACCCGCCGCGAGTTCATGGCCACCTACACGCGTGTGTGCATAGATTGAAGGCATGCGCGGGCTGAACATCCGCTGTTTGACAGTGACGATTGGGCTCACGTTGAGTCTTGGCTGTGGGTCGGCTGCGCCAGCCACCGAGACGAGCACTGAAAGCACTGGCGGCGCAGCGAGCGTCGCTCGAGCAGGGTTTCTCGATCTGGCCCCGCGCACGGTGCGCCTGAACGAGCGCTCGCTCTCGCTCGAGGCCACGAGCAAGATTTTTTACGACTTTCGACCCGCGGAGCAGGGCGCCGCGACTCGTCCCACGATCGTCCTGTTCAATGGTTTTGCAGCGGACGTGGTGCGCGCTTTTGGAACCGGTCCGAACAGCGTCCAGGCAGATGGCAGGGTCGCGGAGAATCCGGACTCGCTCACTCGGTTCGCCAACCTGCTCTATCTCGAGCCCAGACAAGCGGGGTTCTCGTACGACCTGCTCGACGGTCGCGCGATGAGCGCCTCGGACTGCTCGCAAGACGTTTTCAATGAATATGTGGATGCCGCCGACGTGTTGCTCGCGGCCTTGCAGTTCATGAACGGACATTCCGAGCTGAAAGGGCCGGTGTACTGGCTGGGAGAGAGCTATGCAGGCGTGCGCATCAGCTGGATTGTCGCTTACCTGAGGCAGGCCTGGTCGCTCGTTCCCTATCAGGACGAGACGCTGGCAAATGCACTCGGCCAAGTCGATCGCAGCCGCTATTTGAGGGGGCAAATTTTGCTCCAACCGTGGCTCGTCGGTGCAGCGCACGCGAGCGCGATTCGAGCCGCTTGCCAAAGTCCGTCGCTGCTCGCCGCGGTGCAGCAAAGCGTCTCTTCGCCCTGTACGGTCGAGGATGCTTGCGATTGCGCGAAGCAGAACTCGCGCAGCCCATACGACTACGCCGTGACCATCCAAGCGCAGAAGGCTCGCTTCTTCGCCGCCGACAGCGCCCAAGTGTCGCCTGAAAGCGCCGAGGCGCTCTATGGCGTCCCGTTCGAGAAGATCGCGGGTCTGAGCGGTCCGGAACGCGCGCGCGGCTTCAAGTGCAACGTCGCCGACGACGAAACCCCCGATCAATCCGCGTTGCTGTCATTGCTCGGCGAACTGCCCAGTGGCCAGAGTTACAACCTCGCGTACTCCCCCCTGATGCCCGGGAAGGGCTCGGCCAACCCCGATTGGCAAACGCAAAACTTGGTTGGCGCCGCGTTCTTGGCCAATGCCCAGCAAGTGCCAACATTCATTACGGACGGCCGGCGCGATCTCGTCGTTCCTGAAAGCGCACTTTCGCCCGCGCTGCGCGCGGTGGCAGGTGCGGTGACCATCAGCGAAACGCCCAGCGAACTGACACTCGGCTTCGCGACAGGAGCGCGCGCCATTTCGATTCGCCACTACGCGAACTCGGGCCACATGATCACGATGAATGAGCCGCATGCGTTGGCGGAGGATCTGAGCGCATGGCTAACGAGCCATGCGCCCTAGCCTGACTTCGCCATCACCTTCTTTGAACCCGGCCGCGCATCTTGCAAGTACCACTCGACGTGCGGCGAGGGCTGTTTGCACTTCAAGCACCACGTCGTGTCCCAAAGTTTGTCGCAGTCGGGGCAACGCCCCTTGGTTTTGAAGGTGTTCCAGCGGCGACCACAGCTGCAGGTCCACCTATCGCTCGGGCTCGGCACCCATTCGCACTGCGGGCAGCGCTGCATGGCGCTGGCGTCGGGAACGATGGCGTCGTGCGCGTCGGGCAAGCGCAGTCGTTGTCCGGCGCGGTAGCGCTCCTCAGCGTCGAACAGGTCGATCTTGTTTGCGAGATCACCGACCAGTGAGGATTTGCAGAAGCCGCAGCGCTCGGCGTCGACGATGACTGTGCGCCCGCAACTCGAGCAGCTGGGCGTTTTCAGCTGACGACCAATCCATACCCCCAGTGCGCTGAACGAGAGCACCCAAGGCCAAAACAGCGCTTCCATCTCCGCGACGATTGCCATGGTCGTGCCGAGTGAGAGACCGACGAACAGACCCGAGATGACGCGCGAACCCGCGATTCGAAAAGCGACGGCTTGGTGCTCGGCGCTCTCACGCGCGGACTTCACGTGATCGCGAATGACGACTGCGGTTTCTGGTAGCGGCGCAAGCGCATCCGCCAAGCGGTGCGGTTCGGGCCAAGCAGCGACCGGCGGCAAAGCCAGGCTATGCAGCAGCGCGTCTTCGTCCGCGCGCAACTCGGCCACGGCGCGGTTGACGGCGTCGCGATGGTTGTCGGATAGCGAAGCGAGCGCTGCGTCGAGCAAGTCTTCCCGCACGCCACGCGCCGCAAGCTGAGCCCCCAGCAAGTAGGCGAGCTGACCGGGAAGCAAGTAGCCGCGCCCCTGAGTCTCGTACAGCAGCCGCCGTCCCTGCACGTCGTAGTGCCCAGTCTTGAATTGATAGCTGCTCGCGAGCGTGAATACGCCGAAACCAAGGTAGACCGTGGTCAAGTCGGTGAGCTGTTCTTCGGTCTCGCGGCTCGGAACGACCAGCCGATGGTGATCGCGGTACGCATGCGCCACCTCGTGCCCCAGTGTGCCGATCAGCGCCTGTTCATCGCGCAACTCCGACTCTTTCACTCCGAAGCGGTAAACGCCGTCGGCAAGCCCCATGAACCAGGCCGCCGCTTCTTTCTTGTCTTTGCGTACGATGTGCGGATCGGCGTGTGAGCTCGCGTAGACCTCGATGATCAACCGCTTCGGCTCGAGCCCGGCGTACGCGAGCAGCCGTCGCAGCAGGGTTGCGACCCCTTGCGCTCGCGGTGCAACCTGCTCCGGAAAATACCGTGGCTCTGCCAAGAGCAAGGGAGCCGCTACGAACGTCTCCACTCCACGCAGTCGAATCAAGCGCGCGAGCCCTGCCAGCAAGCGCTCGGCCTCATCCCCAATCGGTAGCGCGAAATCTTCAGTAATCACTCGTCGGACTGAGAATACCTCTGAACGACTCCCGCGCGGGCGGAAACTCTGCACCGTCATTGGCCGAGCCATCTTGCACGGCGCTCACCCCACCGGAGCCCTTGGCCTCGTCGCGGACCGCGCGTCCACAGCCGACCATGATGCCGAAACAGCACGCGCAAGTTAGCCAGGGCCGCACCGCTCAATTGTGCGAGGCCTAGAGCTACCCGGTCAAGCCAGACGGCGGTTCACGGGCGGTCGCGGTGCAAACCCGATGGAACACGGCTCGTCGACGTCGCACCGTCAGACCGTGCGCTCGACGGCGGGCCCAGCCCGAGCAAGTGCCATGCTTCGCGAAACTCTCGCATGCCCTGGAATGCGCGCGCGTCGCGAGGCCAATTGGCGTCGATTGCCAGCATCGCGAGGACCAGCGGCGGACGCAGGATGAAGATTTCGGGTTCACCCTTGCGCGTTCCGAAGTCGACGAATGCGTACGAAACGTTCCTCCCCGAGGGACGCCGGTCGAGCTCCCTGAGCTCGAAACGACCATTCAGCCCAGACGAACGCACGCGCAACAGTGCGACCCGAGCGCCGTCAGGTGTGCACGCCATTAGCTCGGCGTGGCTCGCCGTGGTCGCGGAAGCGCCGTACCCGTGCTGCGTCAGGCGGTAGAGGACGTAGTAGCTAGCAGCGGCAGGCTGGTCCACATCCCTCGAGCGGATGCTAGCGCCGTAAGGCGAACGCCGCAAACGCAGACTCGCAGCGGCTCGAAAAACCGTTCCATCTTTGACGAAGGCCCGACTGTTGCTGCCAGACTCAGCGATCAGCGCGGCGAAGCCACTGTCCGGGGCTCGGTGTCCCGGAC